>Ga0335073_10000982_pt1 | contig 37742 bp, 26 predicted proteins | sample Lox_Sample_22_FD_207093 | JGI IMG/M metagenome (GOLD analysis project Ga0335073, IMG submission 207093) | Soil microbial communities from Loxahatchee National Wildlife Refuge, Florida, United States - Lox_Sample_2.2 | ecosystem: Environmental > Terrestrial > Soil > Wetlands | place: USA... | reverse complement strand
GCGAAGCAAGCTTTGCTGGCTGGCAAGGACGTGTTTGTTGAAAAGCCGCTCGCCTTGTTGGTCGAAGAAGGCGAAGAGCTGACGCAACTCGCCAAAGTACAAAACCGCATCCTGATGGTGGGACACCTACTGCACTACCATCCGGCGGTCACCGAACTCAAGCGGCTGGTTCACTCTGGCCGTTTGGGTAAGATTGAATACGTCTATTCATCGCGGCTGAACTTTGGAAAGCTCCGTACTGAAGAGAGTATTCTCTGGAGCTTCGCACCCCACGACATTTCGGCGATCCTGCACATCCTCGAAGAAGAGCCGACCTCCGTCACAGCAACTGGCGGCGCTTATCTCAATCCCCAAATTGCCGATGTGACGCTTACAAACTGCCATTTCAAGGATGGTGTAACCGCGCACATTTTCGTGAGTTGGCTCCACCCGTTCAAAGAACAGCGCCTCATCGTTGTGGGCGACCGTAAAACCGCCGTTTTCGACGATGGCGAGAAGGATCGCAAGCTGGTTCTCTATTCCCATCAGATTGACTGGGTAAATCGTGTTCCTGTTGCCAAGCGCTCCGAAGGCGAGCCAGTCCCTATTTCTTCAGAAGAACCTTTGAAAAACGAATGCCGCCACTTCCTCGACTGCATAGTGAATAAAACCGCGCCCAACACCGATGGCAATGAAGGCGTGCGCGTCTTGCGTGTCCTGTATGCCGCCGAACAATCTCTAAAATCGAAGGGCGAACCGCGGCAGCCTCTGCGGAAACCCGCGATCAAGTATTTTGTTGACCCCACCGCCCGAGTCGACGAGCCCTGCGCGATTGGCGATGGCACGCATATCTGGCACTACTCGCACGTTATGAAGAACGCCATCCTGGGGAAAAATTGTAATCTCGGACAAAACGTGCACGTGGCCAGCAACGTAAAGGTCGGCAGCAACGTCAAAATCCAAAACAACGTTTCCCTCTACACCGGTGTCGAACTCGAGGACGATGTTTTCTGCGGCCCCTCGATGGTTTTCACCAACGTCTTGACGCCCCGCAGCCACGTGAATCGCCGCAATGAATATCAGCGGACGCTCGTCAAACGCGGCGCTAGTCTCGGTGCGAACTCAACCATCGTTTGTGGCACGACGATCGGCGAGTACGCTTTCGTGGGTGCCGGCGCCGTGGTGACAAAAGACGTGCTGCCGCATGCTCTGGTGGTGGGCTGTCCGGCCCGTCGGATCGGCTGGGTCTGTCAATGCGGGGTGACCCTTCAGTTCGCCGGAGGCCAAGCGCACTGCGCAGGCTGTGGCCGCCAGTACCAATTGAACGGCGAAACCTTGTCGTTTATCGGGATCGTCGCCCCCGCGAACGGCGCGGAAGCTCCTGTTGCCGCGCAGCCGCTAACCGCCAAACCAAGCTTCTCTTCGGCCGCTGAACCGGTCGTCCCCTAGTCCCGGTCCCTGACAGCTCCACGAGAATCCATTTCATGTCAGCTCCCGTAGCGATCCCGGCCTTCGTACGAAAGTCTCCTTCGGCCCATACTCCGGAACGGCAGAAAAGTAGCGATGCAATTTTCTGCGAGTTGCTCCGTCCGGAAGAGTACGCCGACTGGGATCGTCTCGTGGACCGCTCCGTCCACGGAACGGTCTTCCACTACAGCTGGTGGCTAGAGGCCACGTCGCCAGATTTCCGAATTCTGGTTGTGCGTGACCGAGATTTTCGGGTTATCGGGGGCCTGCCGCTTCCCCGGACTCGGTCCTCCTTTCTCAAGCTCTATCACGCTCCTTTACTCACACCCTATTTGGGACCCATCTTCGACTTAACGGGTATCACGAACAACTATGACCGTCTCTTTGTCATGCGCTCCCAGGGCGAGTTGCTGGCGCGCAGCCTGCCATCGTTTGACACTTTCCGCTATATGGCCGGAGCTTGTGGGCCTGATCTGCAAGGATTTCTGTGGGCCGGCTTTCGCATTCAACTGGCATACACGTTCCGCTTCTCAGCCCAGTCGTCTCTCGAGGACATTTCCTCCGCAATGTCGCGAACACACTCGCAGAAACTGTCCAAAGCCAAACGCCTCAAACTAACGGTCAGCAAGACTTCGGACATCGAGACGCTAATTTCGTTGAACAACATGATTTTTGCTCGCCAGAATCGGCAACCACCATACGCGCCTGAGCTAGTCCGGCGACTATGGCGCGAAAGCATTTCTCGGAACAGAGCTCGGCTCTATCTGGCCCACACAGCCGACGGTCTTGCCGCGGCTGGCCTTCTTACCGTGAACGACAACCGCTCCACGTACCAAATTATTTCTGGCGTGGATCCTGCAATGTCCGATGTGCCCGGTGGAAATCTTGTTCTCTGGACCGCGATTCAGGAAGCCATCCAGGAAGGTCGCGATTTCGACTTCGAGGGTTCCAGCCTGCGCGGCGTAGAAGTGTTTTACCGCCGGTGGGGCGCCGCCGCCGTTCCGGTTTGGCGTATCGAGAAATCCGGCTCTCTTCAGGGTGCCCTAATTCAAGCCATCATTCAGCGCCGTCTCGCAGCCAGCCGCGCGCCTCTCAATCACGCTGCCTAAATCTAGCCGTTGACTTCATTCTCGGGACAAGGACCGACATTTATGGAGAGCAAGACGTTGCCACCAGACTCAAGCGGATTGCCCGAGCCTACCAACGGCCACGCCTCCGTTCCGACCCTTCCTGTCGCGAAAACCGCATCTGCGTCGCGAACGGTCTACATTCAGAAGCTCAATCCCGCGACACGCATTACTCCGCAGGCCCGCCAGTACGCCATTGAGGAACTCGCGCGCCGCGCGGGCGTCCCGCAGACCTTCTATCGAAGCTGGAAAATCATCACCGAGCAGTACCGCACCACGATTCAGATCGCCAACGGCCGCACCATCCAGATTACTTTTCCTCACGCCTGCGCGGAGGTTCTGCGCGACTTGGCGCAAGGCAAAATCTACGTCTCGCGGGCTTGCTGGATAAAGGAGCCTTCGGCCGCGGTGGGTCAGCTGATTCCTGATTTCATCGTTCCCTTTTCCAGTCCGAATAATGGCTTGGTGAAGCCACTCTTCATCGCCCGATCATCGGATCACGTCGAGTGCACCGTTGATCTTCCGCTTTCGGTTTTGCTCACGCTTTCTCGTTGGGAGGAGACTCTGGAGGGCCCTCACGATGAGCACGGGAGATTCGCTGCTTCGCGAAGTATCTCCGCTCGCGACGCCTTCCTGCACCGGCCCATCGTCGATGAATACGGCTTGGCTTTTCTCCAAGCCCTTACGTTTGTGTATCCTTCCTGGCCCCAGCCGCAGCGTACCCTTCGCGTCAAACTTAGCCATGATGCCGACCACATTGGCATTCCTTTTGGTTGGAAACAGGTCCTTCGGCACACCACACATTACCGCAACCCCAGTGAATCCTGTCGCGAACTCTGGCAGTTGTTTTCCGGAGCGCCGCCCGCCGAGCTACGCGCCATTTGCGATACCGTGAGCCTGGCAATCGAAAGGAACCTCGACACTTCAGTCTACTGGATGGGCAGCTCGCCCAACGTCTGGGACAGCGGATACGATCCCCGTCTCCCGCTAGTTCGACAGGTGGTTCGCTGGCTGGACGATCATCGAGTGGAAAACGGGGTGCACCCCGGGTACTACGCTTTCGCCTCACCTGAGCGATTGCGCCGGGAAATCTCGACGCTGCGTGAGGTCCTCGGCGACCGCCCCCTCGGCGGTCGTCATCACTACCTGCGTTGGCATCCCGAGATGTGGATCCACTGGGAAACGACTGGACTCGCTTATGACAGCACGGTTGGCTACCCGGAACGCATCGGCTTCCGCGCCGGGACTTGCGTCCCCTACCGTCCCTGGCTTTTCCCACTCAATCGAGCTGCCGATCTTCTTGAAATTCCTCTCTTGGTAATGGACGGCACGCTCCTCGTGCACATGAAACTCGGCCACGACGAAAGCGTTCGCCAGGTTCAGGATATTGTCAATCGTTGCCGCACCGTTGGCGGTGTCTTCACGATGGTCTGGCACAACAACTATCATTTCGACCCTCGCTACCGTTCCTTGTATACGCGGCTGCTGGATCTTTTCGGCTCCAGCCGGCGGTTCGACTGGCAAAGCGAGGTCAGCCGATGAATCCGGCCCTGGTTCAGCAAACGAATCGCCTTGCTGCGGACGGCTGGAAGATCCCGATTGTCTTTCTACTGTTGCTCTCGCTTTTCCTGACGGTGGCCCTCGCCAACACTGTGGCTCTCATTTGGGCCGTGTCGCCCTTTGCTGTAGTGGGCTTTATTGCGGTGGCTTGGCGTGCTCCGGAAATCTTCTTCGTCGCCGCGGTCTTCGTTCCGCAATGGAAAACCTCGTGGCCCTGGTCCTTATTTCCCAACGCTTCCGCTTACCTTACCGTGGCGATGCTCGCCGGCCTCGCTCTGGGTTTACTCTTCATCGGTTTTCGCATTTCGTTGCGCATTGAGGACTGGACCTTCGAGCGCGTCTTCTTCCGCCAGAAACACGCCCTCTTTCTCTTCACGCTCTTCATCACCATCGTGGCTCTGAGTTATCTCTACACGGACGCTCCGTCCTATGGCGGGAGTAAACTCGGGAGACTTGTGTTTATTGGCGGCTTGTTTCTCCTTGCGCCCCTTCTGCTTCTCCGTACGGAAACTGCCTTTCGCCGCTTCTCCCGCCTTTTCGTAGCCTTCGCCCTGCTTACTTCTTTCGAGATGATCATCGGGCTTAGAACTCGTGCTGCCAACGCGGAAAATGATATCACCCGCATCGGTGCCGGTTGGCTTCTGGGTATGGCTCTTTTGCTGATCCTGCTCTATCCGGTATTCGACGACAGCTTTCGCCATAAGCTTTGTTTTGCGGCTTCTCTCCCGCTTCTCGCCGGCGGCCTCGTTGCTTCTGCCGCCCGTGGCGCGCTCGTATCGTTTATCTTGATCCTGCCGCTCGCTTTCCTGCTTAGCCCACGCCAGCTTCGGCGCCGCATGATTCTTGGCGTGGGCCTTCTGGCCGCCTCTGCTTTGGGCGCATTTTTCCTGCTTCGTAGCGCTGATCCGGCCAAGTATGGAGCGAAGATCAGCGAACTGGTCGCAATGTCCGAGGGAAAATCGACGCGCGGCTCCGCATCCAACCGCATTCCGTTCTACGTGCAGACCGCCGAGGCTATTCCTGGCCACCCCTTCTTTGGCATGGGTGTCGGCAGTTGGCCCGTCTTCTACTATGGCAATGACGCGCGGGCCTATCCACACAATCTGCTCCTCGAAATCACCTTCGAGGAAGGACTTCTCGGCCTCAGTGCATTCGTTCTTTTTTTCGTCGCCATCGCCATTACGACATACCGCACCTACCAAGTCGCTGGGCAGGAGTTTACCGTCGTTCCAATCGTCATTCTCTACGGCTTGACGGTCGCCATGTTTAGCGGCGACCTCGACGACAATCGGCTGCTGTGGTTATGGGCCGGTGTCGCCCTGGCCATCTGCCGCAACGTGTTTCTCGCGCACATCCTCCCGGCGGCCCACGACCTGCGGATAAACTACGCACGCAGGCGCCGGGTCCCAAGCCCCCGGCCGGCAACCGCGCTGCGCCCGCAGCCGCGAGTCATGCCCAATCCCGGACCCGGTCTTTCAACATCCCTGTGATTCCTATTGGACATCCCATGCCAAAAAAAATATGTGTATTGACCTCTGCGCATCCTCCATTCGACGTTCGCATTTTCCACAAGGAATGCCGGTCTCTGGTGGCCGCCGGCTATGAGGTGGTCCTCATTGTTCCGCACCACGAGTCGCTCGTGAAAGACAGCGTGCGCCTTCATGCTACAACGCCTCGCGTTGGCCGCTTGCGGCGCATGACCCTCGGCGTCTTCGACGTGCTCCGTGCCGCTGTCCGCGAAAACGCCGACCTCTATCATTTCCATGATCCTGAGTTGATCCCCGCGGGCATTTTTCTGCGCTTGCTGGGCCACAGAGTAATTTACGATATCCACGAGAACCTGCCGGAGACCTTATCTTACAAACCCTACCTGCCTAGCACGCTCAGAAAACCTCTATTCGCTGGGATTGTCGCCGCTCTTGAGCAAATGGCCAGCCGCTTTTTCTCCGCCTTGATTACTACTACGGCGTTCCTGATTGATCGCTTCGCTCCCTCGAACCACAGGATCGCTCTGGTCCGCAATTATCCTTTACTCGATGAATTTACCTTCACTGACTCGCGCGAGGCTCGCAATACCGCCTTCGTGTATGTCGGCTCTCGCCTCACGGAAGGGCGTGGCATGCCGCAAATGGTCGAGGCCATCGGGCTTCTCCGTGCCGACGCCGATGCAAAACTTCAGTTGGCGGGCGCTTTTGACCCACCGGACCTCCAAAAACACCTGCAGACCCTGCCAGGTTGGCAGCGCACCGAGGTTCTCGGCTACTTGACGCGCCCGCAAGTCACGGAGGTGCTATCTCATGCCTTTGCAGGAGTCGCGGTCCTCCAGCCCGAACCTAACAATATCCAAGGCTTGTCGACGAAGCTGTACGAGTACATGGCCTCCGGCCTTCCCGTCATTGCCTCTGATTTCCCCAGTTTTCGTGCGGTGGTCGAAGAAGCGCGCTGTGGGCTGGTCGTGGATCCTCTAAATGTACGGGCCATCGCCGCTGCCATGAACTATTTGCTCGACAATCCCGCGGAAGCCCGCGAAATGGGCGAGCGGGGCCGTTCCGCTGTCTTGCACAAATTTAATTGGAGCGCCGAGCAACAGAATATGCTCGCTCTTTACGACGAACTGCTCTTTCCTGCGGCTCGCCCCGCCAGTGTTCGGACCACTGGAGAGCTTCCCTGATCTCCATGCGCATCCTTCTGCTCACTCAATATTTTGCGCCCGAAGTTGGCGCCAGCCAGGTTCGCCTCTCCGCTTTTTGTCGGGAGTTAAAGGCGGCAGGTCACGAAGTCGAAGTCGTTACCGCCATGCCTCACCACCCCGAGGGCCGCATCTATCCCGGCTACCGGGGCCGGTTTTACCTCCGCGAAACTCTTGACGGCATCACCGTCCATCGCGTCTGGCTCTACGCCGCCAAAGGTTCTGGCTTCCAGCGGATTCTCACCTATCTCTCTTTCGCGTTTTTTTGTCTCTTCGGATTGCTTCGCGCAAGTCGCCCTGATTACCTCTTTGTGGACGCTCCTCCGCTCTTCTTGGCAGTTCCCGGCTGGCTTGCCTCTCGCCTGTGGAAGACTCGTTTTATCTTTAACGTCGCCGACCTTTGGCCGGACTCCGTGCTTGACCTGGGGATCATGTCCCCAGGCCTCGCGACGAACCTCGGCTTCGCCCTCGAGAAATGGACCTATCGGCACGCTGACTTCGTCACCGCGGTAACAGAAGGTATTCGCACCTCGCTCCTCGAGAGGAAAAACGTCCCCTCCACCAAAATTCTGTTCCTCCCCAACGGCGTAGATACTTCTCTCTTTCAACCGGCTACGCTTCCTGACGAACGCCTCCGCGCTCAGCTTGGCCTCTGCGGCAAAAAAATCGTTCTGTACGCCGGCAACCACGGCTACGCCAACGCCGTCGGACAGCTGATCGAAGCGGCGAGCCTCATCTCCGACCCTGGTATTCACTTCCTCCTGGTCGGTGATGGCCCCGAAAAACCCCTCCTGCAAGGTCTTGCTCGCCGGTCGCGCCTCTCCAATGTCACGTTTCTCCACTCCGTGCCCATTGAAAAGCTCCCTTCGTTTCTATCTATTGCCTCTATCGCCGCCGTTACCCTTATAAAGTCTCGCATCACCGAGGGGGCGCGGCCCGCTAAGACCTTTGTGATGATGGCCGCTGGAAAGCCCATCGTCCTCGCTGGCCAAGGCGAGTCCGCCGACCTCGTCCGCGAAGCCAACGCCGGCCTCATCGTGCCGCCGCACTCTCCGCACGACTTTGCGGCTGCTGTCCTGCTGCTCGCCAACGATTCCGATTTGGCCACCAGGATGGGCCAGAACGGCCGCGCGTTCGTGCAAGCCCATTTCGGTTGGTCTCTTCTTGTGCGTGACTGGCTGGCGCAACTACGCCGGGCGTTTCCCCCGCCAGAATCCAGCTCACCTCGTCGAGCCGAGAACTCCACAGCTCCGACCGCATCCTGATTCATGCTGACTCCACATCCTAGTTTCACGTTGAGGATCTCACTCTGATGCCATCTTCATTCGTCAACTTTGACCACGCTCGCCGCTCCAAACTTGCCCTCTGGGTCCTGCTCGCAACGGCCCTCTTGTCGCCTCAGGCCGCCAGGTCCCAGGACAAAATCATGACCTGGGGTGGCAACGCCCCCGACTGGGACAGTAAACTCCACGTCTCCGCCATCCGCGTCGGCTGTTCGAGCGTTCCGCAGAGCTGCTTCCGCGATTCGGATTCCTATGCATCGCAAAATCACGTTAAATTGATTTTTCTCTCTATCCTGCTGAAACCCTCGCAAACCTTGACCTATGTGACGCAATACGCCGCGCTCGGCCCGTCACATCCCGAGGTTATCGAAGTGGGATTCGACGACTTCGTTAGTCAAGCCTCTAAGCTCGGCATGGATCCCACATCTCTTAACTCCTACCTGTTACAAATTATTCGCGCCACCAAGCAGGGCGGCTCCCGCCTCAAATTCGGCTGCACCATTTACGAAAACGAGCTTGGCTCGCAACTGTCCCAGCTTGGCCTTAGTAGTGACTTCTATTCGCAAGTCGACTTCGTCCATCTCTATCCGCACTACCGTCACACCGCAGAACCTTTCGCTAACTATGTGCAACAGGCAAAATCTCTATTTCCCAACGCTCAGATTATCGCAGGCGTTTACGCCTACGACCGCCGCGATTATCTCCCTTGCTCCAAAGCCTCCAACGAGCATTGCTCCAATCAGGAAGAACTAAGTCTCTTCAAAGGCATGTTCCAGCAGGAAGTCTCTCTGCTCCGCTCAGGCCAGGTTTCTTGGCTCGAGTTCTTCCCGGGCTCTTTCGGTCTCGAAGAGAGCTGGAAGAATTGGGACGAGCCCAGAATCTGCTCTGCTTCCCGCCGCCAGGAGTGCGTTGATAACACCAAAGCTATGCGTCAGGCCGTTCTGCAGATTCTTGGCAATCGCTAATTCTCCCCAATCTCGGAAAACCTTCCGCGTCCATGAAACTCAAACGAGCCCCCGGCAGCTTTATCAGTCACGTCGGAACCCTGATCACCGGGACCGGCTTGTCTCAAGCCATTACCATCGTCGGCACCCTGATCCTCGCTCATCTCCTTGCGCCCGACGCCTTTGGTCTCCTTGCTATCTATATGACCCTTGTCTCCTTCCTTGGGGTCCTCGGCGGCGGACGCTACGAATTGGCCATCATGCTGCCGGAAACCGACGCGGACGCCGCGAATATCCTGACTCTCAGTATGCTCGTCGCGTTTGGCCTCTCGCTCCTCTCTTTGCTCCTGGTCGCTCTGTTCCGCTTTCCCATCGCTTCTCTGCTCGGCGATGCCCGCATGGCGAGCTGGCTCTGGTCCGTCCCGGCTGTCCTCTTGGTCTTCGACATCTACCAATCTCTCTACATTTGGTGCAGCCGCCTTAAGCAGTTCCGCCGCCTGGCCTACTCCCGCATCTTCCTGGGCCTTGGAACCGTCGTCTCTCAACTTGGCCTGTTCTACCTCCACGTTTCTCCCGGCTTCGCCCTCATCGGCGGCTGGATCTTCGGTCAACTCCTCGCGATGCTTATTTTGGCTGCTCAGGTTGTCGCCAATGACCTCCGCTTCCTAATCGCTTCCCACAGCTCCGCCTCCATCCGCGCTTCGCTCATCGCATACAAGAATTTCCCCCTCTACAAAGCCCCCTACAGCTTCATGTCCAACGCGGCCTCGCAACTCGTCTTTGTTGTTCTTCGTATTTTCGCCTCCCTGGAAGTCGTCGGCCTTTACTCCCTCGCCAACCGTGCCATCTACCTCCCCGCTAGCCTCATCGCCTCGTCCATGAATCAGGTCTTTTACGAAAAGGCCGCCACGGAACTCCGGCAAGGCCGCCTCGAGGATTTCGTCACTCGCGCCCTGCGCGTTCAGGTCGTGCTCGCCACTCCGATCCTCGTATTCGTCGTCTTCGAGTCCAAATTCTTGTTCGGCAAGGTCCTCGGCCATCAATGGGCTCAAGGCGGCTCCTATGTCGTTTCGCTGGCCTTCGCTGGGTTCATGTACTTCATCACTTCTTGGCTTGACCGCATCTTCGACGTCTGTGGCCGCCAACGCCTCTCGCTGATCCTCGGATTTCTCGGCAATGGCGCTTCCCTCGCTGTCCTCACCATAACCTTGATGCGCACTTCTAATTCCGTCCTGGCCATCGCCCTCTTCAGCGCCTTCGAAGTCGTCTACGGCATCATTTGGCTCGCTGTCGCGTTCCACATCGCCGGCTTCCGCGTAAAGTCTCTCTGGAACATCACACAAGACGTGCTGATCTCGGGCATGTCTCTCGCCGTTCTTTTTGCTCTCGTCACGACTGCCCTGCAACCCTGGCCCTGGCTCTCCCTGTCCGTCGTCGTGCTCCTGCTTTCCCTGTGGCTTCTCTTCTCCTTCGTACGTTACGTCCGCGGCGGTTATGCCTTCACCTCCACCGCCGACCGTTTCCGGCGCTTCTGGGCCGACAAGTCCACTTGTCTCAATCACAGCGAATCCACCGACTTCTACGCCGCCCAAGGCCGCGAACTACGCCAACTCCTCGCCAAACCTGCCTATCAGAGCGTCCTCGAAATTGGCTGCGGCGAGGGCAGTCTGTTCCCGCATCTCCATTTCGACAAAAACATCTACCGCGGCGTCGACTTCTCCAGCCACTTCCTGGAAACCTTCCGCTCCCGTCATCCCGGCGTGCAACTCGAGTGCGCCGAAGGCGCTTCTTACTGCCCCGAAAACGAGCAGTTCGACCTGATTCTTTCCAATGGCGTCATTCAGCACTTCGATCCGCAAATGTTTGCCAATCACCTCGCCAACGCTCGCAAAATGATGCACTCCAACTCCGAACTCATCTGCGGCTGCATCCTCGACAAAAACCGCCGCCGTCTCTACGAGTCCGGCGTCTACAACGGCGCCAAAGCCAGTCGCTGGAAGCATTTCCTCAAATCCAGACTCCACCGCCTTCTCGGCCTTGACGCTATGGGCTATTGGTACGATCAAAAAGAGATCGCTGCCCTCGCGCGTCAGCATGGCCTCGCCGCGCGCTTCATTCCCTCCGGCATTTATCCTTACCGCTTCCACGCCGTGCTCACGGTCGCCCACGACAGCCCTTCCCACAGCGCTGCCCATCCTCCTACCGGCCGCACTGTTGATCCCGCCCTCTCCCATGTCCGCTAATAGCCCCGCCAATCGCTCGCTACCCTAACCCAGCATTCGCTTTCTCTTGGGTTTTTCTGCCCGGCATTCCCCCTGAGCGCCTCGGTGCTCCTGCTTTTTCCGTCCCGAATTCGCCTCCGCTTCCCTTCTCTCCTTCCTACACCTTTTCCCGGATTCCTCCGCCGCTCCCTCCCCTGTACGCTTCCTCTTGACACTACTCAGGAGGCTTCTGCGGGATGTCCACCGTTGCCGCTACACCGTCAGCTACATCTCACTCCCAGCCATCCCCAGCCCTAGCCATTGATCAACGCAAATCCGTCCGCCTCACGTTGCCCAAAGGCGGAATCCCGGTGGTCTGTCACCGTGGTTCGCGCGTGTTGCTCTCCAAAGCCAACGCCCTCGGCGAACGTGGCGCTTTTATTTTCACGACCCGTCCTTTCCCTCTCGGCAGCAGCTTCACTCTCGAGTTTGCAGCCGACCACAAAATCTCCGTCCACGCACGCGTCCGTTGCGCTCTCCCGGCTCTTGGCATGGGCGTCGAGTTCCTCACGCTAAGCGACGAATCCAAATCCCGCCTTCACAAATGGCTCGATTCCGCCGACACGTAGCGGCGTCTCTGCGTTGCCGCCCCCGCGCACGCCGCGATTCGTCCTGACTCGCGTGAGCGGGTGCGCTTTCTTGGCCTGAGCCTCGATCCCAGGCAGCGCGTTCCACAGCGCACTCCAAGCTACGCGTCGCACGCCGAGCGAGCCCCCGCTGTCATCCTGAGCGCCGCGCCGATCTCTCCTCACGCTGACTTGCCTCTTTCGTCCGTATATTTCCCGGCTCTATATTTAACCGTATAGTATCTACATACAAAAAGCGAATCCACTTCTCAAAAGTACAGTTCGCCTCCTCCCTTTTTGACCTCCGCTCGCGCACCCCTTCGCTTCCACTTCTCCGCTTTTTCTTCACGCCTGCGTCTTCCCCGCAACACCTGTTTCACTTCTCCCAAACGTCCGCGCAAAAACTACTCATCGGCCTCTCTCTTCGCAAAAAATTTACATCCCCGTTTCACACTCGACACAAAAAATCAATTTTATTTTCTACCTACAGCATTTTCCCCTTGCAATCTACTCTTGCACTGCTATTCTGCGGCCCGTCGGCGCAGGGACCCGGTCCCTGAGTTACTTGGTCCAGTCAATTAGCACAACGAAACAGCGGTTCAGTTTCTTTATTTCTGTCTGAACGTTCGCAGGAATGCGCGGCTCCCCGGCCCGCTAGCCCGTTCTCAGAACTTCGCCTTCGTGTGTGCGCTCGGCCGTCCGCTCGCGGCCTTCACCTGCCAAACTACTGTCGGGGAGTATTGCCTAATGATTTGCCTTGATTTCAGATCGGCGCTGAAATCTCTGCTGTGCCCTCTGGCTCTTTCTTCTCTCCTTCTCGTTCCTTCCGCTCACGCTCAAAAACCCAACATCATCTCCTGGGGTGAAAATACTTCTTCCTGGCAAACCGCTCTCGGTGTAACTCAGATGCGCGTGAGTTGCGGCAGCCTCACTCCGTCTGCTTGTGAACCTTACCTCGAAAACTTCGCTGCGGAACAAAGCTCTACCGGCTACTACTACGTTTCTATGCTGGTCACCCCCTCAACCAACGCCACCTACGCTGAGGATTTCAGCAAGCTCAGCCTCACCTACAAGCACATGTTGGAAATCGATTTTGACGACTTCATCTCCCAGCTCGAGAACCAGCAAATTGCTGGCAACCTCTCCAATCCGGATTCCTTTGTCAATAGCGTCATCACTGCGACCCATTACTACAACCCTAATCTCGCTTTCGGCGCCACCATCTATGAGGATTCCCTCACCCACACCATGCTCACCACCACCCTCACCGCCTCAACTCGCGCCAGAATTCAGTACGTCCATTTCTTCGTTCACTACCGTGAGAACGTTTCCAAGCTCAACACCTATCTCGCCCAAGTGAGATCCTATTTCCCCAATGCCAAAATTATCGCTGGGAACTACCCCTACGATCGCATCGACTACCTCTGGTGCACCCAAGGCGACCCGAACCGAACTCCTTGCACCGCCGCTCAAGAGCAAAGTTCTCACCAGTCACTTATGCAAGCCGAGTTAAACCTCTATAAATCCGGCTCCATCGTCGGCGTCGAATCGTATTTTGGGTATTTTGGCAACCCCGGGGATTGGAGCGGGTGGACCGCTCCAACCGCTTGTACCACCAGAAGCTACACCACCTGCATCGCCAATACGAACACGCTACAATCCATCACCAAATCCACGATCCAGTCCGGAGCCTCTTCTTCCAGTTCCTCTGGATCGGGTTCGTCCGGCTCATCCGACAGCGGCGGCACAATCACGTACAACCCCTCCACCCTCAACATGGGTTCGGAATCTGTCGGAGACGTGAGCGGTCGTCAGACGGTCAAAATTACCAACACCGGTTCAAGCTCTGTCACCTTCACCGGTTTGAGTCAGCTCGGCAGCAATCCTGCGGACTTTGCCATCTCCAACAACTGTCCTTCCACCCTAGCTGCTGGCAGTGTCTGCGACCTCTTCGTTCAGTTCCAACCACACGGCACTGGCACAAGAGGAACCGTCTTTATCTTCAAATACACGAGCGGCCAGTCCAGCATCTCGATCCTCGGAACTGGGGAATAGCTTCCTTTCCGAACGCCCGCTAAAGCGCAAACCGAAAATAACCCGGGCTCATGCGGCAGGCTCCAACCGCAAGAGCCCTTTTTTTTGCACTTTCCCCAACTATTACGCCTACAGCGACGCAATCTCCAGGACTAGGGGTTCTCCTGTATCTACTTAAACCAGCTGATTTCGTATCCTTCCGCTTTAACGTCCGAACCAGCCGTACCCGCTCGTCCATCACGAAGAAACTATGCTCGACTCCTACATCGCCTGGCAAAAGCAGCAGAACATTCGTCTATTTGAGTGCGGCAACACTTCGTGGCGACTCTATCGAGGCATGCTCGTACCAGCCTCTCTGAAGCCCCAACCCATTCAACTCGATCCCTCTGACGCACGCAAACTAATCGCGGAATCTCGCGCTCATCTGGCTCGCTTTTATACTAGAACCTCTACTGCGCCTACTGAGTTTTGGTATGTGGAGTGTGGCGAATACGACTTCGAGAAGCTTTCACCGAAACTCCGCAAGAATATCCGCCGCGCCCATCGCGATTCCTGCGTCCGTCGAATCGAGCCGAACTGGCTAGCCGAACATGCCTACCCCTGCTATTCCGCTGCCTTTTCCCGCTATAAGAGCGGCGCCCCTAAATCCGACGAGGCCTTTCGCCAAGAATGCCTCAGTTGTGCGAGCGGCCCCTTCGAATTTTGGGGTGCATTTGTCGACGATTCTCTCGCTGCGTTCGCCAAATGCGTTGTCGGTGATGACTATGTCACGATGGTAGCATTTAAGTTCGATCCCAGGTTCAGCAGCACAAACTCCACTTACGCCCTTCTCGACACCATCCTGCAAGCCTACGTGGCCGAGCAACATAAGCCGGTTAACAACGGTGCCCGCTCCCTCGACCACGACACCCAGATGCAAGATTTTGTAGCTAAGTTCGGTTTTCGTTGCGTCTACACCGATCTGCAAGTCATCTATCGCCGGCCGCTTGGCTCGCTCATCAGTCTCCTCTATCCTTTCAGCTCGGCTATAAATCGCCTGACTCTGCCGCATCCTGCTGCTGCCATTAAAACCCTTCTTCGCCAGGAGCAAATCCGCCGCTCCTGCCTCCAACTCCCTTCCTAAACCGTCTGGCAAGGCCTTACACTGATTTCCAATATCGCCTACATGTTTCTTCTGATATACCCATCGTTACAGACTTTGCTAGCTATAGGCAGCCAGATGAAGTATGGCAATGCTAGAGGCCCAAAGCGCCACCTCGGACCACAATTAGAGGGGATAAACTGGCAGGCACTTTAGTCCAAAGAGAAGAGGCGGCTAAACCGCAGACGCACTACTCGCGTACTCGAATGCAGCAACCCAAAAAAACCGGCCTCGCAATGTACAGAGATTCCAGCCCACATGACTACATGGAGGATCCGGAAATGTCCACAAAGTCGCGCACGGCCCCAAACTCGAACACGCAAGCAGATCTCATTCGCTTCAGAACTTCACTCATCTGTAGTGTCGCCATTTTCGCTTGTCTACTGAGCCCTGCCGCCCGAGCTCAAAAAATTACGGTCAACGATGGCTCTACGACGTACACGACGATAGCAAACGCGCTTGCGGCATGCCCGTCCCCGAACACCAGCTGCCTACTGACGATTTTCCCCCCCGGCATCTCCATAAGCAGTACGGTCGCTCTCAGTAGCTCCAATCAGAACATCACCATTCAATGCGTCGGCGATGGATTCTTTGACTATGTAAATACCGGCACGCGAGGACCGACAACAATTACATGGACGGGCGGAGCCTCCGCCATGTTTACGTCCAACAGCGTAATTGGCTTCACCATGCGAGGATGTGACATCAACAATACGGGAAGTGCCACCGAATTTTTCAACATAACCCACGGCTTTTATCATCTATTCGATAGAGTTACCGTGTCAGAAGTTACCACACCCTTTGCGACCGACGCTATTAGTTGTCAGGCAGGTACGCAGGCCAACGCTTTCATTACCATCAAAGATTCTCTTTTCCTCAACTCAGCGCCTATCGAAGTCAACTGCGATCGGGTGAACAAGTTAAAGATAGAAAACACTGAGCTTGGCCCGACGGCCGGCGGTTCGTCATCCACGGCAGCTGTTCAAGTGGGTTCCACAACCCAGAGCTACGACTTTTCCTTTGACAGTTCCAGCTGCGACATTCCGGCAGGGGCGGCCGCTACCGCAACCTGCCTAAATCTTATGCGACTGGAGGGTGGGAGCATTATCGGCAGCTACTGTGAGGTAAGCGAGGCACCCGGAACGGCCGCGGGGCAACTCTGCGTTCGAATGGAAAATGCCGTCACTTCCGCTGTGCATATGGTCGGAAATCGGTTTGACGGCGATGGTGTGGCCAACTACGGCATCGAAACCAATGGGGCGCCGGGAGCAGTTATCGAAGCTAATAGTTTCGATGATTTCCAGCAGACGACTGGCACCCCTCCAACTGCCGCCGTAGATTTCCTCGCCAACGCCAATGACACAATACTGCGCTCGAACGTGGCGAGCGGTGCCATCCCAACCGTCGCAGGCTACAACTTCACAGCTACGACTCCTTCTTCCATCGGCGGCACCGCATTAACGGCAGGCCAATGCGCCTCTGGCACCGTCACGGTCAGTGGCGCCGCGCCCGGTATGCCCGTGTCGGTATCCACTTCGGACGGCAGCTTCCTCGGCGGCGCCTTCAACGTGCAGGCATCGGTTACATCATCAAACACCGTCACCATAAATGTATGCGCCGTGGTAGCTGGTACGCCAGCCGCCAAAAACTTCATCGTCAATGTAAATTAACCCCGGCACCTGTCTCTACGCCCACATCCAAGAATATGAGCTGCAAGGTACTGACGGTATAAGTGGAAGGGATATATTTGACCCATTGGCGCTCACCGGAAGAGTTGTATTTGGCGGTGGCAACCGAACTACTCATTCCAAATAGCCCAAACGCGGGGCCGCCAATCATTTCAAACCGAGCGCCCTCGGCCCCGCCACTGGCTCCGTCACCATCCGCGACACTTCCCCTGGCAACACCGCCGCCCCCCAAAACATCACCATTACCGGCACCGGCGTCTCCTGAAGCCTGGAGGGGTGCAGCTTTTTCCTGAACCTCGAACGCTTTGCCCATCGGGCTTTCCGAGGCTTCCTCCTCGAGAGCGGGCCACGAGGATCTCCCTCGGCTCCGCCCCCTAAGCGCTTACTCCACAAACACTTATTTCTTACTTGACAAATCACATAAGTATGTTATACTGAGCTTCCTAGCTACTGCTAAGCGACCCCAGCGGGCGTGACCTCGACGTCGGCCACCCCTCCCCCTCCCCACTTTTTTGGAAGAATATCATTCTAAAGGACTTATTTCGATGGGTCTGCAAAGAATATCATTCTAAAGGACTTAAACTCTGCCTACGGTGTCGTTGTGAAGTAAAACTGCAAATCGCCGTCGGTCCGGTTCGTCACGCCCCACTGCGTCCAACCCACCCAACCGCTGCCGGGATTGAACTGCGCATATCCATCATTGAAGTACGTTGTCGTTGGCGCAAAACCGTACGCGACTCCCTTGCGGATCGGATAGGCCGTGTACGTCGTTCCGCTCGGCGCCTCCAGCACCAAGTTGTAGCCCTGCCCGGCGAACAGCGTTCGCACCGCTGAAAACGTGTAGGTGACCCACGTTGGATCGGCCGCAACCGGAACACTCGCTGCCGCCACCGTACCCTGCTCGATTAACGTGCCGTCGCTTTGCTCCAGCCGCACCGTCAGCGGTGCGGTACCAGCGGTTCGGTTCACGCGGATGCTTACACTCGTTACCGCCATATTTGCGCTGCTGTTGTTCGCGAAGGCTTCGCGCACCGCCGCCGTTCCGCTGATCGGTTCCGGCACGCCGACCCACACTTCCATATAGCCTTGGCCCGCCGTGGTTCCGTCGGAATAGTCCACTTGCAGAATCGGCGTAAGCGTTTGTGACTGCGTCCATGCAGACCCCGTCACTTGCCGCAGCACCGCCAGGTTCGCATCGCTCACCGTGGGCTGCACCGGCGTGCTCGGTAGATCGAGCCAGAGACTATCCAGCGATACGAAATTCACCGACGGATTCGCCGAAGGGTTGCTGAACACCAAGTGGTACAACTGTCCCTGCGTCACCGCCGCGGGACTCGCAAAGGTCACCGTCGGAAAATATCCGTACTCGCCGCTGTCTGGTCCGGTTAATCCGGCTTGCGGATTTGTAATGGTGTACGTTGCCAGCACCTTTCCCGAAGGATTGTGCGCCGGGCTGCCGTCATCGCTCTCCAGGTCTACTTCCACTTCCCCTCCATTGCCGCCCGAATAACCCGTTTTGTTGACGATCAGATAAAAATGCACTGCCTGAATATTTCCGGTTTTCGCCGCGCGAAAACGGTACGCGGCAAGATAGTTGTCGCCACCGATCTGCACGAGTTGCTGATTGCTCAGGGCATCGCCGGCGATTCCTGATCCGTAGTAGGTCGGCGAACTCGATCCGCCAGAGCCACCGCTCCCGGTGCCTCCACCGCTCGACGGCGCACTCACCGATAAACTCAAACCTTTTGTCGCGGTTTGTGGCGTGGACTCCGAGTCTTGAACTTGAGCCGTAAACGAAAAGCTCCCGCTTTGCGTGGCCGTTCCTGAAAGCATTCCCGAAGTCGCGTTAAGGCTGAGGCCGCTTGGCAGTTGGCCCGAAGCAAGGGACCAATGCAAAGCTCCCGAACCTCCCGTAGCGGTCAGTTGTGCGCTGTATCCCGAGTTTTCCACCGCGTTGGCCAGAGTGGCGACGGTAATTTGCAGTGCCGGGACAGAGGGCGCTGCGACAGATAAGTTGAGAGTCTTGGTCGCGGTTTGTGGCGTGGACTCCGAATCCTGCACCTGGGCGGCAAAGGAAAAGCTCCCGCTTTGCGTAGCCGTTCCTGAAAGCATTCCCGAAGTCGCGTCAAGGGTAATGCCAGACGGGAGCTGGCCCGAAGCGATAGACCAGTGCAGTGCCCCCGACCCGCCGGTGGCTGTCAGCTGGTCGCTATAAGTCGAACTTTCGATGGCGCCGGTGAGACTCGAGACGGTGATTTGGAGTGGCTGCACCGCCGCCGCAGTGACTTGCAAACTGAGAGACGTCGTGGCCGCCTGAGGGGGGTTCGAGGAGTCCGCTAATTTAACCGATAGGTTAAATACACCTGCGCTCGCAGCCGTGCCGGAGATGGTACCGGTACTAGTGAGGGTCACGCCCGCAGGCAAATTACCCGACCCGATGGCCCAATGATAAGGTTGCACTCCCCCCGCGGCCCCCAACGAGGCGGTGTAGGCTGAATTGACGGTGGCTGCGGGCAACGCGGTCGTAACAATTTGTAACGGGGATAAGGGTTGCGGGTTTGAAGACTTCGTGCTGCTCACGACGCCGGCGCATCCTGCGAGGAGGACTCCAGCGACCAGGCCGCCTAAAGTAGCCAACCATTTTGAAACGCAGCGCTCAGGCCGCTTCGGCTGGCTAACTGGCAGGTAAATTCTTCTCATTGGCTGCCCTCCCCTGGGCGCGGAAGCGAGCCAATGGTCAGCCGCGGCGCATACTGCGGCTACTGAACAGACGAACGGAAAAAGCGCCCTTAGAAACCTGAACTTTCCGTGTTGGTACCCGGCAGGATGAGCAGGCGGTGAGTACAGGGTTTGCTGTACTCCCAAGTACAGGGTTTGCTGTAGGCGGCCCTAAGGGATTCTCTGTAGGAGAGCGAAGCTATCCAGCAAGCAGGCATCTGCTCTCCCTCGCAGAATTTGGCTGTGTCCGCTCGCCAACTCAGCGCAAAGCCGTTTGTCCTTTTTTTCGTCGCTACAGCCAATTTCCGGAGGCGTTACAGCCTTCGGGTGATGCCCGATAACGGTGGCACTTAGCACACTGAAATGGTGGCTCCCGATTTCTGGGCCCAGAGGTGTTCCGTGGCTGAAACTGCTGCCGATATTCTTGTCGACCGGCTGATCGAGTGGGACGTAACCAATATATTTGGGCTTCCCGGCGATGGCATCAACGGCATCATGGAGGCGCTCCGGAAACGCCAGGACAAGATTCGCTTTGTCCATGTGCGCCATGAAGAAGCGGCCGCGTTCATGGCCTGTGCGTATGCCAAGTACACCGGCAAACTCGGTGTTTGTCTGGCGACTTCCGGCCCCGGCGGAATCCACCTGCTGAATGGTCTGTACGATGCGAAACTGGATGGCCAGCCGGTGCTGGCCATTACCGGGCACGCTTTTCACGACCTCATTGACACGCATACGCAGCAGGATGTGGACCTCGACCGGCTATTCGAGGATGTGAGCGTCTACAACACACGGGTGATGGGCAGCGCGCACGTTCGGAACGTGGCCGATTTGGCATGCCGCACGGCCCTGAACTATCGCGGCGTCGCGCACCTCAATATCCCGAGCGACATCCAAGACCAAACTTCTGATGAGCGGTCAAAGCGCAACGTCCCGAATCATACTGCGAGCACACCGGCGCGAAGCGGCCGCTTGCCTTCCGAAGCCGATCTTGCGCGCGCCGCGGAGATTCTCAACCGAGGTAGGCGGATCGCCATTCTGGTAGGGCAAGGCGCTCTCGCTGCGCGGAACGAAGTGATTGCCGCCGCGGAGAAATTGGGGGCGCCGATTATTAAAGCGCTGCTGGGCAAAGCGGTGGTTCCCGACGATTGTCCCTACACGACCGGGGGCGTTGGCCTGCTGGGCACAAAAGCTTCGCAGGAAGCGCTGGAAGACTGCGACACGCTGCTCATCGTCGGGTCTTCGTTTCCGTACATTGAGTTTTATCCGGAGCCCGGCAAAGCCCGCGCAATTCAAATTGATATTGACCCCTCGCGGATCGGACTGCGCTATCCGGTCGAGGTCGGCATCGTCGCCGATTCGCAAAAAGCGCTGGAGGCGCTACTTCCACGGTTGCAACCGAACAAGCATCGCGATTTTCTGAAAAAGGCGCAAAAGGAAGCCAAGAAATGGCAAGAGCTGATGCACAAACAGTCGGCGCGGCAGGAAAAGCCGATGAAGCCGCAGGTGGTGGCGTGGGAATTGGGCCAGCGACTGGATGACGATGCGATTATTTCGTGCGACTCGGGAACGATCGCGACCTGGTTTGCGCGACATATTCCGGTGAAGCGGCGCCAAAAACATTCGCTCTCCGGGACGTTGGCGACGATGGCCAACGGCCTGCCGTACACGATTGCCGCACAAATCGCCTATCCGGAACGCCAGTGCGTCGGGTTCGTTGGGGACGGCGGCTTCACCATGTTGATGGGCGAATTCGCGACCGCGGTTAAATACCAGCTACCGATCAAAGTGGTAGTGGTCAAGAACAACACGCTGGGCCAAATCAAATGGGAGCAGATGGTGTTTCTGGGCAATCCGGAGTATGCCTGCGAGCTAAATCCGATAGATTTTGTGGCTTTCGCGCAGGCCTGCGGCGGCACCGGGATTCGAATCGAGGAGCCGAAAGAATGTGGGCGGCTGATGGAGAGGGCGCTGCGCACAAAAGGTCCGGTGTTGATTGAAGCGGTGGTGGACCCGCACGAGCCGCCAATGCCACCCAAGATTTCCGTCGAGCAGGCGGAAAAGTTTGCGGAAGCGCTGGCGCGCGGCACGCCGAATCGCAAGGAGATCGTGCTGACGATAGCGTCGGACAAAGTGCGCGAAATGGTTTAGGCTTTCGAGTGCAGCTGCGTTTCGGTCGCTGCGACGGTTTCTTTGCCGCACGAGGCACCGAGTTCTTGGCCAGTTTCCAATGTCTTCGCCCAAACTCGTCAATATCGAAGCACGGCGGGCCCCCAGCCACGGGAAGGCGGAGGAGTTCACGCGTGCGGCGGAGTTGGAGGCACATCTTCGCAAACACCTCAGCGGCGAGGTTCGCTTTGATTCAGCGAGCCGCGCCATATACGCCACCGATGCGTCGAATTACCGGCAAGTGCCCATCGGGGTGATCATTCCGAAAACGCGAGACGATGTAGTTGAAGCGGTTCGCGCCTGCCGCGAGTTTGACGCGCCGCTGCTCTCGCGCGCGGGCGGAACGAGCCTGGCAGGACAGTGCTGCAACACCGCCGTGGTCATGGATTGGTCGAAGTACCTCAACCGAGTGCTTGAGCTGAATATCGAGCAGCGCTTTGCCCGGGTCGAACCGGGAACGATTTGTGACACTTTGGTGCACGCCGCCAGACCCTATGACCTTACGTATGCCCCCGATCCCGCCACACATGATCACTGCTGCTTCGGCGGCATGTTGGGCAACAATTCCTGCGGCGCGCATGCGCAAATGAACGGCCCGGCGGCCAACAACGTGGAATCGCTCGACGTGCTGCTCTACGACGGCACGCAGATGAATGTGGGCTGGTTGAGCGAGGCGGAATGGCAAGCGCGATCCTTGCAGGAAGGGCGCGAAAGCGAGATTTATCGGGGCCTGCGCACGCTGCGTGAGAAATACCAAACGCTGATAGAAGCGCGCTATCCCAAGATCCCACGCCGCATCTCCGGATATAACCTGGATCAACTAATTCCCAACGAGCACGGGGTGGTGAACATCGCACGATCGCTGATCGGCAGCGAGGGCACGCTGGTCACGATTCTCGAAGCGCAGGTGACGCTGATTTACAACCAACCGGAGCGCGTGCTGCTGGTCCTGGGCTATCCAGATATTTATCAGGCTGCGGACCACGTGATGGAGATTCTCGAGTTCCAGCCCATCGCGCTGGAAGGGATTGATTTCCGGCTGTACCAAAACATCAAGAAAAAAGGCGGGCTGCACGCGCGGCATCTGGACATGATGCCCGAGGGGCGCGGGTGGCTGATGGTGCAGTTTGGCGCCGGCACACAACAAGAGAGCAAGGAAACTGCCGAACGGCTATGCGAGAGATTGCGTCGGCTGCCCGATACGCCGAGCATGACACTGCTGGTGGACAAAACGCGCCAACAGAACCTATGGGAGGTTCGCGAGGCTGGGCTCGGAGCTACGGCTTTTGTTCCTGGCCAGCGCGACACGTGGCCGGGCTGGGAGGATTCCGCCGTCGCGCCGGAAAAAATCGGAGGGTATTTGCGCGAACTTCGCGGCCTCTTTGATAAGTATGGCTACGAACCCGCGCTTTACGGCCACTTCGGGCAAGGCTGCATTCACTGCCGGGTGGACTTTGATCTGTATAGCGAGGCGGGTGTTCACCACTATCGAGCGTTCATGGAGGAAGCTACCGACCTGGTCACCAGCTATAGTGGGTCGCTATCGGGCGAACACGGCGACGGGCAAGCGCGCGCGGAATTTCTCGGCAAGATGTTCGGGCCGGAATTGCTGCAAGCGTTCCGCGAGTTCAAGTCGATTTGGGACCCAGACTGGAAAATGAACCCGGGAAAAATCGTTGATCCATATCGGATGGATGAGAATCTCCGGCTTGGGCCGTCCTACGCGCCGCAGCAGCCGAAAACGCATTTTCAATTCCCAGCGGATGAGGGGAGCTTCGCGCACGCTACGTTGCGCTGTGTTGGGGTCGGCAAGTGCCGCCGGCTCGAGGGCAGCGGCGAGCAGGCCACGATGTGTCCCAGTTTCATGGTAACGCGCGAAGAAAAGGACACGACGCGCGGGCGCGCTCACGCGCTTTTTGAAATGCTGCGCGGAGAAGTGATCGAAGACGGTTGGCGTGATGAAGGCGTCAAGGATGCACTCGAGCTTTGTTTGGCGTGCAAGGGATGCAAGGGCGATTGTCCGGTCAACGTGGACATGGCCACGTACAAGGCGGAGTTTCTCTCGCACTATTGGGAAGGGCGCTTACGGCCGCGATACGCTTACGCCTTTGGTTGGATCGACAAGTGGGCGCGCCTGGCTTCGATTGCGCCAGGATTCTTCAATTTGTTCACGCAGTTGCCCATCGCCCGGACGCTGGCGAAGGCCGCAGCAGGCGTGCCGCAGCAGCGAAACATTCCGGCGTTCGCGCCGCAGACATTCAAGGACTGGTTCAGGAAGAACAAGCCGGTGGCGAATGGTGGAACACGCGTAGTTCTTTGGCCGGACACGTTTAACAACTATTTTTTTCCAGACACGGCGATAGCGGCGACGCAGGTTTTGCACAGCGCCGACTGCGAGGTGCTGGTTCCCGAAGAGCATTTCTGTTGCGGCCGCCCGCTTTACGACTACGGTTTTCTGGAAATGGCCAAAGGCTATCTGCAGAATATTCTGGATAAGCTGGGGCCAGAGATTGACCGTGGCACGCCCGTCGTGGTGCTCGAACCCAGTTGCTGTGCGGTCTTTCGCGATGAACTGAACGGATTATTTCCCAAGTCCGCACGCGCTCACCGGCTGCAGGAGCAGACGTTCACGCTGTCCGAGTTTCTGCACCAGCAAAAAGACTTCGTCCCGCCGACTTTTCGCAAAAAAGCGATGGTCCACGGCCATTGCCACCACAAAGCCATCATGCGGATGGAATTCGAGGAACAGCTATATCGCGATATGCATCTCGACTGGAAAATGCCCGATTCGGGATGCTGTGGTATGGCTGGGTCGTTTGGCTTTGAACAGGACAAGTACGAGGTCTCTGTGGCTATCGGCGAAAGAGTTTTGCTGCCGGCTATCCGTCGTGCAGAAGAGTCCACTCTTTTGATTGCGGATGGTTTTAGTTGCCGCGAGCAAATTGCGCAACTTACGAACCGCGAGGCCATGCATACCGCGGAGGTTCTGGCGATGGCTATGCACAACCCGGAGACGGCCGAGGGCGCGCAGCCGGAAGAGGACATGGTTAGTCATCGCAAACGGGCGGTAAGGAATTCCATGGTCCAGGCCGGCATCGGCGTTGCTGCTGCGGCCGTTGGACTGGTACTGCTGGCGTGGGCCCGGCGAAAGTGAAAGTGGGATCGGCTCCGGTGACGGACGATGCCTACGAGGAGCGGCAATGAAACCGATTGGAAAACGCCGGTGGGCCATTGCGGAAGGCTACATTCCGGGATGGAGCCATGGGCCGGAACCACAGATGACGAGCCACGAGGCTGCGTGCATTCTGAATGCGGGCAGCAAGGAGGCACACGTCCGCATCACCGTTTTCTTCGCTGATCGGTCTCCGGCTGGCCCTTACGAGTTCACGATTCCGCCGGAACGGACAAAGCACATTCGCTTCAACGACCTGACGGAGCCACAAGCGATTCCCCACGATACGGATTATTCGAGCGTCATCGAATCTGACGTGCCGATTGTCGTGCAGCACACGCGGCTGGACTCGCGGCAGGATGCCAACGCGTTGCTCAGCACGATCGCTTATCCCGGTTCGGAGTAAATGGCGCATCCAATCAGTGACCACGCGGCCTTGCATCAAGGGCTGCTTGGGCAGGTCACGATGAGCAGCACAGCAAAGCTGGGATCGGCGTGCATCGAGGCGGTCTCGGTGTTGCCGTGCACGATTCCTACTGACTGTCCCGAGTCAGACGGAACGATCGAATGGGATAAGACGACCATCGTGATCGTCGAGGTGAGATCCGGCTCGACAGTCGGGCTGGGCTACAGCTATGCAGACGTCAGCGCCGCAAGCCTGATCAACACCCTGTTGCGCGACGTCGTGCAGGGCCGCGACGCCATGAACATTCCCGGCGCGTGGCTGGCGATGGTGCGGGCGGTGCGCAATCTGGGCCGCCCGGGAGTTGCTTCGACGGCCATCTCGGCGGTGGACATCGCGTTGTGGGATCTCAAGGCCAAGCTGTTGCAAGTACCCTTGGTGAAGTTGCTCGGTGCTGCGCGTCCAGGAATTGCGGTGTACGGCAGCGGTGGCTTTACATCTTATTCGAAGGAACAATTGCAGCGGCAGCTTTCGGGTTGGGTTGAGTCCGGCATTGGTATGGTCAAAATGAAAGTGGGCCGGCGCCCAGCAGATGATCTGCGACGCGTGCGTGAAGCGCGGCAAGCCATTGGAAAGGAACCGCGACTGTTCGTAGACGCCAATGGCGCGTACAGCCGCAAAGAAGCACTGCGATTTGCGGCACAGTTTCAGGAAGTGGGCGTCAGTTGGTTCGAGGAACCAGTATCCTCCGACGATCTCGCGGGCCTGCGAGTGATCCGCGACCAGGGGCCGCCCGGGATGGAAATCGCGGCCGGCGAGTACGGCTACGACGCGAACTACTTTCGCCACATGCTGGAGGCCGGCGCGGTGGACGTGCTGCAAGCGGACGCCACGCGCTGCGGCGGCATCACTGGATTTCTGCAAGCGGCGGCCTTGTGCACGGCGCGTTCCCTGCAAATCTCCGCGCACACGGCGCCTTCCGTGCACATGCACGTGTGCTGCGCGGTGCCCAACGCTGCGCACGTCGAATACTTTCACGATCACGTGCGCATCGAGGACCTGCTCTTCGATGGCGCCCGGCAACCGATACACGGAGAGCTGGCGCCGGACCTTGCGCGCTATGGCTTGGGTCTGGAACTCCGGCGCTCGGAGGCGGCTCGCTTTGCTTCGCAGTAGCCGGACGCGAGCAGGGAACAGCTAGCGAGGTACGGGCAGGACGGGTGGCGGCCGGCGGAAGATGGCCGGGACGAATTCGAGGGCAGAGGCTTCGCTGACGGCGAGCTGAATTTGGAACTGCATGATTTCTGAAGAAATGGGATTTTGGTATTCGGCGAGGCAAGCGCGTAAGACCGTGTCCAACGGGACGGAACTGGTGCGGACCTGTCGGTAGACCTTCATGACCAAGGCTTCGGCGGCGCCGGGGGTGAGCAGCGGAGGAATATAGGGCTCGAGGGAGGCGAACGCGTCGTCCGGGATCGGCAAGCTGCGTTTGGCGCTGAGCATTTTCAGGAGGTCGAAGCCCTCGCGAGGTGTGGTAGTCGGGAAAAGAGGAATTTTAACGTCCACGCGGCCGGGGCGCTTGAGATCGACCTCGATCAGATCGGGGCGGCTGGAAGCGAGCACCCAGATGACTTTGCCGCGACTGGCGCTACTGCCCATTTCTTCCGCAAGCATCGAGTAGATGCGTCCGCCGACGCCGGAGTCGCCGGTGTTGGCGTCGCGGCGTCCGAGGGCTTGGTCGGCTTCGTCGATGAAGACGTAGCAGCGGCCGAGCGCGTGAATGAGGCGAAAGATTTTTTCCAGATTGCCTTCGCTGCTGCCGACCCACTTGTCGCGAAAGTTTTTCATTTTCACGATGGGGACATTTGCTTCGCCAGCCAAACATTCGACCAAAAAGGTTTTGCCCGTGCCGACCGGGCCGCACAGCAAATAGCCTTTCGGCAGGGCGGCGGTGTCGTTCTTCCGCCAGAGGTCGATATCCTGGCGAAACCAGGCCTTGATTTTTTCGAGGCCGTAGACATCGTTCAGCGTTCGCGGAGTTTCGACAAATTCGATCAGGCCGCTGGTATCTTTTTCGACGAGCTCTTTTCTTAGTTTCGTGAGATCGGCGGCGCCCAAGGGTTCTTTGCGATGTTCCTTGGTTTTGACGACGCTTTCTAACGCGCCGAGAGTGGTGCCGGCCAGTTGTTCAGCGAGGGCGGGCAAATCGGCAGCCATGGCGCTGAGAGAAACGGGGAACGAGGGAGCCATCACGCGGAAGCCATCCGCCAGGTCGATGGCCGACGGCAAGTCAATGCGCGCGCGGGCGACGCGCGGATTGTTCACGATGAGCGGATGCAAGTCGTTGAGATTTTCTGTGAGCAGAAAAGTGGCAAGCGCGTGGCCGGCGAGCAGCGTTTCGTTGGACCAATCGCGGATCAGCGAAGCGAGAGCGTTGAGGTCATAGTCCAGGCCGCCTTGCAAGGCAGGAACGAGCAAGTCGGCGTTCTTGATGATGCAGCCGACCTGCACGGCAGGCTGATTGAGGCGCGTGAGATTGGCGCAGTAACGGAAATACCGCGTCAGCGTTTCGACGGCGGGCCGCGGCGACTTCCAATCCTTCTGGCTTTCCTGAAAGTACGGCCACTTGGAAAAAGTCTCCGCGCCTTTTTCGATGCGAATGCCGTTGCCAAGATCGTAGCTGAGGACGACGTCGAAACGGGAAAGCAAGCCACCCAGCAGAAAATCCGGCAGTGCACCGATTCGTGGAGCCGCACCCGACAGGACCATGCGGTCGTTGATGTTGCCGTAGATGACGAATTGGCTGGCGGCATTGCTTTCGTAGAGATCGGCAACGGTGCGGGCCCAGGCCGGCAAAGTGACCGACATGTGCGGGATGGCAGTAGCTGCGGAAGGGGACGCCGGCAGAGGTGCGCTCATATCAGCGCTGCTCCTGCGCAGCGGCTTTGGGCATGGTGCGAGCCTTGGGGTAGTCGCGATCGAGATCGGCGACGGCGGATTCCGCTTCGCCAAACATACCGCCGCTGACGAGATCGCTGGCCAGTTCGATATCGGTGGAGATGGTTTGCGGTTTGCCCTGCATCGCCGCGTTGTCCAGAATCAGATCCACCTGCGATTCGACGCGCAGCAAATCGCTCTCGACTTCCTGTAGCGATTCTTCGCGACGATGGATGTTTGTCAGGCGGCGCTTCAAGATGTCCAGAGTCGAGGCTTTCGACTGACGCAATGCCGGCGACTCCTTGGCGCTCTGCAATTCGCTTTCCAGCGAGGCGACCTTCTTTTCAAGGCTTTCGGGAGTGTCTTCTGTCCCTGCGGTGAGCAGGTGATAGCGCGCGATGAGCAGCTTCAAATAGACCCACTTCAGGTTTTCAAGTGCATCGCGATTGGTATCGATGACGAACTCTTCCGCTTGGGCGTTGCGATAGACCTCGAGAACTTTGTCACAGCGGCGTTCGAGATTGGCCAGGCGGGATTGATAGTCCTGCGGCAGAAGACGGACAAGCGAAGCACGCTTGCTCTGTGCATCACCGGTCACCACCTCTTTATCTTCCGCGTCGACGGTTTTTTGAAAGCGCTTATTGAAAGCGAGCGAGGGAATGATGGCCGCTTCCGCTGCCAACCCCAGGAACCAAAAACCAGGATGGCCGAAGCCCAAAATGAAAAAGCCGGTCGTCGCCAGAGCGTTGACTGGCAACCGGCCGAGTCCAGTTACGGGAACTCCCACGAAGAAGGCAGCCTTCAGATAACGCCACACGATGTTTCTATTCTACCGTAGCGTCAGTTCTTTTCTGCCTGGGGTCCCATACTCTTAACCGGCGCTTCCGGTGCTGGAGTACTGGCGCCGCTGGCCGCGGTGGGCTCGAGAGCAATACCTTCTTTGGCAGCGAAATCGGCCAGAGCCTGATCGGCGAGGGCATTTTGCTCGGCTTCTTTCAATTGGACACCGGACATGTCCATGGAGTCGCGAGCAACTCGAGCACGTCCCGCGGCTTTGGTCCGCTCTTCTTCGACCATGTTCTGCAGGCGATCGAGCGTATCGCCAGAGCCACCAATGTTGGTAATCATGCCGGAGGCCATTTCGGTAAGCTCGGCCATGGCTTTCTTCATCTTAAGGTCGCTGATGCTGGAGCGGAGAGCTTCGATCTTGGCACGAGCGCTGCTGACGGCTACGTCGCGGGCGCGGAGCAGATCCTTGTAGGTGGTTTCGGCCTGCTGGAGCTGTGTACGATTCTCTTCGAGTTCCCGCGAAACCGTTTGTAGACGCAGCGCGTACTGACCCGCGGCCGCGCGATTGCCAGCGCGCAAATTCGCGGCGGTCTTAGCCTTCAGGTCGCGCTCTTCCGCTTCGAGCTTCTTCACCTGGCTCATCAGGCGTTCGCAAAGGCCGGCGTGCGAAGCCAAACCTTGATTGTATTGGGCGATCTGCTTGCGCAGATTTTCCGTTTCGACTTCCAGCAACGCTTCCGGGTTCCGCTTTTCGAGGCCGGAAATGAACAGGCTGAAGAAACCTCGAATAAGATTGCCTAGCCTTTCAAACATGCGCTAACCACTCCTTTCGCCGTGCCGGGCCGTAATTCCCTGCGGACTGCGCAACCCGCACAGGCCAGAGTGCCGGTGCTACCGATTGGCCTGAGTGCGCTGCCAGCTCTGCAGCAAGTTGTTGACGACTTCCGCCCGCGGCGGCTCGCAGATCTTGCCGAGATCCACCTTGATGCCGTAGTCAGCATACTTCACGAAGGGGCTGTCTGGAAATTTAACCGCGACATTGGGATTGGCGGGACGGAAGCCATGGTTCAACGATTCCTTCTGAATCGGATCGCTCAACAGAAAGTCCAGGAAAGTCTGGGCGGCTTTGCGCTGATCGGAGGAGCTCCAGGTGGCGTCAATAATATAGTAGGGATTCTCATTCCATGCGTTGTATTCGGGATAGACCACGCGCAGCTGTCCCCAGCGGCCCTCGGCATTCTTCAGATAATCGATGGCGACGCTCTCGTACACGAAAAGAGCATCGTAAGAAGACGGTCCCTTGAGAACCATCTCTTTCATCATGTTGCCGGTGCTGTTGGAAAGGCCGCTGACACCGCGCTCGAACGCCTGCAGCCAGTTCTGGAAGCCGACGTCCAGTACGTCCTTGAGGTCCAGGTCGCGCGTTTTCTTATGGTAGGAGTAAGCGGCGAGAACAATGGTCATCAAGCCGGAGTTGGATTCGTTGGGATGCGTGTGGCCAAATTTGAAGAGACCCCATTCGGGTTTCTGAGCAATGGCATCCCAACCGCCTTTTTCCTGCAAGCCTTGACCAACGGTGGCGAAGGAGACGGTTTTGTATTTTTGAATGAAGGCCTGATAGCGCTCCTCCCACATCACAAAAACCATGGGCGAGAGCGCGATGGGCTCTTCCTTGAGGATGGGGTTCTGTCCGTTGTAGCGAACTTGCCATTCCTGAACAAAGATATCCTTGTAAAGTGCGCTGGCGGGAGACCAGACCTGAATACGCTGATCTCCATTGAGGAGAGCGTGGGCGCCTTCGAGCGAACCCATGGGGATCAGGTTGATGTGGATGCGCTTGCCGTCGCGGGTCTGGGCGAATTGCTGCACAGCCCATTCGAGCCAGCGCTGTTTTTCGGTACCGTAGGCGATGCCGAGTTCGACCTGTCTCCCGCCGCTTAGAGAATCGAGGATTCCTGGCGAAGTAGTGCTCTTTCCCGTAGAACTCCAGGGCGTCCTGTGAGTGAAGAAGAAGTAGGCTCCGGCGACGCAAGCGAGAATAAACAGAAAAATGAAGGTCTTGCCAAGACACGTCAGTTTGGGTTCCTCAGCCATCGCACCCGCCGCCATCCACCATCAAAAGCATCGCTGTCCTCACCCTAGAAGAAGGTCGAAATGTCCCGAAAAACATCGACAATGTTTTGCGGCGTGCCCTCGTAGAACTTGGCCTGCGTAGCATCGGCAATCTGCTGGAGAATGTCCTTGCGGGCGTCATGGCCATAGGCAATGGTGAAGACATGGATGGCCCGGTTTTCTCCGTTGTATTTAATACGTTGCATAAGGTCTTCTAATTTCATCTTGCTCTCGGTGTCTTCGCCATCAGTGAGGACTATGACCGCCTCAATCCTGGCGTCTGGATTTGACGCACTAGCGAGGTGCTGATAGCCGGAATCGACGGCATCATAGAGAGCCGTCCCGCCGCCGGCGAAAAGCGAATCGATCTGAGTCAGCAGCTCCGTGCGCTCGCTGCCCACGCTGGCGTCCTGTTGCGCCCAGCGCAAATCGCTGCTGAATGGCAGGAACGAAAAAGAATCCCGATCGTCGAGCAACTGGACCAACTGTTTAGCGCCATCCTTGGCGTTGGACATTTTGCCTTCTTCACGCATGCTGCCGGAAGTGTCCAAAGTCAGGACCACGTTGGAATGTTTCTTCTGAGTCCTCCAAACCTGCAAGATGGCGTTGATGACTTCAGCCGAAGGAACTTGCAGGGTGGTCTTCGGTTCCTTGGGGTCGATGCCATGCGCAGCATCGAGAGGCGCAGCGAGCGGGACGTCTACAGCAGCAGGGCGAAAGCCATACTGGAGAGCCTTTTCCTGCTGCGGACGGGCCAACAAATACTGAATGTAAATTTTTGCTGCTTCGCGATGTTCGGGCGTGACCCACTCCCGCTCCACAATGCCAACTGGATGGTCGCTCCAGAAAGTACCCTCTTTGGGATAAATCGCCACGACCGGAAAAGCCAGATTCGGTTCGGAATAGGACTCCACAACCATGCTTTCATAGAGCACGGCGGCAGAGAGATATTCCGGGCCGTTGGCAAACATTTTGCGGCCGAAAAAACCGGTCGAGCTGCCGTAGTGCACGACGCTTTCTTCTACGTCGGCAATGAACTGCTGGGTCTGCGGCTTTTCCAGATCAGCCAACTGTAGGCCGGAGGTTTTTCCCGCAGCGGCGTAAGCTTCGGCGATAAGCGATATGAGGCCGCTGTTGCTGTATTCCGGATGAGTGTGGCCAAATTTGAATTTGCCCCATTGCGGGTAGCCGTGCGCGCCCCAGCCTTTGGGATCGCGGGCCAGCGTCAGAATGTCCGACCAGCCGATCGGCTTCTTGCCCCAACCGATCGCTTCTGCCATGGGCTTCCACATAGCGATGACCACAGGCGACAGAACGAGGTTGTCAGTGGAAGCGATCAAGTCCTTGCCGGTCTTTGCTTGCGCTTGAGCGTTTCCCAGTTTGATGAAGGCAGCGGACGCGGGACTAGCGAGGTGGGCCTGCAGGCGGCCAGATAGAATGTTGTCAATCAGCTCGCCGGAGCCCATGGGAGTGGCGCGAACGAAAATGGTTTTTCCGCTTTGGGTTTTGGCGCCGCTGCGATTGAAGGCGCTGGTTACATCAGTGATCCATTTCTCTTTTTCGGAACCGTAGGGAAAAACCAATTCCAGCGCGTTGCGCGGGGCCGCGGCAGGAGCCTCTTGCGAAGCGGAAGGTTGGCTCTTACAGCCGGCGAAAACCGCACTGAATGCCAAGAACAAAATGGCGACAATTGTCCACGTAGCGCGCCGGCGCGGTTCGGCAAACCCAAGATGAAGCTTTGCATCGCGGGGAAAGATAAGGCCTCGCGGCCCGGGGCAATTCAGGGCTACCGTGATTGTACCGATTTCCGGCTAAATGCAACACACGGCTCGCGATCATGCGCGAGGCTAATGTGAATACTGTGTGACGACGCAATTGGCGACTGCCATTGGTGCGGCCAAGGTGCGGGTTAACGCTCAGCTCGTCGTTTTCACAGTGAGTGAGCTAGTCGAGCGATTCTGGAAGTAGATGTGCGCCAGCATGACGGCTGGGACGAGAATGACCGCGGCTTTCGAGGAAGCGCTGTAGCCGGAAGCAGCCAGAGCGGCGAACACGATTCCGCACATGAAATAGGGAAATACCAAACGCTCGCCGCGCGCAAAAATCTGTCGGAACGACTCGCCGGAAACCAACCCGATCACGATGGCCACAAGAGCGGAGTTCAGCGGGAAATAGATGGAGCCAGCGAAGAGCAGGGTGCCGATGGAGGAATCCCACGAATTTCGCGACAGCAAGAGATGGGAGAGTTGGTAAGCGGCGGCTATGCTCAAGACGAGGACCGCGGCGCTAAAAGCTACTTGCACGAGGCGGGGACGTTTGGAGCTTCGCCAGACGCATTGAATGACGGCGGAAACCATAGCCATGGCCACGACTTCCGAGAACCGGCACACGTTAACTGCCAACAGCAGAAAGACGAAGTTGGGGGTAACGGTGGACTCGATGCCCGGGATGCGAATCTTCAGGGTGGAGGCCAGCGCGGCGAGCCCGAGGAAGATCGCGAATTCCTTGGCGTCTGCTGTGGCCCAAAAGCGTGCGGCGAACAGGAGCACCGCCAAGCCGGAGGCGATGACGAGGGCGACGTAGAGTTTAGCGTTGCGAGGTAGCATCTGTTTCTTTTCCTCTGTGACGTTCCGACGCTTCCGTTAATTGCCCCAGACTACGGAATTGCCCCAGACGACAGAGTTGCCCCAAACAACGGAGTTACCCCAAACCACAGAGTTGCCCCAGACGACTGAGTTGCCCCAAACGACGGAGTTACCGAGGACGACGGAGTTGCCCCAGACGACAGAGTTGCCCCAAACAACGGAGTTACCCCAGATGGTACCTGGAGCGGCAGAAATCGTGATGGCGTTCGAGTTGGGGTCGAGCGTGGCGGTCGGCGACATGGCAGAGCCGACGGTCGCCGGAGCAAGGTCCGTGGAAGCAAGTGCGGCAGAGGCGTCCACGGCGCCGGCGCCAACGGAGAAAATGTCTTGCTCAATGGTGTAGGTGACGCCGGAACCGAGGTCGGTCGCCGTAGTGGAAGAAGCGAAGCCTTTCCAGGCGGTCTTCATCAGGCGGGCCTTGACCTGATCCGGAGTCATCGAAGGATTCTGCTGGATGAGAAGCGCGGACACGCCGCTGACAACAGCGGCAGCCATGCTGGTACCGCTGAGCTGTTGATACTGCGCCGCGCCGTAAGTCGGCCCGCAAGAGGTGCCGGTTGGGTCGCACGGGAAAACGGCGATGCCGGGATGTGCGGTTACCAGCGTGTTGTTGGGCGAAGACTCGAGCGAGACGACTGCATTGCCGGGAGCGACCACGTCGGGCTTGACGATATGGTCGAGAGCGCTGGGACCCTTCGAGCTGTAGCTGGTCATGGTTTGGGCGGTTTGTAAGCCGGAGCCATGAGTGTTGGTCGCACCGACGGTGATCACGTAGGGGTCGTTGCCGGGGGCGCCGATGGTGGCATAGCCCTGAGTTCCGGCGTCGTAGTATTCGCCCTCATTGCCGGCGGAGACAACCACCACGATGCCAGCTTGCCATGCGGATTCGACAGCTTGGCAAAGCGGGTCGAGGGTATAGCTTTCCTGAATGCCCCGAGCCAGCGAGAGATTCATCACGCGAATGTTGTAGGTGCTCTGCAGGGCGATCGCTTGCTGGATGGCGGCGATGACCGAGCTATCCGTGCCTGCGCCGGTAGGATCGAGGACGCGCAGATCAATGATGCTGGCTTCGGGCGCAATGCCGGGATAGGCATTCGGGTAGGTCTGAAGATTTTCGGAATCGTAGCCGTTGCCGGCGATGGTTCCGGAGATGTGCGTTCCATGTCCGTAGTCATCGTTGGCGTTGGGATAGCCGGGAACAAAGCTTTGGCTGTAAACGACACGCGACGGGGTCGTGTTGCCGTCAGAATTCAGGTCAGGCAGGCGGTTGACGCCGCTATCCAGAACGGCGACGCCGACGCCCTGGCCGTTCCAGCCCTGGTTGGCCGCCAAATCGGCGTTCACGGCGGTCACCACCGTGTTCATGCTCATGGCTCCCTTGACCTTGCGGTCGGGGGAGATATAAGCCACGCCGGAGTGGGAGGCGAGCGTGTTGAGAAGGCCGCCCGTGGTCGTGACGACTTGCGCGTGGATCAGCGGCAGTTCGGATTTGACGGTAGCGCCGTCAGCAGTCAAATCGGTCGCGCTGCCGGCGTTTCTAAATTGAACGATGACGTCGATGGGCTTCGCGGGGTCAGCGTTGCGAAGGTCCGGGGCGATCTTGGCAGCGAGCACTGCCGCCGCCGTTGTGCCGGAAGCCTGCGCGGAACCCTGTGCCGGTTGATTGTCATCTTGGTTGGAGGTCGCTGAATTCGATTTCGCGGTGACCGAGGCAAATGCGGTTGCAGGGAGATCCGCTTGTGCCGCTCGAGCCGGTTCCGTGCTTTGGGGCGTTGGCGCGGAGGTGAACGGGTTGAGGCGCGAGACCAGACCTTGCGCGCCGGACAACCAGGAGTCCTTGTGCTGCGGGAGAGTGGCCGCGCGACGGCTCGGAGCGGGAGCCGCGTGGGGGAGAGAGGCAGCCTTTTCCGCCGGGCGGTTTTGGCGTTGCCAAAGTGAGGATCCCGAAAATCCGGTAACGGCTACTACTAGACCGAGAGCGATCCATCGACCCCAGGTGCTGCTCTTCAGATGACTCGTGGGGGTGTTCCGCGATTCGTTCTGTCTAGCGGCGTTCATAGTTTTGCGTCTCTCCAGGTGAAGAACATCCAAGTAGAACCTGTGCGACCAACGGCTATGTGAATCTCGAGTAGTTTGGGGGGAGGGTCAGGATGCGTCGATGGTACAGGGGCCTAGGGCGGCTAGTACGAAAGAACCGGGTGGCTCGGGGGAGGGACAGTGCCACTTTGGAACAGCAGCTTGTCACTTGTGTATTGAAAATACAGGACTTAGATTTGATGGCGGCACGCAATCGACATCCGGCGGGGTACTATGGTGGAACATGGTCAGGAGGCGGTCCTATCGCCGCTCACCACCAAGTTAGAACCTAGCCTGATCGTGCGTGAGCATTTTCAGAGGCCCCAACGGGTACATATTTAGGTCGAATTGCCCTTCTCGCGACTGGTTAGTCTTGGGGCAAAACTCCCTTCCGTACTATAGGCATCCGCCGGAGCATTTCCTACGCTGTCCTTAATTAGGCAGTGGTGTGCGAGTGTGCGTGCGCCCCACGCCTATGCTAGGAAGACTTGTGAGATCGTCGCTCGACAAACCGGTCGGAAACCAACCAGAGGGCGCTCAAGCTCCCACGCCGAGTATGCGAGATAAATTCCGGGATGTCGGACGGAAGACGAATTGGTACGCAACAGCGTTCATTTCGGCGCAAGTCCTGCTGGGTCTGCCGCTATTTCCCTACGCGCTTTTACACTGGCATTCCGACAGCGCGCTGCGCTTTGCCTGCTTCCTACTCGTGGCGCTGGCCTGCTCCCTGTTTAAGGTGAGGCTGCCGGGCATCGAAGCCACGATGTCCGCCAACTTCCTTTTTATACTGGTGGGGATTCTGGACCTGTCGTACGCAGAAACCCTGGTAATGGGCTGCTGCGGGGGGCTGGTACAGTCCCTCTGGCAGTCCAAGCCGCGGCCTCGGGCGATACAGACGCTGTTCAGCTTTGCAAACCTGGCCATTTCCATCACCGCGGCGCACGCCGTATTTCATAGCAGTTGGGCAAGGCAGGTTGGACTGCGCTGGCCGCTTTTACTGGCGGTGGCATCGACCACTTATTTCGCCACGAATACGATGTCGGTTTCGGGCATCATCGCGATCACCGAGCGTCGCAATCCGATTCAGGTCTGGAAGCAGTGCTACCTGTGGTCGTTTCCTTACTATCTGCTGGGTGCGTTGATTGCGGGCGGGGTTAGCGTGATCAATCACGCGCTCGGATGGGAAGTGGCCATTCTGGTGCTGCCCATCGTGTATTGGATTTACCGATCCTACCGCGCTTATCTGACTCGCCTGGAAGCGGAAAAGAAACACACCGAAGAAATTGCTGACCTGCATCTGCGAACTATCGAGGCGCTCTCGCTGGCCATTGAAGCCAAAGACCACAATACTCACGCACACCTGCGGCGGGTGCAAACCTACGCCATCCAGCTCGGCAAGGACTTGCAACTGAGCGACGCTGAACTCAATGCGTTGCGGGCCGCAGCTATGCTGCACGACATTGGGAAACTGGCGGTGCCGGAGCAGATTCTTTCCAAGCCCGGCCGACTCACTCCCGAAGAATTCGAGAAGATGAAGATTCACCCGGTGGTGGGAGCGGAGATTCTAGACCGCGTGCAGTTCCCCTACCCAGTGGTGCCGATCGTAATGTCGCATCACGAAAAATGGAACGGCACGGGCTATCCGCACGGGGTTCGGGGCGAAGCCATCCCCGTCGGCGCACGCATTCTTTCGGTAGTGGATTGTTTTGACGCTTTGACGTCGGAGCGGCCGTACCGCAGGGCCATGTCCGCGCAGGATGCGATCGCGCACCTGAACAACGAAAGCGGCGTCAGTTATGATCCGCGCGTGGTCGAGGCTATTGAAAAACGCTACCTCGAGCTGGAGCAGGTAGTCAGCAACGCCGGCACCAGCAAGAGCATCTTCGAGAGCGTTTCGCCGATCAACCGCGCGGTGATGCCTTCGGCAGGCTTCGCCGATGTGCCAAAAGCTTCGGAAGTGCGAGCGGCGACCTTTCTAGCCTCGA
>Ga0335073_10000980_pt1 | contig 37754 bp, 30 predicted proteins | sample Lox_Sample_22_FD_207093 | JGI IMG/M metagenome (GOLD analysis project Ga0335073, IMG submission 207093) | Soil microbial communities from Loxahatchee National Wildlife Refuge, Florida, United States - Lox_Sample_2.2 | ecosystem: Environmental > Terrestrial > Soil > Wetlands | place: USA... | reverse complement strand
GCCAAACGCAATCCTAAAGGATGAAGACGCGCGATGTCAGCACAACGCTCGAAATGCAGGGTGTAGGGAACAGGAAATAGAGTGTAGCCCGAGCTTCTACCCGTCGACTAATCCCTAATCCCTAATGGCTATCCTCTAGCACACCAGCCGGCTCCGGGTCACCTTCAGCCCGTCCAGCCTGCCCAGCAGGGTCACGGCCACCAGATCCGGCTGGAAGAGCGACTTCGCCATATCCATCACCTGCTCGGCCGTTACTTCTTCCACCTTGTCCAGGATCTCCTGTTGGCCGAAGAAGTAATTGAAGTACATCTGCTGCCGCGCCAGATTCGACATCCGCGACATCGAGCTCTCCAGCGACAGGAGCAAATTACCTTTCAGCTGGTCCTTGGCTCTGCGCAACTCATCGGCCGGCAGCAGCTCATGCTTCAGCCGGCTGAACTCCGCCATAACCAGATCGATCACCTGCACCGCCCGGTCCGCCGAAGTTCCCGCATAGACGCACAGCGATCCGGTATCGCTATAAGGATTCAGATCGCTATAGATCGAGTACGCCAGCCCGCGTTCCTCGCGCACCGTCTGGAAAAGCCGTGAGCTCATCCCACCACCCAGCAATGTATTCAGCACCAGCGTGATGTACCGCGAATCGTGCGCCACCGGAGGTGCCGGCACCCCCAGGCAAAGCTGCACCTGCTCGAGAGCCTTCTTGTTGCGCAGATTGATCCGCGCCGTTGTCTTCGGAGCGCCTTGTGTCAGGGGACTCTGCCCCGCGGGCAGCGACTCGAACCGCCGCGACACCTGCTCCACAAAGCTGTCGTGGTCGATATTTCCCGCGGCGGAGAAGATCATGTTTCCGCCCAGGAAGCGCCCGCCGTAAAAATCCATCAGCGTATCGCGCTCAAAGCGCCTGACTGTCTCTTTGGTCCCCAGAATCGGCTTGCCCAGCGGATGATCCTTCCAGAAATTCTGCGTAAAGATCTCGTGCACCAGATAATCCGGGTTGTCCTCGTCCATCTTGATCTCTTCCAGAATCACCCCGCGCTCGCGGTGAATCTCTTCGCTCGCAAATACGGGATTCAAAACCAGATCCGACAGCACCTCGAGCGCCGTCGGAACATGCTCGTCGAGCACCTTCATGTTGAAGCAGACGGTTTCCTTGCCCGTAAACGCGTCCAGATTTCCCCCGATCGCATCCACCTCGCGAGCAATAATCTGCGCCGACCGGCTCTTCGTGCCCTTGAACACCATGTGCTCCACAAAGTGCGAGATCCCGTTCATCTCCGCCATCTCATGGCGCGACCCGGCTCTCACCCACACTCCCATCGCGACAGACCGGATGTGGTCCATCTTTTCTGTCAAAATCGTCAGTCCGTTAGGCAGGATGGTGCGGCGGATATTTCTCTCGTTGTCCATGAGTCTGGTGCCCTTTCGTATGGTCCGGGCCTGTTGCCAAGGCTCGTTGCTTTGTTCACCTGCCGCGTCCACCGCTGCCGAGGCTGAAGGCCTGCGATGCGCGCTGCCAATAAGCTATGCTGTCAACAGAATCGAATGCTGCGATGACGCCAGGCAGGGAAAACCTATTACCCATTTTAGACGCTCCCCGGGCTCCTGGGATTCGCCCTCTTTTTGGCCTTACCCATCAACAACTTAAAGAATTACTTCAACAGTTTGAAGCGCCCGCCTACCGCGCCCGGCAGCTTTCCCAGGCCCTCTACCATAACTGGACCGGCTCCCTAGACGCCATCACCACCCTGCCCCGCGACCTCCGCGACCAGCTGACCACCGCCGGATACGACATCGGTCTGCCCTCCATCGCCGAGACCTATCAATCAGTCGACGGAACGGAACGCTACCTCATCGCCACCAACGATGGCCAGACCGCCGAAACCGTCTGGATGCCCGAGGGGGACGACGGCGAGCGCGGAGACGGATCCGACACCGGCTACCACGATTCGACTATCTGTGTATCCAGCCAGATCGGCTGCGCTGTCAATTGCCAGTTCTGCCTAACCGCAAAGCTGGGTATCATCCGCAATCTCACCGCCGGAGAAATCGCCGGACAGGTCGTCGCCGTCCTCAAGCGCCACAACGTCCAGATCGGACGCGACCGCATCAACCTCGTCTTCATGGGCATGGGCGAGCCCTTCCTCAACTACGACGCCTTCATGGACGCCGTCCGCCTGCTGGTCCACGAAGTGGGCATCGCCGAATCTCGCATGACCGTCTCCACCTCCGGCATCATGCCCGGCATCCTGCGCTTCGCCGAAGAGTCGGTCCGCCCCAAGCTCGCCATCTCCCTCAATGCCTCCAACGACAAAGTGCGCGAGCAGATCATGCCCATCACCCGCAAATGGGACATCCAGCACCTGGTCAACGCCGTCCGCCAGGTCCCGCTCCGCCCCAAAGAGAAGCTCACCTTTGAATATGTCCTGCTCGGTGGCGTTAACGACCAGCTCGCCCACGCCGACGAAGTCAGCCGCCTCCTGCGCCGTGTCGGCCGCCCGCTAAAGGTCAACCTCATCGTCTGGAATCCCGGCCCGAACATCCCGTACCAGATGCCCCAGCCACACCATGTAGCCGAATTCCAGGCCCGCCTCAAATTCCACGGAATCCCGGCCTTCATCCGCCGCCCCCGCGGCCGCGACATCTACGCCGCCTGCGGCCAGCTCAAGCGCACCGGCCAGGTCAGGACCGATCTGCCCCAGATGTGGATGTTCGAATAAGCAAACTTCACGCCAGCCCATGCGACCGGGCGTGATAATGCCGCGCCATTCGCGGCCCCTCCCCGAACGCGAAAAGCTTCTTGCCGTTCAACTCTTCGAAGACCTTCTGCACCTGTGCCGGAAATCCATCGTCCTTACTGCCCTGATCCGACACATACCGCGCGATCTGAGCATTCGCCTTCAACGTCAATCGAATCGCCTCAATCTCCGCCTTCACCTGGTCTGGAGCTACATTGGGCATGCGACCGCCAACCTGATCCTGCAAGACCTTGAAGAAGGCCTGCTGGTCGTCCAGCACCGTGATATTGGAACGCGACCCGTGTCCCGTGCAGACAATCTCTGCTCCCAGCTTCTTCGCCGCATCGAGCGTTTCGATCCACTTTCCAACATCCCCGTCGCCGACGAAGTTGTACGGGCCGTTCACGCACACGTCCCCGGTGAACAGAATCTTCTCCTTCGGCAGCCATGCCACGGCATCGCCGTGAGTGTGAGCGACGCCCAGGTGCATGAGCTCGACGCGATGCTTACCGTCGTCAAAGTAAAGCTCCTTGGGGAAGAGAACCGACGGTGGCTTGAGGCTGCTGGCCCTTACATCGGCGCGTTCCTTCGCAGCCCCCTCCCATCTGCCCGGCTTGCTGTCGTAATATCCGGTCTCATAGCGCCGCATCTCCTCGACAACTCCTGTGTGCGCGACCGGCACCGCGCCGTTCTCCACATAGATCTGGTTTCCGTAAGCGTGATCGCCATGATGATGTGTGTCGAAGGCAAAGCGAATCGGCTTGTCGGTCATGCCCCGAATCTTGCTGATCATCATCTTTGCCCCGGCTGGAAAGTTGGCGTCGATCACCAGCACATAGTCTTCGAAGATGACCCAGCCGTTATTGCAGACCGCCGGTGCGTTGTCCGAAACCACATCGCCTTCGTGGAAATAAATGTCCGCGGCGACCTTTTCAACTTCGGCGTCCCGCGCCACAGCCACCGGAAGCGCCCCATGCAAAAGCTCGGCCTCTGCCGCAAGACTTAGGAAAGCACTGCCAGCCGCCAGAAATTCACGCCGGTTGACCTTGCACATGCTGGTCCTCCTCCAATGTCTTTGTTGAAAGGAATCGCTGAAAATCGTTTGGCCGGATTGTACGCCAGGCAAAATCTGGACTCCCGGACTATTCCGTCGATCACTTGAACCTCCCCACTGGCAGATATGACAGTAGCGCAGGCCGCCAATGCAAGCTTAATGTCGCCACCACACGCACAATTGCCGCACCGCGCCTGAAAGCGGAAGACAGATCGGGAAGAAAGTTATGGCGAAAGGCAAAGAAAAGCAAAAAGAGAAGCCAAAAAAGAAGAATGACAAGAAGGCTAAAGCCGGCAAAACAACAACCGGAGCCCAACCAGCAGCACTCCCCGCAGCCGACATGGCCACGTACGCCGACGGCACGCCGCTCCATCAGATCCAGTACCTCGAAGCCAAGCTCATCCTCAAGCCCGACAATTTCACCTCCGTCCAGTCCTTCCGCGACTTCGGCGCCATCGTGCAGCGCACCGCCAAAAAGCTCGGCATCGGCTTCATAGGAGACCGCGAGGCCAGCCTGCGTCCGCAGATCCGCGAAATCATCTTCGGAGACACCTCCGACTTCCGCCTTTACAACAACGCATTCATCCTCCGCCGTCGCGTCTCCTATGTCGACGGCTTTCCCGTGGGCGATCCCGAAGTTGTCTTCAAGTTTCGTCATCCCGACGAAAAGGCAGCCGCAGCCATGGATGTGCGTCCCAACATCACCGGCAAATACCGCATCAAGTTCAAGGCTGAAGCGCTGCCCCTGAAAGACCAGATCGGCGGATACCGCATCCTTTACTCGCACAACTGCCAGTTCGGAGCCAGCCAGATCCACGACTCTGACCGCACCTCCGTGAATACTCTGGTAAAAGTCTTCCCGGCTCTCGCCGGCCTCAAAAAATCCGACGAAGAGAAGATAAGCCTCGTCAACGAGGGCATCGTGGAAGAAGTCCTCCTGCCTCTCGGACAGCTCGACTTCGGGAAAGGCATCGTCGCCAAGTGCGACATCTCCTTGTGGCGTACCCGCGGCGAACATAAATCACTGGTAGGTGAGTTCGCCTTCCAGGCGAAGTTCGATCGTAGAGAAGACGTCGCTGAAAAACAGAAAAAGCTGGTCGCGAAATTCTACGTAACGTTGCAGCGCGATGTGCAGGGATGGCTCGCGCTCGGTGTAACCAAGACGGCCATGGTCTACCGCCTTAAGGGGAATGAGCCCCAGAGCCATGAGTGACGCGGCCCTCAATCCTGCAGTCGAATCCATACCCGCTGCCGCGCCCGTTGCCTCTCAAGCCTCAGTTGCTCAGATATTCCTTGAATTCCTCATCATCGGAGCCACCAGCTTCGGTGGCGTCGTCCCTTATCTTCGCGGCAGCCTCGTCACCAAGCGCGGATGGATCAACGACAAGGAATTCGTCGAAATGCTCTCCATCAGCCAGAGCCTTCCCGGTTTGAACGCCACCAACATGGCGATTCTGGTAGGTGAAAAGTTGCGCGGCGCACTCGGCTCCATCGCAGCGATCATCGGCATCTGCCTGCCGGGTGCTGTGCTTATGTACATCGTGGGCATCTTCTACCGCATCCACGGCGATCACATCTGGATCACGGCCGCGTTGAAAGGAGTCGCCGCCGCCGCTGTCGGCCTGATCCTGTCGACGGTTGTAAGCATGAGCAAAAAGTCGCTCTCAGGCAAAATTGACTTTGTTTTCATTGGCCTGACGGTGATTGCCGTCAACCGTCTGCACCTCGGGGTTCCCCGCACTCTGGTGGCCGTCGGCATCCTTGCCATCCTCTTCCACCGGCCACGCAAACGTCAGAAAGAGAGCGAAACCCCATGAACCAGATCCCCGCTCTCATCCGCGTTTTTGCGTATCTTTCTCTGCTCACCGTCGGCGGCGGCATGGCCGCATTCCCGGAATTGAAGATCCTCACCGTCGAAGTCCACAAGTGGCTCACCTTCCCGCAGCTCATTCACCTCTACAGCGTGGGACAGATGGCTCCCGGCCCCAACATGATGATGATCGTCGCCATTGGACAGTGGGCAGGTGGATTTCTCGGTGCTCTCATCGTATTGATCGCTTTCTTTGGACCGACCGCAGTGCTCGCCTTCATCGTCGCCCGTGGATGGAAGAAGCTGGAAAAATGGCCATGGCGAACCTCAATTCAGGAGGGACTCGCACCCGTCTCCATCGGCCTTCTGCTCGCCGGTTGTTTCACCATGGCCCGGGGCGCCATCTTCGGCGTTGAGACCGCTGCGATCGCCGTCGGTGTTCTCCTGATCCTTCTGCAATACAAGATCAATCCGGCGCTGTTGGTGTTGGGCGGAGCGGTGATCGGTGTGCTTTCCTTCATGCCTAAATGATGGAACTTCTCTAAAATAATGAGCACTCGTTAGAGTGGTCGAGGAGGTCTGACATGGCGGACCAAACCCTTGCCGTCCCGCAGCCGCTGACCCTGAAAGAAAGGGCCTTCGATGAGTTCAAACGACTTCTTGTAATATTCCTCTACCTCTGGGTCGTCTTTGGACTGCTGGTGCTCCACTCAAGCATCGTCCTGTACCAGCGTCACCTGGATTACGCCGACCACACTCTCGCGATAGTGAACGCTTTCATCTTTGCCAAGGTCCTGCTCCTCGGCGAGCATTTTCATTTCGGCACCCGGTTCGACAAGCGACCCCTTATCTATCCCATCCTTTACAAGTGCCTCGTCTTTACCGTGCTGTTCATCCTCTTTCACCTGTTGGAGAGCATCGTCATAGGCGTATGGCACGGACACACCGTGGCCGAAAGCATTCCGCCGCTCTTCGGCTGGAATCCAAGGGGCCTGCTGTCTGTCGCGATTGTGGGATTCGTGCTGTTGCTGCCGTTTTTCGGCTTCAGAGAAATTGTCCGGGTGATCGGCCGCGACAAAATGCGCGCGCTGCTCTTCCACCGCCGCGAACACGATCCCAGCCTCGCCTAGCAGCTTCTTCGCTACTTGCTCGAATCATCATCCCGCAGCAGCGCACTTGCAGCCCACATCACCGGGGCCTGCCCGTGAAAATCCCCTGTCCGCCGCTTGCGCTGGTAGTAGTACGCCAGGTCGTCTTTCTTATTCGTGCCCTCGCACACCTGCGTCACATCGTTGTTCTGGTCGACATAACCCACCACCGCAATCCACGCCTTCCGCGCTGCCGGACCGTAAGTCGCCGCATCCAGCCACCCGTGCTTGACACCCGTAATCATCGCGAAAGTGAACATCGCCGAGCTTGAGCTCTCCGGCCACGCATCATCCCGGTCGATCAGCTGCCGCCACATCCCATCCTTGCCCTGATACTTCACCAGCGCGCTCATCATCAGCTTGTAACCCGCCATAATCCGCGCCCGGTCCGGATGCGACTCCGGCAGACTCGACAGCATCTCCGCCATGCCTGCGGCTACCCACCCATCGCCGCGGCCCCAGAAATACTTCACGTCCGGAGCGTGATAGAACAGCCCATTCGGCTGCTGCAGCTTGTCCAGATACGCCACCATCTCCTTCGCGTCCCGGTCCAGATACTTCTTGTCTCCCGTCGCCCGATACGCCTCCAGCTGCAGCATCGTCAGCATGTACATGTCGTCGATCCAGTACCGCGTCTCCGCCGACAACCCATCCGGCAGCGGATTCTCCCACTGCCGGTCCGCCCACCACACACCCTCCTTCAGATACTTCGGGTCCTTTGTCTGCCGCGCAATCTCCAGCGGAACAACGCCGAAGATCGAGTCATCCACATGCCGCCGCTGCGGTCTCCGATCCGCCTCCGCGCCGCCCGGCATCAGCGGCTCAAACCGCTTGATCAGTTCCTGGCGCAGCCCATCATCGTGCGTCACGTTCGCAAACGTCAGCGCCCCGTACCATGCGCACACCTCCGGATAAACAATCGTCTTCGACCCCTGGTGCGGACTCGTCACAAAGTGCTCGGCCAGGGCTTTGCCCACAACCTCCGGTGCAACTCCCGGCGGCCAGTCCCCGAAATAGTTCTCCTGCGCGCCAGCCACACTTGAAACACACGCCAACAGGCAAACCGCCAACACCAGCTTTCGTCCCATCCCGCCTCCAAAGTTCCGCTCCGCAAAAATCCTCGCTCATCCTGCTTGCCATCGGCTAGTCCCAGTCCCGCTCTCCGGTATGCTTTCCCGCCGAAACACTCTCGGCTCCCGTCTTGCAATCGTCAAGTTAACTATGGTTAACTACTATTCGTAATTTGCGATTCATATTCAAAGCTCATCAATAGTTAACTGCTTTATCCAGCGCGAGGAAACATGCCCAGGCTGATCCGTTTCGTCTTTCTTCTCTCAATGGCGGCCATTCTCTTTGCATCGAGAGCCTTCGGTCAGGGCGAAACCACCAGCGCGATCGTCGGCGAAGTCAGAGACGCCACCGGAGCTGTCATTCCCGACGCCACTGTTACCATCACCAGCCGCGAAACCGGTCTTGAGCGGAGCGCCCACACCGACGCCGCCGGCCGCTTCAACTTCCCCCAGCTAAAGCCCGGTGCCTACTCCGTCCGCGTGGAAGATCCGGGCTTCGAGCCGCAGCAGAACGATAACGTCGTCTCAGGTCTCGGCCAGAAGCAAACCGTGGATTTCACGCTCGATCCGGCCCGCTCCAATCAGACCGTCCAGGTTACCGGCGAAGCGCCGCTCATCAATCCTGAAAACGCCAACACTTCTACTACCCTCAACGCCCACGCCCTCGAGAACCTCCCCAACCCCGGAGGCGATCTCACCTATCCGCTCCAGTTCGCCCCCGGAGCCCTCATCAACACCGCGGGCAGCGGCAACGACTTCGTCGGCGGCACCAACGGTTATGGAAACGTCGAATTCAACGGCCTTCCCGCCCTCTCCAACGGCTACATCGTCGACGGACTCGAGACCAACGACCCGCTCACCAATCTCAACAGCGGGCTCTCCACCAATCTCGTCCTCGGCCTCAATTCCATCTCCGAAGTCACCGTCAACACCCTGTCTTATTCCGTCGATCAGGGCCGCTACGGAGCCTCCCAGGTCGATTACGTAACCAAATCAGGCACAAATAAATTCCACGGAAACCTCTACGAGCTCTGGAACGGCGCAGTGCTCAACTCCGCCAACTACTTCACCAATGCCACGCCGGGCAACCGCAAGCCCCGCTCCACGGTCAACCATTTCGGAGGCAGCATTGGCGGCCCGATCCTTCACGACAAGCTCTTCTTCTTCTTTGACAGTGAATGGGTGCGCATCGCCCTCCCCATCGTTACGCCGACCGTCGTGCCCAGCGCGGACTTCCAGCAGTACGTCCTCGCGCAGTTGCACCAGCCGTCGGTCCCGTTCTATAAGCAGATGTTCTCGCTCTACAGCAACACCGCCGGCACGCCCATCTCCATACTCGGCTGCCCGCTCGCTAACGGAGAAGGCTGCGCCAACCGCCAGAGCGTTTCCCATTCCAGCGACGACCACGAGCAGGTGCAGACCGTCCGCATCGACTACAACATCAACCAGAAAGATTCCGCCTGGTTCCGCTTTCAGGCCGACGACGGACTACAGGCCGCCTACACCGATCCCATCAACCCGCTCTTCGACGCCATCTCTCCTCAGCCGCTTTATTCCTTTGCCTCGGGATACTCGCACGTCTTCTCGCAGAATCTCGTCAACTACTTCAATCCCGCGTTCTCCTGGTACGAGAGCCTCTTCGGCCCCGCCGACTTTGAGAAGACTCTCGCCGCCTTCCCCATCGTCCTCGAAGGCAGCGGCGCGAATGCCTTCACGCCTCTCGGCGGCCTCGACAACACCTGGGTGCAGGGCCGGCGCGCCTCCCGCTTCTTCATCAACGACAACCTTGCCTGGAGCCACGGTCCTCACGAACTCCGCTTCGGAACCAACACCCGCATCTTCCGCCTCAACGACTACGACTTCGGAGAAGGCACCGTCCCCACCGTCACCTATGCCAACCTGCAGCAGTTCATCGGCGGAGTCGCCTCCACGGCCTCAAAGACCTTCCCATCCAGCACCAACGAGCCGTTCAACTTCCTCAACATCGATTTCTATGCCCAGGACACCTGGAAGCTCACCCACACTCTCACCTGGACCATCGGCCTGCGCGACACCTTCAACTCCAACCCGCTCAACCCGCATGACCAGGTCGCGCGCCTGCACGCCTCCTTCGCATCCATCTCACACGATGTCAACCAGCCGCTCAGTGCCGCCATACAGACCGGACTCGGCAATCTCTTCTCCTCGACGCCGCTCGCGATTCTCCAGCCGCGAACCGCTGTCGCCTGGCAGTTCGAACCCAGATCCGTGCTCCGCGCCGGCTTCGGCATCTTCAGCGACATCCTGCCCGGCAGCATTGCCGATCTCATCGGAACCAACCCTCCCTACGTCAAAACCTTCCAGGGCGGTCTCCTCGGAACCGTGGGCGGCACGGGTATCGCGCCCGGAATCCCCGGCAGTGCCGTTGATGCCACCGTCGCCGCCAATCAGACCTTCACCTCCGGATTCCCTCAGGGCGAGCTCTCCTGCGCATCGCCGCAGGCAGATCCCGCAAACTGCCTGCCACCCGTCGCCATCACCGCCGTGCCCGACGGCAAGCTGCACGCGCCATATTTCATGGAGTGGAGCCTCGGCATCGAGCGCCAGATCGGCGCAACCGCCAGCCTGCAGGCGCAATACGTCGGAACCCGCGCCGTCAACCAGCCTTATCTAACCGAGGTCAACGGATACCAGACCGTCTGCGACGGCTGCTTCGCGCCATTCCCATACCTCACGCCCAGTGACCCCCGCTTTGGAGCCGTCACCCAGTTCTCCACCGGAGAAAACAGCCACTACAGCGGCCTCCAGCTCACCGCCAAAAAGCGTATGAGCCATGGTCTTCAGGGCCAGCTCAACTACACCTTCAGCCGCTGCATGGATACCGTCTCCAATGGCGGATTCCTGCAATTCTCCGCCGGAGCCATCCTCTCGCCGCTGCCCGGAGATCTCGCTCGAGACTACGGCCCCTGCGACTACGACATCCGCCACAACCTCACCGCGCAGTATCTCTACCAGCTGCCCGTCAAGCTCCGCGGCCATGCCCTGGGCTACGCCTTCAACGGTTGGCAGATCTCCGGCACCGCCTTCTGGCACAGCGGAATCCCGTTCTCAGTTCTCAGCACACCCTATTCAGCCAATGGAAACGGCATCGTCCAGGGTGCCGGACCGCAGTTCGCCAGCGCCGTCCCCGGTGTTCCCCGCTACGCGCACCACCCCATCGCCGGAGTCACCCAGCCCGGCACCCTTCAGTGGCTCAACCCCGACGCCTTCGTCTCCGCCGTCGATCCCTCCACCGGACAGTGCGCCGGCGGCGACACCCCGCACACCTGCCAGTTCGGAAACCTCGGCCGCAACTCCCTCCGCGGCCCCGACTTCACCTGGAGCGACCTCTACCTGACGAAACTGTTCCCGCTAACTGAGCACGTAAAGCTGCGTTTCGAGACTCAGTTCTTCAACCTCTTCAACCACCCCAACTTCGGACTCCCCGGCACCGTGCAAGCCGGCATCCCCGGCAATCCATCCACGCAGGCCGGCTTCGGAGCCCTTACCTACAGCACCTCGCCGCCCACCGGCTTGCTCGGCGTGGGCCTCGGCGGCGACAGCAGCCCTCGCATGATCGCGTTTCAGGCGCGTCTGGAGTTCTGACAAGCGCTGACCCCTGCGTTTCACGGCCGCCAGAACGGGTTTTTCTCCTCCAGATACTCCACCGGAACTTCCGTCACGAAGCCCTTCAGCCACTCCGCGCAATACTTCATTCCCGCCTGCTCCGACACCACATGCCCCAGCAGGATCAGTGCCTTCTTCTTGCCCCACGTGATCAAATCCTGGGCGTATTCCACCACCTCCCACTCGCGTGTCTCGCCCACGATCAGAACATCAATATCCGGCCGCGCCAGCAGCGGAATCCCGGGGAATTCGCTGACATATCCCCAGCTCGCAATCGCCCGCTTCACCGGCAATTTCGGATCCCCCACCACCCGAATCGTCCCCGCCTTCAGCTTCGTCTCCAGCTCTTCCGCCAGCCGCTCCAGCGTTATCTCCGGCAACGCAAACAGTTTGGGATTTTCCTCATCCTGATACTTCTCCCACCCCAGCTCCCGAGCCATCCCTGTCGCAATCCCATCCGGCTTGTGGCCATGCCAGTGGTCGTGAAAATGAAACACCGCCATCCGATTCTTCTCGATGAAGTCCAGCTTGTACTTGTACAACGCATCATCCTTGAGCTGGCTCACATCGTCCTGATGCGACCAGAACGTCGGCTCATGCGTGATGACCATGTTCTTCCCGGCCGCCTGCGCGCGCTCCAGCATCTCCAGCGTTGCCATCATGATCGTCGCAATTCCCGTCACCGCAGTATCAGGAGACCCCGCAATCATTCGGTCAACCGTCGGCTCCCGCCAGGGAATCCCCACGTTCGCCTTGATCCGATCGATAATCTGTCCAGCCTTTAGCGAATCACCCGCCGTCAACACCCCCACCCGCTCCGAGACCAGGCCGCCCGCCACTGCCAACCCGCCATAGAGAAAACTCCGCCGCGAAACCTCAGATCCATCCCTGCTGTCCATAGTTGGCTGCACCTCATCTCGCTGAAGAACTCCGCACCACTATGCCAGATTAAGTTCGCACCCACAACGAAAGTGCTCCTGCAGCAGCCGTTGGGGACATCTGGGCCGCGCCCCGGCCTGCCTCCACCGGGCCGGGGTGTTCTGAATCGTCACGCCCATTTGGGTTAGTTCATTAGGGCTATAGTGACATTCATCCTCAGGGGATTAGCATGCACTCACCCCTGTAAACGCCCGACCAAAAATTCTGGTTGTTGAATATTAAGGGTTGGCGATGATTCTAAACCGCATAGCTGCACGCGCCAACATCACGCTCTCCCGCGCCGTTTTACAATTTAACCCTTCACGGGAACGGTTCACCTGTCCCCTTTGCGACTATGAGGGCGTCTTTCTGAGCGTCAACCGGGAAGCCGGAAAGCGCCGCAACGCCCTGTGTCCACGTTGCAGAAACGTCGAGCGCCATCGCCTCCAGTGGCTGGTTGTGAAGAAACTTCAGCAAGAGCGCGACTTCAGCAAATTGCGCGTGCTGCACATCGCACCCGAGTACTTCATTTCCAATCTCTTGAAGTCTATTTCCGCCTCGTATCTCAGTGCCGATCTGTACAACGAAAGGGCAGACTGCCGCGAAGACGTTACTAATATGTCGTTCCCCGACAGTTCCTTCGATCTGGTCTACTGCTCTCACGTCCTGGAGCACATCAAAGCTGACCGTGCGGCCATCAGCGAAATTCGCAGGGTTCTTTCCCCCTTGGGTATTGCCATACTGCCGGTGCCGATACTTGCCGACACCACAGTTGAATATTCTGAAGCCAACCCGCACGAAGCAGGCCACGTACGGGCTCCCGGCATGGATTATTTCGATCGGTTGAGGCAGGCATTTCAGAAAGTTGAACTATGGTCGTCCGCCGATTTTGACCCGCGCTATCAGCTCTTCCTTTACGAGGACCGATCGCACTGGCCAACTCCGACCATGCCCAACCGGCCCCCATCCGCCGGCGTCAAACATCTCGAATACGTCCCCGTCTGCCGGGTCTGAACCGGGACTCCCTGGGGAGAGCGAAGTTTTGTGGCGCTGAGACGCCACACCTACCTAGCCCCACGCCCTAGTCCGCCTTCAGATCCTTCAGCAGCCGCTGAAAAGCCTTCTGATAGGAATCGTGATTCTTCCAGTCGCTGAAGTCGGGGATGAAAAACTCGCGAATTTCCCCGCGCTGAATCCTTCCCGGTGTCCGCGTCGACGCTCGTGAATCCAGCAAATTGCTTGGCTAAAATTTCTGCGAATACAGCAGGATAGAAATAGAGCCCTCAGAAACGAAAAGACCGCCACAACGGCGGTCTTTTATTGATCAAAGTAGGACAGAAAATATAAATCAAGCAAAATGAATGATTTACGCGGAAAGGCTAGCCGGCGCAGAGGGGATGGGGATACCCCGTCCATTCTCCATCGCCACACCCAGCAGCGTCGTCGCCACCCGCTCCGAGGCGTGCCGCAGCACGTCGCCCTCGGCCGCAAAATCTCCCGTGATGCACCGGATGCCCATCGCCTCGATCCGCTCCACATCCGCAGCGATCAGCTCCGCGCCCTCCGCCGCATACCGCTCCCGAAGCGCCTCCGATACCGGAGCCGTATTCACCAGCGCGTAGTCGAAAATCGGCTGCCGGGTATGTTCGAATATCCGCTCGATATGCTGCGACGCCGTCAGATGCAGGCTCTCGTTGGCCTGCGTCATCAGGTTGGAGATGTACACCTTGGTGCCCTTCGCCGCCGTCAGCGCCTCGGGAATGCCCTGAACCAGCAGATTGGTGATCAGGCTGGTGTAAAGTGACCCCGGCCCGATGGTGATCAGGTTCGCCTGCGCGATCGCCTCCAGCGTCTCCGGCAGCGGCTCGGCCACCGGCGGATCGAGCCTGAGCTCGGCAATCGGTACCCGGCTGGCCGTGATATTCGTCTCCCCCCGCACCACCGAGCCATCCGTCATGCGCGCCAGCAGCGTCACGTCGGAGAACGTCGCGGGATAAATGTGCCCTCGCGTTGCCAGCACTTCCGCAGCCAGCTTGATGGCGTGCCCGAAGTCGCCCGTCATCTCCGCCAGCGCTGCCACAAAGAGGTTGCCGAAGTTGTGCCCAACCAGCTCTCCACCCGTCCGGAACCGGTGCCGGAAGAGCTGGGCTATCAGGTGCTCGTCCTCCGACAGCGCGACCATGCAGTTACGCAGGTCCCCTGGAGGCAGCATGTTGAAGTCCTTGCGCAGCCGCCCGCTCGACCCGCCGTCGTCGGTGACCGTGACCACTGCGGCCAGATCACTGATGATGCAGGGAACGTCATCGCAGGTACCGGCCTGGGTGCCGGTCACCGACGGAACATACCGCTTCAGTCCCCTCAGCAGGGTAGAGAGCCCGGTGCCCCCGCCCATTGCCACTACGCGAAAATTCGGTGGTATGGACGCACTCGTGGAGGGGAGATTGCCAGCTGCGTCCGCAGCTGTATTCATAATCAGGCTCACCCCAGAGTGTACCGCGCCTGAGGGTGTGAGTGCCTGACGGGAAGATTACAGGGGGCTATGTCTCGGGATAAATCAGCTCGGTAAAGCGCGGATCGTCCGCCATATCGGCGAAGTCCGTGTCGCTGCGCGCCTGGATACGGTTCTGCGGATTCAGGCTGATCGCCCGAGCCAGGTGGTCCAAGCACTCCTCCGCCTGCCCGGTGATGCTGTTGAGCACCGCTAGCCCGTAGTGGGCGTAATCTGCCTCGGGATTCTTGCCGAGCAACCCCTCGAATTGATCGCGCGCGTCCTCATAGTTGCCCGTGTTCAGCAGTGAGATGGCGTAGTCGTACTGCTCCTCGGGCGTAGCAAACGCCAGGCCCGCTTTCGCGGCGTGGCGGCTGCACACGGCGAGATAAACCCGCGACCGTTCCAGTACCTCCGGCGCCCCGTCCTGGGTAAGCTTTTCGAAAAGCACTCTGGCCTTATCGAACTTACCTTCCTGCATGAACTGCACAGCACTCTGAAACTGTGTGAGCGATTGTTGATTGGCTGGATTCGAAGCGGGCCGCGTCTTGCCGGCGATGAGCCGCGGCTGCTTCTTTGCGCTTTCCTGGCGTGCGTCTGGCATTCAGGCGATTCCTAAAGAGGCCCAAGAAAAGGCCCGTATCTGGGTTCTTCCGTTTGTCGTTAGATTGGAAGTCCTTTTACCGACGAAGTTATACGCACAACACCGCTCGCCGTCAACAGCGCCACACCAAACGGCATTCGGCGCTGATCGGACCCATCTCCAAACGCGCTACTTTTTACCGGGATTCGAATACACTGCCGGGTTGAGCGATGCATCGTTGTACATCTTAAGTTGCCTGTAGACCTTGAACCGCCGCTGTCCGGCGATTAACTGCTGCCACAGCCTGTCCATGCAGCCAGCCAGGTCCTGCCGCTGTGTTTCCAGCAGCGCAAGACGCCCCCGGTTGCGCTCCGCATGCCCTTCCGGCGAATTGGGCCGGTGAATCTCCTCGCGCGTATGGAAGATTTTCAGTGTCAGAATCGACAGCCGGTCCAGCATCAGTCCCGGAGATTCCGAATGCAGCTCCGCATCGGGGGAGGGAAGCCCGGCCTCTTCCAGCGCAGCGAGCAGCACCGAGTCGCAGCGCTCCATCAGATCATTGCGTCGCTGGTTGGTGCGGTCGATGGCCCGCTTCAGGTCGGCGATCTGCCGGTCTGAAGCCCGGGGTACCCGCGCCTGATCCTCGATATGCCACAACTCGAAGTTCGCCATGTGCTGGTCCCGGATCGAATCCATCAGCACCGAGTCGACAACCGCATCCTCCGATTCGCCTTCCGGATCCAGTTCAATCTCTCGCTCATGCCACAGCCTAGTCAGACGATCCTGCATATCTACGACGGCATTCGCCGAGAGCAGGGCAGCAAGCGATGAATGGGTCGTATCGGTCATCTTGTTCCTGAGCAGCAGATCAAGCTTATGGTAGAACTAACCTCTAAGAAGCGGGGGCCTCTGAGACGCGTGTCTTTAACAAACCCCTTCCGGACCACAAGCCATGAGTGAAGAACGCGGTGAATGGATTCTATGCCTCACGACCTATGAAAAGGGACAGTCCTTCATGCGGCAATGCGCCCACATGGGTTGCCGCGTCCTGTTGCTCACACTCGAAAAGCACCGCCATGCCGACTGGCCGCACGACATCCTTGCCGAAGTCGTTTACATGCCCGAAGGCCTGAACCTGGAGCAGATAACCAACACCGTTACATACCTTGCTCGCAGCCGCAAATTTGAGCGCCTTGTCGCCCTCGACGAATTCGATATGGAGACTATCGCCCACCTGCGAGAGCACATGCACATTCCCGGCATGGGCCTGACCACCACTTCGCACTTCCGCGACAAGCTTGTCATGCGCTTTGAGGCGCAGCGCTGTGGCGCTCTGGTTCCCGACTTCATCCCGGTCATCAACTACGACGACCTCCGCGCCTACATGGATAGTGTGCGCGCGCCCTGGGTGCTCAAACCGCGCGCCGAAGCCTCCGCCATCGGCATCCGCAAGATCCATGAGCCCGAGCAGCTATGGCGATCTCTCGACGAGCTCGGCGACCGCCAGAGCTATTACCTTCTCGAGCGATTCATCCCCGGCGACATCTTCCACGTCGACTCCATCACCACCGACCGCGAGGTCATCTTCACCGCGGTCAGCAAGTACGGCAAGCCCCCGATGCAGGTCATGCACGAGGGCGGAGTCTTCACCACTCACGTCATCGACCGCAACTCCACCGACGCCCGTGATCTGAGCGCCATCAATGCCGACCTCATCCCCGCAATGGGCCTGGTCCGCGGCGTCACCCACGCTGAATACATCCGCTCCGCCGACGGCCGCTACTACTTCCTCGAGGTCGCCGCTCGCGTTGGCGGAGCTTTCATCGCCGATGTCGTCGAGCATGCCACTGGACTCAATCTCTGGGCAGAATGGGCACGCGTCGAAATCGCCGCCATGCGTGGCGTGCCCTACACCCTTCCACCAACGCGCGAAGAACACGCCGGCAGCGTTCTCTGTCTGGCCAAAACCAGCGACCCCGACACCTTTATGTTCGACGCCCCTGAAATCGTTTTCCGCATGAAGAAACATCATCATGCCGGCCTCATCGTCCGCTCCGCCGAGGCTGAGCGCGTGCGCCTGCTCCTGGAAGACTACGCCGAGCGCTTCGCCCAGCAATACCTTGCTGTAGCGCCGCCGCCGCTGAAGCCCACCGCCTGAAAGGAAATACGTTGGAACCCGCCCCGCAATTTCCGCACCGCCGCTATAATCCGCTGCGCCGCCAGTGGGTTCTCATCTCGCCGCACCGCACCCAGCGCCCCTGGCAGGGAGAAGTCAATCAGTCCTCGGGATTTTCCAACGTCCATTACGACCCCGAATGCTATCTCTGCCCCGGAAACAAGCGTGCCGGCGGCCACCTTACGCCTCGCTATGAAAGCGTATTCATTTTCGACAACGACTACGCCGCCCTCCTGCCCGACTCGCCCGCTCCGGCCGCCGACTCCTCCGCGCTGCTCCACGCCGAGCAGGAGCGCGGACGCTGCCGCGTCCTCTGCTTCCATCCCGATCACAGCCTCACCATCCCGCGCATGGAACTCGCCGCCGTCCGCCTCGTCGTAGATGCCTGGACCGGGCAATACGCCGAACTCTGCAGCGAGCCCGAAGTCAATTACGTGCAGATTTTCGAGAACCGCGGAGCCATGATGGGCGCCAGCAATCCCCATCCCCACGGCCAGATCTGGGCCACCGAGCACATCCCCGACGAGCCCGCTCAGGAGACCGAATCACTGAAGGCATATCGCGCCGCGAAAAACTCCTGCCTGCTCTGCGACTATCTCGAGGTTGAAACGAAAGAAAAGATCCGCATCGTCTGCGAGAACGACGACTTCCTCGTCGTTGTCCCGTGGTGGGCCGTCTGGCCCTTTGAAACTCTCGTCCTTTCGAAGCGCCACATCGGCACGCTCGGCGAATTCAACGACCGCGAGAAGACCTCGCTCGCCGACATCCTCCAGCAGACCACCACCCGCTACGACAATCTCTTCGAGACCAGCTTCCCCTACACCATGGGCTTCCATCAGACACCGTGCGACGGAGAGCCACACCCCGAGTGGCACTTCCACGCGCACTTCTATCCGCCGCTGCTGCGTTCGGCCACCGTCCGCAAATTCATGGTGGGATTCGAAATGCTCGGCATGCCGCAGCGCGACATCACTGCCGAGAGCGCAGCAGAGCGCCTTCGCTTACTTCCCGCCACGCACTTCACCCGGCGCTAAACGAAGACTGCTATGAATCCTCTCGTTACTCCCGTCTGGCTAGCTCAGCGCCTCAACGATCAGAACGTGGTTGTCCTCGACGCCACACTTCCGCCCGTCGGCGTCACGCCGTCGGTCGATACTCGTTCTCGCTATCTCGCCACCCACATCCCTGGCGCCATCTTCTTCGACATCGACGAACTTTCCGATCACTCCACCCCGCTGCCCCACATGCTGCCCTCGCCCAAAGTCTTTTCTCAGGCGATGTCCGCTCTGGGTATCGGCGACCAGATGACGCTCGTAGTCTACGAGCAGGCGGGCCTCTTCTCCGCACCTCGAGCCTGGTGGATGCTGCGCACTTTCGGAGCTCAGAACGTTCATGTTCTCGACGGTGGTCTGTCCGCTTGGACCGCCGCCGGCATGCCTGTCGAATCCGGTCCTGTGAAAAGGGAACCGGCCACATTCCGCGTCGATTTCAATTCCGATGCCGTGAAGGACTTCGCACAGATCCAGCGCATGATCCACGGGCATGCGCAGGTCCAGGGTCAGATACTCGACGCCCGCTCCGCAGGCCGCTTCTCCGGTACCTCGCCCGAACCCCGTCCCGGCATAAGCTCAGGACATATGCCCGGCGCGATCAATACCCCGTTTACCGAACTGGCCGAAGACGGCCGTCTCAAGTCTGCCGAAAGACTCCGCGAATATTTTGCAGACAAGGGCGTGAACCTGGAACAGCCCATCACTACTACGTGTGGATCCGGTGTCACCGCGGCAGTTATCGCTCTGGGGCTTGAAGTTGCGGGGGCAAAAGGCGTCAGCTTATACGACGGGTCCTGGGCCGAATACGCACAAAATCCTGAAGCGGTGATCGACAAGATCGCCTGATTGGCTCCCTCGCGTAGACGCTCAACAAGACAAGGAAGGTTGATCTTCCTCGACGAGCAGTGATCGATTGCAGATGTGACTCGCTTCAATCGCCGGCAGATCGGATTCACGGAAGGTTGTACCCGCCGTCAGAAAGCACCTCAGACATATTGCATCGAGGCTGCCGTCTGGATTTCGACGGATTGAAAACCCGGCGCTGGGGGGAGATTTCATCGGTCGCAACTTTCTGGGGACCGATTATTGTGCGCCTCCCTTTTTCGATCCGTAAAGCCGATTCGCGCCAGATGAAACTGTTCTTTGCGACTGGCTACCGGCCCCGCGACAAGAGACCGCTTTTGCGTCCCTTGGAGCGGCTGACGGAAGTTCTTTCGCACAAGAACGGTGAAGCATATCTACATCAGAAGTATCAAAGCAGTTGCTGGAATCGGCGCGAGAAGATCGGCTGGAGGTTGCAGAGCTGCTTTCAAACGCAACGAAATCACTGACCTGGGCGAGAAGGAAGAAAAAGCAGGATATTCCTACTCGCTTTTCTCGGCGGTCCCCTCAACTGCGATTCGTCCACGCTCTGCATTGTGAACGTCGCGCTTCAGGAATGAAGTACAGCGGTCACTCCAGGCCGTTACTCCACAATCGTCCAGCTCTTGTCGGGATTAAACTCCGTCATCGCAGAAGCAACTTGATCGGTTGTGTTTCCCAGATCCTTCTGGAGCAGCGGCCCATTCTGATTGACGAGGAAGGTCATAACCCCTGATTGGCGATACTCCGCCGGATAGGCGAGCACCGCGAAGCCGCCCGTCATCTTTCCATTGACCACGTAATCCTTCGCGCCACCCTTCGCATCTGCACCCTGCTTGTTAAGGATTGCGAAGTAGTAGCCGTAAAAGGGCTGATGCTTGTCCGCCTGAACCTTGTATCCTTCTGATGTTGCGTATGCAACCAGCGGTCCCAGCGGACTCTTTGGCTGACCCTGAACTTCCGGCCAGTACAGCCCATTCTCCTGGCCGTTTTCGCTGATGAACCTCTGCGCATACTGACTAGTACCGTCGTGACGCTGCGCGAAGTATTCATGTTGGGCATCGACCATCGCTGTAACGGCGCTGATAGCAGTGATCTCGTTGCGGCCTATGCGGCGTGAAAGAATCTCCTCCTTGCCCGCCGTCGTATCGAAATACCACTGGCCCGCGCCATTCTTCTTGAGCGGGACGGGAAACGCCTGATTATCTGCGCCGGCGATTAATATCTCGCTACCATCGCTCAACTTCCGCCAACGGTTCATCGTCTGATATGCCTGCGAAAATCCGCTAAGAGAAGCCTTGTCTTCAGCCACATCGCCGCTTGAAATAATGTCAGACCCAGAACCGAAGATTTGCCGCAGCTGTTCCTCATTTTGTGATTTCGCGGTGTCAGCCAGCGCCTTGCCTGCGTCCTCGGGCGAGGCAAATGTTTGGGGTCCAGCTGGTGCCGTCGAAGACCCCTGTTTGTTGCACGCCGTGATCGGCAGCAACATCGCGACACTTACCGCCAGCAACAAATGTCGTCCGTCGAAATATCTACGCTTGCCAACGAAGTCGAACATGTCAGTCCCTCCAAAGGCCCGATTCCTTGGTTGCGAAGTTGAGACGATTGACAGGTCAGCGCCGAAAGCCACCGCCACCGCCAAAGCGGCCACCGCCCCAGCCACCGCCACCGCCGCGGCTGGCCCAGCCGCGCGAGCTCGAGAAGCGTGATCCCCAGCCACCTCCACCAGCCCCGGAATGACTGCCCCAACCGCTGAAAGCCGAGGATCCGCTGCTATGGCCGCCGAGGTCTCCATTGCTGCTTCCCCAGCCGTGTGCGTCATTGGAACTGAAGCTGCTGGGCTTCTGGACGTTATTCCAGCTTCCGTCTGAATTCTTCTGCCAGCCGCTCCCGGTGTTCCTGTACTCGTTGCCATTCGCGGTCGCATACTTGTTGCCGTTTGCCGTCTCGCCCATTGCGCCGCTGTTGCCGTATGCCCCCGATGCAGCCACGCCCCTGCCGCCTTCCGAGGTCTGTATGCTCCCCACCGACCCGTTCGCCGTCGTTTGGTGCTGGGTATAAGCGGTGTTGCCGTTCTTCGAATACACAGAGTTGCCGTAGCTTCCGTAGGCGTTCTGAGTCTGATGGGTAGCGCCATAGGCCCCGGTGTAAGGGTTGTAAGCCTGGCCGGCCGCAGTGCGTCCATAGGGTGTTGAAACGGATCCGCCGCGCGCATACGTACCCGTGGAGGGGTTATATCCGGCACCATAATGCGCGCTGCCGTATGGTCCATACGCCCCGCCACTGGTGCCGTAGTACCCGCCATGCCAGGCAGCGTTCCCGTAGTAATAACCCCCGTGATAGTACGCGGCGCCGCCGTACCAGTTGCAGTTCCAGCTGCTGTATCCCCAGCCGCAGCAGCCGCCGCTCATCATGGCTCCGACGGCAATGCCCGCTCCAAACGAAAGCAGGCTCGTTGCTACCAGGTCGGCGGTGCTGTAGCCCGGCGCGGTATAAGGAGTTCCGTAGACAACTGTGGGGTTATAGCTCGGGATGTAGACCACCTGCGGATTCGAAGGCTGAATCACAATAACCTGGGTCCCGTTCTGCGTTTCTGTCTTGACGGTCTGCTGGGGCGTCGTCTTCAGATTGCCAGCAGTCTGGGCCTGCTTGCGCAAAGCCTGAACAGCGGTCATCACCTCTTGCGACTGATTGTGATAAGCCTCCCCCAATTGCGATGTCCAGGAGAGGTTCTTTGCCATGTTATCCAGCACGGTCGGAAACTGTGTGAGAGCTTTTACGCTGGGATCCCACGACTGCTTGTCGACAGCCTGCATCAGCGCGCTGCCCGTCAGATTCTTGTTCTGCTCAACCCAGTAACTGGCAACCGCGATCTGGTCAGGAAAAGTCGCCGCACTCAAAATTTGCGCCACCAGCGCATCGGGATAGAGCGCGATGGGGGAAACCAGACTATCCAGTTCCTGCGTCGTCAGCGGCGCGCCCTGCCCTGTGTAGGACGAGGAACTCTGGCCTGGTGCACTCCCGGCATTCGACGGAATCTTCGGCTGCGCGCTCTGCGACCACGCTCCGCTATCCGGAATCGTGGCAAACACAAGAACGCAACTCAACAGATACGCGAGCGTCTTTTTCAACGCGGTCGATACCGGCTCCATAACGTCCTCCACTTGCGCCCGCTTGGTAGTGCCAGCAGCAGAACCATCACTGCGACCAGGATGTGCAGGATGACCAAAGCGAGACTCCTCATTCAGCCGTAACAACCCGGACTGCTTGATGCGCCAAATCTACGGCGACAGATCCATGCCTGCTACTGGCACAAATGACAGGTCCCGGTATGGCTCTGGTGATGCGTGGCTCGTATGCATCGATCGTCGCGGCTGCGATGGAACTATCGTTTGTGACAGATGCGTTATCGGGAAGTAAATGGCTACGCTGATCTGAGCGTCATTCCCTGTTTCCAAAGAAGAAGTGCAGCGAAAGGCCTCCCGCGTTCCAGTTTTGAGGTGTGCAGGTAGGGCAGCGCTCGCGCCGATAATAGGTGTCGAGCATGACAATGCGCTTGTAGGGCCACAGGACGCCTGCCGTGTACCATTCCTGATCCCAGGAATGCTTCTGTCCATCGTAGAAGATCTCGGCAGTACCATAAGGGCTGAAACGGACCCCGTGGACCCGAGCGTCGCCTTCTGCCGACACCATGTTGCGATAGGTTGTCGAGTACCCTCCATCGATCCAACGAAACTCCACCCAGTTCCGGTCGCGTAACAGAAGTCTGGACAGGGGCCGAAAGCCCGGAGTCGCATCCATGGTTATGCGGTCTTCGTGGCTCACTTGTCCGCTATGTGTCGTACGAAGGAACTCATAGCCGCCGCCGAAAAGAAGATAGTGCTCTTTATCTGGATCGATATTTATCCAATGGGGCCTCAAAATGGGCTTGAACTGATACTCGAGCGCTGCGGCCGCATACCACTGTTGAAATGGATAACCTACCGCCTGCTCAACCCCTGCAAATGTGAGCAGACGCAGGTGCGATGGAAATTCCACGTGGAAATCAGCTTCTGGCCACGCTTCATTCTCCGTGGCGGCGCCTGTCGACTGCCCGGCGGCATATGAACAGCAAAACATCGGCAGCCATAACGCGAAGAGTATCCCGCGTAAAGAGGACTTGGCTGTCATGTGTCCCCCAGGATGCAGAAGAGTTCATCGGAACATGTCCTAAGTCAGGTTGCGGTCTGGTTTTCCGATCCCAAGATGTACTTGTCTCTCTCAGTAATTCAAAGTTATCGCCATGCAGTCCGCCAGCATTGAGTGATGTTGATCGAGACTTCATCCCCACTCCAACCTGTGGATTCGAAACGATCCCATCCATCGATCTTGAATACGACCGCATCCCCAGCCGTATTCGCGCCGGCCATTGGGGGCACCCGTGCTGCCCCTCTCGCGCGCGGTTTCGCCCTTCTTTCTTTCACACTCTAAGCACTACTTCGGGAGGGCCACTTGTTCAGCCTCAACAGGACACGAGAGTAGGACAAGCTAAGGTGAGCGACAACTGTCACCTGCGACAGTGGATCGGCAAAAGATTGCCGAAGGCTTAGTTAGTTATTTGGATAATGCGGAAGTTATCGCCGCTAGCTCTTAATTGTGCGCCTGGATATTAGTTAGCGATCTGCTGCAGTAGTCAATCAACAGATGGTTCTCTTTCGCTTGGTTCGTTCGATGCGGCTCTCTACTACTTCTCCCGGCGTGGCCGGCCGATCCACGAATACTGCCAGCCCACCTGGACGCTGTTGTAATTGCCGCCAAACCGCACGTATGTGCCATCGCTGTAGCTTGCCTTGATCGACTGGTGCTGAGAAAATCGCCACGCGAAAGTGGCTCCGATTCGTGAGCTGGTCTGTTTGGTCGCAGGATTTTGTAAGCCGTTTAGGCTCGTTACGCCGCCCCACCAGAAATTCCCGTCTATCGACGCCCAGGTGCCAGGCCCGAAATTCCGGCTGAGATGACCTTCAAAAGAGCCAATCGGCTCCTCAGTTTGGGTTCTGGGCAACGGCCTGGCGAAGTAAGCCGGATTTGCGGTATAAAACCACGCGCCGGCGTAGGCATCGAGCAGCCAGTTCCCCCACCGCTCCGAATAGCCCAGCTCCGGCTTGAACCCCCAGCGGTTGATGCCCCAGTTGATGAGCTTTTGCGAAGAGTATTGCCCGGAGGGCGCGATCATTTTCAGGCTAGCGCCTAGAAGCACTTTCTGCCTCCACTTCACGAAGTCTCGCAAAGGCAGCGCCGGCCCCCCAATCAGGTTCACGGATACGCGCGTCACGACATCCGCTAGTCCCGAGCGATACACCGATGCTTGCAGTTGTCCTGCCTCTCCATAAAAATTCCCGACACCATACGGCAAAGTGAATGTCACATTCGCCGAGTGTCCGTAAATACCAAAGGAATGGTAATAGCTGAAGCTCGGAACGCTGTATACCCCTTTCACGGTCACGCCCGTGATCGGGATCGCTCCGTTCAGGTCGATCCCGCCGTTGAAATACGAATACGTCAGCACCACCGCATTTGAGTGGAGTGGAGTAATCACGTAGGCCCGCGGAGATAGATCCTGCGCCCACAGCCGCCCCGCCAGCCACACCGCCAGCCCACACACGAACAGTTTTGATGAAAACCTCATCGTAAGGACCTGTCGTGGGAAGAATAAATGCAGACCGTCAGCAGGCCCAGAATTATGTTCCGCGCGAGCGCTTCGCGCCAGGGTCATTTGAAATTGAATACCGCTCCCAGGCCGACTCCGCTCACCGTCATGTCATAGAGGAAGAAATTGTCGTTATTTTTCTGGTAATCCACGTCAAGGTATCGCCAGCCGCCAAACAACGTAATATTCTTCTTGATTTTGTAGTTCAGCGAGCCTGCTATTTGATAATCCTGAAGCGCTCCGCCTTTGCCCCCATCCCCCACAACCGTGATCGACGCCTTGGGAGAAAGCGGCATCTCGATTCTCAAGCCCCCCACAGCATCCGCCCAGTCCTGCGACGTGGTGAACCCGTTGTAGAGAATCGGATTGAAGTGGAACCGTTCTCCGAGATGCCAGTAGCGTACGCCCATCAGGCCATCCACCTTCAGCTTGGGCTTGTCGACGATCTTGTAACCAACTTTTGGGGTCAGGATGAACTGCCCTGCTCGGAAGGTGATGGACTCGATGCCTGGTTCATTTTCGGGCAGACCTTTGTCGTCGCTCAGCGCCAACCACATGAAGTCGACGGGGAGCACCCACGGCCCCTTTCGCGCCTCCACTGTCCCCAGCAGACCGACGTCGGCATGCGAGAGGATGTCGCCGGGTGAGGCCTTCACGCCGACGTTAAAGCCACGCGCACCCACGTAACCGTGCATCCCCACAAACCAGAGATAAGGGGCAAACGCGAAATGCCACTGATTGTCCGGAGTCGCCGTTGTATCCGCCGGAGAGGCCGGAGTGCCCAGGGCTGTAGCTTCGTGTGCCGCGGAATACATGATCGCCCCCAGGCTTCTAGTGCTGCCGGGCGGATCATCATTCTGCGACTGAGCATAGCCCGAACAAGTCGCAAATGCGATCAGGCTAGTTACTATCACTCCGTGCATCACCATTGATAAATACTTCGGAATAAAGGTCATCTTTTGCTCCTTGACCTACTTACAATGCGCGCACTATCTCCAGCCATTGCAGCGTGAAGTAGTCGTCAAGAAAACTGTCACTTGCGACAGCTAGGATAGAAAGCCGCGTCCCGTGATAACTGCGCGCGTCTTCAATGTATGTCTACTTATGGCTTACTTAAGCGACAAAGCGGGTCTCATCATAACTAAGTGCGATGGTCGCGATTGCGAACACTTTGGGAAGGTGTAACTAAAGTCGCCGGAAAGCAGATGTGGAGACTTCAATCCGTCCACTTCGCCTTTCTTCGCCCTGCATGTCCTGGGTGGTGCAGCTCAATTGGAGACACAGCGGGCGCCTCCCCTGGTTTGAGGAATCGCCCGCTCCATGAGAGGCTTGCGGCCCTCCACATACCCTGCGGGTCTAATCTGCCGCGCCTATGACTTTGACGGCGCGCTTGAGATCCATCAGAGGCAAGGGATTGTCGGGATGCTGCAGGTCCGGAGACGTATCGTTCGACGCTCCGCCGGGGAAGCGCTTCATGTTCGGGAAATCTACGATCGACTTGTCGAACTCCCCGATCGGTATCGCGGCCAGTGAAACAACCCACCCGTTGTCGTAGCCCGCATAACGGCCCGGCGAGGTCGTCGGAAGACGCGTGCTCACCGCACCGTTGAACGTCATGTCGTATTTCTCGAACGGATCCATCGTCAGGTTGTATACCGAACCGCAGCAGCCCAGATCCTGCTTGGCGCCAAGCCATGTGTCCTTGGACGTGTACAAGTATTTCCAGGCGATCTTGATATCTGGGTTGTTAGGATCGTCTCCGATATCGTTGCAGCCGACGCCACGGCGGCAACATGCTTGAGACTGAAAGCGTCGCTAATCCTAAATTGCATATCTGTCTGCGAGGTTTCATAATCGTCTCCTTAAAAGGCTATGCGGCTGTTGCGCCATCGACATCCGCGTGAGCGTTGAACAGGAGACCCGGCCATCAAAACAGGCCATGGTTGCCGATCCAACACTCCTGTGTGGCGGTTGTCATTTCAATCTGAAGGGTGATTGAAGAGAACTGTCAGTTACGACAGTTAGAGCCGAAATCCTGCTGATAGCACTTCTGCGGAGTAGTTATGGCTGTCGCAAGTGACAGTTGTGGTCATCGCGGGCGGATGCGATCTTCGCTGTTGCGAGCTCTATCCGGAGTGGTGTATCAAGACTCGCCAGGCGCCAGGTGTAAGGCTTCTAGCTAGACCTCACGCACGCTCAAACACACCTGCCAGCGCGGAGGCCACTGTGAACTTCGTCAAGTCTCCAGGGAAATCTTCAGCTTCGATCTTGCTCTTGTCTTATTTAGTCGCCGGAGGGCTCCTTTGTTATGCGCAGGAGGCTGCCGATAGCAGTTATTCGCAAGCCGGTTCGTCCCCGGTCGCGACCGCTTCGGACTCGAAGGACGCTATTCAAACCTCGTCAGCGAATCCGTCTGCCGATGTCAGTAAGGAGAAGAAGCACAGATGGCAGTTGGATCCGAATGGCTCGATTGTCGCCGCGCCTCTGCCCATCGTGAGTCCTGCGCTCGGTGCAGGTATTATCCCGGTTCTGGGCTACATTACTCCGATTCCCGCGAAAGACAAGAAGATCGAACCGTCGGTTTTCGGTGCAGCCGGCCTGATCACAGATGATGGCAGTCGGGGATGGGGATTAGGCACAGATCTCTACATTGATAAAGCCCGTTACGAAGTCGAAGCCGTCTATGCCAAAGGCAATCTTGACTACAACCTTTACGGCGTCGGCTTTGCAAATGGAGATGCCGGACTGAAATTACCGCTGGAGCAGACAGGCCACTTTCTCCTCTTCAAAGCGCTGGCCCGCGTCGGTTGGGACTTTTATGGGGGCATACGCTTCATCGATGGCAGTTCGTTCATCACTCTCAAGCCGACCTCCGCCAAGATACCTCCCATTCCTCCAGACGTGGGCCTGCACACAGATCTGCGAGCATTGGGAATGGAGATATGGCGCGATTCGCGGCCCAACCGCTTCTATCCGGTTAAAGGCAGCGTCATCGACTTCACCGGTGATTTCTTCGCGAACAACCTCGGCAGTAAGTACTCGTTCCAGTCTTACAAGTTCACCTTCAACAAATACTGGAGTCTGACCGATAAGCAAGTGCTCGCCTATAACTTCCACTGGTGCGGAACAGGCGGATCGCCGCCCTTCTATGGCAACTGCATCTATGGAGCAAGTAACGAGCTCCGCGGCTACACTGCGGGCCGGTATCTGGATCGCTATATGTTTGCTACTCAGCTCGAGTATCGTCTGGTTCTGCCGTGGCGCTTCGGCCTCGTGGGCTTTGGCGGCGTCGGCTCAGTAACTCCGGGCGGAAATCAGCTGCGGATCAACCAGTTCCTTCCTGCCGGAGGAACTGGCATCCGCTACTTGCTGAGCAAGAAGTATCACGTCAATCTGCGCACTGATTTTGCCTGGGGTAAGGATAACTTCACCTGGGGCGTGGGAGTGGGTGAGGCTTTCTGAAGAATGGAGGCTGGTATCCAGCCTCTATTCGACTGCCTTCGCCGTGGCTTTACCGGTGTCCTTTACCCCGACAGCAGTTTTCTCTCCGGCCTTCTCGGTATATTTGACTGAAACTTTGCTGCCCTCGCCGATATCCTTGCCAATCTCTTTGCCACCTGCCACCGTGGTCTTGTCCGTCCACTTGATCGTGTGTTCGGTGCCATCCGCGGCTTTGACAACCATGGTCTTCGAATCCTTGTCCACCGACTTGACCACGCCCTTCACGATGTGAACGACGTCCTGGGCCCACGTTACTGCCTGTCCCGCTCCAAAAGTTAAGACCGCGACAATCGCGGCCGCCAGAGCGATCCTGATCCGTAATTGCGAAGACATAGTATTCTCCTTTCTAAAGTTGAGCGGGAAGGGACCGCTTCGCAGCGGGCCCTTCCCCTGAGTAGTTCTCTTCGGCGACGAGAGAAGCCCTACATGCGGGCGCTCTCTTCGATGCCCTTGTTCACAATAATCTTTACATCGACACGCTGATTAATGTCCTGCCCCACAGTGGTCTGGTTGCTGACTGCCGGATGGCTGGCGCCATATCCCGCAGGCACCAGAATCCTTCTCATCGGCACATTCGCGGAGTCGCGCAGGTAATTCGCTACGATTGATGCCCGATCGTCGCTCAGCCTCAGATTTTCCGCCCTCGTCCCCGTGCTCGAGGCATAGCCGGCAATCTCGATCATGTAGTTTTGGATACCAACCGCATCGCTCGCCAGCTTGCTCAGGGCCGCCTTATCATCCGGGGACAAGGTAGCTTGGCCCGCCGGGAAGAAGAGATCGGCCTCTTCGACCGTCTTATAGTCGGCCAGGTCAGAAACGCGCTTGTTAACCAGCGCAACCGCCTGTGCATCCGTAACTGCAATCGCGCCCGCGGCCACCGCCGCCTGGCCGGCCTGGTTCGCGGTGGTCTGTGCTACGTCGGCGGAAGCCTGTGCAACATCGGCCGAAGCCTGCGCCTGCCCGGCAGCCGCTACGCCCTGGTTGGCCGTTGACTGCGCATGCGCTCCTGCAGCCTGGTTCGCCTGAATCTGCTGCTCCTCGGCGATTTCAATCGAAAACACGTTGGGATCGAAAGTGATCTTGTTGGCAACCAGTTGCCCGTTGTCGTTCCCCATGCCATCCACATCGATCGTCAATCCCGGAACCATCGCTGTGATGTCCATCTTCGCATCGCGCAGTCTAAAGTCTCTTTTGCGCTCGATTTTCGTGGTATCTGTGAGATCGATCACCGCAATCGCGCCGCTCTTCTTCTCCCGGATTGTTACCAGTTCTCCATTGCGCGACTGTATGATCCCTGTGACCTTCGCCTTCTTGCCCGACGTGAATTGCTGTGCGCCCGCATTCACCAGTGCGCCCAACACTAACAGCCAGACAGCACATTGAAGTATTGCCAATCTTGAAAACCTGTTGTGAAGCCTCATCGGAATTCCTCCTGTCGCCATTGCAAAATGTTCGTGTAAACCCAAACTCTGGACGTGTTCTTGACCAGACGTAGAATCCTTGTGCTTGCTACTTCACTACAGGCGCAAGCTGGCGAATACTGTCACTTGCGACAGGCAGAGGAGCTTGGCATACCGCGAATTCTCTTGTAAGTGCGGGAACTAAAAGGAAGGAACTTACTGTGGCACTATCGACTTAGAAACGTATATCCGTCCTGCCAACGCTTCGGAAATAGCTGGAACCAGATCGGTCGCGACATCTGATTTTGTCACATACCCAAGCGCACCGGCGGAAAGAGCGGCAGTAACGAAATCATGGTCGGTGTGTACTGTCAGGAATACGATTTTCGTCGGCTGTTTTGCGCTGCGAAGCTGCTGCGCTGCCTGCAGCCCGTTGAGAACCGGCATTGATATATCGATGACGAGCACGTCAGGATTCAGGCGAAGCGCTGCCACGACCGCATCACGACCGTTGTTCACGGTACCGACAATTTCAAAGTCATCGCCAAGGAGTTCACATACCCGTTGCAGAACCGTCTGATGATCGTCGGCGAGCAATATCCTAATCTTGTCCATAGATACATCGCCTTCAAGTCTGCGGACTTATGGGCATTTTTCGCTGTGGTCGAATCCATGACTACTGTCCGAAGTGACAGTCCCGAAGCTGTTTTGCGGCAGACTTCTGCCTGCCGGACTACTAGGGAGGAGAAATGATCGCGTGTTTGATTGCGTACTGTACCAGCTCGGAAGTCGTCTTGATCCCCAGCTCTTCCATGATGCGCGTCTTGTGAAAACGCACGGTTCTGTGCGTGATCTGCAGCGTATAGGCAATTTCCTTCATCGATCTGCCTTCCGCCAGCATCTGCAGCACCTCTCGCTGCCGGTCGCTTAGTTCTCTGGGTTGGCTTAGCAGCTTTGGATCGCGGATGAAAATCTCCTCCATCGCGGAGCGGATTTGCGGCGTCACATAAGTGGTCCCCCGCAGCGCGTTGTGGACGGCAAGCAGCAGCTCCTCTCCCTCTGAGCTCTTCAGCAGATAGCCTGCCGCGCCGAGCCGGAGTGCCTCGTTCGCCAGAATCGGATCGGGATTCATCGTCAGAAAGATGATTTTTAGCTTGGGAAGCAGTTTCCGCAGCTCGCTCCAAGCGTCCAGACCGTTCAGTAACGGCATGCCTACGTCAACGAGCGCCAGATCAGGCTTGAGGTCCAGGGCCACTTTTACCAGCGAGCGGCCGTCGCCAACCTGTCCGATCACCTCATATTGGGGCTCCAGCAGCTTCTGGAGCGCGTCAGCAAACATCGTGTGGTCGTCGGCCAACAATATAGTCGTTCGTCTCATGGCATGAAGTGGGTAATCACGCTACCAGATCTCAATTGCAAGAATCGCACGACAGTGTAGTTCTATTGCGGCTGAAGGTTCTACTGTCCCAAGTGACAGTAGAACCTTTCACTGCAAATGGAAACTATAGGACTCGGAAGTCACGCGAAAGGGCTTGCGGGTCGGAGTTCACCCTCTCCGGCCCGATTTTTTTTGAGCTCAATGTTTTCCCTTTGGAAAACCCACCTCACGCGGCCCCAACCACGTCTTCCGGCTCCCCAATCCCGGCTTCTTCCGCTGATCCTTCTTTCACCAGAGGCACAACCGCAAGTATCTTCGTTCCTTTTCCCGGCTCCGATTCCACAAATAGGCTGCCATGCACCAGGTGTACCCGTTCCTGCATGCTCACCAGCCCCAGGCCGCGATTCACCTTCGCCGCCTCTACGTCAAAGCCGCGACCCGAATCACTTACCATCAGCTGAATCTCTTCCTCGGTCGCCGTCAGCTCCACTGCATATTGGCCCACTCCGCTGTACTTCACAGCATTGTGCAGTGCCTCCTGTGTCACGCGGAACAGACACAGCGAAATCTCTCTCGGCACTTCGGCTGGCACGTCCTTGTCCGTGAATTTAATGCTGACGTCGTGCTGCTTTGCGAACTCGTGGCAGAATCCGCTAATCGCCGCCACGATGCCCAGGTAATCCAACCGTGAGGAGTGCAGTTCGTGCGAGAGTGACTGCACGTCGCCAGCAATCTCCGAACAATGTTGTCGAATCTCCTTGAGTCGCAGCTTTGCCACATCGGGTGACTCGTTCACACTGTGGTTCGCCTGGTCCAGTTCCATCGACAACAGCGCCAGCCTCTGGCAGATATCGTCGTGCAGATCTCTCGCGATTCTCCGCCGTTCGTTCTCTTGCGCCTCGATCAGTTGCCCGCTCACCTTCTCCAGGGCCTGCTGCGCCAGCTTTTGATCCGTCACGTCGATCGCCGACCCGATAAATCCCGCAAACGACCCGTCTCCGTTCAGTCGTGGAGACGCCACATCGAACATCCATCGATACGTCCCGTCGCTCCTCCGCAACCGGTACTCATTCGAGAACGCCCGGCACTCCTCAAGCGCTTGCGAAAAAAGGTCCTGAACATTTTTGCGATCGTCCGGGTGCACATAGCCGATCCATGTTTCACCGTACCCCGCAGTCGGGTCAGGCCCGGTAAAGGCAACTCGCTGCTCGTTCAGATACGTAATCTTCCCCTGCGGATCGCACATCCACACCAGCGAAGGCGTCGTATCGGCCATCACCCGGAAGCGCTTCTCGCTCTCGCGAAGCAGGGCTTCGGCCTTCCGTTTTCGTGATCGCTCCCACAATAGCCAGGCGATCAGCAAAAGCAGAACGATTATCACTACAGCGACAGCGACCACGTACCGTTGATATTGTTCCCAGAGCGAAGGGGGTCGAAACAGGATCACGCTCCCTGCTGGCAGCGCCGACTCCGGAATATGCCACCGGCGCATCGCCACCCAGTTCACGCGGATCTGCAGATCAGAATCATCGGCAACAGGAATGTTCTCCGGCCTCTCGCCTGACAGCACCCGCGCCACTATCTCACCGTTCAAGGCAGCATCCTTGAAAACGTTACGGTATGCTCCACCAACTCCCCCGCGTTCGAGCGAAAGCCCTGGCCATGCGGAATAGGTCGGCATACGCTCCACGGCAGCAGAGAGAACATCAAGAACCCCGACTGCTGGCTGGGCCAGATCATCCGGCCTCATTTGAAACAGAGCCACAGTATGGCGGGGAAGAGCGGAGACTTTCCCGATCATCTCGCGGTTCGCAGGCCCGACAATGTCGATCTCCTTTACTTGTTTCTCACGGCGAACAAGTTCAGAGTGCGAAACTGCCAGCCAGCGTTTGTCCCACTCTGATACCCCAGCGATGACTGCGACAGCCCTTGTATCTGGATGAAGATGGAGTGCCAGATCGATCGTTTCCCGCGTGCCCACCGGACTGACCACGCCAGTCACACCGGGCTGCGGCTTCAGCATTTCCATTTTGTTGACATCGGTAAAGACGATCGGCACACCTGGGAATATCCGGTCACGGTATTTCACCGCGAATTCAAGAACCGGATAGGTGGCAGTAACCACAACGTCAATCTTTACCCCCTTGTACCCACGCCGGAGAGTCTCTGCCAGGCTCTCACGGTAAGCTTCCTCGTCGAATCGCTGGTTTGCCACTGATACGGTATAGAAGTTGATCTCCCCCGGAACGCGAGACCGCACCGTCGATTCCATGACGGTCCAACTCTGGGGGAGACTGATCCAGTTGTGCAGGATCAGTACGTTCTTCGCGTTCGGCTGTGCCGGGACGATGGAAACGCTCAGGCACAAGAGAAAGCCGGGAACTAAGGCATTGAGAAATGAAGAAATAACCCTCACTCCGCTGCGCTTGGCCCGCTTCCGATGCGAGTGGACGGGCACGTTCCTCACGCTGCCCCCACCACGCCCGCCGGTTCCCCAATCCCGGTTTCTTCCGCTGACCCTTCTTTCACCAGAGGCACAACCGCAAGTATCTTCGTTCCTTTCTTCAGCTTCGATTCCACGTGGAGGCTCCCGTGAACCAGGTGCACACGTTCCTGCATGCTCACCAGCCCCAGGCCGCGATTTACCTTCGCCGCCTCTACGTCAAAGCCCTGACCTGAATCACTTACCATCAGCTGAATCTCTTCTTCCGTCGCCGTCAGCTCCACTGCATATTGGCCCACTCCGCTGTACTTAACGGCATTGTGCAGTGCCTCCTGTGTCACGCGGAACAGGCACAGCGAAATCTCTCTCGGCACTTCGGCTGGCACATCCTTGTCCGTGAATTCAATGCTGACGTCGTGCTGCTTTGCGAACTCGTGGCAGAATCCGCCAATCGCCGCCACGATGCCCAGGTAATCCAACCGTGAGGAGTGCAGTTCGTGCGAGAGTGACTGCACGTCGCCAGCAATCTCCGAACAATGCTGCCGGATCTCCTTGAGTCGCAGTTTCGGCATATCGGGCGACTCGTTCATGCTGCGGTTTGCCTGGTCCAGTTCCATCGACAACAGCGCCAGCCTCTGGCAGATATCGTCGTGCAGGTCCCGTGCAATCCGGCGGCGCTCGTTCTCCTGTGCTTCGATCAGTTGCCCGCTCACCTTCTCCAGGGCCCGCTGCGCCAGCTTCTGGTCCGTCACATCGATCGCCGATCCGATGAAGCCGGCAAACGATCCATCGCCATTCACTCTGGGAGACGCCACATCAAACATCCACCGGTAAACCCCGTCGCTCCGCCGCAACCGGTATTCGTTCGAAAAGGCCCTACGGTTTTTCAGCGCCTGCGAAACAATGTCTTGGACATTTTTGCGGTCGTCTGGATGGACATGGCCGATCCATGTCTCGCCGTACCCCGCATTCGGATCCAGCCCGGTAAATTCGATTCGCCTTTCATTGAGATAGGTAATCTTGCCCTGGGGATCGCACATCCACACCAGCGAAGGCGTCGTATCTGCCATTACATGGAAGCGCTTTTCGCTTTCGCGCAGCACTGCTTCAGCTCTCCGCTTTCTTGCTCGCTGCCATAGCAATCCGGCAATCAGGAGCAGCTGAAAGATAATGACAACCATCGCAGCTATGATGAGTCGCCGATAACGCTCCCAGAGCGTGGGCTGCCGATTGAAAACGACACTGCCCGGCGGAAGGAGCGCCTCAGGAATGTGCCATCTTTGGAGCTGCGGCCAGTCCACCTGGGCCCAGGTTTTGGAATCGTGAATAACGGGAATGTTCTCCGGCCGCTCTCCCGAGAGCACTCGTCTCGCGATTTCTGCAGCTAGCGCCGCTTGTGTCTGCATGTCGGTGGTCACCCCACCGATGCCCCCGTGATTGATACATTGTATGGGCATGATGCAGTAGGTCGGGAAGCGCTGACCAACCACCGAGAGGATGTCGTAGATTCCCATCGCCGGCTGCACGGACTCCTGCGGGGACGGCTGAAACAGTATGACCGTTCTCGGTGGAAGCGCATAAACCTCTTTAAGGAGCTGATCTGTTGGAAGGGCAACCAGATCAATCTCCCTCACCTTATCCGCATGACGAAGAAGCTCTGTGTGGACTGCGCCCAACCAATATTTGTCGAACTCGGAGTTGTTGGTGATAACCGCGACTGCGTCGGTTTTCGGGTGAAGATGCAGTGCTAAGTCGATTGTTCCCCGGACGTCCACAGTCTCCGACACACCGGTGACCCCAGGCCATTTCTGCCCTGTGATCCTGGAGGCATCTGCCCCCCAGAAAACAATCGGCACGCCAGGAAACAACAGATCGCGATACTTCAGAACAAACTGAAGAGCCGGATATGACACCGCTGAGACCAGGTCCAGCTTCTGCCTGACGTACTCGTGCTCTAAAGTCTTGAATACCGCCTCTTCGTAACCGGTATCGCCCAGACGCCAGCTCTCCAAATATTCCACATAAAAATTGACAGGACCCTGAATGCGCGCTCGCATCGCGGATTCGATGTACTGCACGTTATCAAGACTGAGATCGGAGAAGGTATTAACTACCAATACGTTTTTGGCATCGCGCTCTGCTTTGGCTGGGGTAACGACGCTGCACAATGCAATGACAAAAACCACAATCCAGATGCGCGCACAGCGACCGTGACCACTAAACCAAGTGGCCCGATCAGGCTGCTCGGGCTCGATTCGAAGCTTTCTCATCAGAAAGCTCTGCTCCACTTCCAAGGTCTGCTAAGCTGCCCTAATGCCTGCGCGAAGTGTGAACGGCCGCCCGCGTCATCGCTGTGTTTTGGCGAGACCAGCGCGGCCCGTACGCCCCCCGGAATTGCTTGGATTGTACGCTCTGCAGCATGAAACGGCACTCGTTTTAGTGCATGCGCGGCGATACGCTAAAACAACAGCTTGACCGCCAATTGCACGACCCGGGGATTAACGGAGGTACTGCTTATGATTCCAAAGGAAGATGATCCGTATGTTGTGTTCGGATTTGAGAACTGCGGGTGATTCAGCGCATTGAAAAATTCGCCTCGGAACTCAAAACTGCTGCTTTCCGTCGGCCAGCGAATCGGTATCGAACGCAAAACTCCCACGTCGACGTTGAATTGGTTCGGTCCATCCACAATTCCTGATGAGCTGTTTCCGAATGCAGTGCCAATGCCGTCGGCGCCGATGACCGGCGGCTTTGTGAAGCAGGCGCTGTTGAAATATTTCCCCAGTTTGCTTTCGACCGAGCCGGATGTAACGACATTCCCGTTGCTGCATCCCGGCGCAAGTTGAGCCAGGTCTTCGCTGATGCCGAAGACATTGGTTGAATTGTTGTACGCGATCGCGAGTGCGGTTCCGGATTGCAGGGTAAGCACGCCAGAAGTTGACCAGCGGGCAAATAAGGCCTTTTGCCAACCTTCGGACGGCGAGGGAAATGCGTATACGCCGCTGAACACGAAGCGGTGAGTCCGGTCGACACTTGTTCGACCCCAGCGCTGAGCTGATGAGTTTTGATTTCCCCTGATAATGACAGCGCCAGCCGAACTCCCGTTGAGATTGCTTGGATCGCTGTCCAGCGTTTTCGAATAAGTGTACGAACCCAGCAGTTGCAGGCCCTTGCTGAGCCGCTTCTCCAGGCTGGCTTCAAGCCCGTTGTAGGCGGAAGTACCGGCAGATTCGACGAATGCCATGCCGTCCGGCGGAACTCCCTGCACCGGAACCCGCAGCCCCACGTTTGCAACCGTGTTGGAGGTTGCGCCTCGAATCGGGTTTGATGGCGAAGCCGAAAGAGCCTGATTCAAAGAACGCGTTCTCAGCAAGTGCGTGCCTAAAGTTCCGACATACCCGACTTCCAGCATCCAGTTTCTGGCAAGCGCAAACTGAACATTGAGGCCAAGCTGCTGAATGAGCGCAGGTCGAAAGTCAGGGGACACAGTGTCGAGCGTGATTTTGGTCGTTGGCGAATACGGTGGGAAATTAGGGAAGAAACTTGGCGTTGGAAACGGCTCCGGGAACGGATTGTTAAAGGTAGCCGCCGCATTCGCCTGGCCAGCATTAAGGCGCGCGAGAGCAAAGGGCGCTCCAAAGACTGTTTGGAAATACGTCTGTCCTGTAGGCTGGGAAAAGTAGATGCCATAACCTCCGCGAACAACGACCCTGGATAACCAGATCGCAGGTTGCCACGCGAATCCTAGTCGAGGAGCCAATCCATTCTGCCCGCGTCCGAAATTGGCGGAATTGTTACCC
>Ga0335073_10000979_pt1 | contig 37772 bp, 36 predicted proteins | sample Lox_Sample_22_FD_207093 | JGI IMG/M metagenome (GOLD analysis project Ga0335073, IMG submission 207093) | Soil microbial communities from Loxahatchee National Wildlife Refuge, Florida, United States - Lox_Sample_2.2 | ecosystem: Environmental > Terrestrial > Soil > Wetlands | place: USA... | reverse complement strand
CGCGCGCCCAGCAGGGCATCGCGCAGGTGAACGCCAAGTCCGCTGCCGCCGACCAGAAGGCGCTCGCCGCCGGCCAGACCGCCGATCAGGCGAACCAGACCGCGACGCAGGCTTCAACTCGCGTAACCACGCTCGCCGGCACGGTTGAGAACCTGGACAACTACAAGCCGGTGACGCAGAGCACGGTGCTCTTCGGTTTCGACAAGTCGCAACTGACCGGCAAGGACAAGCAGAAGCTGGACGACTTTGGCTCGCAGCTCTCCAGCCAGAAGCACTACATCATTCAGGTCGAAGGCTACACGGATTCGACCGGGCCGGCCGATTACAACTATCAGCTCAGCCAACGCCGCGCCGATGCCGTGATCCATTACCTGGCGACGAAGTATAACGTTCCGACGTACAAGATCTTCCTGATCGGATTGGGCAAGGACAATCCGGTGGCAAAGAACACAACTGCCTCAGGTCGTGCGCAGAACCGGCGCGTGGATGTAAGCCTGATGGCGAACAGCCTGGCGGAGTCGGCGCAGGCGAGCGCGCCCGCCGCAGCAACCGGCCAGCAGTAAGGGTTCGAGACCGCGCGGAGGCTGGCGCGGCAAAGCTCCTCTCAGCCCGGAGCCAATGGCCCTTGAGCAGGCTATTGGAAGAGGCCGTCCACCCCTGTGGGCGGCCTTTTGAATTTTCGCGCGGCGGATTATCCTTCTGGGATGAAACTTCGTGGTTGCGGTACCGCCCTCGTTACTCCCTTCAAGCAAGATGGCTCGATCGATGAGCCCGCGCTGCGCGAGTTGGTGCGCTGGCAGGTTGAATCGGGCATCGATTTTCTTGTCCCCTGCGGCACCACCGGCGAAACGCCGACGCTGACGCACGACGAATGGCTGCGCGTGGTCGATCTCACCATCGAGACCGCCGGCAGTCGCGTGCCCATTATGGCGGGCGCGACCTCGAACAATACGCGTGAAGCCGTCGCCAAGGCGAAGGAGGTCTCGTCACGAGCGGGTGTCGACTACGTGCTGACCGCGACCCCGTACTACAACAAGCCGACGCAGGAAGGAATCTTTCAGCACTTCAAGGCGATCGCCGAGGCGTCGGCGAAGCCCCTGGTGCTGTACAACATCGCCGGACGCACGGGGACGAACATTGAAACCCCCACGCTGCAGCGGCTCGCAGAGATCCCCAACATCATCGCGGTGAAGGAAGCCAGCGGCAACATCGGCCAGATCGCCGAGGTGTGCGCGACGCTGCCGGAAGATTTCCTCGTCTTCTCAGGCGACGATGCGATTACGCTGGCGGTCATCGGGCTCGGAGGCGTCGGCATCATCTCGGTGGTATCGAACGAGATTCCGGCAGAGATGACGCGCTTGACGAACGCTGCGCTCGCGGGCAAGTGGGACACCGCGCGCCTGCTCTTCCGTAAGTATCTGCCGCTGATGCAGGCCAACTTCATCGAGTCGAATCCCGGCCCGGCGAAGGCGGTGCTGGCGATGATGGGCCGCATCGAAGAAAACTATCGTCTGCCGCTGGTGCCGATGAAGAAAGAAACCCGCGCCAAGCTGGAGAAGGTTGTGGCCGAGGCGGGATTGCTGCAACCGCAGGGTGCCACAGCGCGGTAGAGATTCAGACTCCGAGATTTTGAGTGCAATCGCCTCGCCAAGAATCGTGGACAGCGACATGGAGTCACCTAAACTTGGATGCGTTGCTGGACCCTTTTTGCTGGTGCTGTCGTTGGGATTAGCCGCGACAGCTCAGCAAAACGAACCGTGGAAAAGCAAGCTCTGCCAAGAGCATGTAGGGTCGTGCGGCATTCTTGTCACCTTCAACCCGCCGCTTGGAGATGTTCTCCTGGTACCCAACGAAGTGACAGTGGACGTTCCATTAGAACTCGGCACAGTAAGCCGAGTGATCGTGAGTAGCTATCCTCTGGGAACCGAGATGGGGGATGTGCCCTCAGAAGGTTTTGTCGAAATGGATCGCTCTTACAAAGTTGGCAATTACGAACGGTTCACTGGCGGGATCAGGAAATGTACTGGTCAAGGAAGTCTCACTGTGGATGTTTACTTCAAGGGGTTTGAGCGCTACCCAATGTCGGCGGGGGTCGGAGGCGCCATCGGATGCGAGCAGAGGTGCACAAAAGATGCGCAGTGTCCTTCCGGTCAACGTTGCGGATTTAGATCATCTGGCTGTGAAAGCAAAGGAAAATGCGTCGTTCCGGCACATAGCCCGTTCTGCATCGATACTCCGGGTGGCCGCAGGGGTTGCGACGGGCGCCCGGTCGATATCTTTTGCGGGGCGACTGAGGAAGGGCTGAACGAGTACACATCGGCTCCCGCAAACTCACCCGAACCATGACCGCGACCTTAATTGGCGAGAAATCGGGCCGGGGTCCCCGGCAAGCGCGGTTTTCGCTTGCTGGGGTGGATGCGGCGACCAGAACGGTCGGTGGTCGGACCTAAGATGGCTGAGTCCTGTAGGGACGCCACATCTGCCGCCGGCTAAAGCCGGCTAGCGCTTCTATTTTTCGCGTACCCAGCATTCCGCTTCGCTTCATGCTGGGCTATCCTGACGCCGCCCTGCCGGGCTCTGCCGTTCGCAAATTAACACCGACGGGTCGGGCAAGCTGAATGGCTGGCAAAACAGCCCTGCACCACTGGCAAATATGAGAATGTGGCAGGATGCGCAAGTAGTATTGAGCGAGCCCGAAAACCCGTTTTCGGCGTGCGCTGGTGTACGGGTCCCCGAGAAGCGCCGCATTTGCCCTTCTTGGGAGTCGGTAGCGCAGCACCCGCACATCAGCCTAGAATGGTTCCCCAAGATTGGTAAGGAGCACCTCATGGCAGAGAAACTAGGCTGGGACGATGCCGAGAAGATTGGAGTGCTGCTCGCAAAAAAACATCGTGAACTCGACCCGCTCTCGATGAATTTAGAGGAACTACGCCGGCGCGTAACCGATTTGGCGGAGTTCAAGGACGATTCCCAGACCGCCGATAGCGAGAAATTGGAAGCGATTCGTGCGGCCTGGAACGAGGAGTTCCTCGATCGCACGATATAGCGCGTCGTCGCACTGAGGCGTTATTTCGGGGTTCCGGCCACCGCGAAGGACGTGACTTCGCGCCAGCTGTTTTCAGATGCAAGTTGCGGCCGTCCGCGGAGGAAGACCAACCCGCCGCAGCAGGTCCTGGAATCGCGGGTTGCCCCGCAACTCGTCCATGCTCGGATCCAGATGAAGGTAGATAAGCCAGTGGGAATGTTCTTCATAACATTTCTGCAAGTATTCCATCGCGCGTTCGTTTTCCCCCAAGCCGATATGAATTCCGGCAAAGAAATAAGGCGCGACATATTTGTGTTTTGCTAGTTCTGTCAGATCATCGAGTATTTGTCGTGCTTCCTGAGTCCTGCCGGCCGCGCCCAGCGTTTGCGCCAGTGCCGCGCGCATCAGAGGACTACCGCCTGAGAGCTTCACTCCTTTCTCGCCTTCGGTAACGGCCAGTTCATAGCAACCAGTTCTTCTGAGCAACAGGCCAAGAATCCAGTAGGTCACTGGGTAGTTGGGATCCAGATCGATGGTTCGCTGCAGTTGTTCGATGGCTTCGTCGTATCGGCGCGCGTGGAAGAGAGCCCAGCCCACTGCGACGCTGATGATGAGCGACAATGGATCCAGATCCTGACTTTTTCTGATTCTGACCATCGCTTCTTCGTGACGGCCCATCGTCGTGGCGTACTCGGCGTACCAGTGGTTAGCGGTTGGATAGGTGGGACTCAGTTCGAGGCTGCGTTCGAATTCGGCCTTAGCTTTACTCCACTCCCAATCGTCGAGCCACAACACCGCCGCCAGGGGCGTGTGGGCTTCGGCGAGATCAGGGTCGAGTTGCAGCGCGGCTTTGGCTGCCGCTTTGGCTTTAGGGAATGCTTCCTTAGGCGGCAGATAGCTGTTCCATCCCAGCAGCACGTAGCAATCGGCCAAGCCGGCGTAGGCCAGGGCGTAGGTGGGATCGCTGTCGACTGCCTGCTGAAAGTGTTCGATCGCCTTATAAAACCCCTCTTCGGTCCAGCGGTTCCAATGGTGCCGACCTTTCAGGTAGAGGCGATAGGCCTCGACATCGTGGGTGTGGCGTTTCGTCAGTTGCTTCTTTTCCGCTCGGGTCAACCGCAATCGCAATTTGCCTGATATCTCGCTGGAAATCTCGTCCTGGACCGCAAAGATGTCGCCGGGCTTGCGATCATATTGCGCGCCCCATAGCTGTGAGCCGGTGGCGACATCGACGAGTTCGGTGCCGATACGCAGTGCCCCGCCGCTTTGCATGATTCTTCCGGTCAGCACGGCGCGAACCCCAAGCTCGCGACCCACGGCTTGAGGGTCAATGTCCCGCGCCTTAAATCGGGAGACGGTGCTCTGCGCCATCACTCGCAGCTTCGGCAGCGTCGCCAGAATGTTGATGAGGCTTCCGGTGATGCCATCACTGAGGTATTCGTGTTCCGGGTCGCCACCGGCATTTCCGAAGGGCAACACTGCCAGCGAGTCAATGACCTTGGGGACGCGCGGTTGGCGCTGAACAGAGTTCGTTGCAAAATCCTGAAACCTGCGCGTGCCGGCGGAAGAGGGCTGCGTTAACGGTGTCGGGACCGTTCCTGTGCCTGCCGCGACTTGCGCACCGGATTCCATCTCTCGCTTCAGCACCTTCAAGTCAGCCCGCATCTCCGCCGCGTGCTGATACCGGAGATTCTTGTCCTTTTGCAAGGCTCTCCCAATCACCTCCTGGAGTGGGGCAGGAATGTCGGGATTTACCTGCGTGGGAGCGACCGGATCGCGGTTGAGAATGGCCTCTGCGATGACGCCGGAACTGGGGCCTTGGAAAGGGAGTTTCCCCGTGGCCATCTGGTAGAGAACGATGCCGAAGGAGAACAGATCGGTGCGACCATCCAATTCCTCGGCCCTCACCTGCTCCGGAGACATATAGGCTGCGGTTCCCAGTGCTATCCCCGGAGTTGTGAGTTGCACTTCGGAGTCATCATTCGCGGCGAGTGAGAACTTTGCAACGCCGAAATCCAGGATCTTCGCGTGGCCCAGGTCGGTGACAAAAATATTCGTGGGCTTGATGTCGCGGTGGACGATTCCCTTGGAGTGGGAAGCATCCAAAGCATCGGCAATCTCGATTGCCAGATCGAGCACGGTCTGGATTTCCAGAGGCTTGCCGCTGATGCGGTGCCGCAGGGTCTGGCCTTCCAGTAGCTCCATGGCGATAAAGGTTCGCCCTTCGGCCTCGTCAATCTCGTAAATAGTGCAAATGTTCGGATGATTCAGTGCCGAAGCTGCTTTGGCTTCACGCTGAAAACGGCTGATTGCCAGGGGCCCTTTGGCCGCATTATCGGGCAGAAACTTGAGCGCTACAAAGCGGCCGAGCCGTACATCCTGGGCCTTGTATACGACACCCATGGCGCCGGCGCCGAGTTCTTCGACAATGTGATAGTGCGAGATGGTTTGCCCAACCATTGGCGCGAATCTTACTTGTGGGGAAACGGGCGAGTCAATGAAGGTTCCAGCTCTCCGCGTGGTGGGTTCATGCCGCCCATTGTTTGGCGGACAGCAACACTCGCCGGTAGAGCTCCTCGTACTCCCGTGCCATGCGCGAGGCGGTGAAATGTTTTCCGACGCGCGCGCGGCATATGTCAGGCAAAATGCACTGGACGTGGCCTAATGCTTCTGCCATCTCCTCGATGGTATCGACGATGAGTCCGGTTTTGCTGTCGGCGACAATTTCGGGGAGCGCTCCGCGGCGAAACGCGATGACGGGCGTCCCGCAGGCCATTGCCTCTATGGCCACCAGCGAACTGGTTTCTTCGACGGTGCTGGTTACCAGCAGCGCACGGGCGTGCCGCAGCAACTCGATTTTCTGCAACGCCAGCGGCGTATCGACGAACCGTACGCGGCCGTTCAGCTGCGGACGTATCTCGCGCTCAAAGTAATTCTGGTGATAGCTGAAGGGATAGATCTGGCCCGCGAGCACGATGGAAAATCCGGCGTGCTGTGCAGCGGCGATGGCCAGGTGCGGCGCCTTCTCTTCGCAGATTCGTCCCAGCCAAAGCACGTAATCGTCTTTGTCGCGCGTGAAAGGAAACTGCTCAACCGCGATTCCATTTGGGATTACGCCCAGCGTGTCCGCGGAACCGTCGAATGCGCGCGCCTGAGAGTGCGACACGCAGTTGAGGTGCAGGTTTGATGCCGGCTTAAACCACTCTTCCCGATAAAACGATCTTGGCAGATGCAGCGTGCCGAGAACCGGCACAGGAGACTCGTCCGCCAGGCGAAAGAAGCTGCCGCTTTCGTCGTGAACCAGGTCAAACTCGCGCGGATGTTCGCGGAGATAAGAAAGGATTCGCGCGTTGTGCTCGCGCTCGCGCGCTTCGTACTGATCCAGCCCCACCGCCGGGGCTCCGGTGGCGAGCAATCTGCCGCATACTCGCGAGCCATCGGCTGCAGCGACGGTCGTGCGATGACCGGCTCGCGACATCTCGCGCTCGAGGGCGAGCAGCATCTGCTCGGCGCCGCCTGCGCTCTCGTCGGTAACGGCGAGCAGCGGGTATGCGACATAAAGGATCGACAGACGGTGGTTCATCTTGCGGTGGTGTGCGCGGCTTTGCGCTGGAATTCCGCGAACGCCGCCGAAACCTCCTGTGCCGTCATCTTCCACTGCCACACTTCGTAATTCGTCCCGCCTGTGTGCGGAGGCTGGGTGTAATCGTAGGCGATCTGCGGGCGAACGATCTCGCGCTCAACCCCGAACCTGCTGAGGAAATCGCCCTGCGAGCTGTAGGCGCGGCACATGTGGCGCTTGCGTTCTTCTTCCCCCGGCGTGAGCTGCACGTCGAGCTCTTCGCCGCTGCGCGTGATGAATTCCTGAAACGTCCCGCTGCCGTCGGGGTCCCGATGATACAGGGGCGCCTCCCAGCACGGGATGCTCGCAAACTTCGCCAGCTGCGCGGCCAGAAAGCTGCACGAATCGTGATCGGGATGACCGCCTTCGTAGGCCAGCGTGAGCAGCGCGGTCGTCATGCGGCGGCGCACAATGTCGGCCAGCAGATCGAAGGCGGGCACTAGATTGCGAAACAGCTCCTGATCGACCAGCGCCTCACCGCCAGGCAAGTCGGCGAGGAAGATTACGTCGTGCACTCCCGCTGCGCTCATGGACTTGAGCGCTTCCTCGCGGCGCAGCGCGGCGTAGGCTTCACGCGAGCCATGCGCCTGCCAGAAATAGGGATCGACGGGCGAGCCGTTGGTGGCAAATACGACCACGGGCTCACGCATGCGCTGCAGCAATGCGCCAAAGGCGATGCATTCGTCGTCCGGATGCGCGACCAGCACCAGCGTGCGATCGAGCAGTTCGTCAATCCAGGGCATGGTTTCTTCGATGCGCGAACGGGGGAGCTGGATTGGTTTTGAAAGACGCTATTCGCCTTTCGCCATTCGCTTTTCGCCAGAACCTAAGAGGACAGCGACTTAGACAGGCAAAGGCCAAAAGCGAAGAGCGAAAGGCGATTAGCGAAGAGCGGCGTCCTTTATACTCCCGCCATGCACGAATTGCAGGTCGAAATCGAAGGATACTATGCAATGGGAGCCGATGCGGCTGGCAATCCCAAAGCGATCGCCTCATTTGTGAAGTTCCGGGAGGCGCTGACCGCGGGCGAGGTGCGCGCTGCCGAGAAAGTCGGCGGGAGCTGGCGAACGAATGCATGGGTGAAGCAGGGCATCCTGCTGGGCTTTCGCATTGGCGCATTGGCCGAGAGCGGCGATCCTCGCGTGCTCGCGTTCGTAGACAAAGATACCTACCCCCTGCATCACTTCACCGCGAGCGAACAGGTGCGCGTCGTACCGGGCGGTTCGTCGGTGCGCTCGGGCGCGTACGTTGCGCCGTCGGTAGTTTGCATGCCGCCGATGTTCATCAACACCGGCGCGTACGTCGACGAGGGAACCATGGTGGATTCACACGCGCTGGTGGGATCGTGCGCTCAGGTCGGCAAGCGTGTCCACATCAGCGCGGCGGCGCAGATCGGCGGGGTGCTGGAGCCGATCAACGCTTCGCCGGTCGTTATCGAAGACGACGTTTTGATCGGCGGCAACTGCGGCGTCTATGAAGGCACGCAGGTCGGAACGCGGGCCGTGCTGGGGGCGGGCGTGATCCTGACGCGTTCAACCCCGCTGTTCGACACCGTTCGCGGCGAGGTCTATCGCGCCGGGGAAACCGAGCCGCTACGCGTGCCCGAGGGAGCGGTGGTCGTGCCCGGCTCGCGCACCATCCTGCGAGGCAAAGCGGCAGAGTGGGGATTGTCGCTGTACACGCCGGTAATCGTGAAGTATCGCGACGAGCGTACCGACCGCGGCGTGGTGCTGGAGGACATCCTGCGCTAGGGTCTCGCGATTTGCTGTTTGCTAGCCGCTCCTTTATCTTTGCGATTCACGTCACAATTTGAGGTTCTGAATGTCTGTAGCGCAAAGCGCGATCGATACGCGTCCACAACCGAGCAAGATGTATCGCTGGCTGGTGCTGATGTTCGTCAGCCTGACCATGTTCGGCAACTATTACTTCTACGACGCGCTGGAACCGCTGACCAAGCTGCTGCAGGAGCAGCTGCACTTCACCAATCAGAATCTCGGGCTGCTCAATTCGTTCTATTCCATCGCGCCGATCCTTACGGTGCTGATCGGCGGCATCCTCATCGATCGAATCGGGGCGCGCAAGGGCATGTTGATCTTCAGCATCATCTGCCTCATCGGTTCGCTGATGACGGCGTTCGGCTCGCATTTTCCCTTGATGGCCGCAGGGCGGTTTGTCTTCGGCATGGGCGCCGAATCGCTCATTGTAGGCATCACCACAGCGGTGGCGAAGTGGTTCAAAGGCAAAGAGCTGAGCTTCGCTATGGGCATCAATCTGATGATTGCGCGCGGTGGCACATGGCTGGCACAGAACTCGCCGAGCTGGGCAAAGGCCGCTTACAACAACTGGCAGACGCCCTGGCTGATCGGAGTGGGATTCGTTGCGTTATGTGTGATCGGTTCGCTCGGGTACTGGATCCTCGAGGTCCGCGCCGAGCGCAAGTACGCTCTCGGGCACGCCGGCGAGGCGGACAAGATCGTTTTTGCTGATGTCAAGGCCTTCAATGTTTCGTATTGGTATGTGGTGGGCCTCTGCGTCGTGTTTTACTCCGCGATTTTTCCGTTTGAAACGTTCGCAGTGAAGTACTTTGTCGATGCCAAGGGTACCTCGCTGCAACTCGGCGGATTTCTGCTGAGTGTCCTGACCGGGTTCACCATTATCGGCACGCCGATCATTGGCCTGTACTCCGACAAAGTAGGACGTCGCGCCACTATCATGCTGCTGGGCACGCTGCTGCTGATTCCTGTATTCCTGATGATGGCGTACACCAACGTCAGCCTGTACGTTCCGATGGCGATGCTGGGCCTGGCGTTCACGCTGGTGCCGGCAATTATCTGGCCATCGGTCGCTTACCTGGTGCCGCAGCGGACGCTCGGCACCGCGCTCGGTTTGATGACCATGATCCAGAACATGGGCATGGCAGGAATGAACTGGGGACTGGGCAAAGCCAATGACGCGGCGGGCGCAAGCGCCGCGAATCCTGCGGGATACCTGCCGATGCTCAAGATTCTCACCGCACTGGGCTGCATCGGATTTGTGCTGGCGTTCCTATTGCGACAGCGTGAAGTGGGACCGCATGGCCACGGTCTGGAGACGATTACCACCGCATCGCAGGCGGCGTAAAACAAACGAACGCGCGGCTGTCTCTGCAACTCTCGTGGGATTCCCTCTAATTTTTCGAGAGTACAATTTATACATAGATCAATGGCGGAAATCATGACTACCCAAGCGACCTCGTCCCGCGTCGAGGGCCTCAAGCTGCCCATCTACATGGATAACCACGCCACTACGCGCACCGATCCGCGTGTTCTGGAAGAGATGCTGCCGTATTTCTCCGACAGCTACGGCAATGCTGCCAGCCGCAATCACGAGTTCGGCTGGGTGGCCGAGCAGGCAGTTGAGCAGGGGCGCGAGCGCATTGCCAAGCTGATCGGCGCCACGGCGAAGGAAATTGTCTTCACCTCCGGCGCTACCGAGAGCGACAATCTCGCGATCAAGGGTGTTGCCGAGATGTATCGCGAGAAGGGCAACCACATCATCACGCAGCCGACCGAGCATAAGGCGGTGCTCGACACTTGCAAGCGGCTGGAGAAGCACGGCTACCGCGTGACCTATCTTCCGGTGCAGAAGGACGGCCGCATCGATCTCGAAGATCTCCAGCGCGCGATGGACGACCAGACGATCCTGGTGACGATCATGGCCGCGAACAACGAGATTGGCGTGCTGCAGCCGATTCGCGAGATCGGAGCGCTGTGCCACGAGCGCGGCGTGCTGTTTCATAGCGACGCGGTGCAGGCAATCGGCAAAGTTCCGTTCAACGTGATTCAGGACAATGTCGATCTCGCGTCGATTTCGGCACACAAAATTTACGGCCCGAAGGGCGTGGGCGCGTTGTATGTGCGGCGGAAGAATCCGCGGGTGCAGCTGGTCGCACAGATCGATGGGGGCGGACATGAGCGGGGCATGCGCTCGGGGACGTTGAACGTTCCGGGAATTGTCGGCCTGGGCAAGGCGTGCGAGGTCGCCGGTGCAGAGATGTCGGAAGAGGCGACGAAGCTGGCCGCGCTGCGCGATCGCCTCAAAGAAAAGATCATGGGCCAGCTCGACGAGGTGTACATCAACGGCTCAATGGAACACCGGCTGCCCGGCAACTTGAATTTGAGTTTCGCCTACGTTGAGGGCGAGTCGCTGTTGATGGGCATCAACGACGTTGCGGTTTCGAGCGGCTCGGCCTGCACTTCGGCAACGCTGGAGCCCTCGTACGTGCTGAAAGCGCTCGGGGCGGGCGACGATCTGGCACACAGCTCGATTCGCTTCGGCATCGGCCGCTTCAACACCGAAGCCGAAGTCGACTACGTCGCGAAGCGAGTGGTCGAGACGGTACAGCGCCTGCGCGAGTTGTCTCCGCTGTACGAGATGGCTAAGGAAGGCGTCGATCTGAAGAAGGTGCAGTGGGCCGGGTAAAGCTGGCCTTCAGGAGGACCGCGCCTTCAGGCGCGCCGAAACATTGACTTTGGCCATACAGCGTTGATCGTCGCTGTACGCGACGATCAACGCTGAAACGAGAAAAGATGCCTGGACGGCGCAGCTGAAGCGGCGCCCCTTCGGAGCAAGCATGTCATACAGCGACAAGGTCCTCGATCACTACACTAACCCGCGCAATGTCGGCTCGCTAGACAAATCGAGCTCCGAGGTCGGCACCGGCCTGGTCGGGGCGCCCGAGTGCGGCGACGTGATGAAGCTGCAGATCAAGGTCAATCCGGAGACCAACGTCATCGAAGACGCGAAGTTCAAAACCTTCGGCTGCGGATCGGCGATTGCGTCTTCGTCGCTGGCGACCGAGTGGGTGAAGGGCAAGACGATCGACGAGGCGCTGACGATCCGCAACACCGACATTGTTAAGGAGCTGGCGCTGCCGCCGGTTAAGATTCACTGCTCGGTGTTGGCGGAGGACGCGATTCGCGCCGCCATCAGCGACTGGAAAAAGAAAAATGAACACGATCAACATTGAAGGCGCAGGGGCGACGGCTGCCACGACGACAAAAGGCATCGAGGTGACGGAGAAGGCGCTGGCGCAGATTCGCGTCGCGATGAAGAAGGAGAACATCTCGCCGGCCGAAGGCGGCCTTCGCCTGGGCGTGCAGGGCGGAGGCTGCTCCGGGCTCAGCTACAACATCAGCTTCGACACCCAGCCGCGCGAACGCGACCGCATCTTCCAGTTCGGCGACGTGCGCATCTTCATCGATCCCAAGTCATTCATCTACCTGCACGGCATGGTCCTGGATTACGAGCAGACACTGATGCGGCAGGGCTTCGTGTTCCACAATCCCAACGCGCAGAAGACGTGCGGCTGCGGCAGCTCGTTCTCGTGAGCACAAGATTGTCATCCGCCGATCACGAACACGCTAGCGGCATCTTAGTCGCCAGCCCGAGCAAGCCGACGAAGACCAACTGCTGGTCGTGCGGCGCAATGCGCGCGGCGCAATTCTGCCGGCAATGCGGCAAGGTGCAGCCGCCCGCTCCCGTGGACTATTTCACCTTCTTCGGTCTGCCGTACCGGCTGAATCTCGATGCAGCAAAACTTGAGCAGGAGTTTTATGGACTCAGCCGCCACCTGCATCCCGACATGAACGCCGTTCTTACGCTGGAAGAGCAGCAATGGAGCTTGGAGCAGACGTCGTCGCTCAACGATGCCTATCGCACGCTGAAGGACCCGATCGCACGCACCGAATATATGCTGCGACTGCAGGGCGTGCGCATGGAAGAGCAATCGACGGCGGCGACCGAAGAGGCGCGGCTCACCGGCAAGGCCAAGAAGCAGGTCGTGCCCCCCGATCTGCTGGAGCAGGTTTTCGAGCTGAATATGCAGCTGGAAGAAGCTCGCATGAACAAGAAGATGGGTGAGCCTGATCGCACACTCGATCTTGAATTGCAGGACACGAAGAAGAAGCTGCAGGCGAAGTACACCGGCATGATGGAAGAGTTGCACACGACGTGGAACGAATGGGACGCGCTGGTCGATCGCGCCGAGCAGGGCGATGCGGTGCTCGAGGACGATCGCGTAGCCCTGCGCGGCAGAATGCTGGATGTGCTCAACCGGCGGAATTACGTGCAGAACCTGCTGCGCGACATCGACGACGTGCTGGATTGAACGCTCCTCGCTCCTCGCCAGAGTTTGGCAAGCCCGATCTGGCGAACAGAGAAGGGCGAACAGAGAAGGGCGAACAGCGAGACGCTAGTAGCACCTTCGAACGGCTTCACGAATCATCATGGCAAACGAGCGCATCGTCGGCATCGATCTTGGTACCACCAACTCGCTGGTGGCGTACATGGAGGGCGAGCGCCCGGTCGTCATTCCCGGCGAGGACGGTTCCAATCTCTTGCCGTCGGTGGTCGCGCTCGATGCGAACGGCCAGATCGTCGTCGGTAATGCCGCGCGCAAGTATCTGATCGAGACGCCCGACCACGCGATCTACAGCGTCAAGCGGCTGATGGGCCGCGGCGTGGAAGATATTCGCGACGAGCTGAAGCTCTTCCCGTTTCGCGTGGCGGACGAACTGGCGCCGGGCGAGGTGCTGCGCATCAAGCTTGGCGACAAGACATTCACGCCACCGGAGATTTCCGCATTCATCCTGCGCCAGCTCAAGCGGAACGCCGAGCGCTACTTCTCCGCGCCGGTGACGAAAGCAGTCATCACCGTTCCGGCTTACTTCAACGACGCGCAGCGGCAGGCCACGAAGGACGCCGGCCGCATAGCCGGCTTGGAAGTCCTGCGGCTGGTCAATGAGCCGACCGCTGCCGCGCTCGCCTACGGCCTCGACAAGAAAGAGACGGCAACAGTTGCGGTCTACGATCTCGGCGGGGGAACGTTCGACATCTCGATTCTCAAGCTGCACGAGGGCATATTCGAGGTCATCGCCACCAATGGCGACACACATCTCGGCGGCGACGACATCGACAACCTGCTGATCAGGATTGCGCTGGGCGATATTCATGGCGATCTCGACATGGATGTTCGGCGCAATGCGGCGATCGTGCAGTCCATTCGCAAGGCCGTGATCGAAGCCAAAATCGCGCTATCCGCGAAAGAGAGAACAACGCTCGATGTCGAGCTGCCCGGCGGCAAGCGCTATCAGCGGGAGATCGCACGCGCGCAATTCGAACAACTCATTCGGCCGATCATCGAGCGCACCGCTGGCCCCGTTCGGCAGGCAATGAAGGATGCCGGGCTTACGCCGGCGCAGATTGACGAAGCCGTGCTCGTTGGCGGTTCGACGCGCATTCCGTTCGTGCGGCAGCGGGGCGAAGAACTTTTCCAGCGCGAGCCGCATTGTGAGCTGAATCCCGATGAAGTTGTTGCGCTGGGCGCGGCGGTGCAAGCGAACATTCTCGGCGGCCGCTCGGAAGCGACGAAAGAGATGCTGCTGCTCGATGTCACGCCGTTGTCGCTCGGCATCGAGGCGCTCGGCGGGGTGGTGGCGAAGATCATTCATCGCAACTCCACTATTCCTGCGTCGGCAACCGAGCACTTCACCACGGGCGTCGAAGGCCAGACGAACGTCGCGATTCACGTCCTGCAAGGCGAGCGCGAACTGGCGAAGGATTGCCGCTCTCTGGCGCGCTTTGATCTGAAGGGAATTCCGCCGATGCCGGCGGGGCTGCCCCGCATCGAGGTGAAATTTCTGATCGACGCCAACGGCATCCTGCACGTCTCGGCGCGCGAGTTGCGCAGCGGCAAGCAGGCCGAGATCGAGGTGCAGCCGAGCTACGGCCTGACGGACGAGCAGGTCGAGAACATGATCCTCGAATCGTTCGACTACGCGGAAGAGGATTTCCAGCAGCGCGCGGTTATCGAGGCACGCAACGAAGCGCAAACGATTCTCGCCGCGCTGGAGAAGGGACGTGCGAATTCGGCGTGGGAGCAGTTGTCGGCGCAGGAGCGCGCGGACGTCGACAGGCAGGCGGCGGCGCTACGCGCGGTAATGAAGGAAGAAGACTCTCGCGCTATACGCACGGCGATTGACGCGCTGAATCAGGGAACGATGCGGCTGGCGGAACTGATGATGGATTCTGCCGTAGGCGCGGCGCTAAAGGGAAAGACGATGGAGACCGCCGATGTGGGCGAAGGCCCGGCTGCGCCGCACCCGTTGGCGAAGGCGGATTTCAAGTAGCAGCCTTCCATCATGAGCGTTAGCTAACTGTACATGTCGAATGAGCAGCAACAAGACGTTGGCGCGCTGGCGGTCGAGGCAACCGGCCCGAATACGATTCGCCTTACGTTTCTTCCTGACAACAAGACCTTCGAGTTTGAACACGGCAAGCTCTCGCATTGCGGGCACGGCAAGCCGCAATCGATCCTCGACGTCGCGCTGAGTTTCGGATTTCATCTGGAGCACGCCTGCGGCGGCAATTGCGCCTGCACGACCTGTCATGTCGTGGTGAAAAAGGGCAAAGAACTGCTAAGCGAGATGGAAGACGAAGAAGCCGATCGCCTAGACATGGCCGCGGACCTGCAACTCAACTCCCGATTGGGCTGCCAGGCGATCATCGAGAAGCCGGGAGAAGTTGTCGTTGAAATTCCAGCGTGGAACCGCAACTACGTTTCGGAGAGCGGCGACTCGCTCGGCTAGCGTGAATTGATCGAGTAGCGCACGACCACGCCGTCCACATACGTCACTTCCACGCGATAGTCCTCAGGTAGATACTCGAAGATCTGCGTCTTCAGTCCCTCCTCGGAGGTGGTCTGCGATAGCTGGCGCCCGAGGCCGAGCATCGAGCTGACTTCGCCGATTTGCATGCCGCGTTTGAGTTGCGTGACCGCAGACGACCCGGCTGGCGCAGCCACGGGTTGCAGCTTGGCACTCTGGTTTTGCGCCGTTTGCTGGAAGAGCGGTTTTTCTGACGCGAGGTCGCCGAAGTCAACGTAGGCATCGAGCAGTTTCATCACGGCGTCGGGCGTGAGCTGGTCCTGGGGAATGCTGCCGGCCCAGCGCAAGTTGAACCGTGAGCCGCCGCGCAGCCGCCGGTCGGCGACCTGCTGCGTCTTCAATTCACTGGCGATGGCGGCCGCGCGATCGTCCGCTCGCTGCTCCCGCTCGCGGCGGTTGCGCACGTGGTCGAGTTCGCGTTGCAGATCGCGCCTGCGTTGCGGATCGCTGGTGTTGCGGATGTCCTGCTCCAGTTGCTTTTCGTAGTTGCTCTTGTCGACGTGATAAGGAGTGACGGTAGTGCTGGTGTCGTCCCAAAACGTTCCGAAGCCGCCGCCGTCGAGCTGAAACTCGATCAGGTTTTTCTTCACGACGATTGTGGTGATCGTCGATCGATCCCCGCTGCGGATCGCCGCCCCGCTTTCCTTGAGCCGGTTTGAATACTTCTTCCAGTCCATCGGATCGTCATTATCGACACGCAAGTCGACGCCCTGCTGCGTACCGGGCATATCGATTTTCAGGGTCACCTGCTTGCCGACGAAATAGCTCTGCAAGCTGGATTGCGGGCCTTGGGCGCTGGCAGCTAAAACCGCTGCTGAAAACAGAAAAGCAAGACAGCAGGCACGGCGGATCATCAGACACACTCTCCGGTGCTCGATCGAGCGCAGCGAGTCTAGCACAGGTGAGTTGCGACTCCTGCGGGAGCTGAGTCGATTACTCGGTGACCTTCAGCTTGAATGGGAGCGAGGCGGACACGTCATATGTCCGGTCGCCGTCGTAAACCGCGGTGATGAAATGCTCGCCGGGATCATCGAATGAGGGCGTGAAGGTTGCTTTGCCGTTGATGAGCTGGACCGGCTGGCCGATGGTGATTCCGTCTATGGCGAACTGTACGGTGCCGCTGAGCGGAGTGCCGGACGGATTCTTCGCAACGACGTTGGCGACGATGGTCGCGAGGGTCGCGGTGCTAATGTGCGATGAGCCTTCGAGTGTCACAGCGGTCGGCGCTCCCGGTGGCAAGACCTCGATCACGCCCATCATGCCCATGTCTTCGTGTTTCAGGATGTGGCAGTGATAGAGAAACGTGCCCACGATGTCGGGGTCGCGAAAATCCATGAGCAGCTTGACGCTGGGATATGGGCCTGAGCCGGTCCATGCGGGCAGGTTCACCGTGTCGCGCAGAGCGTTTTCATGCACCGGCTTACCGTCGACCTCCAATACGCGAAAGTGGATCTGATGGATATGGAAGACGTGGTCTTCGGGCGCGCGGTTCTCGACGATCCAGTCCTCGACGTCCCCCTCATGGGTGACGATATTCGGCGGCTGACCCATGCGGTAGGCGGCCGGTTGCTGGCCCGATACCGTGATGAAATAGAAGATCGAGGTGTCGACTTCCCGCGGGTTGGGAAGCATCTGCGAGAAGTAGAGGCGCCGCTGGATAATCGCCTGCCGCGAGTCCGGTGGATGCCAAGCTGCAGCGGTATCCAATTGCATATCGGGCGGAGCTGGTTCGATGGCATCGTCGCTGCTGACTATATTGGCAATCGGCCGCGCGGGATCCATGTCGCCCTGCGGGCCGGTGTCCCACTTGGTTGTGACCAGCTGCGCTGGTTCACCAACTTTGGGAGTTTCGACCACGAACTCGGCGCGCGCGGCGGGAGGAAGCAGAATGCTGGTTTGCGACTGGGGCTCGCCCGTCGTGGGTACGCCGTCGATAGCCACGATTTTCAGCGGCTGGGGCTTTCCCCCTTCGATCACTTGCAGGTTGAAGATTGTGTCTGCTCCAGCGTTTACCACGCGCCATAGCTCCGGCTGCAGCGGGCGAGTGCTAATGATCGCCGGCTGGAAATGCGGATACAGCACGGGCACGTAATTGATCGAAATATCCCAGGCGGGGGTTTCCGGAGTGAGAAACCGGAAATTGCCCAGCGACTGGTCGCGCAGGACAAGCACTCGCTGCGGCAGCCTGGCCAGCCAGGGATCGAACTTTTCCAATCCTTCAATGATCAGCGCGCCCGAGGCTCCGCCCTGGACCTGGCGCTCGCTGTAGCCGTGGGGGTGGGGATGATACCAATACAGCCCGGGAGGCTCATCGCGCGGAATCGTCATGCGATAGTCGAACTCGCCGCCGCTGGGAATCGCGGTCTTGATCACATCGTCCTGGTGGCAGGTCGGCGGCACCGTGAGCCCATGGAAGTGCAGATTCGTCATCGCTGCGTTCATGGTCGTAGCGTCACAATCCTGGGCTGAATTGGGAGCCGCGGCAGAGTGATTCATCGGCTGTCCCGGGGTGGGCGACAGATCGTTGTGAAAGTGAATGATCAGCTGATCGCCGGGATTCAGGCGGAGTGTCGGCGATTCCAGTCCATCGTCGGTGACGTAACAGTATCGCGGCGGTCCCTGGCCCACACTCGTGGCCTCATAGCGGAAATTAAAGGTAACCTCCAGCACGCCGTTGTGGCTGCGAAGTTCGGGGGGCTGCTGGACTTCAGATCCGATCGGCGAGCGCGGACAAGTCTGCTCGGAAGGAGCGGCCGCGGCGAAGGCGCAGGTGGCATATAACACTGCCGGGAGCAGCCAACACCATGCTCGCCAATTGGGCATTTGCTGTTTGTGGATCGTGCGCCGAGAAAGAAAACGAGTCAGACGCATACTGCAGCTGTATCCAGAGTAATCGAGATTAACCTGCTAAGCGAGGCCGGGAACCGATTTCGTTGCAAGTTTCCTGCAGGTACTCTGAATGACTTAGAAGCGCAGTTTGGGCAGAATGCCGCCCGTGTTCCGGGTGTAATCGTCATATTCGGCGCCGAAAGTGGCGATCATGGTGCGTTCTTCAATCTTGCTCTTGATTTTGAAACCGGCATAAAGCAGGAGGACGGCAATGATCCCACGTACCTGCCTGCGTTCCATGGCCGTCCCGGCCATCGCCAGAACCATGCCGAAGTAAATGGGATGGCGCACCCAGCGATAAGGCCCGCTGCGGACGAGCTGGTGGCCCACCTTGACGGTAACGGCGCCGCTCCAGTTCGTTCCCAGGTAGAAGCGCGCCCATATCGCGAACGCCAGTCCCCCAGCCGTAATGGCAACGCCGAGGACTGTAGACCAGACGTTCGCGTGCCAAAGGCGGATTCGCAGCCAGCCCTCAGGCACGTCGCCGGCGAACATGATCCAGAAGCCGGCCACCGTCAGCACGGTATACGACAGGCGTGATGAGACGGACTCGCGCCGCTCTGTGGGCTTGGTTCGGATAGCCCAGAGCAGCCATATCGCCATCCAGCCGCACCACAGATAGAAACAGATCCTCATCGCGTCCATCGCATCTCCCCCGCAGAGTTTACGCCCCTGGCGGCGGAAAGGTTCCCGACCGGCAAAGCCTCGAAAATTCTGCCGGTTACATGTTCCAGTGGCTGGACGGCGACAACCCGGAATAGTATCGTTGCGGTGCGACGGGAATTCACCTTTCGCGTACCAAACTTTCCAACGGAGCCGTTACAGATGAAGACTCGTGTGCTTGCAGGGGTTGTGCTGGCCGTTGTGCTTTCCAGTGCCGCGTTCGCACAAAAAATCAATACTGATTGGGACCGTACCGCAAATTTCTCCGACTTCCACACCTACGCGTGGGAGCCCAGCCCGCATCCGGCGAAAGGTTTCTGGAACCAGCGGATCATCGACGGGATTGACCAGCAGCTTCAGGCAAAGGGGCTGACCAAGGTAGAGCCAAACGCCAACCCTGACATGTGGTTGGTGTACAGCAACAGCATTCATGACCAGAAGCAGGTCGTCGGAACCGGCTACAACATGGGGCCGGGCTGGGGCTGGGGCTGGTGGGGCGGGCCGACCAGCGTTACCTACAACACCTATGTCACGAAGCAGGGCACCCTGGTCGTCGAAATCGCCGACAACAAAGATCACGAGTTGCTTTGGCGCGGGTCGGCCACCGACACCATCAGCGACAACAGCAACAAGAACATCAACAATCTGGATAAGGCCATCAAGAAGCTGTTCCAGAACTATCCGCCGAAGCAGAAGAAGTAACCACGCGAGTAATGTTGTACCTGGGCGCTGCTGCCATCGCGGTCAGCCGGAGGATGCCAATGTCCAGAAGGAAAGTGGTCGTAGCGTTCTGTAGCTTGGCGCTATCCTTCGGTGCGATGGCCGCTCAGGCACAGTGGGTCATGGTGGCGCGCGCTGTCTCCGGACAAATCCAGCGGATGAGCAATAAGTCGTCTGATGGGTCGGGCTACGATGTGGCTACGGTGGTCCTGATGGCCAACGCCGACAAGGTATACCAGACGGCGCTGGGCTCGCTGAAGACAAACCATCCTGACGTCACGGTCACGAGCAATGACGCCAAAAAGCGCGAGATCAAGTTCTCGAAGGGCGCCCAGGTCGCCAGTATGCAGGCCACTCCTTTGGGCGACAAGCTCACGCAATTGGTGGTGGCTTCCAACGTCGTGCCCGGACAGCCCGACGCCACTTCTATGGTCGTGCAGGGCATTCTGAAGGTTTGTCAGCAGATGAACGTGGTGTGCACGCAGCCAGAGGACTGAAAACGCAACGATCCCAGGAGAACCACCTTACTTCTCAGCGCGGCGGGACACCTGCGGATGACTACACCGCGCCGAGAAGTTGACTCCAGAGATGGCGACTTGCCGGCACCATCTGCATGGCTCGCGTTATTTCTTTCCCGAGCAAACCTATTGCCAACTTCAGCTCTGCTCCAAGACAAAATATCTGTCGCGCTATCTGACAGTTACAATTCCGGGTTGCGGCCCGGTGCTTCCCTTCTGAGAAATCTCCTATCTCAATAGAGAGTTACCCTATCCGAAACGTTAGCTGTACAGATGCGGGCAAGCGGTCTGTCCCGCTTTGATACTCGGGTAATCAGGAGCATGATATGAGGATCGCTGCGCTCGCTTCCGTTGCAATAGTCCTGGCGGCACTTTGCCTGGTGACGCCATCGTCTATTGGCCAGAATAGCGTCATGCAGAAGAATCAGCCGGGCGGCGGCTATGCCACTCCTCCCATTCAAATTCGAATCATGGGATGTCTGAAACGTGCTGAGAACGGCGGCTACTACCTGAAAGACCAGAATGGACACATCTGGGAACTTGTCGCCAACAAGGTTGATCTGGCCGGGCAGGTAGAGCACTCGGTTGCCATCGATGGCAAGCCAGCCGCGCTATCGCATTCAGCCCCGGCGGAGCGCGAGTCAGAACCGCAATCTGGGAGCGGAGGCAATCACAGCACCGAGTTGCACGTTCTGAGCTTGAAAATGCTAAGCCCCAGCTGCACGCGCTAGCAGCAGGGGAGATCTCATTCGCATTGCACTTGCGTGCGCGGCGTTCCTGCTGGCATCATGGCGCAAATGCCTGCCTTCAGCCCAGGGGATTTGCACCTTTATGTCCGGCAATTCTAATGCGGCGCTTCGGGCGTTTGCCTTCGTGTGCCTGCAGCTGCTGCTCGCCGCCGCGGGACAGGCCCAGTGTGACTCTGCCAGCGTAAATCTTCATGGCGCTGTGGGGCCCGATATTCCCGGTATCCCGCAGCCGTTGCCCGACAATCAGAAGCCGCCGGAGCCGGCGACCGACGACAAGCCGCTGGAACCGCCAATACTGCCCGAGGCCGGATTTCTCTCGGACACGCACTACACCAGCCAATTTTTCGGATTTTCGTTCGACTTGCCGCTTACCGTACGCGGTCACGAGATCATGATGGCGGTGATGCCTGTGCGACAGCATGCGCTGCTGGCGCTGCAATATGAAGACGGAGCGCACAAAGGCTACATCATGATCACGGCCGATGATCCGCGTCCCGGATACGAGATCAACACTCCCGAAAAAACCGCGCAGGAAATGAGGGAATGGCAGCAGGCGAATGCGCAACTGGGACAGCCGCAGGTTCCCATCCCCGACTTCCTTCTCCGCACATCGCGCTTCTACCACCAGTTTCAACATCGGGGGAAGAACTACTCGGCACAATACTGGGCCGGGTTCAACAACTACCTGGTGAAGATAGTGGTCCGCACCAACGACGCTGAATTTCTGCGGAAGGCAAAGGACGACATGTCGCGCGCGCAGTTCTACTGCCGCAAAGACGACGGGACGCTCGCGACCGAAGACGGCAAGCCGGCCAAAGTGGAGGGCGAACCCTACAGCGGCCCGACCGTTCCCACCTTTCTGGTGAACGCCGCCCTCCATGACGAGCCGGCGCGGGACATCAACCGCGGCAAAGTCACCGATGGGTTCTATCGCAACCCCGACATCGGGGTGGAGTACAGGTTGCCGAAAGGATGGGTGCAGACTTCGGTTGACATGAGCGATGCACCGATGGACGAGGACGCGCTACGCGAATACCAGTTTCTGCATGCCTGTGAGCAGATGCTGCTCCAAATCGCTCCACAAAACGCGCCCGCTCGCAGCGATAATCTGAAACCCTTGATCGTTTTGCGCGCGCTCGATCCTAACTGTCTCGATCTGCACACGGCGACATCGCTGACCGACAAGCACACCCTCGACGCAGTCGCAGCGACGCTGGAGGAGTTCGGCGAATTCGGGCAGGTCGGCTCCGACGAGCTGAAGACGATCTCCGGCCACCTGTTCATGATCTTTCACGGCACAATTCCGGCATCGGGGCGGAGCGAAGACCTGTCGCACCGGCTTTCACAGACCATCTACGCCACGCGCTACCACAAGATGTTACTGATGTGGTCGTTTATGGCGCCCACAACGGCTGCTCTGGATCAGCTTCCCACCGGCGGCGTGTCCTTCGCTGACGCTCCGCCCATCGAACTCGGAACGTCGAACAGGACCGTCGCGGGACGGTAACAAGTGCCCCAAGTTCGCGGCCTTCTTTTAGCTGCAAACCTTGGACGAGAGTTCCCGAATTTTCCCACAGCTCAGCCACCTTGCTCGTGCGAGCTGCCATCCAACTGTTCAGCCGCTTCAGCAAATCTTCTTGGTACAGCTGCTGTTCCCCAAGGACGCTACTGGGCTTATGATCTCTGGGATCGATTCCATCCCGATTCGAATCCGCACGTCCATCGCCTGCCTGGCATTAACGGTCGTCGCAGCTCACCTCGTTTCGGCGCAGAGCACAACCAACGAGCTCAGCCAGTACACCGCTGCGGTAGCGCACGTCAATCCTGGCGAGCGTTTGCTGCTGTTGCAGGAGTTCGCGATGCGTGCGCAGCCTGGTCCGCTGAAGGTGCAGGCGCTGGAGTTCGTTATCTGGAACGATTTGAGCCGTGGTGATGTTACGCATGCGCTCGCCTGGGCCAACGATCTTGAAAATACCGACGAGGACAATGCGGTCGCGCTCGCGGTGATCAGCCAGCATGACGAGGCGCTGATGGAACGAGGCAGCCTAAAACCCGGGCAATTGCTAAAGATGGCCAGCCACGGCCTCGACATGCTGCCGCAACTGCAACGTCCGCTTGGTATGGGCGAGGTGGATTTCGTCCTGCTCCAGCGCGATGCGAATGCCATGTTGTGCAGCGCCGCTGGAGCTGCCGAGATTCGCATGAAGGATTATGTTTCGGCTCGCGTTTATCTGCATAGCGCGGTCTGGATCGATCCCAACCGCACGCAGGATATTTACAACCTGGCGCTGGCAGATTTGAACGGCCCCGATCCTAACCGCAAAGAGGGTTATTGGTATTTGGCGAAGGCAGTGGATCTTTCGCGCGGCACACCGCAGGGAATCCAGATCGCGCAGTATGCTCGCGCGCGATATGTGAAAGATGGTGGCAGCACCGGCAACTGGGACCAGTTCCTCGCCTCGGCGGAGCCGCAGGGCAACGCTGCGACTGCGACACGAGCATCAATAGCTTCCCCCTCCGTGCCGTCTCCGCCCAGCGCCAGCACGAAGGCAGTTCAGACCGCTGTTGCGCACCCTCCTGCCATGCCGGAGCCGGCTTACACCAAGCCGCCATCCGTATGGGCAGATGACACAAATTCAACCGCGCCCCTCCGTAAGCGGGAAATCCCCTCGACTACCGGCCCTATGTCCCTCGGAATTCTGGTAGAGACCTCGTTGACTAACAAACAGAACCGCGCCGCGGTTATCGACAACCTTACCGACATGCTGCGCCGCATGAACGATCGTGATGAGGCTTTCATCCTCACCTATGACAATAACCTCGTCTTCGAGCAGGACTTGACGAACGATCCCCAGCAGCTGGAACAGGCGATGGAAAGCATCAACCCGCAAAAGGGAGCTGTGCTGGATGACGCCGTTGCCTTTGCTGCCGGACATCTGGCGCGTATCGCGAAGTATCCCAACCGCGTGCTGCTGGTTATTTCCGATGGACGTAACGTCGACAGTCATTCCTCGCCGCTGCAGACATCGGCGGAAATCAATGCTGCCGGAGTGAGGATTTACTGCATCGGCGTAGACGTCAGCGATGCTCAAGGTCAGTATCGTTTGCAGGAACTGGCATCGAGCACCGGTGGCCGCTCCGACTTCATCAGCACGCCGGGACAGTTCCGCGACGCCACCAAGTACATCGCGCAGAATCTCGGCATAGATTTCCGCTTCTAGGAGCAGCTCTCAAAGCGGAACCGATGTCATCGCGAACACAACAATGCCCGTCCGGGCATGTTCCCGGACGGGCAATTGTCGCTTCAACTGAACACTGCTTCTGGATCTCCCGCTAGGCTTGCTTGCGCGTCTTGTCCTGGTTCTGGTCCCAGTCAGACTGCGGGCTCTTCTGGCCCTGCTGATGCTGGCCGCCCTGCTGATGCTGGCCACCCTGCTGATGCTGGCCACCCTGCTTGTTCTGCTCGTCCCACTGGCTCTGCTTCTTCTGGTTGGGATCGTTCTGGTTCTGCTGCTTGGGATCGTGCTCGCCCTGCTGCCCCTGCTTGGTGTTCTGGTTCTCCATGTGAGCTCCCTTAGTAATATAGTTACTAACTCTGCTGTAAAATTCGATGTGCTCGCCGAGTCGCGAGATGTCTTCCCGAACAACGCGAGCTGATTTTCCAGAGTGCCTGCTGAGAGCAGGTCGGCTACTCGGGCCGGCTGCTCGCAAGTGCCAAAACGCAGTCCACATAAGCTCGCCAGACATTTCGCACGGTTCAGGTTTTAGTAGGTCAGATAGTGATCTTCGTCTCATCGCGCAATATTTCCGCTGCATCGCTCGCCGGCGGCGTTACCATATCCCGAGCCAACCACAGGGGACTAGACTTCGGGCTGATTTGTCGGATTACAGTCAGACGGCGGCGCGTCAGCGACACCGTGATTTGATGCCGGTTTTGCGGCCTTTTAGTCACCCCCTGGGGTGACTGCAGTCACTGCCAGAATCGCGGCGCGGGACTGAAATAATACCGGCCTCAAGTACAAGTTCGCCCGCTTGTGCAAGGTCCCTGTTCACCCCGGTTGTCGGGGTGGACGGATGAGCCGGCCCATCATTTCTGTCGTTTTGGAAGAACGGGTGGAAAAAAGCGGCGAATGGTTTTTTCTCTCTGTCGGCCCAAGGAAATAGTGAAACGGTTCGAGGAGGACCATTTATGAGTGCAATTACCACCTCGCCCGGAATCAAAACTCCGGGTACCTACATTAATGAAGTTATGGCCCTGGTCAAGGCCAAGAACCCAGCCGAGCCTGAATTCCATCAGGCGGTGCAGGAAGTGTTCGATTCTCTACGCCTCGTTTTGGAGCGTCACCCGGAATACATCTCCGCCAAAATCCTGGAACGCATCACTGAACCCGAGCGCCTCATCATGTTCCGTGTGCCATGGTTCGATGATCAGGGCAATGTCCAGGTGAATCGCGGCTTCCGCATCGAGATGAACAGCGCCATCGGCCCCTACAAAGGCGGCCTGCGCTTCCATCCCTCCGTTAACCTCGGCATCCTGAAATTCCTCGCCTTCGAGCAGGTGTTCAAGAACTCACTGACCACGCTGCCTATGGGCGGCGGCAAGGGCGGTTCCGACTTCGATCCCAAAGGCAAGAGCGACAGCGAAGTCATGCGCTTCTGCCAGAGCTTCATGACCGAACTCTGCCGCCACATCGGCCCCGACACCGACGTTCCCGCCGGCGATATCGGCGTGGGCGGACGCGAAATCGGCTTCCTCTTCGGCCAGTACAAACGCATCGTGAACGAGTTCACCGGCGTGCTGACGGGCAAGGGCCTGCACTGGGGCGGCTCGCTCATTCGTCCCGAAGCCACCGGCTATGGCTGCGTCTACTTCGCGGAAGAAATGCTGAAGACCCGCGGCGACACCTTCCACGGCAAGACCTGCCTCGTCTCCGGCAGCGGCAACGTCTCGCAGTACACCGTCGAGAAGCTGTTGCAGCTGGGCGCGAAGCCGGTCACGGTTTCCGACTCCGACGGCGCCATCTATGATCCCGACGGCATCAACGAAGAGAAGCTGGCCTGGATCATGGACCTGAAGAACACTAAGCGCGGCCGTATCCGCCAGTACGCGGACCAGTACAAGAAGGCGATCTTCATGCCGACCGATCTGAAGCTGGGCTACAACCCGCTTTGGAACATCAAGGCCGACTGCGCCTTCCCCAGTGCCACGCAAAACGAAATCAACGCCAAGGACGCGCAGAACCTCATCAACAATGGGGTGAAGGTCGTGGCCGAAGGCGCCAACATGCCGAGCACGCTGGACGCCACCAAGCTGTTCCTGGAGCACAAGATTCTCTATGGACCGGCCAAGGCGGCCAACGCCGGCGGCGTGGCGACCTCGGGCCTCGAGATGTCGCAGAACAGCGCACGGCTGAGCTGGACGCGCGAGGAAGTCGACCACAAACTGCATGGCATCATGAAAGCCATTCACAAGACCTGCTTCGACACCGCCGAAGAGTACGGCACGCCGGGCAATCTGGTGAACGGCGCCAACATCGGCGGCTTTTTGAAGGTCGCCAACGCCATGCTGGACCAGGGCCTCGTGTAGCGGGCTCGAAGGGCGCGGCTAAAGCCGCGCCGAATCGAACGACGCTTCTAATCCTGACGCGGAGTGGACAAATGTCTGCTCCGCGTTCTTGTTGACGAATGCCTGCTCCAGCTTTCAGTTGAGGTTTTGCATTAGGGCACGGCTTTAGCCGTGCCGAAGAACATCCCAGCAAGGATCGGGGCTTTAGGCCCTGGCCGGTTGGCCCATCCGAGCCGGGTTTGCTCGGGTGGGGATCTCCTTCCACACAACTACGATCTGTGGTTCAGTGTCCGGTCCACGCGCTCCGGGATCGGCGCGCGATCAGCGCCAGATAAGCACGCGTAAGCTGATCCGGTTCTGAGCGTCCCTGCTCCCGGTCGCCCAGCGTTCCCAACGGGACGACCTGGCGCAGGCGCTCGCGTTGAGCTCATCGGGCGTAAAATAGGGAGTTTGGCTGGCTGCCGCATCCCCTGAGAGTGGCCGGCATCTACTAAGAACCACCCTATTCCGACACAGCGAGAGGACGCAATTATGGCTACTACTACAACTCCTGCGCGCGAAGGTACGCGCCATTCCGCCACGATCAATGACGTTCGGATTCCCGATGCTTTCAAAAACGAGCCATCCATCGATTTCAGCAATCCGGACAACACGCGGCGAATGCGCACCGCTCTGGAAAAGGTCCGTAACGAACTGGGGCGCGAGTACGACCTGGTTATTGGCGGGCGCCGTGTGAAGACGGAAGAGAAGACCAAGTCGCTGAATCCGGCGAAGCCGTCGGAAGTTGTCGGCGTGTTTTCGACGGCCGGTGCGGCCGAGGTTGAGCCCGCGATGCAGGCGGCGCTGAAGGCATTTCAGACCTGGAAGTACACGTCGTGGGAAGAGCGGACGAACCTGCTGTTTCGCGTCGCGCACCTGCTGCGCGAGCGCAAGTTCGAGATGATGGCGTGGATGGTCTTCGAGGTCGGCAAGAACTGGGCCGAGGCCGACGGCGATATCGCCGAACTGATCGACTTCACCATGTTCTATGCGCTCGAGGCGTTGCGGCTCTCCAAGTCCGTCTCGCCGGTGCAATTGCCGGGCGAGCGTGATTACCTGCGCTATATCCCCCTGGGCGTGGGCGCGGTGATTCCGCCATGGAATTTTCCCAGCGCGATCATGGGCGGTATGACGCTGGCGTCGATTGTCTGCGGTAATACGGTGATCCTGAAGCCATCGGGTGACTCGCCGGCGATTGCGGCGAAGTTCTTGGAGATTCTGGAAGAAGCAGGCGTGCCGGACGGCGTGGTCAACTTCTGTCCCGGTCACGGCGGCGAGTTTGGCAACGCTGTCGTCGAGCACCCCAAGACGCGCTACATCGCGTTCACCGGATCGAAGGAAGTAGGACTCCACATCAACCAGCGCGCGGCAGCGCAGCAGCCGGGGCAGATATGGATCAAGCGCACGATCCTGGAGATGGGCGGGAAGGATTCCATCATCGTCGATGCGGATGCCGATTTCGATGCTGCGGTGGAAGGTGTGACGGCTTCGGCTTTTGGGTTCAGTGGTCAAAAGTGCTCGGCGTGTTCGCGGGCGATTGTTGATGAGCGTATCTACGATCGCTTCGTGCAGCGGCTGAAAGAACGCGTGGAGAAGCTCAGCATCGGTGATCCGGCGCTCAACCCGAACATGGGTCCGGTGATCAACGAAAAGTCGATGAAGTCGATTCTGGGCTATGTCGAGAAGGGCGTCGCCGAAGGTGGACGGCTGATCACCGGGGGTGAGCGTGCGACTGACGCCGGGGAGGGCTATTTCATCCAGCCGACGGTTATCGCCGATGTCGATCCGATGGGCACGATCTCGCAGCAGGAAATCTTCGGGCCGGTGCTCGCCGTGATCAAGTCGCGCAACTTCGAGCACGCCCTGGAGATCGCCAACAATACCGAGTTCGGGCTAACCGGCGCGGTTTACACCAGTTCGGATGACAAGATTGAAGCCGCCAAACAGCAGTACCACGTTGGCAACCTGTACATCAATCGCAAGTGTACGGGCGCGATGGTGGGAGCTCACCCATTTGGCGGCTTTAACATGTCGGGAACCGATTCCAAGGCGGGTGGTCCCGATTACCTGTTTCTGTTTACCCAGGCGAAGTCGATCGGCGAGAAGATCACCAAATAGTGGCTAGGGATTAACTAGCAACGGCCGGGGCGAGAAGCTCCGGCCTTTTTTGTGGATGTTTGGCATGGCTGCATTCCGGGATTGATGAGTTTTTCAGCGCTCGACCGCCTTCCACGACCTTGCGGCTGAACAAATTCTGAACGGTCGTTCGGGACGACGTCCTTGATTTGTAGAAAAGCCCATCAGTTGTTTGGTCTCGCTGACCCAATCTGTTGCGAAATCCATCACCCCCGGCAGTGACTCTCATCACAGATTCCCCTACCTCTATGTTTCACACTGAAGGCGTACTCCCTGAGATCGCAACTTAATTTGCGGCCCCAGCCCGAGCAACGGGAACGTGGTTTGCAGAGTACTGGTTCCTACACTCAACCGGAGTTGTCATGAAGAAAGTCATTCTGGCCGTCCTACTTATAGCAATTGCTCTTTTTATCGCACTACCTAACCTCTCCTGGGCGCAGGAGGACGTTTATAAAGCAAAGTGTGCCGCTTGCCACGGCGCTGACGGAAAGGGCTCGGCTGCCGGCGTGAAGATGGGAGCACAACCGTTCTCGTCGCCGGCCGTGCAGAAGATGTCGGACGCTGAAATCGTTGATTTCATTGAGAACGGCGGCCCGCAGAAGAAGGCCACCCATGCATTCGCCACGCGAGGGGTGGATGCAACACAGGCGGCAAAGCTGGCCGTGTACGTGAAGACCTTGAAATAAGGTCCGAGGCAAACTCCCTGCTCCGACAGCGAATTGCGGCCGTATGGAGCAGGGGTAACCACGTTGGGAGGTTCCACTTCGATCGGGGGTAGCGTGCAGCCTAAGTGGTTTCTCTTCGGCATTCTGTGCCTGTTGCAGCTGGCCGACCTGCTTTCGACGAGAATTGCGTCGGTACATGGCGCCGCGGAATTGAATCCCATCGTGCGTGCGAGCGGCCTATGGCCCGCCAAGCTATTGGCTCTCTTATTAATTTTCCTGCTGGTTCGGCGTAGTAACAGGCTGTGCAGCCTCTGGTTTGTGACCGCCATGTACGTGGTTGTGGTGGGCTGGAACTTCTGCCAGGCAGCGATCCATTAGGGCTGCTGGAAGCTGGCGATGGGCGAGCGACATGCGACCACAGCCAACCAAGGGGGGCGTCACAGCTCAGGAGAAGCTCATGAGCAAAGGAATTCTCTACGATGCCACCAAGTGCATCGGGTGCAAGCAATGCGAACAGGCTTGCGCCGCCGAAAACAACCTACCCTATGACGACCAGATCGCTGCCCAGGAATACACCTCGGCGCACAAGTACACGGCGATCCTGACCAAGGACGACAAGTTCATGCGGAAGCTTTGCATGCATTGTGAAGATCCGGCATGTGCTTCGGTCTGTCCGGTCGGGGCGCTGAAAAAGACATCGCTCGGGCCGGTCACCTATGACAAGAGCAAGTGCATGGGCTGCCGCTACTGCATGGCGGCCTGCCCGTTCGGTGTGCCCAAGTACGAATGGGACAAGGCGATTCCCGGCGTGCGTAAGTGCATTATGTGCGCCAAACGGGTGGCTGCGGGCAGGCAGACGGCGTGTGCCGAGATTTGCCCGACGGGCGCGACCCTGTTCGGCGATCGCGATGCCTTGCTGGAAGAAGCCAAGAAGCGCGTCCACGACAATCCAGATACCTATCTGCACCACATCTTCGGGGAGAACGAGGTCGGCGGAACGTCAATCCTGCTGCTGTCTTCGATCGGATTCAATAACTTCGGTTTCCGTACGGACCTGACCGAGCGTGCGCTTCCTCTTTATACGTACCAGGTGTTATCACGCATTCCGGACTTCATCCCGCTGTTCGGCACCATGCTGGGCGGCATTTACTGGATCACGCATCGCCGTGAAGATGTGGCCGCGGCCGAAGCGCAAGAGAAAGAGCAAAAAGGTGGTGGCCGATGACCGTTCCTCGTATGCGATTCACCTTTTGGAAGGCCGTATTCCTGGTCATCATGGCGGCGGGAATCTATTGCACGTTCATCCGCTTCTTCCGTGGGCTGGGCGCTGCGACCAACCTATCCGATCATTTCCCGTGGGGCCTATGGGTAGGCTTTGATGTGATGTGCGGCGTCATGCTGGCGGCGGGCGGCTTCACCCTGACGGCGGCGGTCGAGATCTTCAACATCAAGCGCTTTCACTCCATCGTTCGTCCGACCATCCTGACGGCGTTTCTGGGATATCTGCTGGTTTCTGCAGCGCTGATGTATGACCTTGGGCTGCCATGGAACATCTGGCACCCGCTGATCATGCGTAACCCCCATTCGGTGATGTTTGAGGTTGCCTACTGCGTGATGCTGTATACGACCGTGCTGGCGCTCGAGTTTTCGCCGATTGTGCTGGAGCACTTTCACTTCCACCGGGCGCTGAAAGTCATCCGCAGCGTAATGGTGGTATTCGTTATCCTCGGCGTGTTGCTCTCCACGCTGCATCAGTCTTCGCTGGGCACGCTATATCTCATCATGCCCAACAAACTGCATCCTTTCTGGTACAGCCCGCTGCTGCCGGTGTTCTTTTTCCTTTCGGCGATCGCGGTAGGTCTGGCGATGACGATCTTCGAGTCCTCGATGAGTTCGAAGTACTTCGGTCGCGAGCTGGAACTGCCGATTCTTCAGGATCTCGGCAGAGTGCTGGTCGTGGTGCTGGCGCTTTATGGAATCCTGAAGTTCGAAGACTTCTATCATCGCGGAATTCTGGCTCTGGTATTCAAGCCGAGCTATGAGCAGCACTTCTTCCTGCTGGAGATATTTCTCTCGGTGCTGATTCCGCTCGGCATGCTGCTGGTGCCGAAGATTCGCGAGAACGCACAAGGTCTGTATCTTGCGGCTGTGATCTGCCTGCTCGGGTTTGTGACGAATCGTTTGAACGTTGCGATCACGGGGGTCGAGAGCGCCGTAGGCGGCCGCTACACCCCGAAGTGGACCGAAGTGGTGATCACGGCCATGTTCGTCGCGCTCGGCTTTGCCATCTTTGGTTTGGCTGCCAAGTACCTGCCTATCTTCCCAGAGGAGAAGGCGCACACTACGGCACTGCGCGAACCCATTCACGAGCCGGAAGCGGTAGCGAGTGAATTTGCGGTGCCTGTCAATGCAGGTGACTGAAAAATCGAACGGGGCTCGCCCTGTAGCTCAGGCGTCGGGACGGGAGAGCCCTATTGCTTCGCCGCGACACTGGTTCCAGCGGCTGGCGGGGAGTATCAGCGCGAAACTGATGATCTCGATCTTTTTCGTGCTGATCATCATCTTCGGCTTCTTCGGCTACTTCAGCATTCGCGATCAACGGCGTCATCTGGAAGATGCTGCACTGCTCAGCGCTGAGCGGCAGAGCGAAGTCTTACGGCGCAGCGCGTCGCGGTACATGCTGAACAACGACCGCGTCGGGTTGTACGAGCTGATGCTGAACATGGCGGATCAGCCCGAAATGGTGCGCATTCGCATCATGAATCCGCAGGGCGTGATCAGCTACTCCACCGCACCGGCGGAAGTGGGAATGACCGTCGATAAGGGGGCGGAAGCCTGCTATGCCTGCCATGAGAAATCGAAGCCGCTGGCTCGGCTGAACCGCTCCGACCGATTTCGAATTTACCGCGCCGATGGAACGCGCGTGCTCGGGGTGATCACGCCCATCGAGAATGAACCGGCCTGCTGGAGCGCCGCCTGCCACGCGCATCCTCGCGATACCCAGATTCTGGGAGTACTCGACACCAACATCTCCCTGGCGAAAGTGGACCACGGCCTGGAACACGAGACGCGTGAGATGGCAGCCGCGACCGGCGTCGGTCTGTTTGCGGTCGTATTCCTGAGTGGTCTTTTTATCTGGATCGTGGTGCGGAATCCTTTGGGGGAATTGAAGGCCGGCACGGAGCGCGTCGCCAGCGGTAATCTGGGCTATCAGATTCCGGTTCGCTCCCACGACGAGGCGGGCGAGTTAGCGCAATCGTTCAACGACATGAGCAACCGTCTCCAGATTGCGCAAGCCGAGATCACCGCCTGGGCACGCACGCTGGAGGAACGCGTCGAAGAGAAGACCCGCGAGCTGAAGCAGGCGCACCAGCGCATGCTGCACGTCGAGAAGATGGCGACCATCGGCAAGATGGCCGCGGTGGTCGCGCACGAGATCAATAATCCACTGTCAGGAATCCTCACGTACTCGCGGCTGGTGAAGCGCTGGATCGAGAAGAATACCGAGGTGTCACCCAAACAGGAAGACATGCGCGGCTCACTCGACCTGATCGCGAGTGAAAGCAAGCGCTGCGGCGAGCTGGTGCAGAACCTGCTCAGTTTTTCGCGCGTATCGCCCATCAATCTCACCTGGTGCGATCTGAACCAAGTGATCGATCGCTGCGTTCGGCTGGTGCAGCACAAGCTGGAGATCGGCGGGATTCAGCTCAATCTGGATCTGGCACCGGAATTGCCAATGGCACACTGCGATCCAGCGCAGATCGAGCAGGTCGTGCTGGCGATGGTGATCAACGCGGTCGATGCGATGCCGCAGGAGGGGAATTTGTGGATCAGCACCCGGGCCGCCGGCGAGTCGATGGAACTCGTGATTCGCGACGACGGTATCGGTATTGCCGAAGAACACCTGCCGCACATCTTTGAACCTTTTTATACGACCAAGGAGTCCGGGGGATCGGGCTTGGGCCTGGCAATCAGCCAGAACATCGTGGAGCGCCACGGCGGACACATCGAAGTGAGATCTGTCGCCGGGCAGGGAACTACATTCACGATCGTGCTGCCAATTGACAACCGGCGGTCCGCGATGGAGGAGCAGAATCGCGCGCCGGCTGAGGTGAGGTAGAGGAATGTCCCAAGGCAAGTTGTTAATCGTTGACGATGAACTCAGCGTAAGGGATTCGCTGGCCAAGTGGTTCACGGAAGAGGGATACGAAGTCGCCGCCGCGGAAGGCGCCAGTGAGGCGCTGACGCGCGTTGCCGAGCAGACCTTCGACGTGGCGCTGGTCGACATCAAGATGCGCGGGACTGATGGCATCGAGCTGCAGCGCCGGCTGCACGAGATCTATCCCGATATGCTGGTGATTATCATGACCGGCTACGCATCGGTAGAGACCGCCGTTGCTGCCCTGAAGAACGGTGCTTACGATTACGTCAATAAGCCGCTCGATCCCGATGAGATCGCGCACCTGGTTACCAAGGCGATCTCGCACCGCCGCACTCAGCAGGAGAACGTTCGCCTGAAAGAGACGGTCGCCGAGATCGCGCGTCCGTCGGAAATCATCGGGCAGAGCGCCGCGATGAAGAAGGTGTTCGATGCCATCGAAACGGTTGCACCCACCGATGCCACCGTGCTGGTGACGGGCGAAAGCGGTACAGGAAAAGAGTTGGTGGCGCGCGCCGTTCATGCGGGGAGCGCCCGCCGTTTTCATCCCCTGGTTGTAATCCACTGCGGGGCCTTGACCGAGACTCTGCTGGAAAGCGAACTGTTTGGACACGAGAAGGGCGCGTTCACCGGGGCGCAGTATCGCAAAAAAGGCAAGTTCGAAATCTCGGAAGGCGGCACGGTTTTCCTCGATGAGATCGGCGACATCAGCCTGAAGACGCAGACCGACCTGCTCCGCGTGCTACAGGAGCGCGAGATTGTGCGCGTCGGCGGCAATCAGACCATCAAAGTCGATTTTCGTGTGGTCGCGGCTACCAACAAAGATCTGGAGCTGCTCATCGAGGAAGGGAAGTTCCGTCCTGATCTTTTCTATCGGCTCAATGTCTTCCACATCGAAATGCCGCCGTTGCGGGAGCGGCGCGAAGACATCCCCCTACTTGTCGATCATTTTGTGCGGAAGTTCTCGAACGAAATGGGCAAACGAATTACACGCGTCTCGCCTGTCGCGATGAACTCACTGCAGCAATACGGCTGGCCGGGAAATGTTCGCGAACTGGAGAACGCTGTCGAGCGTGCGATGGTCGTGGCACAGGAACCGGAGTTGCGCGAGGCAGACTTTACGCTGAAGGCGCGGAATGGCGGAGGGCTGGCAACGGAGGGCGTCCGCAGCCTGGAAGATGTGGAGCGCACTCACATTCTGCGGGTGCTGGATGAATGCAGCGGCAATCAGACGCGCACCGCCGAGGTGCTGGGGATCGATCGGGTGACCCTGCATCATAAGCTGAAGAAATACGGCTGGAACAGGAAGGAAAAGGAGCAACTAGCGACCAGCAGCTAGCTGCGACCTATGAGGCGGGCACTTCGCAGCGATGAAGAAGCTCCAACTACTTCCGATCGGTTCACCCAACCGGCAGCTTCTGGAATGGTTGGCGCAGGCCCTGGGGGAAAAGTTCCGCGTGCCGGCCGAGATACTGGCGCCAGGGGTCGATCCGGGTTTTGCGCTGCACGTCGAGCGGCAGCAATATCATTCGTCGGAAATCCTGGCCAGTATGCAGCGCCACGTTATCGGAAACACGTGGCGGCTGCTGGGTGTTACCGAGCGAGACCTCTACATACCCATTCTCACGTTTGTCTTTGGAGAAGCGCAGCTGGGCGGAGCTTCCGCCATCGTCTCCTACCATCGCTTGCAGCAGGAGTTTTACGGATTGCAGGAGGATATCGATCTGCTGGCGAATCGGCTGTTAGTAGAGTCGGTACATGAGCTGGGGCACACCCTGAGGTTGACGCACTGCCATGACTATCAATGCGCCATGGCGCCATCACACGCGGTGGAATGGATCGATATCAAAGACAGTGGATTCTGCGAGGATTGCCTGGCGCGCGCACTGCAGGCCGTGTAGGTTCCCGCGCCTACTGCCGTTTCAGCACCCTACTTCTTAGTCGTTTTGGGTTCGTCGCTCCAGGTGCCGCTGAAGAGATGATCGCCGTGTTCGGCCACCATGGCCGTCACCGCCATTACTCCCATGACCAGGAAAACCGCGAAAAAGATCACTGCAATGACCAGTACCGGCATACTGCACCTCTGGCAGTATTGTGCTTTGCCGGTAAACAGCAGTCCGTGATGCCAATCACAGATAAAGGTGAGATCGTACCGACAGGACCGGATGCAGGCTGCGACGCAGACACCACCACGCTCTTGTGTCTGCCAACCGGTGACCGCAAAGCCTCTAGTTCAGTCCGGCCAGTTCCGCATCCAGGCCAGCCAGGGTGCGACGCAGCAATTCCGAATAGCGCTCATTTGGACTGAGCTCCAACTGCTGCAGCACCCGCTTCCGAGACAGCATTAGATCTTTCCTCTTAAAGAGGCTCTGCTTCTCTTCCGCTGAGATTTTCTGGTCTGGATTTGAGGAGGGTTCGGATTCAAATTCTTCCAATTGTGCTTCTACAGCTTTACTTTCCCAACCACGCGCCATGCACTTATTTTAACTCCCGCCAGCTGCTCTGACGATCAAAAATGCGCTGCTGATGCGGCATAAGCGCGGTCCAGACCTGGCCCGGGACTGCGGCTTGTGTCGTAATACCTGATTAAGACAGAAACTTCGAGGTCACCGTGCACCCATGGCAGAATGCGTACTGCGAGCCCGCACAACGCACAAGCCTCCCGAATCGGGAACACTTCCTTCCGGTAGTGAGCGGGATCATTGACGTTCTCAGCGCACAACGATCAAAGTAACCATAGGAAGTTACTGCATGCGTATCCTCGTAGTGGAAGACGACGCGCCGCTGGCCAGCTTCCTCCGCAAAGGGCTCGAGGCGGAGCATTATGCCGTCGACGTCGCGGGCGATGGCGAGCAGGCGCGGCAGATGGCATTAGAAAGCGACTACGATTTGATGATTCTCGACCTCAATCTGCCGAGGCTCGATGGAATTGGGGTGCTGCATGCGGTTCGTCCGAAAAAGCCGTCGTTGCCGGTGCTGGTGCTGACCGCGCGCAGCCGGATCGAGGATCGCGTGCAGTCGTTGGATACCGGGGCTGACGACTGTCTCCTCAAGCCATTTTCCTTCACCGAGTTGGCCGCCCGCGTGCGGGCGTTGCTACGGCGAGGCCCGCGAACCATCGAAACCGTTTTGCGCATTGCTGACCTGGAACTCGATCGCGTGGCGCGCAGCGTCGAGCGCGCCGGCAAACGCGTAGATCTGACCTCGAAGGAGTTCGCCTTGCTCGAGTACCTGATGCGCAACGCCGGCAGGCGAGTGACTCGCGCCATGATTGTCGAACACGTCTGGAATCTCGCCTTCGACACGGGAACCAACATCGTCGATGTTTACATCAATTACCTTCGCAAGAAAATCGACAGCGACTACACGCCGCAGCTGATTCATACCGTGCGCGGCGTCGGATACGAGTTGAGCTGCCATTCCGAGGCTTGATCCTGGTTCCCGGCACTCCCACGTCCGAACCGCAATCGTCTACCGAGCGCGCGTTTATCTCCGAAATTTTTCATAGCCTGAGTCAACCGCTCACGGCGTTGCATTGCTCCTTGGACCTGGCGCTTCGGCGCGATCGAACTTTGCAACAGTTACGCGCAAGTGTCCAGGCCGCATTGGAGCATGCCGAGCGATTGCGCCAGCGGCTGCTGCTGGCAAGAGCCTTGAACGCCGCTTCCGAACCGGCAGAACCGGAAGCGATAGACCTGGGGGAATTGCTCTTCGAACTGCAAGCGGACCTGTCCCCGCTGTTTGAGTGTGCGGGCGGGCGTTTGGAGCTGCAGCGCTCAGGCGAGGCGATTTTTGTTTGCGGTAATAAAAGCCGGCTGATGCAGGCACTGTTCGTCTTTCTCGAGTATCTTCTACGCTATTCCGTTGTCGGCGAGCCGCTGCTGATGTTTCTGAGTGCGGGCGAACAGGGTCGGGCAGAACTTCGAATTGAGGCGAGCAGCTCGCTGCCGATTGGTCGCGACGACGTGCCAGGCGCGTTGCCCTGCGAGATGGAACTGGCGCGACGCACCTTCGTCGCGGCGGGTGGAGATTTTTGGTCGGAAGAAGGGGACGTCAAGCGAAGCGTGTGGGTGGCGACACTGCCCATGAGGTGATCGACGCTCCGGCTTTTGGTGCGCATTTTCAAGCCCCCCTGAGAATCTTCTAATCTCATTCCTATTTTCTTCTAATGTTGGCGCGCTACAACTGTGGACATGACACCCCCAATCCAGACCTACGATTCGTCCAATCCGGCCATTATTGTGGCCAGTTCCAATGCCGGTCTTCGCAAGCAGCTTCTACAGGACCTTAACCTTTCGCGTATCGTCGCGGCGGAA
>Ga0335073_10000978_pt1 | contig 37776 bp, 30 predicted proteins | sample Lox_Sample_22_FD_207093 | JGI IMG/M metagenome (GOLD analysis project Ga0335073, IMG submission 207093) | Soil microbial communities from Loxahatchee National Wildlife Refuge, Florida, United States - Lox_Sample_2.2 | ecosystem: Environmental > Terrestrial > Soil > Wetlands | place: USA... | reverse complement strand
CACCTCCGCGACCCACTCGAGCGTGTCGCGGCCGGAATCGCGCGTGCGCTGCGGGTCGCCGGTAAACTGATACACCCGATAGCCGCTTGCGGCGGTGAAGCTGTCGATGCCGACCACGACACATTGCGCACCGAAGCGCCCGCTCAGCTCCTCGATGAGGCGCGGGTTCGCGAGCGCCGGTGAATTGATCGATATCTTCTCCGCGCCGGCGTTGAGCACCTGCTCGGCATCGGCGATCGAGCGGATGCCGCCGGCGACGCAGAAGGGAATGTCGAGCACTCGGGCGACCCGCGCCACCCAATCGCGATCGACTGAGCGTCCCTCGGGGCTCGCGGTGATGTCGTAGAAGACGAGCTCGTCGGCGCCTTCGTCACGGTAGCGAGCGGCGAGATCGAGGATGTCCCCGACGACGCGATGGTCGCGGAAGCGCACCCCTTTTACGACCTGGCCGTCGCGGACGTCGAGGCAGGGGATGATGCGTTTGGCAAGAATGGTCGCAACTCCTCGGAACTGATGCGCTGCTCGAGCAGGGCCTTGCCGCACACCGCGGCGCTCACACCGAGCTCCGCGAGTGCCGCGAGATCGGGGGCGTCGCGCACGCCGCCTGAGGCTTGCCATGCGATCTGCGGAAAGCGCTGCAGCGCCTCGCGGTAGAGATCGAGATTCGGGCCGGCGAGTGCCCCGTCGCGGTCGATGTCGGTGCAGAGCACGTGCCGCACGCCGCGGTCCGCGAACGGCGCCACGGCCTGCCACAGACTCACCGCGCCGCCCGCGGTCCATCCGCGTGTGCGTACGCGCGGCTCGCCGTGCGGATCGGTGCGCACGTCGAAGGCGAGGCACACCCGCTCGGGGCCGAGTCGGGCGAGCCAGTCGGCCGTCTCGAGCGGGCGCTCGACCGCTGCGCTGCCGACCACGACGCGCGCGATGCCCTGGCGCAGCAGATCATCGAGCGCCTCGGCCGTACGCAGCCCACCGCCAACCTGCAGGCTCACGGCCGGCTGCGAGGCGAGTGCGAGGATGATGGGGCGGTTCGCGGCGACCCCGTCCCGCGCCCCATCGAGATCGACCACGTGAAGCCAGGACGCCCCGAGCGCGCAATAGCGCGCGAGCAGCGCTTGCGGGCTCAACTCGTAGCGCGTCTCGGCGCCGAAGTCGCCTTGGTAGAGCCGCACGCAGCGTCCATGCCGCAGGTCGATCGCGGGCATGAGCAGCATCATTCCACCTCGAGGAAGTTCGCGAGGATCCGCGCGCCGGCGCCACCGGAGCGTTCCGGATGGAACTGCGTGCCCCAGAAATTGCGGTGGCGCACGAGGGCGGAGAGCTCGACTCCGTAGTGCGTCGTCGCCCGGGTCGCAGCCGTGACCGGTGCGGCGAAGCTGTGGACAAAGTAGACGTGGGCGCCCGCCGGGACCGACTCCATGAGCGGGTCGTCCGCGCACGGGCTCAGCTGATTCCAGCCCATGTGCGGCACCGGTAGCCCGGGAGTGGAGGGGAGCCGGCGGACCGTATCGGGAAGCACTCCGAGGCACGGCGTTGCGCCCTCCTCAGAGGCCCGGTAGAGGAGCTGCATCCCGAGACAGATCCCGAGCACCGGCTGCGCGAGGCTCGGCAGGCGGGCTGCGAGGCCCGAGGCGGCAAGCCGCCTCATCGCATCGCGCGCCGAGCCGACGCCGGGCAGGATCACGCGGGCGGCCGCCGCGATCGCCGCGGAGTCGCTCGAGACATGCGCCCGCGCTCCGAGCCGCTCGAGGGCATAGCGCAGCGATGCGAGGTTCGCGCCGCCGCTGTCGATGATGATGACCTCCTTCACGCCGTGGCCGCCGCGCTACAGCACGCCCTTCGTCGTCGGCAGGTCGAATCCCTCGCGGCGGAAAGCCCGCCGCAGCGAGCGGCCGACGCCTTTGAAGCAGGCCTCGATCATGTGGTGGGTGTTCTCCCCGCTCACGCGCACGTGGATCGCCGCCCCGAGGCTCTCGGCGAGCGAGCGGAAGAAGTGCGGGACGAGCTCGGTCGGCAGTCCCCCGACCTCGGTGCGCCCGAAACGTCCCTCGAAGAGCGCATACGGGCGGCCCGAGAGGTCGATCGCCACCTGCGCCTCGGATTCGTCCATCGGCAGCAGGAAGCCGTAGCGAGCGATCCCGGCCTTGCCGCCGAGCGCCCGGCGCAACGCCTCCCCGAGCGTGAGCGCGCAATCCTCGACCGTGTGGTGCTCGTCGATGTGCAAGTCGCCCGCACACGCGAGATCGAGCGCGAAGCCGCCGTGCTTGGCGAGCTGCTCGAGCATGTGATCGAAGAAGCCGATGCCGGTGCGTGCGCGCACCGGCTCGCGCGAGTCGAGGTCCACGCGCACGCGCACCTGCGTCTCGTGCGTGATGCGCTCGAGCTCGGCGCGCCGCGCGAGGAGCTCGCGCACGATGGCCGGCCAGCTCTCCTCCGCGCTGCCGTGACGGCGGATGCGCAGACCGCGCACGCCGAGATTGCGCGCGAGCTCGATGTCGGTGTCGCGATCGCCCACGACGGCGCTGCGCGAGAGGTCGACGCCGGTCTCGGCAACCAGATGCCGCACGAGTCCGGTGCCCGGCTTGCGGCACTCGCAGCCGTCCTCCAGCACATGCGGGCAGATGAGCACCGCGTCGAACTCGATCCCCTGCGAGCCGAAGGTATCGAGGATGAAGCGATGCGCCGACTCGAACGCGGCGGCGGGCAGCCTCGGGGTGCCGAGCCCGTCCTGGTTGGTGACGATCACGAGGCGGAAGCCCGCGCGCTGCAGCTCGGCGAGCGCGGCGAATACCCCGGGCATGAACCGGACTTTCTCGATCGCATCGACCTGCTCGTCCTGCGGCTCCTCGACCAGCGTGCCGTCGCGATCGACGATGAGAAGCGGTGTGGCGGTGCTCACGGGGTTGGCCATCAGTCGAGTGCGCCGAGCGCGCCGATGAGCCGGGTGTTCTGCTCGGCCGAGCCGACCGTGATGCGCAGATGGCGCGACAGTCCCGGCTGCGTGCGCACATCGCGCACCAGGAGTCCCCCGGCGCGGGCGCGGGCGAAGGCGCTGGCGGCATCGCGGAATTCGACCAGGAGGAAGTTCGCGGCGCTCGGCCATACGCGCGTGACCGCCGGCAAGCTCGCGAGTGAGCGCGCAAGCCGCTCGCGCTCGGTGCGGACGCACGCCACGCGCGCATCCGCCGCAGCCACCTCCTCGGGCGCGAGCGCGGCGCGCACCGTTTCGATCGTCGGCTGGGTGAGCGCGTAGGGCGGGATGAGCTTGCGTAGCAGTGCGACGATCTGCGGGGTCGCGATGAGCGTGCCGCAGCGCGCGCCAGCGAGCCCGAAAGCCTTGGAGAGCGTGCGCACGACGGTGAGGTACGGTTGAGTGCGTACGTGCCGGGCCATGCTCGGGGCGCCGGAGAACTCGAGATACGCCTCGTCGATCACGAGCAGCGCTCGACCGGCGAGCGACTCCGCGAGCTCGAGGAGCACGCGCTCCGGGACGAGGTTGCCCGTCGGATTGTTCGGTGTGCACACATAAACGAGCTTCACGGGGCTCGCCGGCGCCGAGCATCGCTCGAGAATCCCCGCAACGTCGAGCGCGAAGCCGCGCTCGGCCAGGAGCGGTACGCGCGCGACGGCGGCACCCTGGATGCGCGCGGCCACCGCGTACATGCCGAAGGTGGGCGGGCAGACGACCACGGCGTCGGTGCCCGCGCGGCAAAAGGCGCGCGTGAGCAGATCGATCGCCTCGTCGCTGCCGCGGCCGACCAGCACCTCGGACGGCTCGACGCCGTAGAGCGCGGCGAGCCGCTCGATGAGCAGACGCGGCTGCGGCTCGGGGTAGCGATTGAGTCCGGCGAGCGTCGGATCGCCGCTCGGCCGCCACGGCAGCTCGTTCGCATGGAGCCGCTCGAGCTGCGGCTCCCAGGCGGCATGCTCGTAGGGCTTGAGCTCGAGCAGTTCCGGTCGCGCGAGAGCGAGCGGGGAGGGCGCAGCTCTGAGGCTCGCGTTCACGGTCGCGTGCCGAGCAGCGCGAGGCGGCGCGTGATCGCCGCGGCGTGCGCATCGAGCCCCTCGAGCCGGGCAAGCTCGGCGGCCACGGGACCGAGCTCTGCGAGGCCGCCTGCGGAGATCTCCTGCACGGTGATGCGCTTCATGAAGTCGAGCGTCGAGAGGCCGCTGTAGGCGCGAGCGTAACCGTACGTCGGCAGCACGTGGTTGGTGCCCGAGCAGTAATCCCCGAGCGGCTCCGCCGACCACGGACCCAGGAACACCGAGCCGGCGTTGCGCACATGCTCGAGCCAACGCCGCGGCTCGCGAACGTGCAGGATCAGATGCTCCGGTGCGTACGCGTTCGCGATTGCGACCGCTCCGGCGAGATCGGCCGCCACGATGCAGCGGCTTGCGGCGAGCGAGCGCTCGAGAATGCTCTGCCGCGAGAGCATCCGGCGCTGGCGCTCGACCGCGTCGGCGACTTCGTGGGCGAGACCGTGATCGGTGGTCACGAGGACCGCCTGCGACTGCGCGTCGTGCTCCGCCTGCGCGAGAAGATCCGCGGCCACGAGCTCGGCGCGCGCCGAGCGGTCCGCGACGACGAGGACCTCGGAAGGACCCGCGGGCAGATCGCAGGCGGCACCCTCCGGATCCGCGGCGACGAGCTGCTTCGCCTCGGTCACCCACGCGTTGCCCGGCCCAAACACCTTGTCCACCTTCGGGATGCTCGCCGTCCCGTATGCGAGCGCGGCGACCGCGTGCGCGCCGCCCACCTTGAAGACCGTGTCGATGCCGCAGAGCTCGGCGGCCACCAGCACGGCGGCGTGCGCGTCCCCGTCGCGACCGGGTGGCGTGCACAGCACGCGCTGCGGACAGCCGGCGAGGCGTGCGGGAACTGCGAGCATCACGACGGCGGACGGGAGTGGTGCCGACCCCGCCGGCACGTACAGGCCGACGGAGGAGATGGGACGCAGAATGCGCTCGCAGCGCACTCCCGGCATCACCTCGAGCGCGACGGCGGGCAGCGCCTGCGCCGCGTGAAACGCCGTGACATTCTCGATCGCACGGCGCAGAGCGGCGATCTGCGCAGAGCTCACCGCGGCGCGCGCGGCAGCGAACTCGGCGGCCGAGACGGCGAGGCGCTCCAGGCGCACACCATCGAAGCGCTCGGTCAGGCCTCTGAGCGCCGCATCCCCGTCGCGACGGACAGCGGCGATGATCTCGCGGACGCTCGCAGTCACCTCATCGCGGCGGCCGAGTGCTGGCCGGGCGAGGGCCGCGCGGCGCGCGGGCTCATCGAGGTCTTGCCAGGTGAGGATGCGCATGGGATCAGTCGAGCATCTTCTCGACGGGCAGCACCAGCAGCGCACTCGCCCCCGCCCGCTTCAATCCCTCGAGCGTTTCCCAGAAGACGTTCTCGCGGCACACGGCGTGCACCGCGACCTTATCCGGATGGCCCTCGAGGGGAATGATGGTCGGCGCCTCGCACCCCGGCAACAGCCGGCGCACCTCCTCGAGGGCCGCGCGCGGCGCATGCAGCAGGATGTACTTGCTCTCGCGCACCTGCTGCACCCCGTCGATGCGCTTGAGAAGCCGCTGTACCCACTCGTGCTTCTCGGCTGCGAGGGTGACGGGCGTACGGATCAGCACGGCATGGCTCTCGAGCACCGTCTCCACCTCGCGCAGGTGGTTCGCCTGCAGCGTCGAGCCGGTCGAGACCAGATCGCAGATCGCATCGGCGCGGCCGAGGCGCGGGGCGATCTCCACCGACCCCGACAGAATGACGATCTCCGCGCTCACGTCCCGCTCGGCGAGGTAGCGCTCGAGGAGATGGGGATAGGTGGTCGCGATGCGCTTGCCGGCGAGAGAGCCCAAGCCCGCAAAGCGCGCCTCGATGGGCACGGCAAGCGAGAGTCGGCAGCGCCCGAAATCGAGGGTGCGGATCGGCTCGAAGCGCGCGCTCTGGCCGCGGGCGGTGAGCTCGAGGCGCTTCTCCTCGAGCACGTTGAGGCCGACGAGCCCGAGGTCGCAGACATCCTCCTGCACCAGGTCGGGAATGTCGTCGTCGCGCACGAAGAGCACATCGAGCGGCATGTTCTCACCGAACCCCATCAGCTGATCCTTGCCGCGGGAGAGCTTGAGCCCGCAACGCGTGAGGAGATCGAGGCACGGCTCGGTGAGACGCCCGGACTTCTGCACGGCGAGCTTCAAGCGCAGATCCTCAGGCATGCCGCTCTCCGTCCGTGCGGCGGGGCTCTGCGTCGCGCACGGCGGGGTCGCTGCGCCGCACGCTCGCGAGCCGGCGCGCGGCGAGGGCGTAGCCGCCGTTGCCGTTTGCGAGGAAGCGCGCCACGCGGCCGATGGTCGTGACGCTGACACCCGTGACCGCGTGGATTTCCCGATACGGCATGCCGCGGCGCAGCCACTCGACGACGGCCCAGCGATCGGCCATCGCCTGGATCTCCGCGGGCGTGCACAGATCGCGGAAGAATGCCCGGCATTCCTCCGGCGTGCGCAGCGCCGCCACGGCGGCGCACAGACCGCGCTCGGCGCGCGCCTCCTGGCGATGACTTAAGTTCCGGTGCAGCTTCATGGCTCCGCGCGTCCCGATCGAATGTAACAGCGCGCTATTACATTAGCACGAACGGCCGCGCCGGCGCCAATGAGCGTCGGCGCCGCGCCCGCAAGCGGAGCGGTTGCCTTGACGGTCCGCTGGGGCGCGCCTAGACTTTCCGCCCACTCATCGAGACCGGCTGAGGGAAAGGCCCTTCGACGCCGGGGCAACCGCCAGGCCTAACCAGCCGGGAAAGGTGCCAACTCCTGCGACCCGCGCGAGCGGGGCGGCAGATGAGCGGTCAGCGCAGCCTCCATCCGTGGCATAGCGACGGAGCGGACGATGGGCGCGACGAACCCGCCTAGAACGCGCGGGCGCTCTGCAGGGGTATCGAGGAGCGACGAGCCCTGACCCCGGAGCCCCGAAGCGATGAACGCGAAAGTCGAGCCTTTTTCCGCCCTGGCGCGCGGTCCCGAGCCTGCGTGCGCACTCGATTCGGCCCTGCGCGAGGGCATTCTCGAGATTCCGGGGGAGATGTCGCTCCACCATGGCGGGCGGCTTGCGGGCGTGCGCATCGCCTGGCGGGTCGCGGGCGCGGCCGGCGCACCGCTCGTGTGCGCGCTTGGGGGCATCTCGGCCCACCGGCGCGTGTGCGGCACCGAGGATCCGCGCGAGGGGTGGTGGTCGCAGGTCGTCGGGACCGGTCGTGCGCTCGATACCGCGCGCTTTCGTGTCCTGAGCTTCGACTTTCTGGGCGGGAGCGGGGAGTCGACCGGGCCTCTGCCGCAGCGTCACTTTCCGAGCATCTCGACCTACGACCAGGGGGAGGTGCTGCTCAGGCTCCTCGACCATCTCGGGATCAAGGCGCTGCGCGCGATCGTCGGGGGCTCGTACGGAGGCATGGTTGGACTCGCCTTCGCCGAGCGCCATCCCGACCGTCTCGGACACCTGATCACCATTGGCGCCGCCGATCGAGCTCACCCGATGGCCACCGCGTGGCGCAGCATCCAGCGACAGATCGTGCGCCTGGGGATTACCACGGGTACGGCCCGCCAGGCGACCGAGCTCGCTCGCGCGCTCGCCATGACGACCTATCGAAGCGGCGAGGAGTTCGCGGCCCGTTTCGCTGCCGCACCCGAGCGCGAGGGCGGGGAATTCGTCTTCCCAGTCGAGCGGTATCTGTGCGCGCGCGGCCGCGATTATGCGGCGCGTTACCGTGGCGAGTCCTTGCTGTGCCTGTCGGAGTCGATCGACCTGCATCGCGTCGATGCGGCACGCATCTTCGTGCCGACCACGGCCGTAGCGGTGCGCGAGGATCAGCTCGTGCCGCTCAACGACGTGCGCGCGATGGTCGCACGGCTCCCGGCAGGAAGGCTCGAGGAGCTCTCCTCCCTCTACGGGCACGACGCCTTCCTCAAGGAGGCCGAGGCGCTGCGGCGCATCTTCGAGCGTGCGCTCGGGGGTGCGGCGTGAGCGCGGATCGCGATCCGGTCACAGCCGCGGTGCGTGCGGGTCTGGAGACGGACGAGTCGACCGGCGCCGTCGTTCCACCGATCCATCTCAGCTCCACGTTCGCCTTCCGTGGCTTCGGCGACAAACGTGCCTACGACTACACGCGCTCCGGAAATCCCACCCGCGATCTCCTCGCGAGTGCGCTCGCGGAGCTCGAGGGAGGGGCCGGCGCAGTCGTGACCGCCACCGGCATGGCGGCGATCACGCTCATCGGCCACCTGCTGCCCGTGGGGGCGCGCATCGTCGCGCCGCACGACTGCTACGGCGGCACCTATCGGTTGTTCGATGCGTGGCGACGCCGCGGCGAGCTCGCGGTCGAGTTCGTGGACTTTGCCTCCGAGGACGCCGTGCGGGCAGCGCTTGCGACCCGAGCGGCGCTGCTCTGGATCGAGACGCCGAGCAATCCACTGCTGCGTATCACCGACATCGAGCGCTTCGCGGCGCTCGGGCACGCAGGCGGTGCGCTGGTGGTCGTCGACAACACCTTTCTGTCGCCGCTCTGGCAGCGACCGCTCGCTCTCGGCGCGGATCTCATCACGCATTCGACCACGAAGTATCTGAACGGTCACAGCGATGTGGTGGGCGGTGCGGTCGTCGCGCGCACGAGCGAGCAGCACGAGGCGCTCACGTGGTGGGCGAACTGCCTCGGCCTCACCGGGGCTCCGTTCGACAGCTTCATGACGCTGCGCGGGCTGCGCACGCTGCATGCGCGCCTCACCCAGCACGCACACAATGCGATGGCGCTCGCGCAGTGGCTCGCTGGCCGGCCCGGCGTTGCGAAGGTCTATTATCCCGGGCTCGCGAGTCATCCTGGGCACGAGGTCGCGCGCCGCCAGCAGCGGGGCTTCGGCGCCGTCGTCACGCTCGAGCTCGAAGGGGGCCACCCGGCGGTGAAGGCGTTCTGCTCGGGCCTCGAGTTCTTCTCGCTCGCGGAGTCGCTGGGCGGGGTGGAGAGCCTGGTGGCGCATCCGGCCACGATGACGCACGCGGCGATGGATGCCGAGGCACGGCGCAAGGCCGGCCTCGTCGATGGGCTCATTCGCTTGTCCGTCGGGATCGAGGCGCTCGAGGATCTGCGCTCCGACTTGGCCGCCGCGCTCGCGCGCGCGCAAGCAGCGCTGCGGCGCCCGTGACTAGCCCTGCGGCGCTGTCAGTTGGGCGAGCACCGCATCGCCGACTTCGCGGGTCGTAAACACGCGTGCACCGGGAGCGGCGATGTCGGGCGTGCGCGCGCCCGCCTCGATCGCCCGGGCCACGGCACGCTCGAGCGCCATGGCCGCCTGCGGCAGATCGAGCGAGTGCCGCAGCATGAGTGCCGTGCTCGAGATCATCCCGTAGGGATTGGCGATGCCGCGATCGGCGATGTCCGGCGCCGAACCGTGGATCGGCTCGTAGAGCCCGAGCCGACCGTCGCCGAGCGAGGCCGAGGGCAGGAGCCCGAGGGAGCCGCAGAGCATCGAGGCTTCATCGGTGAGGATGTCTCCGAACATGTTCTCCGTCACGAGCACATCGAAATCGCGCGGGCGCCGAATGAGGTGCATGGCTGCGGCATCGACGAGCAGGTGCTCGAGCGTCACGTCCGGAAACTCCGCGCGCATCACCCGGGTGCACACCTCGCGCCACAGCCGCGAGGTCTCGAGCACGTTCGCCTTGTCGACGGAGACGAGCTTGCGCCGTCGCGAGCGCGCGAGCTGCGCGGCCACTCGCGTGATGCGCTCGATCTCCGCGCTCGTGTAGATGCAGAGATCGCTCGCGCTCCGCTCATCGCGATGCTTCTCGCCGAAGTAGATTCCTCCGGTGAGTTCGCGCACGAACACGAGATCGACGCCCTCGAGCACCTCCGGCTTGAGCGTCGAGGCCCCGACGAGGGCGGGATGAAGGCTCACCGGTCGCAGGTTCGCGTAGACCCCGAGCGCCTTGCGCAGCGCGAGTAGCCCCTGTTCGGGACGCACGCGGGCCTCCGGGGCGGACCAGCGTGGGCCGCCGATCGCGCCGAGCAGAACCGCATCGGCCCGCCGGCAGACCTCGAGTGTCCGGGCGGGAAGGGGCTCGCCGCACGCATCGATCGCCGCGCCGCCGAAGGGGAGCTCGGTGAGGTCGAGCTCGAGCCCGTGGGCGCGGGCGACGGCTCGCAGGCAGCGCAGCCCCTCCGCCATGACCTCAGGACCGATTCCGTCGCCCGGCAGGACAGCGATGCGCGCCGTCACGGACCGACCGCTCGGCGCTCGTACACCTCGATGTCGGGCAGCCTCCCGAGGAGAAATCCCAGCTCATCGATGCCGTTGAGCAGACAGTATTTCGCGAACGGCTCGAGCGCGAAGCGCACGCTCGCGCCCGTTGGCAGCGCGAGCGTCGTCGTCGCCACATCGAGGGTCACCTCCGCCCCCGGATGCTCGATGAGCCAGCGGGCAGTCGGCTCCTCGACCACGACGGGCAGGAGTCCGTTCTTGAGCGCGTTGCTGCGGAAGATGTCGGCGATCCCGGTGCTCACGACCGCGCGAATGCCGAAATCGACGAGCGCCCACGGCGCGTGCTCGCGGGAGGATCCACAGCCGAAGTTCGGTCCCGCCACCAGCACCTGGCAGCCGGCGGCCTCGGGGCGATTGAGCGGGAATTGAGCTTGCGGCGACCCGTCCGGCGCGTAGCGCCAGTCCGTGAAGAGGTGGCGGCCGAGTCCGCTGCGCGTGGTCGTCGTCAGGAATCGCGCCGGGATGATCTGGTCGGTGTCGATGTTGCTCGCGGGAAGCACCACGGTGCGCGAGCGGATGAGTCTGATCGGTTCCACGCGTTCGGCCTCAGAGAAATTCACGCGGATCGGTGATGCGTCCGCGCACCGCGCAGGCAGCGGCGGTCAGCGGACTTGCGAGGAGCGTACGGCTCCCGGCGCCTTGTCGGCCCTCGAAATTGCGATTGCTCGTGCTCACCGAATACTCCCCGCGCGCCACGGTGTCTCCGTTCATCCCGATGCACATGGAGCATCCGGACTCGCGCCAGTCGGCGCCTGCATCGAGAAACACCCGATGCAGGCCCTCGGCCTCCGCCGCGGCCTTGATCTGCTGCGATCCCGGGACGACCAGCATGCGCACGCCCTTGGCGAGCTTGCGCCCACGCAGCACCCGCGCCGCGCCGCGCAGGTCCGAGAGCCGGGAGTTGGTGCAGCTGCCGATGAATACGACGTTGACCGGGCGATCCCGCAGCGGCGCGCCCGCCTCGATCCCCATGTACGCCAAGGCGCGCTCGAGGATCGGATCACCGCCGGTCGCCGGCACCGAGCCGGTGACCGGGACGTTCATGCCGGGATTCGTGCCGTAGGTGATCATCGGCTCGACGCCGGAGGCCTCGAAGGTCGCGACCCGGTCGAAGCTCGCCGCCGCGTCGCTCACGAGCGTACGCCACTCCCCGAGCGCCCGGTCCCACGCCTCCCCCCGGGGTGCGCGCGGCCGGCCGCGAAGATAGCTGAACGTCGTCTCATCCGGGGCGATCAGCCCGGCGCGCGCACCCGCCTCGATCGACATGTTGCACACGGTCATCCGCTCGTCCATGTCGAGCGCCGCGATCGTCTCGCCGCGGTACTCGATCACATGTCCGGTACCGCCCGCGACGCCGATACGGCCGATGATCGACAGAATCAGATCCTTCGCCGTGACGCCCGCCGCGAGACGCCCGTTCACCTCGATCGCGAACGTGCGCGGCTTGCGCTGCAGCAGGCATTGCGTCGCGAGCACGTGGCCCACCTCGGTCGTGCCGATGCCGAAGGCGAGGGCGCCGAACGCGCCGTGCGTGCTCGTATGGCTGTCCCCGCACACGATCGTCTTTCCCGGCTGCGTGAGCCCGAGCTCGGGGCCAATCACGTGCACGATTCCGCGCTGCCCATCACGCAACCCGAGAAGCTCCACGCCGAAGGCGGCACAGTTCGCCTCGAGCTCGCGCACCTGATTCGCAGCCGACTCGATCGTGATGGGGGCCCCGCCGAAGACCTGCTCGGTGCGCGTCGGCGTCGAATGGTCGAGCGTCGCGAGCGTGAGGTCGGCACGGCGCACGGGCAACCCCCGGGCGCGCAGCTCCGCAAAGGCCTGTGGGGTGGTCACCTCGTGCACGAGGTGCAGATCGATGTACAGAATCGCGGGGGTGTCGGTGGTCTCGGCGGCCACTTCGTGCCGCTCCCAGAGCTTCTGCAACAAGGTCTTCGGCGCGCTCATCGCTCGTGCTCTCCGCTACACCGCGGCCTGCGCCGCCCGCGCGGCTTCCTGCTCCTCTCGCACGCGCACTCCGGCGCGCTGCGCGAGCTCGATGCGGTTCACGACCTCGAGAAACGCGCGCGTGCTCGACTCGATGATGTTCGTGCTCACGCTCGAGCCGCGGTAGGTACGCTCGTGGTGCTCGACATAGACGACGGCCTCGCCCTGCGCGTCCTCGCCGCCGGTGACTCCGTGCAGCTCGAACTTGCGCAGCTGCACGCTCACGCCCGTTGCCGCCTCGATTGCCTTGAACGCGGCGTCGACGGGTCCATCCCCGCTCGCCGCCTGCTCGACGGTGCGTCCGTCGGCATGCGCGAGCCGCACGACCGCCTCGGCGGGATTGCGGCTGTCGGCGACAGTGCGCAGATCGAGAAGCTCCCACGGTCCGCTCGCACCGTGCTCCGCGCGCAGCACGAGCGCCTCGATGTCCCCGTCGAACAGCTCCTTCTTCTTGTCCGCGAGCGCCTTGAACTCCGCGAACACCCGGTTGAACTCCGCTTCCTCGAGCTCGAAGCCGAGGGCCCGGACTCGCTCGCGCAGTGCGTGCCGTCCGCTGTGCTTGCCGAGCACCAGGCTGCTGCGCGGCAGACCCACGTCCTCGGGACGCATGATCTCGTAGGTCGAATGGTGGCGGAGCATGCCGTGCTGGTGAATACCCGACTCGTGCGCGAAGGCGTTCTCGCCCACCACCGCCTTGTTGCGCGGAATGGGCTGGCCGGTGATGCTCGCCACCAGGCGCGAGGTCGGATAGAGCCTCGTCGTCTGAATGCCCGTGCGCACGTTGAAGAAGGTCTCGCGCGTCTTCAACGCCATCACGATCTCCTCGAGCGAGCAGTTGCCGGCGCGCTCGCCGATGCCGTTGATCGTGCACTCGATCTGGCGCACGCCCGCGACGACCGCCGTGAGACTGTTCGCGACCGCCATGCCGAGGTCGTCGTGACAGTGGACCGAGAGCCGCACGCGCTCGATGCCGCGGACGTTCTTGCGCAAGTAGCGGAACAGCTCCGCGAACTCATCGGGCACGGTATAGCCCACCGTATCGGGAATGTTGACCGTGGATGCCCCGGCCTCGATCACCGCCTCGATGACCTGGGCGAGGAACTCGAGCTCGGTGCGCGAGGCGTCCTCGGGCGAGAACTCGACGTCCTCGCAGAGCTCGCGCGCGATGCGCACGCCCTCCACGGCGTTGCGCACGATCTCCTCCTGGGCCATGTTGAGCTTGTACTGCCGGTGGATGGCGCTCGTCGCGAGGAACACGTGCAGGCGGTGGCGCGGAGCAGGGCGCAGCGCCTGCGCCGCGAGCTCGATGTCGGCGCGGTTGCAGCGGGCGAGTCCGCAGACGATCGGTCCGCCCACTTCGCGCGCGACGGCGTTGACGCTGTCCCAGTCGCCGCGCGAGGCGGCCGGAAAGCCCGCTTCGATCACATCCACGCCGAGCTCCGCGAGGGCGCGCGCAACGCGCAGCTTCTCGGGCTGGGTCATGCTGCAGCCCGGGGATTGTTCCCCGTCGCGCAGCGTGGTGTCGAAGATGATGACGCGTTCTGGATCGCAAGCCATGGGATGCTCCTTGAGGGGTGGTCCGTGCGCTCAGGCACGGCGCTCGTTCAACCAGGGCATGCGCGCCCGCAGGACCGCGCCCACCTTCTCTACGGGACGATTGAGGTCGGCTTTGAGCAGCTTCCTGTAGTTGCGGCGGCCGGTCTCGTTCTCCTTGATCCATTGGCGCGCGAACTTGCCGCTCTGAATCTCCTTCAGAATGCGGCGCATCTCGCGCTTGACGTGCTTGTCGACGATGCGCGGACCGCGGGTGAGGTCGCCGTACTTGGCCGTCTCGCTGATGAACTTGTGCATCTTCGCGATGCCGCCCTCGTGGAGCAGATCGACGATGAGCTTGAGCTCGTGGAGGCACTCGTAGTAGGCGACCTCCGGCTGGTAACCCGCCTCGACGAGGGTCTCGAACCCCTTGACGACGAGCTCGGTCGCGCCGCCGCAGAGCACCGCTTGCTCCCCGAACAGATCGGTCTCGGTCTCCTCCCCGAACGTCGTTTCGAGCACGCCGCCGCGTGTGCCACCGATGCCGTGCGCATAGGCGAGAGCTTTGGCGTGAGCATGGCCGGTCGCATCCTGAGCTACGGCGATCAGACAGGGTACGCCGCGGCCCTGCTGGTACTGGCGGCGCACCAGGTCCCCGGGACCCTTCGGTGCGATCAGAACGACGTCGAGATCCTTGCGTGGGCGGATCTGCTTGAAGTGAATGTTGAATCCGTGGGCGAAGAGCAGCGTTGCTCCGCGCTTGAGCGCACGCGAGACGGCACGGTAGAGCTCCGGTTGCGCAAGGTCGGGTACCAGCATGGCGATGAGCTCGGCACCCGCGACGGCCTCCTCCGGTGGCGCGACCGCGAGCCCGTCGTGGCGCGCCTTGCGCCAGCCATCCCCGCCCTTGCGGACGCCAACGATCACGTCGTAGCCGCTGTCCTTGAGATTGAGCGCGTGCGCGCGGCCCTGGCTGCCGTAGCCGAGCACCGCGATCCGCGCCCCGCGGAGGGCCTTCTTGTCGACGTCCTTCTGCGAATACAACTTCATCGCTACGCTCCCCATGTTGAACTCGAAGGCGCCTGCCCCGCGGGCAGGCAAGCCAAGCACAAAAAACCCCGCATCCGCCCCTTCTTTTGGGCCGATGCGGGGTTTTTGAGATCCGCCGTCGCTTTCGGGGTTTGCTTACGCTAGCGACGCGCCCGCACCGGCCTGCTCCCTAAGGAGCAGCAGTCCCAGAAGAAGCAGTGCGCGCTCGCCCGATGGGGCGCGCGCAGAGCTGCTGGAGGGAACGGGGGTCGTCATGGCAAACACGCTCGAGCTCGAACCGTTTCCGTAGAACGCCGATAGGAGCACAATCTGCTCCGGGCTGTCAATTGACCGGGCGCACTCGCCGGGCCGCAAAGCACCGTTACAAATTCCCGGAACGTGAACGCCGAGACGTTGCTCACAGTGGACGGCAGCGACAGCCGCCCGCTTTGGCTCCTTACGGAGGCTGAACTGCCGGCTTGGCTCGCCGAGCAGCCGCCCGCGCTCGCGCACTGGGTGCGCGCGCACGGCTTTCAGGCCGAGCGGCATCGAGTGCTGACGCTCCCGGGCGCGGACGGCAAACTGGCGGGCGCGGTGGCGGGGCTCGGGCCGGTGCGCACCCCGCGCGAGATCACCCTCTGGCACGCAGCCGGGCTCCCCGAGCGGCTGCCCCCCGGCACCTACGCGCTCGCGCGCGAGCTGCCCTCGGGCGCCGCGACTCAATTTGCGCTTGGCTGGCTCACCGGGGCCTACCGCATGGGCCGCTATCGCAGCGCTCCGGCCGCGCCGCGGGCGACGCTCCTTGCGCCCGCATCTGCGGATTTGACCTACGTCGAGGCGGCCGCACGGGCGAGCGATCTCGCGCGGGATCTGATCAACACGCCGGCCAACGACCTCGGACCCGCGGAGCTCGCGCAGGCGGCCGTGGACCTCGCCGCGCGCTTCGGCGCGCGCGCCGAAGTGTTGACCGCGAGCGAGCTCGCGGCGCGCGACTATCCGCTCATCCGCGCCGTCGGCGCCGGCAGTCCGCGCGCTCCGTGTCTCGTCGACCTCAACTGGGGAGACGACGCGGCGCGGCGCGTGACGCTCGTCGGCAAGGGCGTGTGCTTCGACAGCGGCGGGCTCGATCTGAAGCCCGCAGCGGCGATGCTGCTCATGAAAAAGGACATGGGCGGTGCCGCCTGCGCCCTCGGCCTCACGAGCTTGCTCATGGCGCTCGCAGCACCGCTCCGCCTGCGCGTGCTCATCCCCTGCGTCGAGAACAGCATCGACGGCTGCGCCTACCGACCGGGCGACGTGCTGCGCTCGCGCAAGGGGCTCACGGTCGAGATTGGGAACACCGATGCCGAGGGGCGGCTGGTGCTCGCCGATGCGCTCGCGGAGGCCGATCGCGAGCGGCCGGAGCTCCTCATTGACCTGGCAACGCTCACCGGCGCCGCGCGCACGGCCCTCGGACCAGAGCTGCCGGCCGCGTACTCCGCGGAGGAGGCGCTGCTTGCGGAGCTGCGTGCCTGCGGGGATGCGGAGTGCGATCCGGTGTGGCCGATGCCGCTGTGGGCCGGCTACGACGATGAGCTTGCAAGCAAGATCGCCGACGTGAGCAACGTTGCGAGCTCGCCGTTCGCGGGATCGATCCTTGCAGCGCTCTTTCTGAAGCGATTCGTTACCGCGACCCGCAACTGGCTGCACCTCGATCTCTACGCGTGGAACGCGAAGGAGCGCCCCGGAAGGCCCGTCGGTGCCGAGGCCCAGTGCATCCGCGCGCTCTACCGCATGATTCGCGCGCGCTTGGGGTGAGCGCGCAGCCGCATTTGAGCGGCGGAATATGACGCGTGCCGGGCGTGCGTGCTCCAGCGCGCGCCGCCCGCTGCCGTTGCGCGCTGCAGGTGCAATCCGCGAAATGGGCCCGGAAAGTGCACCATCGCGGACCAAAGTTGCGGTCCTGAGCGGGAGCGGAGTTGTCAGTGCGCGAGGCAGCGGTTAGAGTTCGGTCGACACACGTCACTGCCGGGCCCGCGCGCACGATAGCGCGCGGCTCGTCGCGCCGCGGGGAGATCCCTTGAGCGCCTGACAGCAGACTAACTTTGGGGGATGCCCATACGATGCTCGCTACGGCGGATCGAGTGGCTTCGGAGAATCGCACAGGGATCACGCGGTCGGGAGCGAGCCGGTGGAGCGGCACCTCGGACTTGCGCGGAGGTCAAAACGTAGCTACTTTGCCTCGCTTGCCCGGCGACCGGAATCTGAGCCCGGCGCCGCGGTAACCGAAGCCAGCGATCGAATTCCTTATTAAGCATGAGCGCCTACACACAGCACAACAGCCAGTACTTCTCCCGGCGCGCGATCGTTTTCATCGTTGCCGCCGGCGTCCAGGTGATGATCGTTCTCGCGTTCTCCTCCGGTCTCGCCAACCGAGTCTTGAACATCGTCGCCCCGCCCATCCAGACCGACATCGTGCAGGAGGTGCAGAAGCGCGACCAGCCTCCGCCTCCGCCGCCGCCCAAGATGGAGCGCCCGCCGGTCGAGGTGCCGCCGCCGGAAGTGGCCATCAACGTTCCGGTCGAGACGAACTCCACCGCGATCACGGACGTGACCAATCGGCCGGTACGGAGGGCCCCGCCGGCGCCGCGGCCGGTGCACCACGCGGTGATCAGGGTCGCCTCGCTCGACATGCGCCGCTCCGGCGACCCCAATGATTACTACCCTCCCACGTCCCGACGCCTCGAGGAGCAGGGCACCGCGATCGTCCGCGCGTGTGTCAATTCCGAGGGGCGTCTCGACGGCAGCCCGAGCATCCAGCACACCTCTGGCTCCTCACGCCTCGATGAGGCGGCGGTGAAGTACGCCTCCCACGCGCGCTACAACCCCGAGACCGAAGACGGCAGACCGGTCCCAGGGTGTACGGCGTTCAGAGTGAAGTTCGAGCTGACGGACTGAGTCGAATCGGCTTTTGACAGGGGCGCATCATGGCGCCCCTCGGCTTTTACGATCGAGGAAACCATGGAAAACACACCGACCGCAGCAGTTACCAATCCATACGGCGTAGGCGCGCTGGTCACCAACGGTGATCCGCTCTCTCACGGCGTGCTCATCTTGCTCGCAATCATGTCCTTCGGTTCGTGGTACGTGATCCTGACGAAGCTGTGGGACCAGCGAAAGCTCAAGCAATCCGGCAAGATCGCCGAGAAGCAGTTCTGGACTGCCCCCTCGGTCAAGGACGGCATCGAGCGCCTGAAGAAGGGTGACGATTACCGCCAGGTGGCGGAAGAGGGCGTGCGGGCGCAGTCGCACCACGACGGCCGCCTGACCGACCGCATCGACTTGAACGAGTGGATCACGATGTCCCTGCAGCGCTCCGTGAACAACGCGAGCACGCGCCTGCAGAGCGGAATGGGGTGGCTCGCTTCCGTCGGCTCGACCGCACCGTTCGTCGGTCTGTTCGGTACGGTGGTCGGCATCATCCGCGCGCTCGTGTCGATCGGCCTGTCCGGTCAGCCGAGCATCGACAAGGTGGCCGGCCCCGTGGGCGAAGCGCTCATCATGACGGCCTTCGGCCTCATCGTGGCGGTGCCGGCGGTGCTCGGATACAACTGGCTCGTCAGCCGCAACAAGCTGGTGCTCGAGGGGCTCAGGAACTTCGCGAGCGACCTCCATGCCTATCTCATAGGCGGCGCCCGCGTCGGTGGTGCCGAAAATCTTGCTGCGCGGCCCGCTTCCGCCTCGGCGACAAGCGCGCCGGCCGCGGCTGCCGTCGGACGCAAGTAAGCCCGAGTCCGGTATGCAGCGAACCAGAGCGCGCGACCCTGCCCGCAGCGGTCAGGGTCACGCTCCATCGAGGAATCGACTCCTATGGCAATGAGTATCGGTGCGCCGGACGACGAGGAGCGGTCGCTCAATGCGACCATCAACACGACGCCCCTCGTCGACATCATGCTGGTGCTGCTGATCATCTTTCTCATCACCATCCCGGTGATCAGAAACACCATCCCCGTGCACCTGCCGAGCGCGGTGAACATCCCGACGCAGACGAAGCCGGAGAACATCACCATCGCGGTGACGGCGAACGGGGATATCTACTGGGATACGCACCTGGTGCCGACTTCGGCCGCTCTCATCGCGAAGGTGGCGCAGGCGGCGGTGATCAAGCCCCAGCCCGAGATCCACATTCGCGCGGACCGGGATGCCCGCTACGCCTCGATCGGGCGGGTGCTCTATGCGATCCAGCGCGGTGGCATCGTGAAGGTGGGCTTCATCACCGAGCCGGATAAGAACAGCCTCGCGCGGTTCCTCTCGATGCAGCACTGAGGCTGCCGGTTAAGGAGATCTCCGACCATGTCAATGCAGGTAGGCGGCAGCGGCGAGGAAATGTGCGACATCAACACCACGCCGCTGATCGACGTGATGCTGGTGCTGCTCGTGATGCTCATCATCACGCTGCCGATCATGACTCACGCCGTGAAGCTCGATATGCCGAACGCCAATAATCCGCCCCCGCCGAACGAGCGGCCCGAGGTGATCGACCTCGAGATCGATTTCGACGGCACGGTGGTGTGGAACGGCAACGTCGTGAAGAACATCGATACGCTCGATGGGTATTTCCGCGACGAGGCTGACAAGAACCCGCAGCCGGAGATCCATCTGCGGCCCGATCCGCACGCGAAGTACGACATCGTGGCCAAGGTGCTCGCAGCCGCGCAGCGCAACCACATGGTGAAGATCGGCTTCGTCAACGTCGCTCAATTCAGCCAATAGCCCGCGCGTGAGGCTCAAGCCCCCTGTACCCCTCATGAACACCAAGTCCAAGCTCCAATTGAAGTCTCTCTGCGCGGTCGTCGCGATCGGGACCCTGAGCCTCACCGTGACCGCTACGGCCAGAGCCGACGAGAAAAAGCCGATGGTCACGCGGGAGGCGGCGAAGCCGCTTCAGGCGGCACAGAAGGACCTCAACGCGGGAGAGTACCGCGCTGCGCTCGCGGAGCTGCAGAAGGTCGAAGCCGACCCGAAGAAAAACGCCTACGACACGCACGTCGTCAACGAGTTCGCGGCCTTCGCGTACGTGAAGACGGGCAATCTGGCGGAGGCGGCCAAGCGGTTCGAAGCCCTGATCGGCGATGGGTACACGCCGGCTGCGGAAGCCACCAAGCGTGTGCAGAACCTCGCGACGATCTACTACCAGCTCAAGGACTACAGCAAGGCGGCCCAGTGGGGCGAGCGGGCGATCAAGGCCGGGGGAGCCCCCTCGGATATGTACCTGATCGTGAGCCAATCCTATTACGTGTCGGGGGACTTTCAAGCTGCGCGCCGCTTCACCGACTCGCTCGTGGGCGATGAGATCAAGCACGGAGAGACGCCGAAGGAGGGATTGCTCCAGATCGTCCTCAACGCGTGCGTGAAGATCAGCGATCAGAGCTGCATTCAGCGCTCGCTCGAGCACCTCGTCACCTACTACCCGAGACCCGAGTACTGGCAGGACCTGGTCGATACGCTCTTCAACTCGAAGACCGCGGAGAGCAGCGACACCGACCTGCTCAATATCTACCGGCTCGCCTACGCCGTGGATGCCATGACACGGGGCCAGCAGTACACCGAGATGGCACAGCTCGCGCTCGAGGCGGGATCGCCCGGGGAGGCCGAGCAGGCGCTCGAGCGGGGCTTCGCGAAGAATGCCTTCACCGACCAGCGCGATCGCGAGCGCAACGAGCGGCTCCTCGCCTCGGCCAAAAAGCAATCCGCTGCCGACCAGGCATCCCTCGACGAGCTCGCCAAGAGCGCATCGGCCGCGGCGAGCGGCGAGAAGGATGCCGCACTGGGGCTTGCGTACCTGAGCTATGGACAGTACGACAAAGCGGTCGACGCGCTGCAGGAGGGGCTCATGAAGGGCAGCGTGAAGAATCCGGCGCAGACGACGTTGCTGCTCGGCATTGCCGAGTTCAAGGCAGGCAAGCGCGACCAGGCGGTGCGGACGTTCCGCCAGGTGAGCGGCGATCCGACGCTCGTGCGCCTCGCCAATCTTTGGAGCCTGCACGCACGCTCGGCGGACAGCCGGGTCGCGAACCGCTAGCTCGATCAGGAGCCACCCCATGGCGATCAAGGCCGGCGATCGGATGCCGCAAGGCACCTTCAAGACGATGAGCAAGGACGGTCCCAAGGACCTCGCCAGCGAGGAGCTCTTCAAGGGAAAGAAGGTCGTCCTGTTCTCGGTTCCCGGTGCATTCACCCCGACCTGCGACGCGAAGCACCTTCCGGGCTTCGTGCAGCTGGCCGACCAGCTCAAGGCGAAGGGCGTCGACACGATTGCCTGCATGGCCGTGAACGACGTGTTCGTCATGAACGCCTGGGGGAAGGCCTCCGGTGTCGGCGACCGCGTGCTGATGCTCGCCGACGGCAACGGTGAGTACGCCAAGGCGCTCGGCCTCACCCTGGATGCGAGCCGCTTCGGCATGGGCACACGCGGTCAGCGCTTTGCGATCGTCGCCGAGGACGGCATCGCCAAGCAGGTGCACATCGAGGCACCGGGAGAGTTCAAGGTCTCGGCGGCCGAGAACATACTCGGGAGCCTGTAATCGGGAGTCTGGGAGTCGCGAAAGCGCAGTCCGCGCGCACTCCACGCGCAGAGCGAGGGGTCAGGAGAGCAGCTTCTCCAGCTCTGGCACGATCTGAAAGAGATCGCCGACGAGCCCGATATCCGCGATCTCGAAGATCGGCGCCTCGGCATCCTTGTTGATCGCGACGATCGTGCGCGCGTCCTTGATGCCCGTGAGGTGCTGGATGGCCCCCGAGATGCCCACGGCGATGTAAAGCTCCGGGGCGATGATCTTCCCGGTCTGACCGACCTGCATCTCGTTCGGAGCGTAGCCGGCGTCCACGGCCGCGCGCGAGGCGCCGACGGCCGCGCCGAGCAGGCCGGCGAGCCGGTAGAGGATCCGGAAGCCTTCGGCGCTGCCGAGTGCGCGTCCCCCGGAGACGACCCGCCGGGCGGTCTGCAGATCCGGCCGGTCGCTCGCGGCCTCCGAGACTTTGAGGAAGCGCGTGCGGCTAGGCAGCGTCAGCTCGAGCTGTAACGACTCGATCACCGCCGTGCCGCCCGCGGGCGCAGCGGCGAACGAGGCCGTGCGCACGGTGCCCACGACCTGGGAAGCGCGCTCGAGCTCGACCGTGGCAATCGCGTTGGCCGCGTAGACCGGGCGGCGAAATCGCAACGCGCCCTCGACCGCCATGATATCGCTCACTTGCGGGGCATCGAGCAGTGCCGCAAGGCGCGGCATCAGATCCTTGCCGAACGTCGTCGAAGGTCCGAGCACGTGCGTGAAGCCGCGTGCCGCTTGGGCGAGCTGCGGAGCGAGAATCTCGGCAATGGGGTGCGCGTTCGCCGGGTGCTCGATTTTCACGACCCGATCGACCCCTGCGATTGCGGCGGCCTGTGCCGCAACCGCCGAGGCATCCGCCGCGCACACCACCACCGTGACGCGCGGTTGGGGAAGCTCCCGCGCGCAGGTCACGCATTTGGCCGTGCTGGGGTTGAGCGTCCTGCCGTCGTGCTCCCCGACGACGAGAATCTCCGCCACTAGAGGAGCCCCTTGTGCCGCAGCGCCGCGAGGAGCTCCGCGGCGTCCTTGACGAGGATCCCCTTCTGGCGCTGCGGAGGCGGCTCGTAGCGCACGGCACGCACCCGCGCACGCGGCTCGATTCCGAGGGCGCCGAGACTCAGTGTCTCGAGGGGCTTTTTCTTCGCTTTCATGATCTCCGGCAGCTTCACGTAGCGGGGCTCATTGAGGCGCAGATCCGTCGTGAACACCGCCGGAAGCTCAACCTCGATCGTCTCCAGGCCGGCATCGACCTCGCGTGTGACCGTCGCCTGCTCGCCGCGCAACTCGATCCTGGAGGCGAAGGTGGCCTGCGGCCGGTCCCAGAGGGCGGCGAGCATCGGGCCCGTCTGGCTGTTGTCATCGTCGATCGCCTGTTTGCCGAGGATCACCATGAACGGCTGCTCGCGCTCAATGAGCGCGAGGAGGATGCGGGCGATCGTCGCAGGCTCGAGCTCCGCATCGGTACCGGGCGATGCGGTCTCGACGAGCAGCGCGCGATCCGCGCCCATCGCGAGCGCCGTGCGCAGCTGCTGCTGACAATCGCTCGTGCCGATGCTCGCGACGACGACTTCGCCGGCGGCGCCGCGCTCGCGGATCCGCAGCGCCTCCTCGAGCGCGATCTCGTCGAACGGATTGATGCTCATCTTCACGCCTTCCGTGGCGATGCCCGTGCCGTCCGGCTTGACGCGAACGCGCACGTTGTAGTCGACGACGCGCTTGATGCCTACCAGGATCCGCTTCATTTCCGGTCGGTCGCGGCGCGCATCGCTAGGCGGCGTTCGCAGCGGCGCGGTGCGGAGGATTGCTTTGCTGCTCGACGAACTTTACCCGGATGCGGTGTGCCGTGTCGCGCAGGCGGGGCACGAACCGCTCCACCGCGGTTCGCTGCGGGACCGCGGAGGCGGCGTAGCGTACGGCAACGGTCGCGAGCACGCGTTCCTCGACGAGCACGGGCACGGCCATCGCGATCTCCTCGGATACGCGCCGCGTGCGCACGGCCGTGGCGAAGCCTTGCTCGCGCGTCTCGTCGAGGATCCGGTCCACCTCGGAGCGGCTGCGCGCGAGGCGGTCCTCCTCGCGCTGCGAGCGGCTCAGAATGTCAAGCAGGCAATCGCGCTGCTCGGCGGAGCAGAATGCGAGATACGCGCGTCCGGAGGAGGTCGTGAGCAGCGGGATGCGGTATCCCGCGCTCAGGCGCTCCACGGCGAGCGGGCTCGCATGATCAGTGGTATCGCGCACCAGCATCGAGGTGCCCGACGGCGAGGACAGCGACACGGGCCAAACGATCTCCTTGCACAGATCGTTGATGCACGGGCGCGCGATCTGCGTCACCCATGCCTCGTCGTCGAATCCGTCGGCGAGTCCGCGCACCATCACGGTGAGCCGATACCGATCGTCGGTGGAGTCGCGATAGACATAGCCGGCCTGGCTCAGCGTCTCGAGGATGCGGTAAGTGGTGGTGCGAGGGAGCTTGATCTCGCTCGTGACTTCGGACACTGTCGCTCCATCGCGTCGGTTGAGGACCGCGAGCGCGTCGAGGCCGCGCATGAGCGCGCGAATGGGACGGGTGGATTCCATGAGTGTAAGTGCCGGCTTTTTTGTGGGGGTGCGGAAGTGTAGAAAGCGGACGCTCGCATGTCCAACGTGTTGCACACGCGCATCGGGCCCATACTGCCGCTGACCCCATTATGCTCGCCTACGCGTTGCGCCGTGCCGTCGCCATCGTCCCAACTCTTTTTCTGATCGTAACAGTCGTCTTCTTTTTGTTGCGGCTCGCCCCGGGCGGCCCATTCGATGCCGAGCAGGGACTGCCGCGGGAGATCAAAGCGAACCTCGAAGCGGCGTACGGCCTCGATCGGCCGCTCGCCGTGCAGTACGGGCGCTACCTCGCGGGCCTGTTGCGCGGCGATCTGGGCCCATCGCTCAAGATGCGCGACGTACAGGTCTCGGCGCTCATCGCGCGCGGCTTCCCGATCAGCGCGACTCTGGGGGCGAGCGCCGTGCTGCTTGCCCTGTTTGCGGGCATTCCCCTGGGGGTCGCCTCGGCACTGCGCCGCGGCAAAACCGCCGACCATCTCGCGATGGCTTTCACCTCCCTCGGGCTCGCGCTGCCGAGCTTCGTCATCGCCCCGTTTCTCGTACTCGTCTTCGCGGTGCGGCTGCGATGGTTTCCGGCCGGCGGATGGCAGGCCGACGCGAGCCACCTCACGCTTCCGGCGCTCACTCTGGCGCTCCCGGTGATCGCCTACATCGCACGGCTCACGCGCGGGAGCCTGCTCGAGGTGCTGCGGGCCGACTTCATCCGCACGGCCCGATCCAAAGGGATTCCCGAGGCGCAGGTCATTCTGCGCCACGCACTGCGCCCGGCGCTGCTGCCGGTCGTGAGCTTTCTCGGCCCCGCGGTTGCGGCCGTCGTAACCGGCTCCCTCGTGGTTGAGACCGTATTCGGGCTGCCCGGCACGGGACGCTATCTGGTCGATGGAGCGATCGACCGCGACTATCCGCTCGTCATGGGCATGGTCATCCTTTATGGGGCGCTCACGCTCCTCGCGAATCTCGCCGCCGACTTGCTCTACGGGTGGCTCGATCCCCGGGTGCGTCATGGATGAGACGCTCACGAGCGGGGCCTGGAGCCGCTCGTGGGAGCGATTGCGGCGCGATCGCTCGCTGCGCGTTGCCGCGGCGCTCCTCATCGGGATCGCCGCACTCGCGTTGGTCGGTCCGAGCCTGAGCCCGTATGCGTACGACAAGCTCGACTGGCAGCACATCGCGAGCCCGCCGTTGGCGAGCGGTCACTGGCTCGGCACCGATCGGCTCGGCCGCGACCTATACGTGCGGATGCTCTACGGCGTGCGCATCTCACTCGCCATCGGCATGACCGCGACCAGCGTGAGCGTGCTCATCGGACTCGCCTGGGGTGCGACGGCGGGCTACCTCGGTGGGCGCATCGACGGGGCGATGATGCGCATCGTCGATGTGCTCAACTCCCTCCCGCTCCTGTTCGTCGTGATCGCGCTCTCGACGCTGTTCGCGCGGGGAAATCCCTACGTGCTGTTCGCATCCATCGGCGCGGTGGGCTGGATCACGATGGCGCGCATCGCACGCGGTCAGGCCCTCGCGCTGCGCCACAAGGAGTACATCGAGGCCGCGCGCGTGAGCGGAGCCGGTACCGCGTACATCCTGCGCCGCCATGTGGTGCCGAACGTGCTCGGACCGGTGATTGTCTACGCGGCGCTCACCGTGCCGCAGATGATCCTCTTTGAGAGCTTCTTGAGCTTTCTCGGACTGGGAGTGCAGGAGCCGCTTGCGAGCCTCGGGAGCTTGATCCGCGACGGCGCCAACGAGATGGAATCGGCCCCGTGGATGCTGCTCGTGCCCGCGACACTCCTCGTGCTGCTGCTGATCGGCTTCAACCTGCTCGGCGACGGACTGAGCGATGCCCTCGACCCCCATGGGGAATGAGTCGCGCGTACCGGTGCTGTCGCTCGAGTCCCTGAGCGTGCGCTACGGCAGCGGCCCGGGCGAGGTGACCGTCGTGCGCGAGCTCACGCTCGCGGTGAGTGCGGGGGAATGCCTGGGCGTCGTGGGGCAGTCCGGGGCCGGCAAGAGCCAGGCATTTCTCGCAGCCCTGGGCTTGGAGCCTCCCGGTGCGCGGGTCTCGGGCGTCGCGCGGCTCGACAACCTCACGCTGACCGGCGCGAGCCGTGCAGAGCTCGATCGGGTGCGTGGTGCGGAAGTTGCGATGGTGTTCCAGAATCCCGCGAGCACGCTCACGCCGCATCTGACGATCGGCGATCAGATCGCCGAGACCCTGGTGCGCCATCGCGGCTGCAGCTGGCGCGCGGGACGGGCGAGCGCGCTCGAGCTCCTCGAGCAGGTGCGCCTCGATGCGCCACGGCAGCGCGTGCGGCAGTATCCGCACGAGCTCTCGGGCGGCATGCGCCAGCGGGCTGTCATTGCGATGGCGCTTGCGTGCGGGCCGCGGCTGCTGATTGCGGATGAGCCGACGACCGCACTCGATGTGACGGTGCAGGCGCAGATCCTGGCGCTGCTCGCGGCTTTGCAGCGCGAGCGGGCGATGGCGATCGTGCTCATCACCCATGACTTCGGTGTCGTCGCGGGTCTCGCACACCGCATCGCCGTGATGCAGGCGGGACGTCTGGTCGAGATCGCCGCGGCGAGCCGCATCTTCGCAGCGCCCGAGCACCCGCATACGCGCGCGCTGCTGGCCGCGGCGGCGGTGCCGGGCGCCCCCGCCGCGGAGCGGCTGGTAGCGGCCGCTGCGGCGCCAACGACGGTACGCGAGGTGGTGTTGCGGCTCGGTGGGCTCACCGTGGACTACCCGCTGCGCGGCTGGAGCCGCGCCCGGCGCACGCTGCGCGCGGTCGATGCGGTGAGCCTCGATCTGCATGCCGGGGAGATCATGGGCCTGGTCGGGGAATCCGGCTCGGGCAAGTCGAGCCTCGCCCGCGCGGTGCTGCAGCTCATCCGACCCACCTGCGGTACCGTGGTGTGGATGGGGCGCGCGCTCGAGGCGCTCTCGCGCCGGGAGCTGAGGGCGCTCGGCGGGAAGCTGCAGATCGTCTTCCAGGATCCGCTCGGCTCACTCGATCCGCGCATGACGGCAGCAGAGAGCGTGAGCGAGCCGCTCGCCCTGCACCGGCCCGAGCTCGACGCCGCCGCGCGGGCGTGCGCCGTCTTGGCGCAACTCGCGCGCGTGGGTCTTCCAGCGGCCGCGGCCACGCGCTTCCCACACCAGCTGAGCGGCGGCCAGTGCCAGCGCGTGGGTCTCGCGCGCGCGATGATTCTCGCGCCGCGCCTGCTCGTCTGCGACGAGCCGGTGAGCGCGCTCGATGTATCGCTGCAGGCGCAGATCGTTGCGCTCATCGCGGCGCTGCAGCGCGAGAGCGGTACCGCGATCCTGTTCGTGAGCCACGACCTCAATGTCGTGCGCCGCATCTGCGAGCGGGTGCTGGTGCTGTATCGCGGACGCTCCATGGAGCTCGCGCCCGCGCGCGCGCTCTACGAGCGGCCGCTGCATCCGTACACCCGTGCGCTCATCGACGCGGTACCGATCGCCGATCCGGCCCTGCAGCCTGCGCGGCTGCGCGCGAGCCTCGAGCGCGAGCCGGCGCGAGCTGCCTCCACGGCTGCTGGCGGCTGCGTCTTTCGCGAGCGCTGTCCGCACGCCCTCGCGCGCTGCGCTGAGAGCGCGCCCGCCTGGGAGAGCGCTGCCGAGGGCCGCCTCGTCGCGTGCCATCGCTGGCGCGAGCTCACCCCGGAGGGACGGTGACGCACGCCCGTGCATCCGGCGGCTCGACCGGCTATTCTCGGCGCATGAGCACCGAGACTTGGCTGCGCCCGAGCGCGAGTCTGCGCAACGTTCGCTACGAGATCCGCGGCCGCCTCGCGCGGCGTGCGCACGAGCTCGAGCGGCTGGGCTACGAAATCATCTCGCTCAACATCGGCAATCCCGGGGCGTTCGGTTTCCGCACCCCGGAGACGATGCGCCTGGCGATGATCGAGAACCTCGCGAACGCGGAAGGCTACTGCCATCAGAAGGGCATCTTCCCGGCGCGCGAGGCGATCGTCATGCAGCAGCAGGCGCGCGGCGTGCACGGCGTGACGGCCGAGGAGGTGTTCATCGGCAACGGCGTGAGCGAGCTCATCGATCTGACACTTCGGGCGCTCCTCGAGGAGGGCGACGAGGTGCTCGTCCCGAGTCCCGACTATCCGTTGTGGACCGCTGCCGTCACGCTCAATCGCGGCCGTGCGGTGCACTACCCGTGCCGCCCGGAGAACGGCTTCGTACCGGATCCGGAGGAGCTCGCGAGCCTCATCACGCCGCGCACTCGAGCGCTGGTGGTCATCAACCCGAACAATCCCACCGGTGCGGTCTATCCGCGCGGTGTCCTCGAGCGGCTCGCGCATCTTGCGGAGAGTCGCCGCCTGGTCGTCTTCAGCGACGAGATCTACGACCAGATGGTCTACGACGGGGCGGAGTTCGTGCCGCTCGCGACGCTGGTGCGCGATACGCTCTGCGCGACGCTCTCGGGACTGTCGAAGGTGTATCGCGCCTGCGGCTATCGAGTGGGCTGGGCGGTGTTCTCGGGGAAGCTGCCCGGAGCGGAGAGCTACCTTCAGGGACTCGAGCTCTTGAGCTCTTTGCGCCTATGCAGCAACGTCCCGGCGCAGTGGGCCGTGCAGACCGCATTGGGCGGCTACCAGAGCGTCCGCGAGCTCGTGGCGCCGGGCGGGCGGCTGTACGAATCGCGCCGCGCCATCCTCGCGGCGGTTGCGCAGAGCCGCTACCTGCGCCTCGCACCGCCCCCGGGGGCGATGTACGGGTTCGTCGAGGTGGATCCGCGCGAGCTCCCGGCATTCGACGACCAGCGCTTTGCGCTCGACCTGCTCGAGCAGAAGCACGTGCTGGTCGCGCCCGGGGTGAGCTTCAACGTGCCGTACCGCACGCATTTCCGCATCACCACGCTTCCGGACGCGACACTCCTCAAGACCGTCTTCGGCCGGATCGAGGAGGTGCTCGAGGGCTATGCGGCGGTGGAGCGCAAGAGCGCGGGCACGCGCAAGGTGGTCGAGGCGGCCAACCGCTTCCGCTAGGCGGGGCTGCTCGGCCCGCGCGCACGGCTGCGTAAATTCCTGCGTTGTCCAGGATCGCCCATCAGATTCAGCAGCAATTGGCGCAGGGCGGGACCCTCATCGCGCCGTCTCCGCAGCGCGCGCTCGCACTGCGGGTCGCCTTCGAGACCGCACAGATCGAGCAGGGGCGATGCGCCTGGCGCACCCCCGATGTGATCGGCTACCGCACCTGGCTCGAGCGCGAGACGGCGCGGGCCGTCGACGCGGGCGTCCTGCAGCGCGCTCCGCTCAAGGCCGCGGAGGAGTGGGCCGTGTGGCGCGCGGCGACTTCGAGCGCCGCGGCAAGCATCGGGGTCCCGCTGCGCGAGCACTTGCCCGAATCGCTGCGGCGCGCGGCGCGGCTGCTTGGCGACTGGCGCATTCCGCCCGCTGTCCTCGATCGCGGTGACAGCGCCGAGGCGGCGCTCCTTGCACGTGCGCTTGCGGAGGTCGCCGCGCGCACGCGCGCAGCCCGCGCGCTCGCGAGCCACGACTTCGCGCCCGCGCTCGAGCCGTGGAATCCGCGTGCTGCGCTCACCTTCGCGGGGTTCTCCGAAGTGACGGCCGCGCGCGCGCGGCTGGTCGCCGCCTGGTCGGCACGCGCGATTTCCATCCGGACGGAGCGGGCGCAGGGGCCCCCGGGTGAGGCGGGAGCCGTTGCCGCGGGCGAGGCCGGCGAGGAGCTGGAGCTCGCCGCCCGCTGGGCGTGCGCACGCCTCGCGGCCGCGCCCGCGGCGCGTCTGCTCGTCATCGTGCCGGATCTCGCGTCGCGGCGCGCCGAGGTGGTCCGCGGCTTTCAGGAGGCGCTCGATTCCTCGGGCCTCGCGAATCGGGATCCAGAGCGCCCCGCCTGGATGCTCGAGACCGGCGCACCTTTGAGCGAGCACGCGCTCGTGCGCCATGCGCTCCTCGGGCTGCGGCTGCTCGCGGGCACCCTCGATTTCGAGGACTGCGGCGCGTGGCTCCGCGCCGCCTTCTGGTCCGCACCGGCCCCGACCCTGCGGGCGCGCATCGAGGCGTGGCTTCGCACCCGGGCGGTCGGTGTCGACTTGAGCGCGGCAGAGCTCGTGAGCGCGCTCGGCCATGCGGCAGCGAGCCTCGCAGCGCCGGCCGCCACGCTGCGCGAGGCGCTGAGCGCAGCCGAGCGCGCGCTCGCGCCGCTCGATGAGCCGGCTTCTCACCGGGAGTGGTCGCGTCGCTTTGCCGCGGCGCTCGCTGCGCTCGGCTGGCCGGGCGGCCGTGCACTCACGAGCGCCGAGCAGCAGGCCCGGGAGCGCTTCGATGAGACGCTCGGTGATCTCGCGTGCGCGGGCCCGCATCTCGGTGCGGCGACCGCGCGCGATGCGCTGCGCACGCTCGAATCGCTGACAGCGCGCACCGCCTTCGCTCCGGCGAGCGGCGATGTGCCCATCACCCTCTCGCCGGCGCTCGCTGATCCCATTGCACGCTACACCGGAATCTGGGTGACGGGGCTTCATGCCGATGCCTGGCCGCCGCGGGTGCACAGCGATCCGTACGTGCCGCTCGAGGCACAGGCCCGCGCAGGTGTTCCCCGGATCACCCCGCAGCAAGCGCTGCGCGGGGCAGCCGAGCTCCTCGAGACCTGGCGCTGTCGCACGGACGAGCTCATCGTGAGCTCGCCCCTGCGAAGCGGTGAGGAGGAGCTGCTCGCCTCGCCGCTCCTCGCGGCGCTGCCGCCGCGCGCAAGCCTCCCTGGGCGCGAGCGGCACGAGCCGCTTGCGCGGTGGATGCGCGCGTCGCGGCGCATGGAGGCGCTCGATGACTCGCGCGGCAACCCATGGCCGCGCCTGCGAGCGTTGCCGTCCGGATCGCGGTCGCTCGACTACCAGAGCCGTTGCCCGTTCCGCGCCTACACCGAGCTGCGGCTCGCGTGCGTGCCACTCGAGAGCCCTCATCCGGGAATCGACAGCCGTGAGCGCGGACGATTTCTGCACCGCGCGCTCGAGCTCCTATGGCGCCGCCTCGGCGATTCGCGCGCGCTGCGTGCTGCGAGCGACCCGTCACTCGCCGCTCTCATCGAGGCATGCGTCGCGGAGGCGGCCGCGAGCGCGCTCGCCGCGCCCTCGCGGCACGCCCCGCCGCCGGCGCAGCGCCGCGAGCGCGCGCGCGCCGTGCGCCTGCTGCGCGAGCTCGCCGCGCTCGAGCTCCGGCGGCCCGAGTTCCGCGTGACCGCGCTCGAGCAAGAGTGCACGCTCGAGCTCGGCGGCGCGCGGCTCGAGCTCAGAATAGATCGCATCGACGAGCTCGAGGAGCGCGGGAACGTTTTGCTCGACTACAAGACCGGGCGCCCGAGCGCGCCCGGCTGGCTGAGCGAGCGCATCGTCGATCCGCAGCTCATCGCATACCTCCTTGCCGTGCCGGGAGCGGTCGTCGCGCTCGCGACCGTTCAGCTTTGCGATGGCGCGGTTCGCTATCGGGGACTGTCCGACCGGCCCGAGCGCTTGCCGCAGCTCGAGGCGCTCGAGCGCGCCCGCGGCGGCGGCGGCGCTCAGAGCGCGGCAGCGACGGTGGCGGGTGGGGAGGGGCCTGACCCACGGGCCTGGCGCGCCCAGATCGACCGCTGGCGCGAGCAGCTGACCTCCCTCGCGCGAGCGTTTCTCGCTGGCGAGGCCGCGGTCGACCCCGCGGAGAACGCGTGCCGGGTGTGCCATCTGCAGACGCTGTGCCGCATCGGCCAGTCGATCGAGCCGCAAGAGCTGACGCCGTGAGAGACGGCGCCGAGCGAGCCTGCCCAACCGATGCGGGCGTAGCCGCCGATGCCGCGGCGCGCTCCGCGGCGCTCGATCCGCACTGCTCGGTCGCTCTCGAGGCGCCGGCCGGCTCCGGCAAGACTTCGGTCCTCACGCAACGCTTTCTGCGCCTGCTCGCGACCGTCGAGGAGCCGGAGCAGATCCTCGCGATCACGTTCACGCGCAAGGCGGCGGCGCAGATGCGCGAGCGGATCGTGCGTGCGCTCCAGGGTCGCAGCGCAGAGGACGCGGTTGCGGAGCCGCTCGCGAGCCTCGCCCAGGCGGCACGCGAGCATTCCGAGCGGCTCGCTTGGTCGCTCGAGCGCGATCCCGGGCGCCTGCGCATCCAGACGATCGACTCCCTCAACCGCTGGCTCGCTTCGCGGCTGCCGGTCGCCGCGCGCGGCGCCGGGGAGATGACGATCGCCACACAGCCGTGGCTGCTGTATCGGGCGGCTGCGCGCCGCACGCTCCTCGATGCCGAAAGCGACGCGTCGCTGCGCGAGTCGATCGATCTCATCTTCGAGCGGCTGGACAACGATTTTGCGCGCTTCGAGCGCCTGCTCGCGGAGATGCTCCATGTCCGCGGGCACTGGCTGCCGCACCTGCTCGCGCTCGGCGGGCCGCACGCCGGGGAGCACGGTCGGGATGACTGGGATCTCTGCGAGCGTGTCCAGGCGAGCCTGCGGGCGATCGCGGCCGAGTCGCTCGCACAAGCGCGGGCCACGCTCCCACCGCAGCTGATCGAGGAGGGAGTGCGGCTCGCATGCGCGGCCGCTCGGCATCGCAGCGACGGCGACGATGCGCGCGCGGGACCGTGGCGAGTCTGGCTCTCGGATCCGGCGCCTGCGAGCCGCCTCGAGCTGCGGCACTGGCAAGGGCTCGCACAGCTCGCCCTCACCGACCAAGGGGAGCTGCGCCTCACCCTGACACGGCGCGAGGGATTTCCGCCGGACGACAAGCCCTTGAAAAGCGCGGCGCGCACCTGGCTCGAGGACCTCGCGTCCGTCCGCGCAGCGCGCGACCGACTCGCCGAGCTCGCGCTGCTGCCAAGTCCGACCCTGGCGCCCGAGGATGCGCGTGCGCTCACCGCGCTGTCGCGCGTGCTGCGGCTCGCCGCAAGCGAGCTCGAGGTGCTGTTCGAGGAGAGCGGCCGCGTTGACTACGCCTACGTCGCGGCGGCTGCGCGCCGTGCGCTCACGGAGGAGGGGACGCCGAGCGATCTCGCCCTGCGGCTCGATTCCAACGTTCGCCACCTGCTCGTCGATGAGTTCCAGGACACCTCGATCGAGCAGTACCGCCTGATCGAGGCACTCACGGCGGCATGGGAGGAGGGCGACGGCCGCACGCTGTTCCTCGTGGGCGACCCGATGCAATCGATCTACCAGTTCCGCGAAGCGGAGGTCGGACTTTTCTTGCGCACCTTCACGCACGGTCTCGGGAGCCTGCGGCTACGGCCGCTCGCCCTCACGCGCAACTTTCGCGCCGCCCCGGCTCTCCTCGAATGGACGAACGCCACGTTTTCCGCCTGCTTTCCGTCTCTCGACGATGTGCGGGCGAGCGCCGTGCGCTACCGACCCGCGAGCGCAGGCGATGGAGCTCGCGCGCCGGGCGTCGTTCGCGTGCATGCGACCGCGAGCGCGCACGCCGAGGCCCGCGCGATTGCCGCGCTCGCGCAGCGGCTCCAGCAGGAGTGGCCCGGGCTCAGCATCGCGGTGCTTCTCGCCGCCCGTTCGCACGCCCCCCCGATCGTCGCCGCGCTCCGCGCCGCCGGCCTGGGAGTGGCCGGGGTGGATCTCGTCTCGCTTGCCGACCTCGCGATCGTCCGCGATCTCGAGGCGCTCACGCGCGCCCTCGATCACCTTGCGGACCGCACGGCATGGCTATCCGTGCTGCGCGCGCCCTGGTGCGGACTGACGCTCAGCGATCTCACCACGCTCGCCGAGCGCGATCGGCATCGCACGGTGTGGGAAGCGATCAACGACCCGACGACGCTCGCTCAGCTCGCTCCCGATGCGCGCCTGCGGCTCGAGCGCACGCGCACGGCGCTCGCACGCGCGCTCGATGAGCGCAATCGCCTCGCCTTCGCACCCTGGGTCGAGAGAACCTGGCTCGAGTTGGGCGGACCGGCGGCGTGTGCCGACGACGGCGACCTCGAGCACGCCGAGCAGTATCTGGAGACGCTCGCGCGGTGGTCGTCCGAGCCGGGCTGGAGCGGACCGCTGTCCCTTCCGGAGCGGCTCGCGGAGCTCTATGCGCGCCACGATGAGGCACCGGTGAATGCCGTGCAGCTCATGACGATACACCGTGCGAAGGGGCTCGAGTTCGACCACGTGATCGTGCCGGGACTCGACCGCACGCTGCGCCAGAGCAGCGAGCCGCTGTTGCGCTGGCTCGATCTGCCGCGCGCGAGCGCGGGGAGCGATCTCATCATGGCGGCGATTCCGCCGCTCGCGCGGCGCGGCCACGATGCGCTCGGCGCATACCTCAAATCCCTGCAGGCGCGGCGCGCCGCCCACGAGCGCGTGCGGCTCGCCTACGTGGCCGCGACCCGCGCCCGTGAGCAGTTACACCTTTTCGCCACACCGCCCGCCGCTGAGCGCGCTCCGCGATCGGGGACGCTGCTCGCCGCGCTGTGGCCCGGAATTGCTGCGGCGCTGGGCCGCCCCGAGGGCCTCGCGCCCGAGGGGACGCCGCCCCCCGGCGAGGCTCCGCTGCACCGCAGCACGGAAGCCCGCGGCACAAGTCTGCAGCGGCTCACCGCCGACTGGAGCCTGCCCCCGCAGCTCCCCGGGCCGCGCCTCGACCCGACAGGCGTGCCGCGCGACGAGCGCGCGGCCCGCGACGAGGCGGCGCAGCTCGCCGCCCGCATGGCCCATCCGGCCGAGCGAGTGGTCTGCGACCAGTTGCGCCGCTTCGCACGAGCGGGCGAGCTGCCCGCGCCCGGGAGCACCGCGCTCCTGCGCCCCCTACGCGAGCGGCTCGTGCGGCTCGGCCTCGAAGGCGCACCGCTCGAGGCCGAAGCGGCGCACGCGGTCGCGATGCTCGAGGCATGTCTTGCCGAGCCGCAGCTGCGCTGGATCTTCGCGGCGAGCCATCAATCGGTCGAGTCGCCGCTCGCGCTGAGTGGACTCTGCGACGGGGGTCTCGCAAGCCTCACGATCGACCGGGCGTTCACCGATGCGGCAGGCGTGCGTTGGCTCGTGTCGTTCGAAGTCGACCACGAGGGTGCAGAGGAACGGCGCGAGCGGCGGCTCGCACGGACCGCGCGCCTGGCCGAGCAGCTGGAGCCTCTGCCTACCCGGGCAGCACTCTACTTCCCGGCCGCGCGGGCGCTCTACCCGCCCCGACACTAATTGGCGCCCCGGGGGGTGCGCTGCGCTGGTATCATCGGGTCAAGAGAAGGGCGGCTGCAAAGACCGTCCCGTCAACTCCGCATGATGCAAAGCTACGGCGCAATGTGGCGCCGACGGTCCACGCCGGACCCGCCGCGCCGCCCGCTCGAGGGTCCGCGCGCAGTCTGGAGCGCGGCGGCGCGCAGACCATGACTCCCGAGCTCTGGCAGCGCGTGAAATCGGCGCTTCATCAAGCGATGGAGCTCGGAGTCGAGCGGCGCCCGGACCTCCTCGAGCAGATCGCCTCCGCCGATCCGCAGGTTCGGGTCGAGGTCGAGTCGCTCCTCGCCGCGAACGATGCCGCCGGCGAGGAGTTCCTCAGCCGTTCGGCGTGGCTGTCGGGCCCGTTGCCGGAAGACGAGCCGGCCGATCCGCTGATCGGGCGGACGCTCGGGCCCTATCGCATCATCGAGGAGCTCGGCGCGGGCGGGATGGGCGAGGTCTACCGGGCGATGCGCTGGGACGATGAGTTTCGGCGCGCCGTCGCGATCAAGCTGGTGCGCGCCGGCCAAGGCTCGCGCTACGTGCTGCGCCGCTTGCGCAGCGAGCGACAGATTCTCGCCGACCTCGATCATCCGAACATCACCCGGCTGCTCGACGGCGGCACGACCGAGGAGGGGGTGCCGTATCTGGTGATGGAGCTCATCGAGGGGCGGCCCATCCACGAGTATTGCGCGGGCCGCGAGCTCGGCGTCAACGAGCGCCTGCGGCTGTTCATCGAGGTCTGCTCGGCCGTGCAGTACGCTCATCAGCGGCTCATCATCCACCGCGACATCAAGCCGGGAAACATCCTCGTCACCCCGGGCGGTGTGCCGAAGCTGCTCGACTTCGGCATCGCGAAGATCCTCGAGGAATCGCGTCCTCCCGAGCGCGGTGCGGTGACGGCGAGCATGGTGCGGCTCTTCACACCGGCCTACGCGAGCCCCGAGCAGCTGAAGGGCGCACCGGTCACCACCGCGACCGACATCTACTCCCTCGGCATCGTGCTCTGCGAGCTGCTCACCGGCCGCGGGCCGGGGGATTTCGGCCACACGGAGCGCGGAGCGCCGCTGCGCCCGAGCGCCATCGTGCTGCGCTCGCCGCCGCGCGCCGAGCGCTCCGCGCCGGCCGGCGATGCGGCGCTCGCGCGGCGGCTCGCGGGCGATCTCGACAACATCGTGCTCAAAGCGATGCACCCGGACCCCGAGCGCCGCTACAGCTCCGCCGAGCAATTCGCAGCCGACGTTCATCGGCATTTGCAGCACCTCCCGGTCATCGCCCGACCGGATACCCTGATCTATCGGATCTCGGCCTTCAGTGCGCGCCACACCGCGGGGCTGAGCGCGTGTGTGTTGCTGTCGATCGCGTTCGCGAGTGCGGCGGCGGCGATCTGGAACGAGGCGCAGGTTGCGCAGCGTGAGCGCGCGCGCGCCGAGCGACGCTTCGAGGACGTGCGCCATCTCGCGAACGCGCTCATGGGGGAGATCTACGAGTCGGTAAGCGACCTTCCGGGCGCGACACCCGCTCGGCGGCTGATCGTGAGCAATGCGCTCGAATACCTCGACAACCTCGCGCGGGATGCGGCCGGAGACGCGCCGCTCGAGCGCGAGCTTGCGCAGGCCTATTCGCTCGTGGGCGACGTTCAGGGCAACGGCTACTACGCCAATCTCGGCAATCCGGCAGCCGCGCTCGCGAGCTATCGCAAGGCGCTCGCCATCCGTGCACGACTTGCCGCGGGATCTCCCCGCGATGCGCGCGCGGTCCGCGAGCTCGCGGGCAGCTACCTGCAGGTGGGGGTCGCGCTCGAAAGCCTGCGTGACTTCTCCGATGCGCTCGCGAGCTATCGCGCGGCGGCAGAGCTGCGTGAGCGAATCGATGCAAGCGCGCGCGATCCGAAGGTGCTCGATGAGCTCGCCGGCACCTACTTCTACCTCGCCTCGGATGCGGTGCGTGCGGGTCTTCTGCAGGAGGCGCAGCGCAGCGTTCTCCGCGCAATCGCGATCCGCAGCACGATCGTGGCGGCTGATCCGGCGCTCGAGCTCGCGGTCCGTACCCACAGTGCGGGCGACCACTCGGCGGCGGCGCAGATTCTCGCCGGCGAGGGACGGTTCGCCCCCGCGCTCGAGGAGGCCGAGCGCGCCCTCGAGATCATGCGCTCGCTCGCCCACGAGCAGCCGAACAATCAGACGATCCGCACGTTCGTGGGCTCGGCGACGATCGCCGTGGGCGAGCTTGAGGAGCGCCTCGGCAAGCCCAAGGATGCGACCGAGTCGTATCGCCTCGGCCTCACCGAGCTCGAGGCCGTGCTCACGGCCGACCCGCAGAACGCTCATGCGCGGCGGCTGGTGGCGCGTGGCTACGAGCGCATTGGTGCGATCGAGTCACAATCGGGCGAGCTCACCCGGGGAATCGCCCACCTCGAGCGCGCGCTCACCCTCGCGGCTGCCTCCGCCGCGGCCGATCGCGAGGACCCGGAAGTGCGCGCCCTGTTCGCCGACTCGGACGCTGCGCTCGGGCAGGCCGATGAGCAGCTTGCCGAGCGCGAGGGAAGCGATGTCGAGCGGCTGCGCAGTCTCAACG
>Ga0335073_10000977_pt1 | contig 37778 bp, 26 predicted proteins | sample Lox_Sample_22_FD_207093 | JGI IMG/M metagenome (GOLD analysis project Ga0335073, IMG submission 207093) | Soil microbial communities from Loxahatchee National Wildlife Refuge, Florida, United States - Lox_Sample_2.2 | ecosystem: Environmental > Terrestrial > Soil > Wetlands | place: USA... | reverse complement strand
CCGCCATCATCGCGCCGATGCCGCGCTGGCCCATCGCGCGATCGAAGACGCGCACGCCTATTTCGCCGAATGGAGCCGGACGCCGGCGGAGACTCGCGTCGAGCTGGTGGTGCGCGTGGCCTCCATCATTCGCGAGCGCAAGCTCGAATTCGACGCGTGGCTGGTTTCCGAAGCCGGAAAAACGTGGCCCGAAGCCGACGCCGACGTCAGCGAAGCTATCGATTTTTGCGAATATTACGCGCGCCAGATGCAGCGCCTGGCGCACCCCGATCCGGTGGTGCAGCTGCCGGGCGAGCACGATGAAATGGTCTATCTGCCGCTGGGCGTGGGCGTGATCATTCCACCCTGGAATTTCCCGCTGGCGATTATGACCGGGATGAGCGTCGCCGCGCTGGTCACCGGCAACACGGTGGTGATCAAGCCGTCGAGCGAAACTCCGACGATCGCCCAGAAGCTCGCCGAAGTGCTGCTCGAAGCCGGATTCCCGCCGCGCAGTTTCGCGATGTGCGTGGGCAGCGGCGCGACCGTCGGCGATCTGCTGGTGGAACATCCCAAGACGCGCTTCGTTTCCTTCACCGGCTCGCGCGATGTCGGCCTGCGCATCAACGAATTGGCCGCCAAACCGCGCAAGGGCCAGATCTGGATCAAGCGCGTGATCGCGGAAATGGGCGGCAAGGACGCGATTATCGTCGATCGCGAAGCCGATTTGGATAGCGCGGTCACCGGCGTGGTGCAGTCGGCATACGGCTATCAGGGACAAAAATGTTCGGCGTGTTCGCGCGCGATTGTCGATGAAGCGGTCTACCAGGAGTTCGTCGAAAAGCTTCAAGCGAAGGTTGCGGCGCTGACCGTCGGCCCGTCCGAGCAGCCAGCCAATTATATGGGCCCGGTGATCAGCGCGGGCGCCAAGAAAACCATTCTCGATTACATCGAAACCGGCAAACGCGAAGGACGTCTGGTCACCGGCGGGGATGCCGCGCCGGGCGACGGCTATTTCATTCAGCCCACGGTGATCGCCGACGTCGATGCGAAGGCGCGAGTTTTCCAGGAGGAAATTTTCGGGCCGGTGCTGGCGGTGACCAAGGCGAGCAATTTCGATCATGCGATGGCGCTGGCCAACGACACCGAGTACGGCCTGACCGGCGCGCTGTATTCCAAAAATCCCGAAAAAATCCGCCGCGCGAAGGAAGAATTTTTCGTCGGCAATCTATACATCAATCGCAAATGCACGGGAGCGATGGTCGGCGCGCATCCCTTCGGCGGATTTAATATGTCCGGCACCGATTCGAAAGCCGGCGGTCCCGATTATCTGCTGCAATTTTTGCAGCCGAAATCGATCGGCGAAAAGTTGCCGTAGGGTGACAAACGTGGGTAGGCTCGCAACCCGCGGCGGATTCGTAATCCGCCTCTCCGTTTCTAACGGGTTGCACGAAAAAACTCCGCTTCGTTTTTTTCAGATCTGACGCACGGCATACAATCAGAAAATGCGGCTGAAAATTTTGCTTCTCCCGGGCGATGGCGTCGGCGCTGAAGTGACCAGCGCGGCCGTCGAGGTTTTGCAAAGCGTGGCCGCGCGATTCGGTCACGATCTCGAATTTTCCGAAGGTCTCATCGGCGGCGTGGCGATTCAAAAAACCGGTTCGCCGCTGCCCGAAGACACACTGAACAAAGCCGCCGCCGCCGATGCGACGCTGCTCGGCGCCGTGGGCGCGCCCGATTTCGATTCGCTTCCGCCCGAAAAGCGCCCGGAAAAAGGACTGCTCGGGATTCGCAAGGCGCTGGGGGTATACGCCAATCTGCGCCCGGTGAAAGCGTGGCCGTCGCTGATCGGCTCTTCACCCCTTAAGAACGAGGTTGTGGCTGGAACCGACCTGCTGATCGTTCGCGAGCTCACCGGCGGACTGTACTACGGCCAGCCGCGCGGCTTCGAAGGCGAGCGCGCCATCAACACCATGTCTTATTCGCGGGCCGAAATTGAGCGAATCGCGCGTAAGGCCTTCGAACTCGCGCGCGGGCGGCGCAAGAAAGTCACCAGCGTCGACAAATCGAACGTGCTCGAAAATTCGCAGCTGTGGCGCCGCGTGGTGACCGGCGTTTCGCGCGATTATCCGGACGTCTCACTCGATCATCTGCTGGTCGACACTTGCGCCATGCAACTGGTGCTGAATCCGCGCCGCTTCGACGTCCTCGTCATGGAAAATATGTTCGGCGATATTTTAAGCGATGAAGCCGCCGTGCTCGCCGGATCGATCGGCATGCTGCCTTCGGCCTCGGTCGGCGACGGCAAAGGTTTTTATGAGCCCGTACACGGCTCCGCGCCGGATATCGCCGGCCAGAACAAGGCCAATCCGTTCGGCGCGATTGGGTCTGCCGCGGCAATGCTCGATTATTCGTTCGGACTGGCAAAAGAAGCGCGCGCGATTGAAGAAGCGATCGGCCACGTGCTCGACTCGGGACGTGTGACCGCGGATTTGAAACCATCGCATCCGGTGGGCACATCGGACGTGGCCAAAGAGGTTTGTAAAGCTGTTGCCAGCGGACAGGGGACAGGAGCCGGCGTGTGAAAACGATCATTGAGAAAATTTGGGACCGTCACGTTGTCGCCGGGCGCGAAGGCGCGCCCGCGCTGCTCTATATCGACCTGCACCTGGTTCACGAAGTCACTTCGCCGCAGGCTTTCGACGGCCTGCGCCGCCGCGGACTGAAAGTCCGTCGTCCGGACCGCACCATCGCCACCACCGATCATTCCACGCCGACCACGCCGCGCGGCCTGCCGATCCTCGATTCCATCGCGCGCGCGCAAGTGGAGACGCTCGAAAACAATTGCCGCGAATTCGGCGTGCAATGCTACGGCCTTGCGAGCGACCGCCAGGGCATCGTCCACGTGATCGGCCCCGAACTCGGCCTGACCCAACCCGGCATGACCGTCGTCTGCGGCGATTCGCATACGGCCACGCACGGAGCTTTCGGCGCGCTCGCCTTTGGCATTGGCACCAGCGAAGTTGAACACGTTTTGGCCTCGCAATGTTTGTTACAAAGGCCGTCCAAAACGTTTGCCGTTCGCGTCGATGGGTCGCTCAAAAACGGCGTCACGGCGAAAGACATCATTCTCGCGCTGATCGCGAAAATCGGCATCGGCGGAGGCACCGGCTGCGTTTTCGAATATTGCGGACCGGCGATTCGCGCGCTTTCGATGGAAGAGCGTATGACCATTTGCAATATGTCGATCGAAGGCGGCGCGCGCGCGGGATTGGTCGCGCCCGACGAGACGACGTATCAATACATCGCCGGCCGTCCGTTCGCTCCAAAGGGGGCCGATTGGGACGCGGCGATCGCGCAATGGCGCACGCTTCCGTCCGGCGACGGCGCGAAATACGATCGCGAAGTTTCGATCGACGCCGGCTCGCTCGAACCGATGATCACCTTTGGAACCAACCCCGGAATGGGCATTCCGATTTCCGGCGCGATTCCCGATCCCGACGCCGCGCCCAACGCGCTCGAACGCGATACGCTGGCGAAAGCGCTGCGCTATATGGATCTTCAACCGGGCCGGCCACTCGCCGGTCACAAAGTGGACGTGGTGTTCATTGGAAGCTGCACCAATTCGCGCATCTCCGATCTGCGCGCCGCGGCCGGCGTGATGAAAGGCCGCAAAGTCGCGCCTAACGTTCGCGTGCTGGTGGTGCCCGGATCGCGGCAGATCAAGGCGCAGGCCGAAGCCGAAGGACTCGATCGGATTTTCCGCGAAGCCGGCGCCGAGTTTCGAGAAGCCGGATGTTCGATGTGCATCGGAATGAATGGCGACATCATTCAGCCCGGCGAGTATAGCGTTTCGACCAGCAATCGCAATTTCGAAGGACGCCAGGGCAAAGGCGGGCGGACATTTTTAGCCAGCCCGCTGACCGCGGCCGCCGCGGCGATCACCGGAAAAATCACCGACGTGAGGACGCTCTTATGATTTTGTTAAAAAAGAGGACAGACTACCCTGTCCCCCGTCCGAAATCGGACCGAGCGGTCTGTCGCCTTTTCTAATACTCTCTATGAATTTCACCACGAAGACCGTCGTGCTCGCGATCGACAACATCGACACCGATCAGATCATCCCGGCGCGGTTTCTGAAAACGATTTCCAAGTCCGGCCTTGGCGATCAGTTGTTTTACGACTGGCGCTACGACGCCAACGGCGCGCCCAAAACGGCTTTTATTCTGAACCGGCCCGAAGCGAAAGACGCGCAGGTGCTGGTCGGCGGCGATAATTTCGGCTGCGGCAGCTCCCGCGAGCACGCGCCCTGGGCGCTCGTGCAATTCGGATTTCGCGCCGTAGTCAGCACCAGCTTCGCCGATATTTTCAAGCAAAATTCGCTCAAGAACGGTTTGCTGCCGATCGTTGTTCCAGCCGGTGTTCACGCCGCGCTGGTTAATTCTCCCGGCACGACCGTGCACGTCGATCTGGCCGCGCAAACGCTGACCCTGCCCGACGGCCGCGCCATCCCGTTTCCGATCGACGCGTTTTCTAAATACTGCCTGCTCGAAGGCGTCGACGAATTGGGTTATATTCTTCAACAGGAACCAGCCATCGCGGCGTATGAAGCACGAGCCGGCCGCGGACCGGTATACTAAAAGCTTGCCGAAAATTTCAAAATCCAGCGAGCGGCGGATGGGAGCCACGCCCGTCAGGGCAGGGCTTTCCGACTTTTTCGAGCAAGCTGCCAAGTGCGAGTCGCACGATTTATGAATAACTTTCTCCGATTTTCTGTGATCCCCGTTTTGGCGCTGGCGTTGAACTGGGCCACGCCATCGCACGCCCAGGTGAAGGCCGTGAAAGGCCGCCAGGACCTGATCGACCGCGGACGCTACATTGTCGAAAGCGTGGCGATGTGCGAACAATGCCACACGCCGCGCGACGCGCAGGGCCAACCGATTCGCGACCGCTGGCTGATGGGCGGTCCCACACAGCTTCACGCGAGCTATCCCTCGGCGGATTGGGCCGTGATCGAGCCGCGCATCGCCGGCACGCCTCCCGGAACCGACGAAGAGATCATCCGCCTGCTGACCACCGGCATTTCGCGCACCGGCCGTCCGCCGCGTCCGCCGATGCCGCCGTTCCGCATGACGCACGACGACGCGGAAGCGGTGCTGGCGTATTTAAAATCGCTGCCGCACTAATGTCCCGGTTTGTGGGGCAGGCCCTCGGCCTGCGGCCGGCGCGCCGCCCTCTTCTTGCGGAAACCGCTAAAGCCGGCGCAATTTATTTGAGCGTGATCACCACATTCGGCTGCGTGGACGCAGCGTTCACCGCCGCCATCAGCGGCTGATCACCCGTGCCCAGCCCCGATGGAAGCGTGAAATTGATTTGAAAAAGCCCCGGTTCGGTGCTGATTCCGGCAAATGACGGCGTCACCGTCTGGCCGTTGATGGTCAGAGTGATTGTGCCGGTCGCTGGCGCAGGGCCATCCGAAAACGCTTGCCCCGCGGGAACCGCCGGATTGGTCGGCCCGAATCCGCTGCCAAAGAGCACCACGCTATCGCCCGCGGCCGCCGGAACGGTCGTGTAGCCGAGCGAGGTTCCGGCCGGCCCGATAATGTCGTAAGAACTCGCTCCGCTGCCGAGCGCGCCCGATCCGTCCGGGCGCAGAATGATTCCGGCGACGTGTTTCGCATCGCTTAGCAGGCTGAACACCGGACTCTGAGCAGCGAGCGTCACCGTTGCCGTCGCGGACCCGTTCGGACTGCTCACCGTCACGTTGACGCTGCCGCGCGTCGAATCGTCGGGAGCTTCCAGGTTGATCAGCGTCGGCGATGCATAAGAAAGATAGGCGGGCTTGCCGTCAATGCTGACGGTGGTGCCGCCGAGGCTCGTCGGATAATTGCCCGTCCAGTTCACGGGCATCGATCCGGCAATCAAATTGTTGCCGTAAATCGAAACCCACGCTCCGGGCTGGATGGTCGACGTGAGGCCGTAGATCGGGACCACGCCGCCCGACTGGATCGAGGGCGCGGGCGCGAGCGGAGTGCTGGACGTCAACATGCGCACCGCCGAATTCGCCTCATCCGCTATATAGATGTTATTCCCGCTGATCGCCAGACCCATAGGCCAGCAGAGCTGCGCCGATTTGGCCGCTCCGCCGTCGCCGGTATAGCCGCAATTTCCGTTTCCGGCGATGGTGGTGATGATGCCGGTGCCCGCCGCAACCATGCGGACCGCGTTGTTGTACGTATCCGCGATATAAATGTTGCCGATCCCGTCCACGGCCACGCCCACCGGACCGCAGCTTAATTGCGCGCTGGTCGCCGGACCGCCGTCGCCCGAATAGCCGAGGGTTCCATTTCCCGCGATCCGCAGCAGCGTTCCACTGGCCGTCACCTCATGCACATAGCAGTCCGCTTCGGCAAAATAAATGTTCCCCGCCGCGTCGACCGCGATCTGTTGCGGCGGGCCGATCGACGCGTTCACCGCCGGACCGCCTTCACCCGAGCAGCAATCCTGTCCCGTGCCCGCAATCGTAGTGATGACGCCGCCCGCAACCTTGCGAATCCGGTTCACCGCCGAATCGGCGATGTACACATTGCCAGAAGCATCGACGGCCACGCCCAGCGGACCGGATAATTCGGCCTGCGTCGCCGGTCCGCCGTCGCCCATGCCGCCGGGCGCAGATTCCGCCTGATTGTTGCCGGCGATGGTTTTGATGGCTCCTCCGGAAACCTCGCGCACCACGTAGTTCAGATAATCGGCGATGTAGATGTTGCCCGAAGGGGTCAGCGCGGCGGCTTCCGGATTGTTCAGGCGCGCGCTGGTGGCCGGCCCGCCATCGCCCGAATAGCCGGCGACCGCCGCGGTGCCCGCAACCGTGCTGATGTAGCCGAGAGATGAAACTTTAAAAACACGGTTCAACCCCGAATCGACAATATAGAAATTTCCGCTGGCGTCCACCGCGACTCCCGTGGGCGTGCTGAGCTCAAACAGGGTCGCGAGCCCACCGGGATTCGTGTCGGCTCCCGCGCCGGCAACGGTGGTGATGGTGAAGCTCTGAGCGTGCGCAAAGGAACCCGCGAACAGAGCCGCGATCACAGTGGCGCCAATGCGCAGGAATTTTGGTGTCATCGGTAGCGTCCAAACATCGCGTTTAGACGCAAGCGGCGCGTCTCTTGTTACCGTTTTAATCCGCCGCCGCGTCGGCCGAACGCCCGCGCCGCGCAGCCACCAAATTGGTCGCGCGCAGCAGAGAGTCGAACGTCCCCGCATCGGTCCACCATCCGTCCAGCACGGCGAACGTCATCGTCCCCTCCGTGATATAGGCATTATTCACGTCGGTGATTTCCAGCTCCCCGCGATGCGAAGGTTTCAGGTTTCTGCACTTATCGAACACCGAAGCATCGTACAGGTAAATTCCCGTCACCGCGTAATTGCTTTTCGGATTCGCGGGTTTTTCTTCGATCCCGATAATCCGGTCGCCCCGCAATTCCGCAACGCCGAAGCGCTGCGCGTCGGAAACTTCCTTCAAGAAAATCCGCGCCCCGCGTTCGCTCCCCCGAAAATCCTCCACCGCGCCGCGAATCGTGCCTTCGATCAGGTTATCGCCCAGGATCACGCAGACCTGATCGCCGTCGGCAAAATGTTCGGCCAGCGCCAAAGCTTCGGCGATCCCGCCTTCGCCCTCCTGATATGTGTAATTCAGGTGTTTTAACCCGAATTCCTTGCCATTTCCCAAAAGTCTCAGAAAATCTCCGGAATTACGTCCGCCCGTGACTAATAAGATGTCGCGGATTCCGGCGTCCACCAGTGTCTGAATCGGATAATAAACCATCGGCTTGTCATAAACCGGCAGCAGATGTTTATTGGTGATTTTAGTGAGCGGGAACAGGCGGCTGCCCGACCCTCCCGCAAGTACGATACCCTTCACACCGACCGAGTATACCACTCACGGCGCCGCCCAGATCTCGCGTCCCGGCTGAAGTTTGCGCCGCGCCCACACATAGGTGAACTCGGCGCCCAGCAGGAAAATTTGCGCCGCGTAGTAAACAAAAAGAGCCGTCGCCACAATCGACCCGGCCGCGCCGTAAGTCGATCCCACTCCGACTTTCGTCAGATACAAGCCGAGCAGCGCCTTGCCAAATGTGAACAGCAGCGCACTCGCCACCGCTCCCGGCCACAAAACGTGCCACGGCAGATAGAGGTCCGGCACAAAGCGGAAGATCAGCAGAAAAATCAGGGTCAGCACCACCAGCGATGCGGCAAAGTTGCCGATTTCGAGCACCCACGACGGCACCGGCATCAGGTTTCGGAAGAACTGGCTGATCACCGAAACGGCCGCGGTCGCCAGCATGGACGCCAGCAAAACCACCCCCGCCGCCAGCACCAGAACGAAGGCGAAAATCCGTTGCAGCACGATCCCGATCAGGCCGCGGTTCTTCGGATGCACCTCCCACATTCGGTTGAGGTCGTCGCGCAGCTCCAGAAACGCGCTGGAAGCTCCGAACAGCAGCGCCCCGATCGCAATCGCCGCGGCCACGCCGAAATGATGCGGCTGCCGCGCGTGCAGCAGAATGGAATCGAGAAGCGAGGCGCCCTTCGGCCCCAGCGCCTGTGACGCGAAATTCGCAATCCTGCCTTCGGCCGCCTGCCGGCCCAGAAAAATCGAGCCGATCACCAGCGCCAGCACCGCCAGCGGCGCCGCCGAAAGCAGGGTGTAAAAGGCCAGCGCCGCGCCCAGACGCTGCCCGTCATGACCGTTCCAGCGCGAAAATGTGGTGCCGATTACCGATAGCGCACTTCGCATCGCCGCCTGTTTCTTCGGACTCCCGCCCATTTCTTCCTTTGCAAGTTTGATTCCCCGGCAATGAAACAAGCTACAAAACTGCGCATCAAACGATAGCCGGGTGTCTGCGGCACAGCGGCGGACCGGAGGTATGCCAACGAGCGGTCAAACGGCAACACGATGGATCGGAATCGGTTGCGTTCTGGTCGCGAGCCTTTCGGCACGCGCCCAGTCGCCGTTTGAAGGCAAGCCGATCATCGAAATTCGCTACCAGCCCGCCGACCAGCCGCTGTCGTCCGAGGATCTGAAACGTGTCGCCGTCTTGCGGCCCGGCACGCCGCTGCGCTCGGCCGAGGTCGCCGAGGCGATCGATCGTATGTTCGCCACGGGACGTTACCGTGACATTCGGGTGGATGCGGCCGAACGCGGCAACGGCATAGTAGTCGTCTTCGAAACCACCAGTGAGCGCTTCTTCGGCCACGTGGAAACCACCGGCAAAATCTCCAGCCCGCCCAACGCCGCGCTGGTGGTCAACGCGGCGCAGCTTCCCTTGGGCGGCGTGTTCGATGCCGGCCTGCTCGCCGCCGCACAAAAGAACATTCAGCGCCTGTTCGTCAGCAACGGCCTGTACGAAGCTCGCGTTCACCTGGAAACTTCCGACCAGCCGCAGCAGCAGGTCAGCGTGCGGATCGTGGTGGACTCCGGCCCGCGCGCCCGTTATCAGATGCCGCAGATTAACGGCGACGCCAAGCTTTCCGACGCAACTATCGTTCACGCCACCGGCTGGCGTTGGCCGGTCATCCATCTGTGGAGGAAAGTCACTCAGGCGCTGACCAGCCAGGGAATTGAAGGAATCGAGAAAAAATATCAAAAGGAAGACCGCCTGACCGCCACGGCGAGTATCTCCTCACTCGACTACGATCCCGAAACCTTGCGCGTAAAACCTGCGCTTGAAGTCAGCGCCGGTCCGAAAATCCGTATCCGTATGCCGGAAGCAAAGGTTTCGCAAGGCCGTCTCCGGCGCTACGTTCCGATTTACCAGGAAGGCGCGGTCGACCCCGACCTTCTGGTGGAAGGCGAACGAAACCTTCGCGACTATTTTCAATCCAAAGGCTACCCCGACGTCGACGTCACTTTTCGCCAACTTCCCCCGCAGGACGATCAGCAAACCATCGAGTACTTCATCAGCCACGGTCCGCGCCGCAAACTGGTTCGCGTGGAGATTGTGGGCAATCACTATTTCGATCTCGCCACCATCCGGGAGCGAATGTACCTCGAACCGGCCTCGTTCTATCAACGCTGGGGGAGATATAGTGACTCGTTTCGCTCGAGGGATGAACAAAATATCGTCGACTTATATAAGGCCAACGGTTTTCGCGATGTAAAGGTCACTTCGCGCCTCCAGACGGATTACCGCGGCAACGCCTCGCAAATCGCGGCGATCTTCTCCATCACCGAAGGTCCGCAGTGGCGCATCTCCCGCTTCGATGTCAGCGGGCTGGAACACGTCGGCGGCGCCAGACTCGCCGCGATCCTCAACGCCGGCGCCGGACAACCGTACAGCGAGTTAGCCATCGCCGAGGACCGCAGCGTTATTCTCACAGCTTGTTCGTCGAGTGGCTTCCGACAGGCCACGTTTCACTTCACCACCACACCCGCCGCCGCACACGAAGTCAACCTGGCTTATCGCGTCGACGCCGGCTCTCAGGAATTCGTTCGCGACGTGATCGTTACGGGATTGAGAAGCACCAAGCCGGAGCTGGTCAAGCGTCAGATCACCATCCACCGTGGCGATCCATTGTCGCTGCCCGCCGACCGCGAGATACAACGAAGTTTATATAACCTCGGTATCTTCGCCGAGATTGACACAACCATCCAGAATAGTGAAGGCGATGACCAATATAAATATGTTCTCTTCGATTTCACCGAAGCTCACAAATACACCCTGAATGTTGGAGTCGGCGCCACCATCGCACAGCTCGGACCCACCACTACAGCCGTCTCGGAACCTGTCGGCGCCACCGGTTTCAGCCCACGCGTTTCGCTCAATATGAATCGCCTGAACGTGGGCGGTGTGGGACATACGATTGCCGTCCAGACGCTCCTTTCCACACTTGAACAAAGAATCGGCGTCAGTTTTATCGTCCCGCGCCTTTTTAATGATCCGTCCCGTTCGGTGACTTATAGTTTTCTCTACGACACCACCCGCGATATCCGGACCTTTTCGTCTCACCGCGAGGAAGGGTCCGTCCAGGTCGCGCAAAAATTCACCCGCCGTACCCTCGGACTGTTTCGGTTTGCCTACCGCCGCGTCAGTGTCAGTGACCTGGTTATCCCCGCGCTACTGGTTCCTCAGTTCTTGCAGCCGGTGCGGATTGGAATCGTTTCCGCGAGTATCGTTCAGGACCGCCGCGACGATCCCATTGAGCCGCACTCCGGAATGTACAACTCCGTCGATTTCGGCGTAGCTTCCAGTGCCTTCGGCTCGCAGCGCAGCTTCACGCGATTTATGGTGCGCAATGCCACTTATACCCGCCTCGGCAAGAATCTCGTATTAGCCCGCCAGATCGTGTTCGGCGCCATTCTTCCCTTCGATGTGCCCGCGGGAGTCACCGAGGCCGAAGCGGTGCCGCTTCCCGAGCGCTTCTTCGGTGGCGGCGACATCTCTCTCCGTGCTTTCCCGGAAAACCAGGCCGGCCCTCGCGACACCGGTTCACCAGTGGGCCCCGGCGGAACCGAAACCGAGCCGACCGGCTTCCCTCTTGGCGGCGACGCCGTGCTGATCAGCAATGTCGAGCTTCGGTTCCCTCTGATCGGACGGAATATCGGCGGTGTGTTGTTCCACGACGCCGGTAATATTTATCGGAGCATCGGCGATATCTCGGTTCGTTATCATCAAAACAATCCGGAAGACTTCAATTATATGGTTCAGGCGGTCGGCTTCGGTATTCGTTATAAGACGCCGGTTGGCCCTCTGCGTGTGGATTTGGCCTACGGCCTCAACCCGCCAAGCTTTTACGGCTTTTCCGGCACGCTTCAGCAATTGTTAGCCTGCAATCCGAATCTGCCGCCCGGTGAGTTACCAACCCAATGTCAACCGAGGTTGCAGAGCATCAGTCACATTCAGTACTTCTTTTCCATCGGGCAGACATTCTGATGCGTCTTCGGGTTTTGGTCGCGATTTTCACTCTTTCCACAGCCAAGGCCGTCCTGATCGATCGCATTGCCGTGGTTGTCGGACGTGCTCCCATTCTCGATAGCGATATCGTTCGCGACATTAGAGTGACGGCGTTTCTCAACCATCAGCGTCCGGACTTTGCTTTGACTTCCCGAAAGCAGGCCGCCAGCCGACTGATTGATCAGGAACTCATCCGCCAGCAGATCCGTTTCGGCGGATTTCCGGTCGCCTCGCAACAGGAAACCACTCAGCTTTTGAAGCAGATCGAGCAGGATCGCGGCGCCCGCTTCAGCGCGGTGCTGGAGCAGGACGGAATCAGTAAAGCCGAGTTACGCGACCGTCTTTCCTGGCAGCTCACCGTTCTGCGATTTATCGACGCCATGTTTCGCCCCCAAGTCATCGTTTCCGACGCGGATGTCGAAAAGTATTATCAATCCCATCGCGATCAGTTCGACTCTAAGTCGCTTTCTGCCGCCCGTCCCGCCATCGAAACGATCATCTCTGGGGAAAAACTCAACGCCTTATTCGAAAGCTGGCTGGATCAGACGCGCAAGTCGACGCGAATAATTTACCTGGAGAAGTCTCTCGCGTGATTTCCAGAAAAGTAATTATCCGTCTCGTTCTGAGCTTGGCGATCGTGCTCGTGCTTTTGATTACTACGGCCATTCTCGTGGTACGCTCCCGGCGTTTCGGAAACTACGTTCGCGAACGCCTGATTTCCTACATCGAACGGTCAACCGGGGGCAAGACTCAGATAAATTCCTTTCGCTTCGACTGGCATACCCTGACGGTAACCATCGCCGGTCTCACCATACGCGGAACCGAGTCTGCCGCAAATCCTCCGCTGTTCGAAGCCCCGCAGATTGTTCTCCGCCTCAAGTTGTTTTCCTTGGGTCATGCCGTCGATCTTGCCTATTTGGGGGTAGATCGTCCCTCGGTGAACATCCTTGTTTTTCCGAATCACCAAACCAATCTTCCGGCGCCGCAAAAGCCCTCAGCCGGCCTCCAGAAGGACCTGAGGTCGGTAATTGATTTGGCCATTCAGCGGTTCGATATCACCAACGGCACGATTCATTTTGCCGATCTCAGCGTCCCACTTACTCTGCATGGAAGCGATTTTCTTGCCTCCCTTTATTATGATCGGGCGCAAACGCAATACCGGGGTCAGATCAGTACTTCAATGATCACGCAATATCGCTCCGTCATCACGTCCCGCGTGGTCGTCCCGGTTTCAATAGGGCGTGACACGATTACCGTAACAAATGCGCGACTCACTACGCCGCGTTCGAATCTTGTCGCCAACGCGAGATTGTTCAACGTCGCGTCCGCCCAGGCGCTGGTCGATGTATCCGCGCACGTCAGCTTGGCCGATTTGCAGATGGCCACCGGCGCACCGATTCACCTGAATTCGACCGGGCCGCAATATGTGAATCTCCGGACCACTCTGACGGCGGCTTCAAAAGGTATTGTGCTCCAGTACGCCTCACTGGACTTGGGTAAGTCTTATATCATTGCCGCTGGCGACGGCAACACCGAGGCTTCTTTTCACGGCTCTATTTCTTTTGACGAGCTGTCTCATCTGTTTGCTGCTCCGCAGCTCCCGGCTGGGACCTTAACTCTGTCCGGCCAGGGCAATCTCGTATTTCCTGACTATTCGGTACGCGCCTCATTCGCCAGTCATGACTTGAGTTTCAAATATGATCACATCGGTGAAGCGGATTTGTCCGGATTGGTCGCGGCCTCGCCGGCTTTGATTCAACTGTCGCAGCTCGACTTGCACGTCATGGGGACCAGCCTTTCGGCCAAGGCGGCGATTCACGATCTTCGCACGGTAGTCGCCACGGCCAATTTCCGCGGACTCAGTGTATCTCAGGCGAGCGAAATTGGATTCCACCGTAATCTCGGCTACTCGGGCAGCATTTCGTGTAGCCTTCAGGCTAGAGGACCCATTCGGGCGCCGTCCATCTCTGCGGATCTTTCCGTCGTGCCGATACCTACTGGGGTTCCGCTTTCTGGCCGCCTTCAAGCCGATTACAACAGTTCGACCCGCATAATTGCGATTTCCCACTCGCACTTCGTCCTTCCGCATTCGAGAATCGAAGTCAGCGGCCAGCCGGGCCGTCAAGCTCTACTGACTATTCATTCTCGGAATGTGGTCGATTTTTCGCCACTCCTGGCGACGCTCTTTCCATCTCATCCGATCGCTCTCACCAGCGGACTCGCTTCGCTGAGCCTCACCGAGCGCGGCCCCCTCGATCATGCTTCGCTCTCGGGCTCTGCCGACCTGACCAACTTTGTTGTGGACGGACGCCGCTTTGACACCTTAACAGCCGGCGTCAACGCATCCCCCTCTGAGCTCCACGTCACCAGCGCAACTCTCGACCGCGGCGCATCCCACGTCGGCTTTTCATTCTCTTTGGGCCTCGATCACTGGAGGTCTCGGCCCACCGAACCACTTGCGGCGGAGCTTACCATTCGGAATGGCCGGCTTTCCGATTTTCTGAGTCTCGTGGGCGAGCAAACACTTCCCCTGGAGGGTCAAGTCACCTCCGCGGTTCATCTCAGCGGAACACTCGACAATCCGCGAGGCGATGTCGCCGTTCATATCACCAACGGTACGATTTATAACGATGCTTTCAGCGACGCCAGCATCGCCGCCGATTTGTCAGATCGCTTGATCACGGTCAAAACTTTCGACGTAACCACTCCCGCCGGTGAACTTCATCTTCAGGCGTCCTTCGCGCATCCGCCAACCGACCTGACTAAGGGTAAGGTGCGTGCGCAAGTCAACACCTCCGCAATCGACCTTAGCCGCGTCGCCACTCTTCAATCCTATCGGCCCGGCTTCGCTGGAACTCTACAAATCAGATTGTCGGTTGAGGGAACTCTTTTCGCCTCGCAGAAGATATGGTCGGCATCTTTTATCCGTGGTGATTTAGTCGCCGCCAATCTTCGCGACCACACGCATGACTACGGCGACTTGAGTCTGGCGGCAAATACTCAAGCCGGCATTGCCACGGTCCGCTTAGCCTCCACTGTGGCGGGTTCTGCCACCGAACTAAACGGTTCCGTTCATCTATCAGCGGATTTTCCGTTTACGGCCGATCTGAAGGTGGGTCACATGTCGCTGGCGAAGCTCGGGTCGTTATTCGATGTCACCCGCTTTCCCGCCTCGGGTACCTTGGATTGTATTGCTCATCTCAGCGGCACACCCGCCGCACCCGTGGCCGCCGCCCGGTTCCAACTCGCAAAAGGAAACTTATTCGCCCAGCCCATCGACCGGCTTAGTGGCAATGTGAATTATCAACCAACGTTCGTTCAAGTCTCGGCTCTTCGCGCAGTGATTCCCGCCGGCTCCGTGAACGTGGACGCGTCTTTTTCTCATTCCGCGTCTGACCTGCGCGAGGGCCGTGCGGAGCTTCATGTCTCCACCGACGGCCTGAACCTCGCAAAGGTCGATGAAATCCAGAAGCTAAGCCCCGGCTTAAAAGGCGTTCTTTACCTCAACGGCGGCGCAATCGCGGAGCTGCGTCGAACCGGCGATTCCGAGCAAATCTTGCCCCTCAGCCTGGATGCCAACGCGAGTGTTCACCAACTCGCCGTAATAGGCGAGCCTTCCGGCGATCTGACTCTTCAGGCTCACACCACCAATCGCGTCACGACTTTCGACGTCACCTCCAATCTCGCCCAAGCGTCCGCTCACGTGAGCGGCGCCGTAGGCTTACAGCCCGGTTATCCGGCCAAAGTAGATGCGAGTTTCACCAACGTGACCTATGCTGGCATTGCCCCTCTTATCGGCTATGCTCCGCTTGACTCACTCCACGCGGTCGCCGATGGCCACGCCCGTTTCGAAGGTTCGCTCTCCGATCCACAAGCGTCGACCGGTCAGTTACAACTGACTCGTCTCGAAGTAAGCCCGGCAAAACAAGTCACTTTCAGAAATCAGGGGACTGTCACTCTGACTCTCAACCACGGCAGTTTTTCCATCACCGCCGCCAGAATCACGGGACTTTCCACCGACATTACCGTGGCCGGAACCGTCGCCCTCAATTCGAAAACCCCGATGAATCTCGCCATTCGCTCCAACGCCGATCTCGCCGTTCTGAAGACCTTTTTCCCCGGCGCCATGGCTTCCGGGACGGTGGACGTAAACGCGTCTCTTCGCGGCACGCTCAACGCGCCAAACTTTAGCGGACGGCTCCAGCTTACCGGCGGATCGTTTCAGCGGGTCAGTTGGCCCAACGGAATTTATGATGCGAACGCGCTGGTCCTGCTCAGCGGCAGCGGCGGTCAGATCCAATCATTCACTGCCCAATCCGGAGGCGGAAAGGTCGCGGTCACGGGATTTTTCTCACTGGCTAATTCGACTCTCACTTATCATCTCCAGACCGACGCCCGCCAGGTGCGCACTCGCTATTCGGGAGCTTCCGTCACCGCGAATGCTCAACTGACGCTCTCCGGCACCTCACGCGCCGGCCTGCTCACCGGCGCCGTCACCATTTCGCGCGTCGGCTACGGTCAGCAGAGCGACATTGGCTCGATTCTTTCCGCCGCCACCAAACCGCCCGCCCCGCCCTCGGCCGCAGCCGGCCCGTTCTCGACGATTCGCGCCCGCGTTCAAATTCGTACCGCGACCAACGTTTTGTTCCAGACCACTCTCGCGCAACAGCTTGCCGCCACCGCCGATCTCACTCTGCTCGGCTCCCTGCAAAATCCCGGCATGGTCGGCCGCATTAACATCACCAGCGGTGCGTTGGTCTTTTTCTCCAATAAATACTCGGTCAATCGCGGCGTCATTTCTTTTTACGACGCCACCACCATCCAACCCGTTCTCGACATCGATATGGAGACCAACGCCCAAGGCGTCGACGTCAATCTCACCGTCTCCGGCCCCATGGATAATCTCAAGCTCACCTACCGCTCTGATCCGCCGCTCAAGTTCGAGGACATTATCGCCTTGCTCGCCGCTGGAAAAACGCCGCCCGATCCCACCATCGCCTCCAATCAGCCCCTGGCGCCCGATCAGGGCGCCATGCAGATGGGCGAATCGGCGCTGGTCGGCGCCGCCATCGCCAATCCGGTCGCCAGCCAATTACAGCGCGTCTTCGGCGTTACCCAGTTCACCATCGCCCCTACCTTCGTCAGCGGAACGGCCCTGCCCCAGGCGCGTGTCATCCTGCAGCAGCAGGTCACTCAAGACGTCACTCTGACCTATTCCCAGGATCTCAGCCAAAGCAACGCCGAGCTGGTCCGCATCGAGTGGGAGCTCGATCCCCGTTTTTCCGCCGTCGCCACGCGCGACGAAAACGGCATTTTCAGCATCGATTTTTTCTGGAAAAAGCAGTTCCACTAGCAGGGTGCTGAAAAAGGGGACTGACCGCTCGGATGTGCGAGTGTCAATCGGGTCTTTCTCTGCCATCAGCCTGCACGCCGCGGCACCGGCGCGCGTCAATCTTTCAAAGATCCGCGAACCCGGTGGCGGGTTCCAACCGGATTTTTAAACGAACGGTCGAAAACCCGCGGCGGCCGGATGCTAATCTGAAAATTGTTGCTTCAGGAGATTCGAATGCGTCTTTCTGCCGCGTTTTTTCTTTTACCCTTCGCCGTTCTGGCTCAATCGCCGGCTCCCGCCCCGCTTCAATATCCCAATAAAACCGCGCCCCCCGCCGTCGACCAGGCCCTGCGCGCCCGCGTCAACGAATTTTTTGAGTATCACGTCGAAGGAAAATTCAGCAAGGCCTACGCGCTGGTCGCCGAGGATACCAAAGAGTATTATTTCGCCACGCAGAAGGTCACCTTCAAATCTTTCAAGATCGATGGCATCCGCTATTCGGACGATTTCCAATTCGCCGAAGTCGATCTCACCGGCCAGCGTCTTTGGCAGCCTCGTCCCGATTTTCCGGTCAGCATCATCGCCGTTCCCATGCACACCACCTGGAAAATCGAGGACGGCAAGTGGATGTGGTACGACCATGCTCGTCCCACCCAGCTCCTCCCGATGGGCCCGTCAGACCCGAAAGCCGCCGAGGGCCACTCCAGCCCGGGCGACGGCACCCCCGACCTCAGCGCCGCCGCGATGCAGGGGCGCGTTGCCGCCATCCTCCGGCAGCAGCAGTTATCCCCACTCGATAAATCCGAAGTCGTCTTCAGTTTGAATAAATCATCTTCGCAGGAAATTGTTTTCCACAATGTCCAGCCCGGGGATGTCAAGCTTTACCTCGACCAGTCCGCGAAAATTCCCGGCGTGACCGCTGAGTTGGATAAATCCGATCTCGGCGCCGGCCAGCAGGCGATCCTCAAACTTCATTTCGATTCGAAGGACGCGCCCGCGGCCCCTGCCGTTTTCACCCTCCGCCTCGTGCAGGAACCACTCGATCGGGTTTTTCTTATCTCAATCAAGTTCGCCGCTCCGGCGCCCTGAGGCTCGAATCGCGGCTACCGGCCCGGAATGGTCTCCCGGTTGCTCCAATCCTCGCCGGAGGCAATTTCGCCCATGCTGATCGATTCCCATCGCACAACGCATGCCAGTCTTGATACTACTTTGGCTACCAAATCCGCCACGGCCCGCACGACCTCGCAACCTTTCGAGCAGCAGTTCGCCTCTGCGCTCAGAAATGTGACGGCCAAATCCCAAATTGAATCCCAAATTGAAAAATCCGCGCCGACCACGGCCCCTGTGGTCCTGAGCAACCCGGACGTGCCGGCGGCGACGACAACAAGCACAACGACCAGTACCTCTAACGCCACCACCGCGACCACCCCGGCCGCTTCGACATCCGAAATGACCCCAACCGAAGCCTACTGGGCCGAGCAGCCCCCCGCCGTTCAGGCTCTCCAGTACGCCCCCGACGACCAGAAGGCCGCCATGGCCCAGCAGCTCGCTAACGAAGGCTACACCATCGACGTTCCCATTATGGTCTGGGGCTGGGACCCATTGGCCACTATGATCCAGCGCCAGGAGGACGGCTACACCTGGGTACCCTCCGCGCTTCAACCGAGCTCCGACATCGCGCCCGGCGTCTCCATGCCCGGCGAGGCTTCTTACAACGCCAGCAACCCGCCCGCCGGATCCATCCAGGTCAGCACCGCTTTCGCCGACGGCACTGATATCGCCGCCGACCCGATCGCCGAAATGTGGCTCCAAGGGGAAACAGGCACCTCCGCGACCAGCGCGCTAACCAACAGCTAATCAACCCGGTACGCTTCCCGCTCGCCCGTCGCCGCGAATCCGCCGTGGCATAGATTGGGCATGAGTACACCCGTAAGCGCACCCGTGACGCCTCCGCAGCCGGATCTCGAGTGCTATGGAATCCAGTCCCTGGCCCTCTTCGTCTCCTACACCCGCGACAGCTATTTAGCTGCTTTCGGCGTTCAGGCCCCCGCCTGGGATCCGACGCGTCTCACCAAAACCTGGTTCGACTCGACCGTCGACACCTCTAACCCCGCCAACACCGCGACCTACAACATCGTCGCCGTCAATTCGAGCGGTGTCTGGGGCCTCCAGCCGCTGAGCATCGCCGCCGGCGAAGCCGCCACCGTCAATCTCACCGGCTCCGTCACCTACCCGCCCTATACGGTCGCCCCGACCGACGCCACCAGCGGCGGCGCCGTCATCAATCCCGATTATCTGAGCCTTCAGTCCGACGCCCAGGCCCTGATGGCGACGCTCAGCGGCACCGATCTTACCGAAGAAACCGGGAACGCCTCCTTCCCCATCCTCTACCCTGCGGATGAGCCGCGCCGCATCTGGGATTTCTACGTCAACGGCATTCTCTGCAACGCCGGCCAGCTTCTGTTGCAGATGAACGCCAATGGCATCGGCGCGCCGGGCAGCTGGCAGATCACCGCCAGCGGCCCCGTGTGGACCTCCACACCCTCGCCAACCGGCCTGACCGGCACCAGCGCACCTCGCCCCATGCCGGTTCGCAATCTTTTGCCGAACGAGCAATTGCAAACCGGATTGATGGGCGTAAGCGTAATCCGCACGGACCTGGAGCAGCAGCAGGAAGCCCAAGCCGGCCAGTTCACCCCCGACGACCGCGCCACGCTCCAGCAGGTCTACCAAATGCTCTCAAGCCTGACCTCATAAGCGCCGCCAGCGTAAGAGTCTGTGTGAAAACCCTGGTAACGGTGGCTTTTTTGTTCTTTTGCGAGCAAGCGACAAAATACTCCCGGAGCCGCCAGGCGACTCCGGGAGTATTGCTTCGTTTACTGCACCACCGGCAGGTATGCCAGGTTGCTATAGACTGGCGTTGCCGTTGTGCTCGGCTGGCCGTTCACCAGCGGCAGCGTGCCGACTGAAATCGGAACGTTGGTTCCGGCCGAAATCCCTGGGTTATTCGCCGGAATCGTAAACTCGACCAGGTATGCGCCGATGAGCCCGCTCGCGTAAGTCGAGGCCAGAACCGGCACACCGACGTTATTCACGCCGACGATAACGTATTGGTTCGCCGCCTGGCCGCCTCCGGGGTTGTCGGTGCTGGCCGCTGGAGCGGTCTGTCCGAGTCCCGTCACCACGAGGTAGTACGTCTGGCCGCGCACGGCCGGATGGCTGGGCGTCACGTACAGGCCGTCGGACGCGCCAACCACCGCGGCGTAAGCGTAATTATTCGGTCCGGCGTAGGTGAAGATTCCCGGCTGTGCCGCTAGCACCGGAACACCCGATACCTGCGTCGTGACGCTGTTCACCGTAATGCTGACGTTGGTCGTGCTGCTGGTCGTCGGAAGTTCGCAAGGCGTCTGGAAGGTCGCCTGTTGAATCCCGTTTTCATTACTCACCGACGAAATCGGCGTCTCGATTCCGCCGACCGTCATACTGCTGATGGTCCCCAGCGAATACGGCAGCGGTCCGAACGACGGACCCGTGGCCAGATATCCGGCGGTAGGCGCCAAACCGCTGCCCTGCACCACCGCCAGCCCGCACGGAACCAGTCCCGGCGTGAAGCTGGCCGCGTTCATGAAGCTGCTGGCCGTAAGCGTCGGACCCGGCGGCACCGACGTGAGCGAAGCCGACGCCGTCAATCCCGCGCCGGCCGCGGTAATCGTAATCGGACCCGCGGTCGACCCTGCTGTCACCGTCGTCTGCACCTGTCCGGCCGAATTGGTCATCGCGCTGGTGGGACTCACCGTCGCGCTGCCCGAACTCACCGTGAAGTTCACCGTCGCCCCCGGCACCGGATTGCCCGATTTGTCGGTCATCCTGAACAGTAGCGGACTCGCGAACGGCTGTCCGACCGTGGCCTGTTGCCCGCCGCCGCTGGCCAACACAAAGGAAGTCGCCACCGCAACGCTGGTCAGGCTAAACTTGGCCGTGGCTCCGGTCGAAGTGAGCGTTGCCGTCACGACCACCGCTCCGGCAGTCTGTCCAAGCGTCACCGTGGTGCTCGCATCGCCGCTCGGCGCCGTGATCACGTTCGCCGGGGACACCGTAGCCGAGCCCGCCGTCACTTTGAAAGTGACCTGCTGGCCGGCCAATGCATTCCCGCACGCATCGAGCACCTGCACCACCAGCGCGTTCGAAACCACCGCTCCTGCATTGGCGGTCTGATTGTTTCCGCTGATGATATTAAGCGCGTTTGCGCCGCCAGGAAGTATGGTTACCGGATACACATAAGAGTTAATCGCGTTCCCGACCCAGATGAGAACGCTTGAACTTTCTGTCGCTCCTCCGGCGGGGCAGACGGCGGGCGCAACATTGCAGCTCGCAATCCCCTGCGCGTTCGAATCGGTTGATCCCTGGCACTTGATGGGCGATGGCGGAGGTTGGGTCGGGTCGCCGGTAAGGTTGTCCGGACTATACAATTGAATGCCAACACCCGGGACGGGGCAGGTGCTCCCTCCATTCGGGCATCCCCCGCCGTTCCAGATGATCAATGCCTGGATGCCGGCGATGGATGTCTGCCCGGCAGTGACGGTAATTGGCGCACCGCCCGTAGCCGGGGTTATGATCTCGACGGTGGGAGGCGAATTCACGCCAGGCTGCCAATAATACACCGTTTCGGTGTAATTGACGGATCCGTATGACGAGGAGGCGGTCACGGTCGTCTGCTGGAAGCCGGCGGTGACCGCCGTCGGGCGGAAGTAGACGCCGGCCTGTCCGCTGCTATTGGTCAAGGTCTGAATGCCCCCGCTCACAATGGTGGCGTTGGCGTCGGCGGGCAGAGAAGTTAGGCTGCCCAAGGCCCCGCTGGGGAGCGAGAAGGTGACCTGCACATTGGGCAGCGCGGCCCCGGTCGTGCTGGTCACCTGGACGATCAGCGGTTCCGGTTCTTCCGCAGAGCCATCCGCGACAGACAGGAATTGTCCGTCCCCGGAAATGACGGTCATCTGGGATACTGTGCCGCTGCCGCCGCTGCCACTTCCGCCGCTGCCGCTTCCGCCACTCCCGCCGCCGCTGGTACTCGAGGGCGCCGGCACGTTGACCGTGAAATTCGTGGAGGCTCCGCCCGCCGTGAGCGTAATGGTGCACACGTTCGACGGGCAGGTCGCGCCCGCCGTCGGTACGCTCACCGTCGTCTCCACGACCCCTTGTGCGTTCGTCGTCGGCGCCGGAGTATTGATGACCAGCCCGGTGGTGGAATCCGTGCTGAAGGTCGCGTTCTGCGCGAAGACCGGCAGTCCCGCTGTGCTGAGCACCTGCCCGATCAACGCGGTCGACGTCCCGCCGTTCGCCGTGATGGTCAGATTGTTGGTCAGGGTGTTGATCGCCGCCGCGCCGGTGGTTGCCGGCTGATAAGCCGTCTCCATCACCCCGCCGTTGAATGCGGACAGGCAGTTGCCGCACAGCAGGGTGTTCGTGTCCAGGTTGACGTTGTAGAGGTCGGGCTGTGCACCGTTGGCCACCAGCAGGAACAGGTACGCCGCCGACGGAATTTCGTTCGAAATCGCCGCCGTGACAATTTCATTCCGCACCACCTTATCCAGAATCCCCGAAGTCGACGTCACCAGGCTCGGTGCCGCGACCGTTGCCGAAAGCGGGCTGGTCGATACGTCGTACAGCGATCCCAGGCTGGCCGAATAGGCGAAAATACGGCTGCTCGACGCCACCAGGATATCGGTGAACTGCGGGGGGCCGGTGGGGTTCCAATACGTCACCGCCTGGGTTTGCAGATTCACCTGCGCCATCACCCCGCCGCCCGACCCGGAGCTCAGATTGATCAAATACGCCGTCGACCCGTCCGGAGTGTAGTGCATCGACCCGGGTTGAAAGTTGAGGCAGATCGTGGTGCCGTTGCTGCATCCGGACGCCGCAGTGAACGCGACCGGATCGATTTCGTAGATGCCAAACTCGACCGTCTCATACAACTGTCCGGTCGGTGAGATCGAAAGCGACGTTCCCGTCCCGCGCAGGCTCAGCGTCGTGACTTGCTGGAGCGTAGCGAGGTTGACTTTGGTGATCACGCTTCCTCCGCTAAGGGTGGTGAGCACGTACGCGTATTGCGAGTCCGGGGTGGTCGTAATCCAGCAGGAGATGCACACGGCCGGCCCCGGTGTGCCGGCCTCGAAGGTCGCGGTGCCGTTGAGCGGCAGTGCCGCCGCGACCTGATTGTTCGCCGTGGTGATCACATAGAGCTGGTCGGCGGCCACCAGAAGGTATTTTCCGTCCGGGGAAATTGCCGCCGCCGTCGGAGCGCCGCAGCTGGTGGACGCTCCCGCCGCGCAACTCGCGCCCAGGCCGGTGATGGTTTGGAACGAACTCGCATCGAAATTGCTGTCCGCGGACCACAGCGACGTCGGTCCCGCGGTCCCAACCAGATAAAACTTGGTGCCGTCCGGCGTCGGCAAAATGGCCGCGATTCCTGACGGCCCCTGAATGTTAAAAGTCGGGCTGGCCAGGTTCGCCGTGTCCACGTAACCCGCCGCTTGGGTAAACGTATTCGGCGGGGTGTTGAACTGGAACAGGAATTCCTGTCCGCTGGTTCCCTGCCCGAAGGCTGCGATGCTCGCGGCGGCGCACCATATCACCACGACGGAGAAAAATCGATTCAGCATTGAAATAGAAACCTCTCGGAGGACGAGACGGACGCGGGCAGACAAGGATTGTACCACAATTACTAGTTTTTTTATTACCGATTTTCCGGTTTTTTCTGATGATTTTTTCGCCTTTGGAAGCGATCATCGATCGCCGTTCCGGTGGCCGGAAATGAACCGGGACTGAAGGGCGTGCCAAGGGCCTGTGGCCCATCGAAGGGCATGAAAGATCCGATCAAACCCCACCATGGCGCCTCTGTTCGATAAATCGACTCAACCGTCGAGTTTTTCAGCCCTGACTGGCGGGGCTGTCTCGTGTCATGCAAGCCCGCCGATTATGGCGGAGTTTATTTTCGACGTCTCGGCCAATCATGGGAGCGTCTGAACGAGGCTGCCCACCACTTCGGAAAGACACCCCAATAAAGCAAAAAGGGAGGAGCCGAAGCTCCTCCCTTTTCAAACTGCAAACTGCTGCTTAGTGGGCCAGGTTCTCCGAGGCCTGAGCCGTCCGGAAGAGGCCTCCCTTGTCAAGCTCAAGACCGAGGTACCCCTCGGAAATGCCCGGCGACAACGGTCCGCCACCAAGCGGGCTGATGAACGCGAAGCCGTGGCAGTACTGGAAGCCAGCCTGGGCAATGATGTAGCCCTCGAACTGGCCCGTTCCGGCTCGGCCATCGAGTCCGTTCGCGCCCGTCGTGCCAATCGCTCCACCGCCACTGCTGAGAACATAAGTCAGCACCTGGCCGGCGGGAACGACGCCGCTAGTCTGGGATGAGGGTGCAACCTGACCTCCAGCGCCGGTACCGAAGTAGAAGAACGTGACCGTTCCCTGTTGCGGTGTGGCGCCAAAGCCGTAGTTGGCCCCTGGATCAAGCGAGGTGTTGGCGATTGCGAGACCCGTATCAAAGCCGCTGTTAGAGACGGTGAACGGGAACAGCAGGTCGCACGCGCACTTCACGACTTCAAAAATATTGAGCGGCGTCGCGCCCGGAATGAAGCGCGGAACCGGCAAAGTGGCGGAAGGCTGGCGAGCCGTCGCCGTGGTATAGAACGGAGCGAAACCGCCGGCAACCTGGGTCGCAGTTCCGGGGACCGGTAGGCCGATCGGCGGATTCGAGCTCAGGTTGGAAGCGTACGCCACGACTACAGGGACATCCGCCGCTTCGGTCGAGTTCGGGTCGGCGAAGAGCACTTCGTAGACCGCGAGACCTCCCGAGACCTGGATCAGGTTGTTGGTGCCGACGGGCGGCCCGGCAGTGGGGTTTACAGTGACTGTACTGGAAGCGCCAGCTACGGTGGCGCCAGTCGGTGCGGTGAACGTGCCATTGCCCGAAGCATCGGTCGCAGTGTACACCATCACGCCTGTGATCGTGGTGCCGTTGGTGAGCGTAACCACGGGATTCACATAGATGTTGACACCCTGCGGGATGTTGGTGAAGGACAACGCGAGACGGGTACCCTGGCTCGCGATGCCGGCGTTTTGAATGCCGGTGCTCGCATCATAGAGAGGCAGCCCGCCAGCGCCAAGAGTCGCTGAGGCGGTCGGCGGGTTTGGAACCGGGGCAGCTTGAGCCGTAGTGCCGCCAGCCCACTCAAATCCGCTTTCCGTGAAATAGTTATACCCTGGCACATTCTGCGCCAAGTCCGACGGATAGTTGAGTGTACCCCCGTAAACGTCGCCGCCGATGGTGACGGTGCCATTGGCGAGCATCGTTGCGATGTTCTTGGCCTTCCAGGAACTGGCGAAGCCCTCAACAAACTGCACACCAGGCTGCACACTAGTGGGATAGTTGGTGGTGTTGTTGCCCGTACTGGATGTTCCGGCGAACAACTTCGGGTTCTCCGAATTGCACTGCAGGAACGCGAGATTGTTGAAGTTGGTGTCGCCCTTTCCATCGCTGGTGACCGTCAGACCATTCAGGATGGTCGCAACGTTCTGCTGCGCGGTCAGGTTATTGATCACCAACCCCGACACGCCCGAGAACGACACGCTCATCGTGACCGTCTGCTGCACAAACGACGATGCAACGCCCAGAATTTCGGCATCCGCGCGAATGTTGGTAATACGCAGGCTGCGGTAGGGAAGCGTGCCCGGCGGATCGAACGGAACGCCCTGGAATACGATACTGCTGCTAATCCCGGTCACACCCAGATTCGCTGTGCGCCCCTGGAAGACGTTGGGATGACCCGCAGTTCCGTTGTAGGTATCATACGGATTGCCGTCACTGGTGATCTGGCAAACACCGGGACCAGAAACCGTGTTCTCCGGCGCGCCGGTCTGGCCGCAGTTGAGAATCGGGATCGAAGCTCCGGCCGGAGTCGTGGTAGCGCTGAGGCCGCCCGGACCGGTCGCCGTATTCGGATTGTCGACAATCAACAGCGCCTCATCGAACGGGCTGCTGGCGCCATTCGTCAGCTTGCTGGTGATATTCGTGCTGAGAAATACCTGAATGCTAACTGAGGGAACAACCCCGCCGGCCGGAGTGGAGGTGCCACCCGTACAGGTCAGCGTGTAATCGCCGACCAGATCCGCATAGGCTTGCGCCCGGATCAAGGTCGGAACGGTGGAAGCGGAGCAATTGACAGCGCCTCCTTGAGCATTAGCCGGTATAGTGAGCCCCACAATCAAGGCCACCATGGCTAACGCATAAAGCCATTTGCGAAAATCTGCCATTTCCTTCTCCTTGTGAATTCTTGGATTCGAATTGATGGAAGTTCTCTTTTTCAACCTGAGCCTCAATTTGCGATCCTCGCGTTTTCGCGTAGAATCCGAGCTTCCCCCCAGCCTGACTTCAAAAACTCCAAACTTTCAGCCCGCGCCTCGCGGCCCGTGCCTGGCTGATCTCCGCTCGACTGCTTTCCTGCAAAGCTCATTGCTTTAAACTTCTCTTTGTCAACGCTTCCTTAGTTACTTCACTACCACCCGATTCATCGACCTCGGCTTTCCCTAGCCACGCAGCCGGGAAAACTGCCGGATCAAGATACCGGGCACTTCGGTTCTCATGTGCTCGCGGGACTCACGGTCATGAATGCCGCACGAAAACTTTATTTACTTCTGTTACACCCTGGACGCAGTCAGTTATTGATAACACCCTTCCGCAGGCCAAGTCAAGCAAAAAGTTGTATTTGCGCCTTTCGGCAGGCTCCCAGGAACGGGCGTTTCAATCCAACTATTCGACCATGTTACGGCGGCCCGCGTCAAGAAAGTACAGCGAACGGCGTAAAATGGGTCCCGAATGGAGAATGTACGCGGCCGACCGGCGATCGGCCAGTCTCTAGCGTTGAGAAATCCAGTTATAGATTTTTAACCATTTTCTTGAGCAGTTGCACCCGCGTTTTCAGCTCGTCGCTCGCTTCGATCAGGGTGGTCTCATCCCAGATGACGTGCGGAGTCATGAACATGATCATCTCGCTGCGCGAGTGCATCTTCTGCTTGCTGCCGAACAGGATGGGACCGACCCAGGGGATGTGGATCAGGCCGGGAATCCCGTTGATCTGATCGGTAACGGTATCTTTAATTGTTCCGCCGATGGCGACCGTATCGCCGTCCTGCATGGTCACCTGGGTCTGCACCACCTGCTGCGAGAAGGCCGGCGTTCCGTCCACCGTTGCGACGCTGTTGTCGATGGCGCTGATCTGCTGGCCAATGTACAGAGTCACGATTCCGCCCGGACTCACCCGCGCGTTGACGTCCAGCGTGACTCCGGTATTCTCCGACGAAATACCGGAGCTGGTCACGACGCCGCTCGAGGCGGGAATGACGGTGGTCCCGGTCGAGACCGGCACCTGGTCGCCGACGGTGATGCTCGCCGGGATGCTGTCAGTGGCGATCAGGCTCGGCTCCGAGATCATGTGAACTTTGGAGGCGTTTTCATTCAGGCTGAGCATGGCCAGCAGCTCGCGCCCGCCCTGGACCAACGCGCCCGCGGTGAGCGTAGCGGTCCCCCCGGCGTTAAGCGCGGTCTGAATGGTGGTGCTGGTCCTCGACCCCAGCGAATAGGTGATGCCGCTGGCGAACTGATCGGTCAGATCGACCTCATAAATTTTGGCTTCGAGCAGGATCTGGCGCGGCGGCGTGTCCAGTTCCTTGAGAATCGACAAAATATTCTGATACTGCTGCGCGTCGGCCTGAATGATCAGGGCGTTGTCCAGCGGATTGGGCACGATGCGCGGCGGCTTGGGCTGTTCGGAGGCGGCCTGCGCGGCGGCCGCGCTGGCGTTGGCGTTGGCTCCCGGTACCGCCATTCCCGCGGTCTGGCCCGTCGCGCCGTTGGGGTTCACCCCAGCAGGAACCTGCGCCGAGTATCCGCCAAAGGCGGGGGCGCCGTAAGATCCGCCGTAGCCGGCGCCGCCGCGCATGGGTCCGGATCCGCAGGTTCCAGCGCCGCCGAATCCGGCCGAAAAACTGTTCATATTGCCGTAGCCGCCGGGATTGCTGTAATTGCTGCCGATGCCGCCGTAGCCGCCGGCACCGCCGTAGCCGCCGTAGCCGCCATAACCGCCATAACCGCCGCCCATCGTTCCGTATCCGCCATAACCCCCGCCGGCGCCGCCGTAACCGCCGTAGCCGGCCGGCATTCCGCCGCCGCCATAGCCGCCGTAACCCGTGGACATCGGCGCGGAAAACCCGTAAAGCTCCGAGAGGGCCATCGCCAGGCAGTACGAATCGCGATAGCGGACGCGGTAGACGTGGGTTTCCATGGCTCCGCCGGGCGCGATCTTCACCGGAACGTCGAGTTTGTTGATCCACTGCCCGACGGTTTCGAACACGCCGGGATTGGAAGCGATGGCGATCAGCGTGTTGATGCGGTCAATCGCCAGAAAGCGCGCGGGCGCGTTTTTGGGGTCGAGCGAGATGTTTTTAAAAATATTTTCGAGGTCCTTCTGAATATCGGAAGGCCGGGTGTTTTTGAGTTCAAACAGGCGCACGCGCTGGTTGACGAAAGTGTCGCTGTCGAACAGGTTGATGATTTCCATGGTGCGGCGCATGTTGCGGCGGCTGTCGAGAATGAACAGCAGATTCGCCGGCGCGTAGGTTTTGGTTACGGCGTGGTCGCCGGTGAAGGCATCCAGAATCTTGACCAGCTCGTCCACGGCGACATATTTCAGGAAAACCAGATTCATCATGGTCTGATCGTCGTCGGGAATATCGGCGCCGGCCACCTGCTGTGGACGCAGCGGCTCATGGTTGATCTCGTTGAGCTGCACCACGCGGTAAATATTGCCCTCTTCGACCAGGCCGAAACCGTTGATGCGCAGGATCTGGTTGAGCAGCTCGCGCGCGTCCAGGCTGCGCGTATCGCCGTAAGTATTGAAGGTGACAGTGCCTTGCAGCTTGGCGTCGACCATGAGGTTCAAATGTAAAAAGCGAGCCAGCTGGTCGACGACCTGGCTAAGCGACGCATCGGTGAGGTTCAACGGGCCCATCGGCGCGGGCGGACCGGGCGGCGCGCTGCGCACCGGCGCCGAAATCTGCGGCGTCGGGGCCGCGGGCGCAGGTGGCTGCGCGGCGGGAGGCGGGGTCTGCGCGACAGCGAGTCCCGCTACGCCCACGAAAATCGCAATCAGATTCGTTTGCATTTTACTTAATCGTCTCCCAGTGGCAGGCTTGCCCCATCAGGGTGTGCGAAATCACTTTGCGTTTGCCGTCCTTGATCGTTCCGTCGGGGGAGCTGTCGCCGGCGACGCAGGCATAATAGCCGGCGCCGTAAGGCGCACCCACCAATTCGTCCGGCGCTTTGGCCGCCGGTGAGCTGCCCAGCGACTCGCTTCGGGATGCGGCAGGCGGCGCGGCGGCGCGCGGCGTAGAGGCCTGCTCCCGTGACTCTTCCTTGGGCCGCAGGTCGGCCAGGCTCTTTTCGATTTTTTCGTCGTTGAAAGCCAGGGTGATTTTGTCCTCATCGAAACTGACGATGACGAACTTTTGCTTATCGCCGACCTTGTCGCCGGCGCGATAGGTTTTCTGCGCGGCGTTGCCGGCGGTGCTCAAAAAAATCACCGGATCGCTCAGCCGCACCTGGCCGAAATAAAACGGAAATGGCGGCAGCGGCGGCTTGGGCGGCGGCGGCTTTACTTCGACGATCTCGGTGGGGTTGCGGTCCTTTGAAAACAGCAGGCGCGAGGCGACTTCCAGGTATTGCGCGGGCGTCACCGGCGGCGGCGCGTCGATGGGCGGCGGCGGAAGAATTTTTCTGGGCTGCGCGGCGCGGGTGAGCACGCCGTGCTGGTGCGCTTTTTCGCCGCGAACCTGGTCGCGCAGCAGCCACCCGAAAAATCCGGCGAGCGCGATCAGCGCCAGCGATAGAAAGGCGACGCGACGGTTCATGCGCGCGGCCCCGGGACCAGCTTTCGCGGAACCGCCGCGGAAAGGGTCAGGCGCACGCTGATGCGTTTGTCTTTATTCGCCGTGGCGTTGATGTGCAGCTCGGTTACGGCCAGCATTTCCGGACGCGCGGTGATGGCCGCCAGCATGTTCACCAACTGGTCGATGTGACACTCGAAGGCAACGCCGGCGCTGGCGGTGGCGTAATCCTGGCCCAGCGGGCTGACGCCGAACAGCTCGGAGCGAAACACCACCGCGGGCGTTTCCGCCGCGCCCACCGTGCGCAGAATTTCGAGCAGTTGTGCCTGCGCCTGCGCCGCGGTATCGGCGGTGAGCAATCCTTTTTCCCGCTGCGCGAGCGCGGCCTGGGCGTGCTTGAGAATTGCTTCTTTTCCCGGCACCAGCGCGGCGACATCGCGGGCGTGCTGCAAACGGCGCTCCGCGGCGGCCAGCGTTTCCGCCGCCGGCGCGACCACCGTTGCCTGCGAATTATCGGGCCAGAAACGGATGATCAGGCCGAGCAGCAGCGACACCGCAAAAGAAGCCAGCGCCCGGCGGTAAAACGGAGTCAGCGTCATCGTCCGCCCTCGCGCCGGCTGCGAATGCGAAACTGTTCGCCGTCCTGGGTGCGCAGCGGCGGTCCGATGAATTCGGAGCCTTCAAACCACGGCGAGGCGTCGATGGTTTTGAGCAGCGGCGCGGCCTGATCGGCGCTGCCCGCCACCATCACCCCGGCGCGCGTCAGGTCGAAGGAATTGAGCCACACCGTCTGCGGCAGAATATGGGTCATTTCGGCGAGAATGTCCAGATCCGATTTGGTCTGGCGGCGAAAATCGTCGAGCAGCATCGTGCGGGCGCGCGTCTGATCGATTTGCCGGTCAAGCGCGGCGGAACGATCGGCCTGGCGCTCCACGCGGCGAATTTCGTTCTGCAAGCTGCTCTCGTAGCGGCGATTCTCGAACGCCGGAACCGCGATCAGCGCGGCGGCGGAAACGATCAGCATCGATCCGGCGAGGGCCAGCGGAACCCAGGTGGCGCGCGTGCTGGTCTGGCGCAGCTCGGCCGCGAGGAGATTCAGGCGAAGCGCCAGGCGCGGGCACGCCGAAGCGAGCGCGGCGGCGTAGGGCAAGGCCGGCGCCGCCGCTAAAACTTCGGAGAGCGGCTGGGCCTCGGTTGCCGGATCGATGCGCAATTCGGCGGCGGCAAGCGCGTCGGCACGCGGCTCGGAATCGGGGAAGGTCGCCGAAAAAAGCGGACGCGCGGCGCTTTCACCGTAATATTCGACGTGACCGTCGAGATTTTCGGAAAGGAGAAGAGCGCCGGCCGCAGGTTTTGAAAAAAGACGCACAGCGGAATAAATCACCGCGACCGAACAGGTGAACGACGCCAGGCGAACGCCCGCCTCGGAGAAAATCGACGCGTAGCGGTCGATGGCGGCGCGGCGGGCGATGGCGATGAGCACGGTTGAAGTGGCGCCGAGGCGCGTCCAGCTCGCGGTGACGTCGCTGTCGGCGTAAGGATGCAAGCCTTCCAGTTGAAACTGAATCGCGGCGTCGAGATCCTTGTTCGAAACCCCCGGCAAAGAGAGCTGGCGCACAATCACGTCCTGACGCGGCAGAAGCACTACGGCGGGGACGTGGCGCAAATCGAATTTGCGTAAAAATGCCGCGTACCCGGCGCCCCACAGTGCGGCGGATTGATGCGGAAAATCGGCGATGGTGAGCCTTCCGAGCACGCGCGCGCCATTGGGCCGGACGCGCACCGCGGTGATTTCGAGCGATTCGGCGCCGTGCGGTCCGGTGATCTGAATACCGACGCCGCGGCCGAAGGCGACCAGTTTTTTAAGCTCGGCGGGGATCATGAGAGCCTCGGCAAAAAAGTGGCGCACGCATTCCTGCGTGCCGCATCGACAGTCCTGTCGATGCCTCGCGGCGCGGCGGCGAGACCCGGTGCGTCGAGAGGAGTCTCGACGCGGCACGCGGGAGTGCGTGCGCCACCCCTCACTGCATCGCTCCCGGCGGGGCGATTTCGTTTTCCGACCAGGCGTCTTCGTACCAGCGCAGAACGTGCACCGGGTCGGCGGCGTAATAGGTCGGATCGAGCATCTTGATGACGGCCGAAGCGCTGCGCACCACCTGCGACGGCGCGCCGTTGGGCGAATGCAGACGCGCCACCGCGCGCAGGGTCCACATTACGTTTCCGCCGATGCCCAGACGCGGCGTCGAAAAGCCCAGCGCGTTCACCTGCGCCATGGCCGAAAACGGCGCGACGCGGCGCGCGCTGACGATGGCCGCGACGCCTTCCGGCGGCACGCCCAGCGCGAGCATCAGCGCCGGGCTGGCGGTATTCACATCGTACGGGCCGGGACCACCCCACACCGAGAAACAATCCCGCAAACCGCCGCTTGAATAAAGCCGGCCTTGCGCGTCGGGAACGTAGGTGCCGTAGAAAAGTTCCGGGGTCACGCCTTGCACGTCCAATAATTCCTCGATCTCCTGGATAGACGCGTGGCGCGCCTGAAAAGTCGGATTGAGGGCCTGATAAAACGAATCGAACGGCCCCGGAAATGTGCCGCTGCGCCAGTCCACGATGGCCGCGGTGACCTGCTGCGCTTCAGCCGCGTCGCCGGAAATGGCCGCGACCACGCGCGCGATATCGTCGGGCGTGGCCCGATTGATGTTCATTTTGGCCGATTCCGGAATCATTTCAACCAGCGCGTCGCCGCTGGGAAACGTCATGGCGAGGCGCGGCATTTTCCACTGGTAAAACGGGGTTCCGTCTGGCCGGCGATAGGAGGGTCCCCAGCAGATCCACTGAATGGCGCGCTCGATGGCGCCGTCGGCGAGATAGGACGCGCGCAAGCCGTCGCCGGAGCTTTCGACACGACCGGTTTCGTCGCGCACCGTGGTCGAAACGGAAAAGGCGATGGCGGTCAGCGCGGCGGAGATCCACAATACGACGAGCAGCGCGCCGCCGCGTTGGGTAGTGGGAAGTGGGGAGCGGGAAGTGGGCGGGTCATCGACAGATGGCCGGCTATCCACTACCCGCTTCCGACTCCCCGATTTACCAGAAATCCGCATACGGCGCGCGCACCTCGCGATTGACGTAAATCGGGACCGTGACGTTCACCAGCGGCAGATTGGCGGCGTCGCCGCTCAGAGGAACGATTTCAAAATGCACGGCGAAGGGAAGGTCGGGTTTTATCCACAGGCTGAGCCAGTCCCGGCTGAGCACCGAGTTGGGGACGCGCTCCTTATAAGTGATCTGGCAGGAGGCCAGATGGTCGGCCAGAACGAACGAGCGCGGGGTTTGCTGCGGCGGGGGGACGGCGTCGCCGCAAAACGGCTGCGTGCTGGAGGGTCCGAAATAGGGCGATTCGTTGACGATCAGGCGCAGGCCGGCGCCGGCGGGAACGACCGCGATTTCCAAAATCTGCGGCGCCCCGCGCGAACCTTGCGCAATGGAGTAGCTCGAAACGAGGCGCAGTGATTGCGCGTCGCCGTGAAAGAACGGTCCGCAGGCGCCGACTACGGGCATGATGCCGGCGAGCTCGCGGTAGAGGATCTGATTGGCGGCCATCACCCGGCGATTAGCGGCGATGCGATGGTCGGTTTTTTGGAGCGTGGTGAGTCCGACGCGCAGGGCCAGCAGCATGCCGGTGGCGATGGCGGCGACCAGGGTGACGGCGATCATCAATTCGATCAGCGTGACGCCGCGTTGCCGGACCAATCGGGCTTGGCCCATGCAGTCCCGCCCGTCATGGCGGGGGCCAGCGCGCCTCACAGAATGCTCCTGCGGAAGGCTTCGAGCGAGAAGGCGCGCCGCGTGGAGCCGCTCATCCACCAGATTTCGAGCGCAATGCGATCGACCACCCATTGGCCGCGGCCGGCGCCGGGAGTGGTTTCAAACGCAGTGACCGTCGCGGTCCAGCCGGCGGGAACGCCGCCGGATTCGGCGGGCGGGAACGTCCCTTCAAGCGGCGTGTTGCGCGGCAGTGTCTGGTCGACCAGCAGCTCGTCCATTTTCGACTTGGCGAGCAGCGTGGCGCGATCGTATTCGGTGAGATGCGCGGCGTTGCGCGAAGCCGTCGACAGCGTGTTGAGCAGGCCGGCAACGGCGATGCCCATGATGACGGTCGCGACCAGAACTTCGAGGAGGGTGAATCCGTTGGGGGCTTTAACCAAACTGGCAGGCCGGGGGCCTGCCCCACTATCAGGGTGCTGAAAAAGGGGACAGACCGCTCTGTCCACGGCCATGGTCGCACGCGGCATGAATGACCTACAGGCGGGGACAGAGTAGTCTGTCCCCTTTTTCAGAACCCCACTAGAGTTCATTTGGCGATCTCCGATTGCGCCATTCCGGTAATCGGATCGATGGAGACGGTGCGGCGATGACCCTCCGCGGTCGCGATGACGATGCCGATCGCCGGGACCGTTCCGCCGGGATAAATAATGAACTGGCGATTGCCGTCCGGCGGCGCGATGCCGGGCATCACGCCGGTGATGTGGATGGTGTTGGCCAGCTCCAGACGGCGCACGAAGACCAGATCGGCGGAACGCACGGTGATCGAATTTTCCTTGGGCGATACGACGACCTGAACGGGCTGCTGGCGGCGTTCGGCGCGATCAGCCGCGGTGTCGAGCAGAGCCAGAATCGAATCGGAGGCCGAGCGCAGGCGCAGCGAATCGAGTCCGGAGCTGACCGAGGGAAACGCGAGGCTGGCGAGCAGGGCGATCAGCGTCACGACGACCATCATTTCGAGCAGCGTGACGCCGCGTTTTGCTGAGCTGTGGGGCAAGCCCATGGCCTGCGCGGGGCTCGCAGCTCCGCAACCTGGTGAGCGGCCTGGGAGGACGCCGCAGGCAGGGGGCCTTCCCCATAAAAAACTACTGATTATTCCAACTGACGATGTCGGCATTATTTCCTTCGCCGCCCGGCTGGCCGTCGGCGCCGAGCGAAATGATGTCCGGCTCGTCGCCGTGCTCGCCGGGATATTTATAAAGGTAAGCGCGGCCCCACGGGTCCGTCGGAATATCCTTCGGCAAATACGGACCGGCCCACTGCGGCTGATTTTCCGGCTTGACGCGCAGCGCGTTCAAACCCTGATCGGTAGCGGGATAGCTGCCCGTATCGAGGTGATAAGCGCCCAGCGCCGTCATGAACGATTCGATCTGCGCGCGCGCCTGGGTACGCTTGGCGCGATCGGCCTGTCCCATCATGCGCGGAACCACCAGCGCCGCAAACAGCGCAATGATGGTCACCACCACCAGCATTTCGATCAGCGTAATACCGCGTTCGGATTGTTTCCTCATAGTTAGCACCACACTTTACATCGCGACGTCGTTGATGCTGGTGATGGCCAGCATCAGGCTCAGGATTAATGTTCCCACGATCACTCCCATCACTAATATGATCATCGGTTCGAAGATGGCGGTGAAGCGCTGGATGGCGGTCCGCGTCTCGTTGTCGTAAATGTCGGCCATGCGGTTGAACATGGTGTCCAGATGGCCGGTCTCTTCGCCGACGGCGAGAAGATGCCCGGCAAGCGGCGGAAATTCGCCGGCCTTGGTGAGCGGCGCGGAGATCCCTTCGCCGCGCTTGACGCCTTGCGCGATCGCGTCCAGCGTTCCGGCGATTCGGCGGTTATTCAAAATGCCGCGCGCGATGCCGATCGATTGCACCAGCGGCACGCTCGCCGCGACCAGCGTGCCCATGGCGCGCGCGAATCGTGCCGTTTCCGCCTTGCGCATCGCGTCGCCGAGCAGCGGCAGGCGCAGCCGCAGCGAATCCCACCACAATCTTCCGGGCACGGTGCGGATGTAGCTTTCGAGCGCCAACAGCGCGACCGCGAGCGCGATCGCCGCGGGCATCCAATAAGCCTGCACCGCGGCGCTCACTTCCAGCATGATGGCGGTCGGCGTGGGAACTTTCATGTGCGGGTCCGAAAAAATCTCGGCGAAGCGCGGCACCACAAAATTGAGCAGAATGAAAATCGAGCCGATGCCGACGCAGGTGAGCAGCCCGGGATAAATCAGGCTGCTGATGATGTAGCCGCGCAGATCGTCGCGGGTGCGCTCGAATTCGGCGAGGCGCTCGAAAATGGTCGCCAGGGACCCCGAGGCTTCGCCGGCGCGGACCATATTTATGTACAGCTCGGAAAAATGCGCCGGGTGCGTGGCCAGCGAATCGGCCAGCGATTTTCCGCCCTTGAGCACGCGCACTACGTCCAGCACCACGGAGCGGAACGGCCCGCGTCCGGTCAATTCCGCAGTGATCGACAAAGCGCGGTCCACCGGGATCCCGGCGTTGAGCAGCGTCGATAACTCCTGGGTGAAGAATAAAACGTCCTTGCGCCGGCCGCGCGCGAACACCGGCAATTCGAGATCGAACGATTTCTGCTTGCCGACGCCGACGTAGACAGGGATCAGCCCCTGGCGGCGCAACTCGGAGGCGACCATACGGTCGGTGTCGGCCGTGATGGTCCCGGTGCGGAGCTTGCCATCGCTGGCGACGGCGCGAAAATGGAAAGTGGTGGACACAAAAAAGAATTCAGGAGTCAGGAGTCAGGGCTCAGAATAAAACCTCCCGGCGGACGCCTTTCATTCTGATTCCTGACTCCTGACTTCTGATTTCTTCTGTCAAAACTCCTGCGTCACCCGCATAACCTCCTCCGCCGTCGTCACGCCGCGCGCGACCTTCAACCATCCGTCCTCGCGCAGGTTTCTCATTCCGTGCTTGCGCGCGATGGTGGTGATTTTGCTCGCGTCTTCGCTGCGCATGATCGACGCGCGCAGTTCTTCGTTCAACTCCATCAATTCGAAAATTCCGATGCGGCCGCGATAGCCGGTCGCGAAACAATGATCGCAGCCGGCGCCGCGATAAACGTCGATCAGTTCGCCTTCCGGCGTCACCGCGGTTCCGGCCGGCGACTTACATTCCGGACAGATCACGCGGACCAATCTCTGCGCCAGCACGGCCACCAGCGACGAGGTGATCAGAAAATTTTCGACGGCCATATCGGTGAGACGCGTGATCGCGCTGGGCGCGTCGTTGGTGTGCAGCGTCGAATACACAAAATGGCCGGTGAGCGCGGCGCGAATGGCGATATCGGCCGTTTCGCGGTCGCGAACTTCGCCGATCATGATCACGTCGGGGTCCTGGCGCACGATGTGGCGCAGGCCGGCGGCAAACGTCAAACCTATTGAAGGGTTCACGTGGATTTGATTGATCCCGTCCATCTGATATTCCACCGGATCTTCAATGGTGATGATCTTTTTGTCGCTCTGATTGATGCGCTTCAGCGCGGAATAAAGGGTGGTCGATTTGCCGCTGCCGGTGGGACCAGTGACCAGAAAAATTCCGTGCGGCAACGCGGTGTAATATTCCATGCGCGAGAGCATGTACTGGTCGAAGCCAAGCCGTTCGAGGTCGTAAAAATCGCCGGCGGAGCGGTCGAGCAGGCGCATCACCACCGATTCGCCGTACAGCGTCGGCAGCGTCGAAACGCGCAGATCCACTTCGCGGCCGAGCGTCTTGATTTTGATGCGCCCATC
>Ga0335073_10000976_pt1 | contig 37805 bp, 34 predicted proteins | sample Lox_Sample_22_FD_207093 | JGI IMG/M metagenome (GOLD analysis project Ga0335073, IMG submission 207093) | Soil microbial communities from Loxahatchee National Wildlife Refuge, Florida, United States - Lox_Sample_2.2 | ecosystem: Environmental > Terrestrial > Soil > Wetlands | place: USA... | reverse complement strand
CATGGTCCGCGGCTTCGGCGAAAAGGTAGTTCCAATCGAGAGGCTGCGCCGCCAAATCGCGAATCTCAATCGTCAACTCCGATGAGAGTTCCGTCCGGGCACAGCATACAAGCAGGCGTTTTTCTGTAGGAACGCTTTCGCGCGCGGGAAGCGACATTCGAGTGAGTCGGGAACGACGAACGAATTCTACGACATCGGCGCGGGATAATCGGGCGGATTCTGGAAAGAGAGGGCCTCTCGCCGCACCGCCCCAGGGGCGATCGCGGCGAGAGGAAACTCGAGGCGGTCTCAGGCGGCCATGCTGCCGGACCAGGGCCCTTCCATCTTGATCTTGCGGCCGATCTTGGAGAGATGAGCGCGAAGGCTGGAGGGATCGAGACCGGCGTTGGCGCAGACGCGGCTAAAATTGTCGTGCTCCTCGAAGAGAAATCTTTGTGCGGCGCGCCGCTCGCGCAGAGTGCCATTGCGCCAATCCTCCAGCGCGCGCGTGACGACGGCCGTCCAAAGATGAAGTTCGCCGGCGCATTCCTCGGTCGCATTCGACTGGGTGCTGCGAATCTCTTTCTCGGCTTCCATGTTGCGATCCCCCTCTTGGCTGCGTGCGGCAGCCGGTCGCAACGATGAAAGCATCTGCGTCGCCAAAATGCGGGACCGCGCTACGAAGAGCCGGGTTCTCCCAAGCGATTTGAAATGCATGGATTAGCGAGGCCGAGGGTCGATGGTTGGGCTCTCGCTGTGAGCGGGAGCGTGTTTCGTCCAGGTGCACCTGTGCCAACGAGGTCGAGCTACGTCGGAATGAATCAGGGATCGCGACGCGGGCTAGGTCTTCGCGGCAGGCTCGGCCGAGAGAATCTCGCGGAGTTTCGAAGTTAACGTCGCCAGTGTGAACGGTTTTTGGAGCAAAACCTCGCTTGCAGCGAGTGCCCCGCGGTGGGCCACGGCTTGATCGGTGTAGCCGGTCATGCACAGAACCTTGATCCCGGGGCGAAGAGTTTTGACGCGCTCGGCCAGCTCGTGTCCATTGATTCCGGGCATGATGACGTCAGTGATTAGCAAATCGATCGGACCGGTATGCATCGAGGCTAGCTCCAGCGCGGTTTGGCCGTTATCGGCAACCAACACCTTGTATCCGCTCATCTCGAGATACTCGCGGGTGAGGTCGCGGACACCGCGTTCGTCTTCGACAAGCAGGGCGACGCCCGAGCCGCTACGGATCGCCGTCGAATCGCCAAGTTTCTCCTTGCTCGCGACCGAATCTTGCTCTTCGATCTTCGGCAAGTAGACCTTGAACGTGGTTCCGCGGCCCGGCTCGCTATAGACCCAGATGTATCCGCCGCTCTGCTTCACCACGCCGTACACGGTCGCGAGTCCGAGCCCGGTGCCCTTCCCTTTTTCCTTGGTCGTGAAAAACGGCTCGAAGATGTGCGCCTGAGTCTTTTCGTCCATTCCGCAGCCGTTGTCGGTGACGGCGAGCATCAGATACTTGCCCGGAGCCAACGCGACGGCGGGATGAGAACTGGAAGCATCCAGCTCCACGTTCGCCGTCTCGATCGTGAGGCGGCCGCCGTGGGGCATCGCGTCGCGCGCGTTCACGGCAAGATTCATCACAACCTGCTCGATCTGGCTGCGATCGGCCTTCACGAGCCAGAGATCGGGTACCGTCGAGGTGACGAGGTCGATATCCTCGCCGATCAAGCGGCGAAGCATCTTCTCCATTTCCGCGACGACGGTATGCACGCTCAGAACCTTGGGCTCCATGATCTGCTTGCGGCTGAATGCAAGCAGCTGGCGGGTCAGCGAGGAGGCGCGCTGCGCCGCCACTTGAATCTGCTCGGCGTTGCGCCGGCGCAAGTCCTCGGCCGGGAGCCGCTCGGCGAGCAGATCGGCGTAGCCCTGGATCACCATCAGGAGGTTGTTGAAGTCGTGGGCGATGCCCCCGGCGAGGCGTCCCACGGCTTCCATCTTCTGGGCCTGACGGAACTGTTCTTCGAGCTGTTTCCGGTCCGTGATGTCGAGTGCCATGCAGATGGCGCCCTGGACTTCGCCCGCGGCGTCGCGCAGCGGCTCCACATGGCATGCGTAGGACCCGTCTTTCCATTCGAGGTGAAACGTCCTGGATTCGCCCGAAATCGCGCGGTGGGTGGCCGCGATCGGCGGGAACGTGCGATCCGGTGTTTCGAAGTAATCGAAAAGCGTTTTCCCGACGAGCTGGTTCTGGAGGAGGCCGAGGCGGGCGAGGCCGGCTCCGACAATCGACGTGAACCGGAGGTTCGCGTCAACCGTCCAGAGCACCGCGGGTAACCGCTCGATCAGCACTCGGAGGCGCGCTTCGTTTTCGCGTCGCGCCTCCTCCGCCCGCTTGCGCTCGATGGCGAGAGCAATCTGGCCGCCCACAGAATCGAGAAATTCCAGGTCCCGGTGACTGTAGGCCTTTTCGTTTTCGTAGTCCTGAACCACCAGCACGCCGATCTTCGCCGCCGGCGTGCGCAGGGGAACTCCAAGCCAGCAGCACGAAGGAGTGCCCAAGAGCTCGACGCCGCCGGCTTTCACGAGTTCGCGGCACCGTTGCGCCGGGATCAGCATCGGTTCGCCCGTGCGAAACACATAGGAGGAGCATCCGTTACCCATTTTCTCCGGCGATGGCGGCGGATCGTATTGGTCGACGAAAAACGGAAACTGGACGTTTTCAGCCTCGTCGACGAGCGCGACGAAGCAATTTTCGGCCGAAATCACTTTGCTGAGGGCCCGATGAATCAGGCGAAGGAGGTCGTCCAGGTTCTCCGTCCCGCCCGTGGCGTGCGCGATTTCCGCGATTGCCTGCCGCTCGAGCTCCGATCGTTTCCGCTCGGTGACGTCAACGGCCGTGCCGTCATGGCTCACGATCTTGCCGGCCGCGTCGCGCAGGGCGCGCACATTGAGGGAAATCCAGATGCGGCTGCCGTCTTTCTTGAGCATGAGGCACTCGTAGCCCTCGAGGATGCTGTCCCTTTCGAGCCTCCGCCGCACGTCGTTGCGGGTTTGCGGATCGACGTACAGCTGCCTCGCAATATCGTGGACTTCCGCGATCATTTCCGCGGGCGACGAGTACCCCGCGATCCGAGCCATCGCCGGATTCACGGTGGCGAAACGGCCCGCCGGCGTCGATTCGAAAAATCCTTCGACGGAGTTGTCGAAAATCCTCCGGTATTTTTCCTCCGTCGCTCGCTGTACACTCTCGGCTCGGAGACGCTCGGTAATGTCCTCATAAATCCCGAAACTGCCCATGGGCTTTCCGTCGACGACAAATGGCACGCCGAGAATTTGCACATCGACAAAGGAGCCGTCGCGGCGGCGGCGCTTCGCTATAACCCGCATCATCTCTCCCATGCCCGCACGCGCGATGCCCCTGATCATTTCCTCTCGCTGGTGCGGAGGCGCCAAGAACGAGTCCAGGAGTTTGCCGTGAATCTCGGAGAACGCATAGCCGAACAGTCGCTCGAAGGCGGGATTGCACATCTGCACTCGCCGCTCGGAATCCACGGTCACGATGGCGAGCGGATTATTCTGGCTCAGCGCGTGGAGGTAGGCCGTGCGGTCGGCCACTTCCCTCTCGGACTTGACGCGCTCGGTGATGTCCTGCGCGATCACGAGAACTGCGGTTCGCCCTGCGAAGGGCATCGACTGAGTGATGACCTCCACGTCGAAGATTTCGCCGTTTTTCCGCCGGTGGCGCCATTGACCCCGGCACGCGACCTCTTTGGGGCCCCGCTCGACCGCTTCCAACACCCTCGGAACGTCTTCGGCGGGGCGGATATCCGCAAGCCGCAGGCCAAGAAACTCCTCGCGTGTGTATCCGTATTGCCGGACGGCGGCAGCGTTCACTTCGAGAAAAGAGAGCGTATCGCAATCGACCACGTACATCGCTTGGGGGTTTCGCGAAAAGATCAATTCCAGGTGCGCACCGTCCGCGAGAGGACCAGACGCGGACGGAGACGCGCCGTCGGGCGTCGCCGAGACGCGCGACACCGCCCGCCGCCCTGGATGCAGCTTGGAAGATCCGCGTGCCATAGATTCCGGAGGCGAGCGCCTATCGAGAGAGGGCGTCCACGACCCCAAACCACCTTATCGGCACAGTATCCGAATCCGAAAGGGTACCTTGGTACCGAAAGTCGCCAATTTGTCGATTTGTTTACTACGCACTGCCTCGCAACGGAACCACAGACCCCCGACGACTTCCGGCGAACGTCAGGCGAATGCGGAAATAGCTACGAGTGGCTTTTGCGCGGTACATCGCCTGCGGTTAAGATGGTTGTCGAGGCGCTCACAAAATGACCCCGGGCAAGCAGTCATCCCCCCCACCGAAAACGGCCCCGGAACAGCTGCACGAAGACGTCGAGAACATCGTCCACGCAGAGCATTCCGATCCGTTCGGTATTCTGGGGCCGCACTGGATCGACCGAGGTTCGGCGCGCCTGCTCGCGGTTCGCGCGTTTCGACCGGGTGCCACTGAGTGCGCCGTTCTTTGGGGCGCCAGCTCCGTATTCCCCGCCGAGCGGATGCACGCGGATGGCGCGTTCGAAGCGGTCCTGCCGCCGCAGCTCCCTGGCGCCCGCGCGTCGGAAACCGTGCCTGCGAGCGCCTATCGGCTGCGATTCCGTTTCGCCGATGGCTCCGAGCTCGAAACGTACGATCCCTACGCGTTTCCCCAGGTCCTGACCGAATTCGACCTTTATCTTTTCGGCGAGGGCACACACTACGAGAAACACGAAAAGCTGGGCGCCCATGTCGGTGAGGTCGCCGGTGTTCGGGGGGTTCATTTCGCCGTCTGGGCACCGAACGCGCAGCGCGTGAGTGTGGTCGGGGATTTCAATCTCTGGGACGGGCGCGCGAACCCGATGCGCAACCTCCTTCCCAGCGGCATCTGGGAGATATTCCTGCCCGGCCTCGACGAAGGCACGCTCTACAAATTTGAGATTCTTTCGCGCGTCGGACACCAACTGGGGCTGAAGTCCGATCCTTACGGCTTTTCCGCCGAGGTTCGCCCGAACACGGCCTCGAAGGTTTTCGACATCAATCGCTACGAATGGCGGGATGCGGGGTGGCTGGCGGAGCGAAAGGCCCGCGACTGGCAGCACTCCCCGATGTCGATCTACGAGGTTCACGCGGGGGCCTGGCGGCGAGTCGCGGACCAGGGCTATCGCTGGCTCACGTACCGCGAACTGGCGGAACAGCTGGTGCCGTACGCGAAGCAGATGGGGTACACGCACATCGAGTTGATGCCCATCATGGAGCATCCGTTCGACGCGTCGTGGGGCTACCAGACGGCCGGCTATTTCGCGGTCACGAGCCGCTTCGGATCGCCCTCCGACTTCATGTATTTCGTCGATCAGTGCCATCAGGCGGGCCTCGGCGTGATCCTCGATTGGACGCCGGCTCATTTTCCGCGCGACGCGCACGGCCTGGCGTTCTTTGACGGCACGCATCTCTACGAACACGCCGATCCGCGACAGGGCGAGCATCCGGACTGGGGCACGCTCGTCTTCAATTACGGCCGCCACGAGGTGCAGAATTTCCTGATCTCGAACGCGCTTTTCTGGATCGAGAAGTATCACATCGACGCGCTACGCGTGGATGCGGTCGCGTCGATGCTGTACCTGGATTATTCGCGCAAGCCGGGCGAGTGGATTCCCAATATCCACGGCGGGCGCGAGAATCTGGAGGCGATTGCCTTCATCCGACGCCTGAACGAAGTGCTGCACGAGCGCAATTCCGGCGCGCTGACGATCGCGGAGGAGTCGACGTCGTGGCCCGCCGTGTCGCGGCCGACCTACGTGGGCGGCCTCGGCTTCGACTTGAAGTGGAACATGGGCTGGATGAACGACACGCTCCGCTATATCTCGCTGGACTCGATTTACCGGATGCATCATCACAACGAACTGACGTTCTCGATGCTCTACGCCTTTCACGAGAATTTCGTTCTGCCGCTTTCTCACGACGAAGTCGTCCACGGGAAGCGCGCGCTGCTCGAAAAAATGCCGGGCGACGACTGGCAGAAGTTCGCGAATCTGCGGCTGCTTTACGGCTATCAGTACGCGCATCCAGGCAAGAAGCTGCTCTTCATGGGGAGCGAACTCGGGCAGCGCCACGAATTCTGGGAAGGCGGAATGGTCGAATGGTCTCTCGAGGATTCGCCGCCGCACCGCGGGATCCAGCGGCTGGTGACGGACTTGAATCGTCTGCACAAGGTGGAGCGCGCGCTGCATCAGATCGACTTCGAATGGGCCGGATTTGAATGGATCGAGGCCAACGACGCGGCCGCAAGCGTGATTTCGTTTCTGCGACGCGCAAAGCATGGGGAGGACTTCGTCCTCGCCGTGTGCAATTTCACGCCCGTGGTGCGCGAAGAGTATCGCCTGGGTGTGCCGCACGCCGGCTTCTATCGGGAAATCTTGAATACCGATTCACGGTATTACGGCGGGACCGACGTCGGCAACGACGGCGGCGCGAATGCGGAGCCGATCCCGTGGAACGACCGGCCGTACTCGATCAAGCTGAAACTGCCGCCGCTGGCGGTGCTGTATCTGAAGCCGCATCGGGATTGAGCTGCGCTTTTGGCGGCAAAGCCAAAAGCGATCTGAACCGAGGACTAAGCCGCAGTGAGCGCGAGCTCCTGTGGCTCCGCGAGCGTCGCCGAGGGCCAACTCTTCAGTTCCGGCATGCAGTGCTTCACGAAAGCCTTCAGGTTGCGAACCGACTCTTCGTGCGGCATGCCGCCGAAATTGAAATTCGGCATGACGCCTTGCATGTCGATGGTCTCTTTCGTTTTTGCGAGCTTTTCAAGCACCTGCTGCGGCGTGCCCCAAGGCATCAGCTGGATGTAATCCTCGACGGCCTTTTCGACGCCCATCTCGCGTAGCTGCTTGCTGAGATCGGCGTACCGCTCGTAGCTCCTGGTCTGCTCAAAATGCTTTCCCAACATCTCGTAGTGATCGAGGGCTTCGCGGTAGTTGGCGGACAGATACTTGCGCGCGAGCTCTTCGGCACGGCCGGCGCTTTCGTCGACGAAGCAGAAGCCGGAACAGAAGGGCTTCGGCGGCTCAACATTGGGATGAAACTGCGCCCACGACTTGTGATAGAGCTCGAAATCGGCTTTCACGAGGTGCCACGCCTTTTGCACGATCACGAGCAAGCCGAGGCCGAGCTTCGCGCAGATCGGGACGGAATCGGTGGATGCCGCCGCGGCAAATGAACGGCCCTTGAATGACTTGAACGGACGCGGACGAATTTCGCGGCGCGGCTGCTTGATCGTGGCGCCGCCTTCCATGAAGCCGGTCTCGAGCGCGTCGAGAATCAGCGCGGTGTATTCGTCGAAACGAAGCCTGCCCTGGTTTTGGTCGATGCGAAAACCCTCGAATTCGCGGCGGGCAAGGCCTCGGCCCACGCCGAGAATGAACCGCCCGTCGGAATAGTGGTCGAGCAGGACGATCTCTTCGGCCAGGCGCATCGGGTCGTGCCACGGCACGACGATGACCATCGAGCCGAGCTTGACGCGCTTTGTCTTGGCCGCCAGGTAGGACATCAACTGCGGCACGTCGGGACTGATCGAGTAGCTATCGAAGTGATGCTCGGTCGCCCAGATCGAATCCATTCCGAGCTCTTCCGCCATCAGGCAATTGCCAAGCTCCTCGCGCAGGAACTGCCTGTCGGAATACCCACCCAAGTGCTGAAAGCCGGACCCGTAGCCAACATGCATGGCGGTTCCTCCCCATAATCGCTGCCGCAATTGGTGCGGGCGCGAATGCACTCGCGTCCTGCGCCCCCGCGCATTCCCCAGTTTCGTGGACTATATCAAATTGCGCCTTTCCGGACCAACGCTTCTAGGTGTGGTGGCCTTCGGCCGCGAATCGCGGGACGAAAAAATTCCCGGCCGATGTACAATGATCGGGTTTCACAAACCAAAACCGAAAGTTCCAACCGGAGTCCATGTCCAATTCACAGCAGCATTTTGTAGCGATCATTGGCGGAGCCATATCCGGCTCCGTCGCAGCGGAAATCCTGGCGGACCGAGGAATCCGCGTGGCAGTGATCGACCAGAACAAGCGGCCCTACGGAAAGATCGAGGACGGGCTGCCGCGGTGGCACGTCGAGCAGCGAAAGCAGGAATACGAGCGCATCAACGCGCGCATGCGGAAGCCCAACGTCTATTTCGTGCCCTGCACCAAATTGGGCCGCGACATCGACTTCAACGATCTGTGCAACGCGTGGGGCCTTTCCGCGATCATCCTGGCGAACGGAGCGTGGCGCGACCGCGACATCGGCGTCGCGGGCGCCGAGAAGCTGCTCGGCAGAGGGCTGGCGTATCAGAATCCGTTCATCTACTGGTACAACCACAAGAACGAGAGAGACTACGAAGGGCCAACGTACGAGACGCCGGACGAAGCGGTCGTCGTGGGCGGCGGGCTCGCGTCGATCGACGTCGTGAAGATCCTGCAGCTCGAAAACTACGAGCGCGCGATGAAAGCGCGCGGCCTCGAAACGAACATGCACGAACTGGAAAAAGGCATTCCGGCCGCGTGCAAAGCGCACGGGATCAAGCCCGAGGACTTGGGCGTGAAGGGCTGCCTGCTGATCTACCGTCGCCGCGAGCAGGATATGCCTCTGGCGCAACCACCGGACAGTGCAACGCCCGAACAGATCGCGAAGACCGAGCAGGTGCGCCAGAAGATGCTGAAGCTGGCGCGGGACCGCTATCTCTTCCGGTTCCAGGAGCGGAGAGTGCCGCTCGGGTTCGTCGAAGAAAACGGACGGCTGGCGGGCTTGCGCGTGGGCGAAACGAAAGTCGAGGGGCGCAAGGCGGAGTTGATCGCGGGATCGGAGACTGTGGTTCCGACACCGCTCGTTGTTTCGTCGATCGGATCGGTGCCGGAGAAGATCGCGGGCGTGAACATGAAGGGCGACTATCTGACGTTCGCAGGCGAAGAATTACCGCGCTACGAGGGGTGCAAGCACGTGTTCGGCGTCGGAAACGTCGTGACGGGACAAGGAAACATTCGCGTTTCGCTGGTACACAGCCAGAAGGTGACAACGCACCTCATCGAAAACTATCTGGGGATCGGCGACAGCAACGGCGATATCTCCGGAATCTACGAGGCGGCCGAAAAGAAAGTGGCGGCGCAATCGGAAACGATCGAGAAGAAAGTCGAAGCGATGCCCGGCCTGTCGGACGCGCAAGTCTCCGCGATTGAATCGCGGATTCGGGGCTTCCAGGAGCGGGCCGGCTACGCGGATTACGATTCCTGGATCGCCAAAGTGACGCCGCCGGATTTGGAGTAGAGGACTGTGGGCGGAAGCAGCGCCGGATCGATTCGGCGCCGCCTCCGTTCCGTGCGATCTTGGCAGGTCGCGATTATTGCTGCGGCGGTTGCTGCATCATCATCATGGGATTGAAGGGCTGCGGCGTGCCGACGATCTTGTCCTTCGCATCCGTGATGACCTTCGTCAGGACCATCGTGGAATCCTTGCCCTGGTGCTTGACCATTCCGAAAGGCGGCACCTTGGAGCTTACCCAGGTATCGCCGGAGCCGTCTTTCATCCGGTAGTGCTCGCATGAGAACGCGCCCGCGGGCGTGGTGACCGATTCGGTTCCTACGTCTTCGGCAAGGTTGCGGATGTCCGGAGGAGCGCTTGCGCTGTTACCTGCGCGGCCCTGGGCCGGCATCTCCATCGGCGGGCGATCGCCCATCTGCATGATGACCTTCTGCGGTGCAGCCGTATCGCCGGGAACGATGAGAACTTTCATCACCATCTCACCCATGCCGCCCGCCGTTGTGGTCCACTCCATCCAGAAGCCATCTTTGCCGTCGACCGATTCCTTGCCGACAATCGCGTACTCGATGCTCTGCTTCGGGCCGTTGGACGTCTGAATATCGTAGGCCGCGCCGGAACCCACCACTGGATTGAAGATTCCGCCGGGCAGCGCGCGCTGGCGCATGCCCATTTGCGCGCTCGCCGTAACGGCTGCAATCGTCAACGAAATACAGCACAACAAGATCGCCTTCGTCTTCTTCATGACACCCCCGTTTTGATGAGACATCACGCAAACCCAAACCGATGGGCCGATTGTACTCCGGCGCGGGAACTCGGGAAGAAGAAAGCGATGGCCTAGTTCAATTCTCGATAGGAGATCAAGCGGACGCCGTGATGCTCGATCGCGCGGCGAACTTGTGAAGCGAGCAGCCCTTCCATCTCAAGCTCTCGCTGCAACTGAAGGCGCGAGCCGGTCCGCACTAGGTCTTCGTCGCAGATTCCGGGATGCAGCATGATCTCCGTTCGTCCTTCGTCGAGCGTATCGATCAAGTGACACAGCGCGTTGGGACCGAGCTGCCCCGTGACGGCGACGCCCAGGAACCTGTCCGGCGAGACCAGGCCGTAGCGCCGGGAGACAGATGCGAAATTCGTCGAGAGGATGCGAACGGCGGCGACGGCCGCGACCTGCTTTGCCGAAGCGCCGGTTTCGCTGCACATCAGCCGCCATGAATCGTGGAGGTGTTCGGCCGGTTTGCGCAGGCGCTCGATTCCGAGATCTTTGGCGACTCGCGCGAGCACCTTCAGCACGACCGGGTGCGCGTGGGTGTGTTTGTGGGTGTCGAGGTGGGTCGGCTCGATTCCGGCGGAGCGGATTTTGGCGATTTGCGCGCGCAACTCGCGCTCGATGTGCGTCAGCCGAATCTTGCCGGAGGTGACTCGCACGAGGAAGGCACCAAGCGATTCCGGCAAGAGGCCGCTTTTGTCGACGAGCGACGAGATTTCGCCAGGCGGAGCGACCGCAACGCCTCCCGTAAGAACGAGATGACATCCGACGCCGAGGTTCGGATTGTCGCGCGCGCGCTCGGCCGCATCTTCAAACGCAGGACCGGTGGCCATCAGAGTCGTGCTGGTGAGAACACCTTCGCGAAAGGAACGAACGATTCCTTCGTTCACTCCCTTGGTCAGACCGAAATCATCCGCGTTGAGAATCAACTCTTTCATTTTTCAGAGGATCTTTCAGGCGAGAAGAAAATATATCACGTCGAATCGCGGTCCCCTACGCGGCGATCCAAGACTACAACCGCGCACAAAAGGCGAATGCATGATGAACGCGGTGTAAAGGATTTCAACAGTTCTGTTGAAATCCATGTGGAAAAGCATCGTCCGACAAACGAAATCGCGAATCAGAACCGCGCTTTTCTGCTCTTTGCACAACTTCCTGTGCAGAATCATTCTCGGCCTATCAAGCTGAAAAGAAATTCCCTTGCGGCAAAAACTTCCACAGGAAAACCGGTCAGTACCAGTGAGGTGGGGGCTCGAGTTTGATCGGAACCGATTGTTCGCTCTGTTCGACGTCGTACCACTTGCCGTAGGTATGCCATCCCTTTGCAATCACTTGAATCAGAATTTTCCCCTGCGGAACTTCCGGAACTCTTACCGAGCCGTCCTGATTGGTCTTCAGATCGAGCTCCTCGAGCTTTTCGTGGTGCAAGAATCCGCCCGATGTGTAGTAACGCACGTAGACGCTCGCGTTGCCGACAGGCTTGCCGTTCGCATCGCTGACCTGAATCTTCAGCCGCGTCATGCCGGCGTCGGTCTGGTCGTTGCCGTTGGAGGGCTTTCCAGCGGAACTCGATTGATCCTGCGAGGCCGACTGGGTCGATTCGCTCTGTCTCGCGGAAGCGACTGTCGAGAGAGGGAGCAGTGCAGCTCCTAATACCGCAACGCCGAACACCACGCCGAACTCACGACGAATACCTATCTTTGGGGCCTTCATGGCGCTTCTCTTTTACTCCAAATGCGAGAGCCTCTCAAGTCCCATACGTGTAGCGACTCGGATTGCTACAACGATCGTAATGGGCGGCGTGCACTAGGTTCGGACCGAGTCGGTGAGCCACGCCAGATAGCCGCGCGAACCGGAAACGATGGGCAGTGCGATGAATTCGGGCACGTCGTAGCTGTGAAGCGCGCGGATTTTTTTCTCAAGGGCAGTCAGGCGCCGGCGCGTGGTTTTGATGATCAGAAGGGTTTCCTTCGCCGACTCGACCTTCCCCTTCCACCGGTAGAGCGATTGAACACGCGCACCGAGAATATTGGCGCACGCCGCAAGCTTCTCGCCGACGACGGCTCGCGCGATGCGCCGCGCCTCGGCCGCCGATCCACACGTTACGAGCACAACCACTTTGTCCGTCATCTCGCCTTTACTCTTGGGCTCGCAATGCTGCGATTCCAGGATACTTACAACTTGCGCGACAAGATACAATACCGTCCCATGGCTGTCCAAGCGGCGATCCACTTCGGCACGTCGGGCTGGCGCGGTGTGATCGCCGACGATTTCACGTTTTCCGGGGTGCGGCGCGCCGCGGCGGCGATCGCGGATCATCTGCGGAACAGGACAAAATCGCCGAAAATCGTCGTCGGCTACGACACTCGATTCCTTTCGAGCGAGTTTGCGCGGACTGCGGCGGCAGTTTTGCGCGCGCGCGGGTGCCGGGTGTTTGTCTGCGGGATGGCGACGCCCACGCCGGCGATTGCCCATGCCGTGATTCACGGCGAATTCGACGGCGGCGTCAACATCACGGCGAGCCACAATCCCGCGCAATACAACGGATTGAAGTTTTCGGGCGCGGATGGCGGCCCGGCGCTGCCAGGGATTACGAAGGAGATCGAACGGCTCGCGGCAGCAATCGAAGACGAGACGGATGGACATCACGCCATTCCCGAAGATTTCGAGGGCATCGATCCGCGGAAGGCGTATTTCGAACAGCTCGAACGCGTGGTTCGCTTCGACGTGCTCGCGAAGGCGCGGGGCGGCTTCGTTTGCGACGCGGTTCACGGCTGTGGCGCAGGCTGGCTCGACCGCATTCTTGTCGATCATGGCATCGCCGTGACGGCGATTCGCGGCGAGCGCGACGTTCTTTTCGAGGGCACCGGACCCGACCCATCGGAGGAAAATCTGGCGACGCTGTGCCAGACGGTTGCGGAGACGAAGGCGCTCGCGGGCCTGGCGACGGACGGTGACGCAGACCGCTTCGGGATCGTCGATCGCGACGGTTCATTCGTTTCGCCAAATCACGTTCTCGCGCTGATCTTCGATTACCTGATCGAGACGCGCGGGTATACACTGGGCGCTTCGCGCAGCGTGGCGACGACGCACCTTCTGGATGCGGCGGCGAAGTTGCACGGCGTTGAGCTTTACGAAACGCCTGTCGGATTCAAGTACGTCGGTCCGCTGCTGCGTGAGGGTAAGATTGCGCTGGGCGGCGAAGAAAGCGCCGGCATGACGATTCGCGGGCACGTTCCGGAAAAAGACGGCATCCTCGCGTGCCTGCTCGTGGCGGAGATGATCGCGGCGCGAGGCGCGGCGCTCGCCGATCAGCGAGCCGATCTTTTCCGGCGCGTCGGGCGCGAGTTCTGGCCGGTGCGCGCGAATCTGCATCTCTCGGAGGATGTTCAGACGCAGCTGCCGCAGCGGATGAAATCCGAGTTCAGGGAATTTGCGGGCCGCCGCGTGGCTCGCGAGATTCACATGGACGGGCTGAAGCTGATCTTCGAAAACGGCGACTGGCTGCTGATGCGGCCGTCGGGGACGGAGACAGTAGTGCGCGTGTACACCGAGTCGGCATCACTCGGCGAAGCGCAAAAGCTCGCGGACCAGGCGCGTGTGTGGATCACCCAGGGAGCGACCGCACAGTGAACGAGCGGCCGGCCAGCTTTGGCGAACACCTCGGCGACTTCGTGCGCCGGAATATCAGCTGGTTCCTCGCGGCGGGGTTCGCGTTGTTGCTGCTACAAGACGTCTTCGGGACGCACGGCGTGCTGGCCATGCGGCGCTCGCAGCAGGAGGCGCGAAACGTCCAGCGGCAGATCAATCAGATGAACGAAGAGAATCGCCAGCTCGAGGAACGCGTAAAAGCGCTCAAGACCGATCCGCAGGCGATCGAGCGGATCGCACGCGAAGAGATGAGGCTCGCGCGGCCCGGTGAGTACATCTTCAAGATTCCGCAAAAGCCCGCGGATGACGCGACGCCCCCGGCGCCGTCAGACCAGAACGCACCCGCCGCGGAGCAACCATAGTCGAGACGGCCTAGCCCTCCGCCGAAGTCTCCTGCGATCGCCCGACGTTTGCCGGGCGAAATCTGGTGAGCCAGGCAAGAATTTCCGAGCCACGGCCTTTCGTCCGCGTGCGCGCGAGCGACAGCAGCACCATCGCCGTCGTGATAGTGAAGAACCCCAGCGTCGCGGTGCCGATCCCCTGCGCCTGCTTCTCGAAGATCGAAAGCCGCCCGTAGACGAATTCGATGTGTACCCAGTAGACCAGCAGCGAGGTTTGTCCCATCTGCGAGAGAGGGCTGAAGCCGACCCCGCCCAGTCCCCAGCGGCACCACGCGTATCCCGCGAGCACGATGACCAGCAGCAGGCCGACGCGCGCGAGGAAGAAATTCGGGCTCGTGTGCCAGTAATCGTACGTAGTACAAAGCTGGAGGGGCTGCGCGTCGAGCCACTGCGAAAGACAGAACAGGCCGACGCCGCCACCGCCGAGGAGAGCCATCGTCCAGCCCGGATTTCGCGACGACCATTCGCTGAACAGCACGATGCCGACCGCCACGCCAGCAAAAGCGAACGCGGCCCAAGGAAAGATCGGGAAGAGCCAGGGCTGTGGCGAATTGAAAATGTGGACGCCGTTGAAATACGACTCGAGATACCAGGGCAGCCAGCGCGGGCGCCAGGTGGACCAAATCATCGGCGTCACGAGCGCGACGGCGAGCGCGACTCCCGCCGATGCGAATGCCATCGCGGTGCGATTCTGTGCCGCCAGGCTAACAAGCCCGATGAATACGATCGAGAGCCCGATCAAATTGAGGACGTCCACGCGAAAAAGGTCCGTCCACGGCGCGATCGGCCATCCCAGCGCGAATTCCTGCGCGCGAAACAGCAGCCCGAGCCCGAATACTTCCCCGCCCCGGCGGATCAGGCGCCGCCCGATCGCACGCGAGGCAAACCCCTTGCGGCGCATGTTATCGGCGACGAAGGCACAGGTGACACCCGAGAGAAAGATAAAAAGCGGAGCCGGAATGGTGCCGGTCAGCTGCGACCAACGGAAAAACAAAGACTGGCGCGTTGCCCCGCCAAGCCACGAGTCGTACGAGTGGACTTCGAACATGCCGAGGCACGCCAGCCCGCGAAGCCAATCGAGATACGCAAGCCTTTGGGTTCGAACCGGGGGCATGGGTCGTTGTCCACAGGATCGCCGAGAGCAAGGACCAAATCAAGCCCTAACGGATGTAGGATGCCGCCCGAGGTCCGGTAGAATCGCAGTTCGTGGGCGCGTCCTCCAAGTCGGGACAAATCGGCGCAGCCGTCGTCGCAATCGTCTGGGCCATGGTCGTCGCGTGCGCGGCATTTCTGGGTGTGCGCGCGGGATATGCGGGGCCTCACTTCGTGGTTGCGCTCGGCGTGGCCGCGGCGCTCTTTGGTTTTGAGCTCTTCCTCGCGCTACCGAGCGTGCAGGGAGTCGTCGCAGCGTCTCTTGGGGGCAGCGGCGGGACGCTCGTGCCGCTCTTCCCGCTGCTTGCTGTGCTGGTCTACGCGTGGGGCGTCGCGGGCGGCTGGGAGTGGATGCTGATCGGCGCGGCCTATGCGGTGATCCCCGCACTGCTGCTTGCGGGCGGCCGCGATAAATCGCCGGGTACCTGGGAAGATTACGTTGCGCTGCTCGTCCTCTGGCTGCCAGTCGAATTTCGCTGGATGTACCGGTTGTTCCCTTATCCTCGGCCGCTCACGCACACGCTTACGATCCTCATGGCACTCAGCGTGGGCGTCGCGGCGTTCGTGCTGCTGCGGCAGCTGCCGGGCGTGGGCTACGCGCTCGAGTGGCGGCGCGGCTTCGCATTCCATTTCGGATTCAACCTGCTGCTCTTTTCGGCGATCGCGATCCCGCTCGGCCTGAAGATTGGCTTTTTGCACTGGATGCCAGCGCTGCCGGGAATCCGCGCGATCTTCCTCTCGGGACCCCTTTCCTTGCCGCTCTCCGCGATCGGAATCCTGTTTTTTACGGCGTGGCCAGAGGAGTTTCTGTTTCGCGGGCTGCTTCAGAACTTGCTGTCGAAGAGTTTTCGCAGCGAGTGGGTAGGTCTATTCACAGCTTCGGCCATTTTCGGGTTCTCGCACCTCCTGCACGCGCCGTTCCCGAACTGGAAGTACGTCCTGCTGGCCACGATCGCCGGTTTTTTCTACGGCCGTGCGTGGATGAAGACGGGCTCGCTCGTGCCGGGCATACTGATCCATGCCTGCGTGGACACGCTGTGGCACATCCTGTTTCGGTAGAGCCTGCGTGAAGTGCCGATGCGGCGATTATCGGCGCGGCGTCTTGCGCATCCCCAGCTTGCGTCCCACGATGAACGCCAGATTGACGGCCACGAGCGAAACGACGAGCCACATCGCGGCCTGTCCCGCGGGCATTCCGTGTTGGTAGGAGCGATAGCAGTAGAAGGCGACGAAACCGTCGACCAGCAGGAGCAGAAGTATGGCTTGCGGCTTCACTTGACGACGCCCGCGAGCGGACTCGACGCCGTGGCGTACAGTTTTTTCTCGATCCGCCCGGCAAGGAACGCCTTCCGCCCCGCCTCAACCGCGTCGCGCATCGCTTCGGCCATGAGGGGGGCGTCCTGCGCCCCGGCGATGGCCGTATTCATCAGCACGCCGTCGGCGCCCAATTCCATGGCGATCGCCGCATCCGAAGCCGTGCCGACTCCCGCGTCCACGATCAGCGGAACTTCCGTGATTCGCTCGCGCAGGATGCGCAGGTTGGCGAGGTTCTGGATGCCCATGCCCGAGCCGATCGGCGCGCCGAGCGGCATCACGGCGGCAGCGCCCGCATCGATCAGCTTGCGCGCGGCGATCAAGTCGTCATTGGTGTAGGGCAGCACGATGAAGCCTTCCTTCACCAGCGTCTTCGTCGCGCGAATCAGCTCTTCCGTGTCGGGGAAAAGCGTCTGCTCGTCCCCGATTACCTCGAGCTTCACCCATTCCGAAAGACCCACTTCGCGCCCGAGGCGCGCGGTGCGAATCGCGTCGTCGGCCGTATAGCAGCCGGCGGTATTCGGAAGGATGAAAAGCTTTTCGCGGTCGATGTAATCGAGCAGCGATTCCTTCGTGCGGTCCGTCAAGTTCACGCGCCGGACGGCCACCGTGACCATCGCCGCACCCGAGGCCGTGTGCGCCCGCGCCATCTCCTGAAAGCTGCGGTATTTCCCGGTGCCGACGATCAGGCGCGACCCGAACGCCCGCCCCGCGATCACCAATTGATCTGCCATGCCGTTTTCTCCTGCGCCATTGTAGCGCGCCGCCGCTCGCGGCGACGAGCGCTGGCGAATTATAGCGCCCGCTGCGGCTTCGGTTCTTCGACGTCGGCGTACATGCGCGCGATCACGTCCTGGTAGCGATCTTCGATCACGCGGCGCTTCAGCTTCAGCGTGTACGTCAACTGGCCGTTGCCAAACGCGAAATCCTGCTCGAGCAGCGCGAAGCGTTTCGGTTTCTCGTATTGCGCGAGCGACGACGTGAGCCGCTCGATTTCGTTCGCAATCAAATCGCGCACCCACGGATCGTTTAACATTTGCCCGGGCGTGGCCATCTCGTGGCCGGCTCTTTTCGCCGCTGCGCCGACGGTGGCGAAGTTCGGTACGATCAACGCGGAGACGAACTTCCGTTTGTCGCCCACCACCATCGCGTTGACGACATAGGGGGACGTCTTGAGCAGGTTCTCGATCGGCGCGGGCGCGACGAATTTTCCGCCCGCCGTCTTCAGCAGCTCTTTCTTGCGGTCGGTGATGATGAGATTGCCTTCGGCGTCCAGCCGTCCGATATCGCCCGTCGCAAACCAGCCATCGGACAACATCACTTCGCGCGTCGCGTCCGGTTTTTTGTAATAGCCCTGCATCACGCAGGACCCCCTCACGAGGATCTCGCCGTCCGCGGCGATGCGCACCTGGACGTTCGGAATCGGCGGCCCCACGGTGCCGATCTTGTTCGATTTGGGCGAGTTTGCCGTCACGATCGGCGATGTTTCCGTCAGCCCATAACCCTGATAGACCGGCAGGCCGACGCTCCAGAAAAACTCCGCAAGCTCAGGGGCGAGCGGCCCGCCCCCGGCCGTGAGGATGCGCACCTGTCCGCCCAAACCGGCCCGGATTTTCGAATAGACGATCCGGTTGGCAACCTGCCACTGAAGCCTGACTACGAGAGGCACCCGGTTGCCGTAGGCTCGCCACGGCACCGCCTGACTGGCCACGCGGAGCGCCCAATCGAAGACCGCCCTCTTGATGCCCGCTTCGTGATGACCCTGCTCGATCACGCTTGCGTAGATTTTTTCGTAGAAGCGCGGAACCGCGCCCATCACGGTCGGATGGACTTCCAAGAGCGCCTGCTGCACGGTATCCATCTGCTCGACATACGCGACCGGCACGCCATGAAAGAAAAACGCGTAGTCCATCGTGCGCTCGTAAACGTGCGCCAGTGGCAGGAACGACAGTCCCACGTCGGATGGGTTCATTTCGTAGCCGGCCGATCCCTCGAACGCGTTCGAGCTGAGATTCGCGTGAGTCAGCATCACGCCCTTGGGCTCGCCGGTCGTGCCCGACGTGTAGATGATCGTCGCGAGCTGTGCCGGGTCCACCTCCGCAACGCGGCGGCGGTATTCGGCGAGCTCGGCTTCACCCGCGCCTGCAATCAGCGCATCGTATCGAAGACTTTCGCCATGCAGGTCGGCGGGCGGCGCGACGGAGATCACATGTTCGAGTTCGGGCAGATTTGGCCGGGATTCGGCGATCTTGCGCGCCTGCTCTTCACCGGACGTGAACACCACGCGCGCGCCGGAATCCTTCAAGATGTAGGTAATCCGATCGACCGATTCGTGGAAATACACAGGAACCGTGACCGCGCCGATGCCCTGGATCGCAAAGTCGGCGACGTGCCATTCGGGGCAATTCGGCGCGAAGACTGCCACGCGGTCGCCCGCGCCGACGCCGAGCTCCTGGAGCGCCTTGGCGATGCCGGCGATCCGGCGCACGAACTCCTTCGAAGAAATCGGCTGCCAACCAGCAGTCGTGCGATAGATCTGGGCCCGGGGACTCGCGAAGCGGTCCATCGCATCGAGAAGCAGCACGGGAACCGCGAGGTACTCCGTCGCCATGCGAGCACTCTAGCCCATCGGCATCGCAGCCGCAATCTGAGCGCGTCTAGTCTGTGCGGATGCCTTTAGTTCAGCGCTTACCGGGACTCGAGTCCGAAGCCCAGCGAGGGCACTTTGGCTCTTGCGATGTCTTCTGCCAGTCAGCCGAGGAAGCGATGCCTTCGATCGCTTCTTCGATGGCCCACAGGTCGGCAGAACCCGCGCCTGCATAGTCGACCACTTCATGAGTCCTTCCGGCGCGAGTCACGCGAGTGGACAAGAAACTGCCTTCGGTGATGCTGCGGTCGTACTCGTGCCGCAACGCGAAGAAACCGTTTTTTCCGACGAGCCAGCCGAGTCGTGGAAAATCCGGACCCCCTACGTGACCGTCCATGACCTCGCAGTAGGTGGCTCGATCTCCAGGATGAGCGTTGCGACAGCGCTCGGTATACAGCGTAGCGCTACCGTCGGAACGAAGGATAATCCGATGAGTCGAGCAGAGGAGGGCAGATTCAGCCGCTTCGAAATCGATTTGCGATATGTCGGTCAATAGAGATGGCTCGGCGGAAATCCACAGCTTACCAGCGAGCCACCGCTGAATGAGCGGTTCGGGAAGCATGCCCGAAAAATCATTTTGCAGGAGGTCGATCCCGGTCAGGTTCAACAAGGCGCCGATCTGCTCGGGGATCAGACCGCCGAGGTGACTTAAGGACAGACTCAGCGAATCGAGGTGGGTTAGATGCGCGAGGGACGGGGGGAGGGTCCCTACGAGATTGTTGTCCACAAGGTCGAGGACAGCGACCGTTGGCTTCCCGTCGCCGGACCGACAGTCCACGCCCTTCCATGCGCATTCGGTGCCCGGCGGGCCGAGCCAGCCTTCGCGGTTCTTCCAGTGATCTCCGCCCGTCGCCTGGTAGAGATCGACGAGAGCCTGCCGCTCCCGAGAAGACACTCCGTTTGGAGTCGCTTGTGCGGAAAGCGTCGTACAGAAGACGAAAGCCAGAGAGAAGGCTAGGCCGATCGTGAGTGCTGTCGTCCCTCGCATTGAGTAATCGTACTACTTAGCTAGATAGCTCTGGCGTTCATTGTGTCGAGGAGTGGGCCAAACCCGCAAATCAAATCCGCAGAGCAGACTGCCCTTGCGCTCGGGCCTTTCCGTACTAAGATGGCACAGCAACAAGGACGACGTTCATGCCCAAGATCGCCACGGAAGACGCGACCGGTTATCAGCCCCTCCGAGCACCCCGCGGGACGACTCTCTCGTGCAAAGGTTGGCAGCAGGAAGCCGCGCTGCGGATGCTGATGAACAACCTCGATCCCGAGGTTGCGGAGAAACCCGAAGACCTGATCGTCTACGGCGCGCGCGGCAAGGCGGCGCGCAACTGGACGTGCTTTCACGCGATCGTTGCGGCGCTCCGCGCGCTCGAAAGCGATGAAACACTTCTCGTGCAATCCGGCAAACCCGTCGGAGTGTTTCGCACGCACACCTACGCCCCGCGCGTCCTGATTGCCAATTCGAATCTCGTGGGCCATTGGAACGACTGGGCGCACTTCGACGAGCTCGACCGAGCGGGCCTGATGATGTACGGCCAGATGACCGCGGGCAGCTGGATTTACATCGGCACGCAGGGAATTTTGCAGGGCACGTATGAGACGTTCGCCTCGGCCGGGCGCAAGCATTTCGGAGGCGAGCTGGCAGGGAAACTGATCGCGAGCGGCGGCATGGGCGGCATGGGCGGCGCACAGCCGCTGGCCGCGACACTCAACGGCGCGGCGTTTCTCGGCATCGACGTCGATCCGGAGCGCATCAAGCGCCGCGTGAAGGCCGGCTATTGCGACGTGATGGTCACAAATCTCGACGAGGCGCTGCGCATCCTGAAAAACGCCGTACGCAAGCGCGAAGCGACGTCCGTCGGGCTCGTCGGAAACTGCGCGGACGTGATTCCGGAGCTCGCGCGCCGTGGCGTTGTCCCCGATCTGCTTACCGACCAGACGAGCGCGCACGATCCGGTTGGTGGCTATATCCCGCAGGGTCTCGACGTGGGGCAAGCCGCCGAGCTGCGCAAAAGCGATCCTGCTGCGTATCGCAAGCGCGCCCTCGAATCGATCGGCAAGCACGTCGAAGGCATGCTCGCACTGCAAAAGCTCGGCTCGGTGACGTTCGACTACGGCAACAACATCCGCACGTTTGCCTTCGAACAGGGAGTGAAGAACGCATACGACTTCCCCGGCTTCGTGCCCGCGTATATCCGGCCGCTTTTCTGCGAAGGCCGGGGGCCTTTTCGCTGGGCCGCGCTTTCGGGCGAGCCCTCGGATGTTCATCGCACCGATCAGCTCGTGCTTGAGATGTTTCCGGACAATGAGATTCTCTGCCGCTGGATCAAGCTCGCGCAGAAACGCGTGCGTTTCCAGGGGCTGCCCGCGCGCATCTGCTGGCTCGGATACGGCGAGCGCGATAAATTCGGCCTCGCGCTCAACGATCTGGTGGCGCGCGGCGAATTGAAAGCGCCGATCGTGATCGGGCGCGATCATCTCGATTGCGGTTCGGTGGCGTCCCCCTATCGCGAGACGGAAAGCATGCGCGACGGCTCGGACGCAATCGCCGATTGGCCGCTGCTCAACGCGCTGCTGAATACTGCGAGCGGCGCGAGCTGGGTCTCGATCCACAATGGCGGCGGCGTGGGCATCGGCTACGCGCAGCACGCCGGGCAGGTGCTCGTCGCCGACGGCACCAAGGAAATGGCCGCGCGCATCGAACGCGTGCTGACGAACGATCCCGGCATCGGCGTCGCGCGCCACGTCGACGCAGGCTATCCCGAAGCGATCGATTTCGCCCGAAAAACCAGAATCAAGGTCCCGATGGATTGATCTCGACGGAGTGAGGATGTCGGCCACCTGGCTGATCACCGGCTGCTCCGAATTGTTGACGCTGCGCGGTCCCGTGCCGCGTCGCGGGCGAGCGCTGCGCGACCCGGGGATCATTCGCGACGGTGCGCTGCTGGTGCAGGGCGACCGTATCACCGCCGTCGGGCCGCGGCGCAGAGTCGAACGCTTGCGCGAAGCGCGGCGAGCCGAAAAACTCGATCTCAGCGGGCGCGTGGTGCTGCCCGGATTCGTCGATTCGCACACGCACCTGATCTTCCCCGAAAGCCGCGCGGCGGAGCACGAACAGCGCATCGCCGGAAAAAGCTACGAGGAGATCGCACGCGCGGGCGGCGGGATTCGCTCGACCGTGGCGGCCCTGCGCCGAGCCCGCCCGGCGGCCCTGAAAGCTCGCGCCGCAGCGCATCTTCGCGACTTCGCGGCTCATGGCACCACCACGCTCGAGGCCAAGAGCGGATACGGCCTCACCTGGGAGAGCGAACAGAAGACGCTCGAAATCCTGCACGAGCTGCACCAGGCGCAGCCGCTCGATATCGCGTGCACGTTTCTCGGCGCCCACGTCGTGCCGCCGGAATTCACCCACCAGCCGGACGCCTTCGTCGATCTCGTGGCGAAGCGCTGGATTCCCGCGGTGGCCACCGCGGGGCTCGCGGAGTTTTGCGACGTTTTCTGCGATCGCGGCGCGTTCACGGTGGCGCAGTCGCGGCGAATTCTTTCTGCAGGGCGCGTGTGCGGCCTGGTCCCGCGCATCCATGCCGAACAGCTTGCGCATACCGGCGCCGCGCGTCTCGCGATCGAGCTCGAAGCCGCGAGCGCCGACCACCTCGAGAAAATCGACCGCAGCGACGTTCGTGCTCTGGCGCGATCGAACGTGGTCTGCACGCTGTTGCCCGGCTGCTCGTTCCATCTGGGCCTCTCGGAGCACGCTCCGGCCCGCGCGCTGATCGAGGCAGGCGCGATTGTCGGGCTCGCGACCGACTTCAACCCCGGCACGTGCCCCACGCTCAGCATGTCGATGATTCTCTCGATCGCGTGCGCGCAGATGGGCGTCACTCCCGCCGAGGCGATTGCCGCCGCCACCATCAATCCCGCCTATTCGCTGCGGCAGCACGACCGCATCGGCTCGCTCGAACCCGGCAAATACGCGGACCTGGCGGCGTTTGACGTGGCGAGCTACCGCGAAATTCCGTATTATTTCGGTGTGAACCTCTGCAGCTTGACCATGAAGCGCGGCGTCGTGATCCACTCGAAATGAAACCGCTCGTCGAGTGTGTTCCCAATTTCTCCGAAGGACGGGATCCCGCCAAAATTCAGGCGATTCTTGCCGCCATCCGCGAGGTGCCGGATGTCTTCGTCCTCGCGCACGAAAGCGATATCGACCACAACCGCAGCGTGATCACGCTCGCAGGCGCGCCGGACGCCGTCGTCGAAGCGGCCGTGCGCGCCGCAGGCAAGGCCGCCGAGTTGATCGATCTCACGCGCCAGACGGGCGCGCACCCCCGCATCGGCGCGACCGACGTGGTGCCGTTCATTCCGGTCCACGGCATCACGCTTGCCGATTGCGTTGCGCTCGCGAAAAAAGCCGCGCATCAGATTTGGGAACGCTATCGCATTCCGGCGTACCTCTACGAAGCCGCGGCCTTGCGTCCCGAGCGCACCAATCTCGAAAAGATCCGCAAGGGCCAGTTCGAGGGCCTGCGCGAAGAGGTGCTGCGCGATCCCGATCGCGCGCCCGATATCGGCGAGCCGCGCCTGCACCCGACCGCCGGGGCGACGGTCGTCGGTGCGCGCAAGTTTCTGATCGCCTACAACATCAACCTCGACACCCCGAACGTCGAAATCGCCAGGAAGATCGCCAAGACGATTCGCTTTTCGAGCGGCGGCCTGCCCTTCGTCAAAGCCATGGGTGTGGACCTGCGCGCGCGCAATCTGGCGCAAGTGTCGATGAACCTCACCGATTTCGAACAGACGCCCGTCCACGCGGTCTTCGAGGCGGTGCAGCGCGAGGCGGCGAAATACAGCGCAGGCATCATCGGCAGCGAAATCGTCGGACTGATTCCGCGCCGCGCGATCGAAATGACCGCCGAGTCCTACCTGAAGGTCGAAGACTTTTCGCCCGCCCAGGTGTTTGAGAATCGACTGGAGGAAGCGCTGCTGGCCGCGCAGGCCCCGTCGGCGAGCCTCGCCGGCCTGGCCCGGCCTTTTCTTGAGGCCGTCGCGCGGCCCTTGCCGACGCCCGGCGGAGGCTCGGTGGGGGCGTTGACCGGCGCGCTCGGCGCGGGCCTGGGTCAGATGGTCGCGGGCCTTTCGAGCAAGAAGAAATTCGCCGGCGTAAATCCGGAGGCGCTCGAAGCCGCGGTCGTCGCGTTCCGTGCAGTGTCGGAAAGGCTTTCGGCGGCTATTGACCGCGATGCGTCCTCCTACGAATCCGTGCTGGCCGCGCACCGCCTTCCGCGCGAGACTATGAAGCAGCGGAATCTGCGCGACGAGGCGATTCAACGGGCCTTCGAGGCGGCCGTCAAAGCGCCGCTGCAGATCGCGCGGGATGCCGCCGAGGTATTCGAAAGGCTCGGGCAACTGGAGCCGATGTCCGCGCCGTCTATGGTTTCAGATGTCCGCGTGGGCCGGATGATGGCTTCGACCGCCGTCCGCGCCGCGGTGGAGAACGTGAGAATCAACCTCGAATCCATCACCGACGCCTCGTTCGCCGCAAAAGCGCGCGCCGAGGCCAATTCTCTGTCCGCACGGATCGCCGGAGACTCCGTCACAGCCGTCAAGATTTAGGTGCAGTTCTGAGGGACAAGACGTGAAAAAGCACTTTTGCCGTATCGTCGCAGCCGGTCTTTTGCTTGCCTCGTTCACCCTGCTTCCGCGGACCAGCTCGGCGGGATCGCTCAGCACCGGAATCATCGGAATGTTCCCCAAGCAAGTCGGCGAGTTTGCCTACGCCGACATGAAATCTGCCCGGCAGTTCCCCTGGTTCTCGCAGCTCCGCGAACAACTCCTGCCCAGCCGCTTCCGGCAGTTCGAGGAGTTCCTGAGCGCAGCGGGAGTTGACCCCAACACTCAGGTCGACGAACTCGCCTGGGGCGCCATCAACGCAGGCAAGTCCGGCGGCGAGCAAATTCTTGGCGTGGCCCTCGGCACTTTTGATCCGGACTCGAACGAAGCTCGCTTCAAGCAGCAGAAGATGCCGATGACCGATTACCACGGCTACCACCTGTACGCGTTCGGCAGCGGATCGGCAGCAACCGACATTCTGTTCACCTTTATCGATTCGAATACCGCCGCCTTCGGCGTCCGTCCGGCGATGGAAAAGATGATTGATGTACGAACCGGCATTTCCGAAAGCCTGCTCAGCAACGATCAGATGTTCCCCCTGATCAACGAAGCGGAGGGCACCGGGCTGATTTGGGCCGTCCTCGATCAGGGCTACACGCACATCGCTATCCAGCAACTGCTGCCGCAGGCAGGCCAGTTCCCGCAGGCTGCCACCATCATCAACCGCATGCGCGCGATGACGATCAGTGTGGCCGCCGATAGCGGCATCGATGCACAGTTTCAGGCCGTATGCAGCTCGACGGACGACGCCAACCTCCTCGCGGCTGCCCTCCAAGCCGGGGTCATGTACCGCCGCTACCAAGAGGCGCAGGACCATCCCGATCTCGCGAGCGCACTCGATCAGGTGCGTGTTACCCCAAGCGGCGATCGACTCAAGATTGACGCTCCCGTCAGCCAGGATCAGTTGTTGTCGTTGATTCGCACGCGCGCCTTCGCGGTGCCGATGTAAGAACGCCGAGAGACGAATGCGGTGGGAATTAAGCCTTCGACTTCGTGGTGCGAGCGTATTTCACCAGCATGATCGACGGACGCCCCTCGTGCGTCTCTCGCTGCACGTGATCGACCAAGCCGTCTTCGAGTCTCTCGTGGCCGGGCCGGCCGTCGTGGCCGTGCATCCTCTTTGACCCGTGTTTCGCCCCGGACGTCGAAAGCTCCACTCGGATCTCGACCCGGTCGAGAAAGCGCGTCGCCGTGAGGCTGACAGCGGGGGCAACGCCGGAATCCGCCTCCGCCATGCCAAACACCTCATCGCACGCCTCGGTCGTGGCGGTCCCCAGATCTTGCTGCGCCTGTTCGGAAAAGCCCGCCTGTTCCGCCGCGTGGCTCGCCACAGTTCCCGCCCCCACCAGCAGTCGCGGGTCGTTGTGCAACGTGCTGATCACTTGAACGGCCTGCGGCAGATGACCGGAGGGAAATCCGGAATCGGCGGAGTGTGTGTGGTCGAATTCAGCGCCCATCAGTGTCGGCGAGCCGGATGTCGCAGGCTTCCCGGCAGTCTGGACAGTAGTATAAGCCATCGACGCAAAGGTGCACGTGCGTTTGTGACTGGCAGAAGCAACAGTACTTTTCGCACGCGCACTGCGCCTCGGTCTTGTCGCACTGGGCGCAGAGAGTGGCCGTCGTGTTTCCATATCTCGGATTCTTCATGGCTTCGCACCATCGTAGGGCTAGTCGGCCACGCCAGCAAGCCTCGCCCGGGGCCCTTGTTAGCAACCGGGCAGCCCGTCCGTGGCACAATGGGTCGGCGGAAACTTCCCCGGGAGGTCAGCATGTACCCCACCGACTACCGTTACACCAGCGAACACCAGTGGATCCAGGCCAGCGGGTCCGTGGCAACCATCGGCATCACCGATTACGCGCAACAGGAGCTTGGCGATATCATTTCCGTCGAGCTGCCCAAAATAGGCTCGCAGCTCAAGGTCGGGCAATTGCTCGGCACGGTAGAATCCATCAAGGCCGTCAGCGACCTGATGAGCCCTGTCTCCTGCGAAGTCACCGACGTAAACACGATCCTCAAGAACGCGCCGGAAACCATTAACAAAGACCCGCATGGCGCCGGATGGATCGCCAAGGTTCGTCTGGCAGACGTCAAGGAAATCGTCCCATTCATGGACGTTACGGCGTACGAAGCGTTTGTCGCGGAAAAGTCGAAGGAAGCTTCGGCTTGAGGGTGAGGCATTCGCGGCGTGGGACCTTTTGTCGGGTCCGCACGCCGCGAAGGTTTTAGCGCTTCTCGTTCTTGGCTCTTTCCGACGGGATCAATCGGTGCGCCTGCATCGTTGGCGTGCGCCCGTCCGAAGGCAGCTTCGCGCTTGCCGTCGTGGCAGCCGGAAGCGAGACCTCACGGCCGTCGGGTATTGCAGCAGCAGCGGCGGCAGCCATGGTTTCGGGGGCCGGAGAATCGATCGGCAACAGCGCCCCTTCGGCCTCCTTCACGAAAGACAAGCCGGAGGATGTTCCGTCCCAATCGATGGAAAGCACATCGCCAAGCATCACCTGCTCGGTCGCCAGCAGGCTCGCCAGCGGGTAAACCACGTGCCGCTCGATCGCGCGCTTCAGGTGCCGCGCACCGTACTTGAGGTCGGTGCCTTCGCGGAGCAGGAAATCCCGCGCCGGCTGCGTGACTCGGAAGAGGAATCGCCCCTTGGCCGTCTCCAGCACCCGCTGCTGCACCATCCCGAGCTCGATTTCGAGAATCTGTTCGAGTTGCTGGGCCCGCAGCGGATGGAACACGACCACTTTGTCGATGCGGTTCATGAATTCGGGCGCGAACTTCCGCTTCGCCGCTTCGGACGCGGTGCGCTCCACCTTCTCGTCGAGCTTCGGCTTCGACTCGGGTCTTACGATCGGGGCAAATCCCAGCCCGCCGGTCATCAGTTCCGTGATCTCGCCTCCTCCGAGGTTCGAGGTCATAAAGATCATGGTCTGCGAGAGATCGACGCGCCGGTTGTCGCCGAGCGTCAAAGTTGCTTTGTCGAGGATTCCGAGAAGCAGCTGCCAGAGCGCGTCGCTCGCTTTCTCGATCTCGTCGAAGAGCAGGAAACTAATCTTCAGCTTGTCCGTGTGATACTGGGCGAGCGCCTCTTGCGTGATCAGCGGGTGCGTCTCGCGGTGCCCCAGGTATCCGGGAGGCGAACCGATCAGCTTGGCAATCTCGTGTGAGTGCTGAAACTCGGCACAGTCCACCTTGATCACCGCGCGGGGATCGCCGAAGAGCACTTCGGCCGTCGCTTCCACGACGCGCGTCTTGCCCGCACCCGTCGGCCCCAGGAACAGCAGGTTCCCTACTGGCCGTCCCGGCGAGTTCAGGCCGGCACGAAACACCTGATACAGGTCGACGACTGCCTGCACAGCTTCGTCCTGCCCAACGATCTTCCGACGCAGCCCCGCCTCGAAATCTCTTGACTCCACGCTACGGAGGGTCGGGTCGAGTTGTACTGCTTGCGCGCCCATGGTCTTGCTCCCCTACCGGAACCTTCTTCCGCCTTCCGGACTGTGCGGCACGGATCGCTCGATCTGATCCAGCTTGATGTCGAGCGTTGATCGCAACAGTCGTAGTTGCGTGACCAGTTCCCGGCTTGAATTGGCTCGATCCGCCAGCCCCAAAAGCGGCGGCGATAGATCGGCCAGGTCCAGGTTAAGGTTTCGTAACGAGCTCATCAGGCTCTGTACGTACATCGACCGAATGTCAAAAAGCTCCACCCGGCTGTTCACCTGCTCGCGCAGGCTGGACCAGTCCAGGTCGAGGAAGGGGTGGTTCCGCGATACTTTGCGGACGATTTCGTCGGTGATACGCGGTCGCTCGCCCAACCGGGCCAGGTGTAACTGTTGCACCTTGCCCCGCCGGCGCACGTTGTGAACCAGGTAGTAGGTGTTCCCTTTGCGCCGAACGAAAGCCACAACCTTCTCCTTCCGGGCCAAGGACCGCTCGCGACATCTGTAGTGTATGGCCCTTCCACTACACCGTCAATGGTACGATGCATGGTACAGCGGAAGGTTGCATCGAACTGGTTATTACCGTCGTGGAACGACGCCCGAGCAGCTAGGGCAGCACTTGCGGGAGTTCCCCGGTGGGTTCTGCGATGGGTTCGATAAGCAAAACTTCGCTCTCCTGATTTAGATGCGCGATCCAAGCGCGAAGTTTATCGGGGAACACACGAAGAATCGTTGACGGTGAGCAACTGCAGCCGATGTCATGGGAGCCCATTTACCGCGTCGTGAAACGAATCCCGCGGGGACGCGTGACCACCTACGGCGATCTCGCCCGTGCGCTCAAAGTACGGGGCGGCGCTCGCGTCGTCGGCTACGCGATGGCCTCCTGCCCGAGCGGCCGCGGCATCCCCTGGCATCGAGTGGTGGGGGCTGGCGGGCGTCTGTTGATTCGCGAGCCTTACGCAAGCAAGCAGCGCCGCCTGTTGCAATCGGACGGCGTCCCGATCGAAGGACGCCGAATCGACATGAAGCGTTTCGCCTGGACGCCGGCAAGGATCGCGAAGCGGCGACCGAAGCCGCACCGGGGCAAACGCAGGAAGTTGCAGTGAGTCGCGCTCAAGCCGCCTTTCTGATATAGAATTCTTCTTTCATAGAAATTGAGGATTTTTGTGGCTGAAGCAGTTATCCAGGTTGAAAATCTCCGCAAAAGCTACGGCACCGTCGAAGCGGTCCGTGGTCTGAGCTTCACCGTCGAGCGCGGCGAAGTCTTCGGCCTCCTCGGTCCCAACGGCGCCGGCAAGACGTCGACGGTCGAGATCCTCGAAGGTCTGCGCACGCCCGATAGCGGTGTCGTGCGCGTCTGCGGCCTCGATCCCGAGAAGAGCGGCGAGAAGTTCAAGGAGACGATTGGCGCCGTCCTGCAGTCGACCGCCCTGCCCGATAAGCTGCGTGTCAAAGAAGCCCTCGAGCTCTTCGCCCGGTTTTACCGCCATCGGGCGGACACGGGACAACTCCTCAAGCGGTTCCAACTCGAGGAAAAGCGCGACGCCTTCTACAGCCATCTCTCCGGCGGGCAAAAGCAGCGCTTGGCGCTGGCGATGGCCTTGGTCAACGACCCGGAAGTCGTATTCCTCGACGAGCCGACCGCCGGTCTCGACCCGCAGGTCCGCCGCGAAATCTACGACATCATTGAAGAGCTCAAGCGCGAGAAAAAGACGGTCCTGCTGACCACGCACTATATTGAAGAAGCGGAGCGGCTGTGCGATCGCGTCGCCATCGTCGATCAGGGCCGCGTGATCGCGCTCGGGACGCCCCGCGAGCTCAAGCGTAGCTCGGCCGGCACCACCCGGATCGAAGTCCGCCTGGCCCGCCCGCTCACGAACGGCCTGCTCTCCGGCCTCGATGGTGTCGCCGACTGCCGCGAATTTGAGGGCACATACGTGCTGCACTCCGCGCGGCCGCCTCAGACGATTGTCGCGCTCGTAAAGCAGCTCGAGACGGAAAACAACGAGCTGCAGAGCCTCGAAATGTTCTCACCGTCGCTCGAAGACGTCTTCATCGAATTGACCGGGCGGCGCTTGCGTGAATAGGAGCGAAAAGCCGTGAGCAGCACCTGGACACTGACCAAAATGCGACTGCGTCTTGCGCTCCGCAATCGCGCGTTCTTTTTCTTCAGCCTTGCCATGTCGATGATCTTCCTTTTCGGCGCCGTCGCGCTGATTGGCCATGGCCGGACCGAATGGGTCGGCTACATCCTGGGCGCGATCCTCACCACGACGGTGATGGGCAGCTTCTGGGGGCTGAGCGTCCAGCTCGTCACGTTCCGGGAGCAAGGCATTCTGCGCCGCTTCCGTCTGGCGCCGCTTGGAGCCGGCCCGATGCTCGCGTCGAGCATCCTGGCGAACTATTTCCTCGTCTTGCCCGTTGTGGCTTTCGAGATTTTCGTTTGCCGGTGGGCATTTCACATGCAGTCCTGGGGGAACCTCGGCGCGATCCTCCTCCTCGTCACGGTCGGCTCGGCCACATTCGCCGCGTTGGGCCTGATCGTCGCGAGCGTCACCAATACGATGCAGGAAACGCAGATGATCAACAACCTCATCTGGATGGCGTTCCTCTTTCTTTCCGGCGCCACAGTTCCGCTTGCCGTGTTCCCTTCCTGGCTGCAGCACCTTGCCTTATTCATTCCGGCTCAGTATCTGGCCACGGGCCTTGAGTCCGCTGCGACCAACTTGACCACGCGCACCGAAATGGTCACGGACACGACCGCGCTGGTCCTGGGGCTGCTAGTAGCGTTTGAAGTCTCACGCCAGCTCTTTCGTTGGGAACCGGAAGCAAAGGCGCCGCGCAGTGCAAAGCTCTGGGTGTTGGCGGCGCTCGTCCCGTTTCTCGCTTTCGGCGTCTGGGAAAGCGCACGCGGCACTCGGCTCAAGCACATCGACCGGAATTTCGATACGCTCCGCGCGATGTCCGAACGAACGCCCGGCGCGCATCAGTAGGCGCCCGGGCGCGCTCGCGCCCTCCAAAATCGCTGAATCGACCCCTTTTGCAACTACATCGAAACAGTGTTTAAATCTGCACTCTACGACTGAGGCGCTCGGCCGCCGGCCAACTCCACTGGGACGGAGGGAGAATGAAGGCGATTCGTGTACATGAGTTCGGTGGCCCGGAGGTTTTGCGCCTCGAGGAAGTCCCGGACCCCAGGCCTACGGCCGGGCAAGTGGTCGTGCGCATCCGCGCGGCGGGCGTGAATCCCGTCGAGACGTACGTCCGAGCCGGAGCCTACGCTCGCCTTCCGAACCTGCCGTACACGCCCGGCTCCGACGGCGGCGGCACGATCGAATCGGTCGGCCCCAGTGTCTCGCGCTTCAAGGCCGGAGACCGCGTGTACGTTGGCGGCAGCCTCACTGGCACCTACGCCGAGTTCGCCCTTTGCGACGAACGCACCGTCTTCTCCCTGCCCGCGGTCGCTTCGTTCGCCCAGGGTGCCGCAATGCACGTTCCCTACGCCACCGCCTTTCGGGCCCTCTTCGATCGCGCCCGCGCGCGCGGCGGCGAATCCGTCTTGATCCACGGCGCCAGCGGCGGCGTCGGCATCGCGGCCGTTCAGCTCGCGCGCGCCGCCGGGTTGTACGTCGTCGGCACCGCCGGATCGGATCGCGGCAGAAAGCTCGTCGCCGACGAAGGCGCGCACAAGGTTCTCGATCACACCTTGCCCGGCCATTTCGACGAAGCCCTTGCCGCCAGCGGCAGCCGCGGCTACGACGTCATCATCGAAATGCTTTCCAACGTCAATCTCGGCCGCGATCTTCCATTGCTCGCACCCAAAGGGCGCGTCGTCTGCGTCGGCAGCCGCGGCTCGGTCGAAATCAATCCGCGCGACACGATGGGCCGCGATGCCTCGATCCTCGGCATGAGCCTGCTCAACGCGTCCCTCGACGAGCTCGCGAGCATCCATGCCGCGCTCGGCGCCGGGCTCGAAAATAAGTCTCTGCGTCCCATCATCGGGCAGCAGGTGCCGCTGGCGGAGGCGCCGCGCGCCCACAGCGCTATTATGGAAGCTGGCGCGTACGGAAAAATCGTCCTCGTGCCCTAGATCGGTAACACGTTTCATTCCCGGAAATTGGAATCGTAAATCACCGCAAGGAGGACACATGCAGCGCACCGCAACCGCAGTCTGGAATGGCACCCTTCGAGAAGGAAAAGGCAGTATCTCGACCCAAAGTGGCTTTCTCACCGACACCCCCTACTCCTTCGCCACACGCTTTGAGAGTGCCAAGGGCACCAATCCCGAAGAGCTGATCGCCGCCGCCCACGCCGGATGTTTCACCATGGCCCTCGACGCCCAGCTCACCACCATGCACTTCTCGCCCGAAAAGCTGCGCACCACGGCAACCGTCGCGCTCGACAAGGTCGATAACGGCTGGGCCATCACGAAGGTTCATCTCGACGTCGCCGCGCATCTTCCCGGCATCTCCGCTTCCGACTTCGAAGCCGCCGCGCTCGGGGCCAAGGAAAACTGCCCCATCTCGAAGCTGCTGAAAGCCGAGATCACGATGACCGCCCACTTGGAGCAAGCCGCGTGATCTTGCCCGTCGCCGCGGGCCTGCTCATCGTTTCCAACGTTCTCTGGGAGGCGTTCGAGACGGTCGTCCTGCCCCGGCGCATCAATCGCCGCTGGCGCGTCACGGTCGCCTTCTATCGCCTCACCTGGCTGCCGTGGCGTACTCTTGCGCACGGGTTTGGCAAGCCTCGCCTGCGCGAGACCTTCCTCAGCTTCTACGGACCTCTCTCGATCCTCGTGCTGTTCGTGTTCTGGGCGGCGTCGATGATCGTGGGGTTCGGGCTGCTGTACTACGGCGCTGCACATCAGGTGAACACCGCTCGTGATTTCGAGACGTGCCTCTATCTGAGCGGCACCACCTTCTTTACCCTCGGCCTTGGCGACGTCGTCCCACACACGTCTGTTGGGCGCTTTCTTGCCGTCGTCGAAAGCGGTGTCGGCTTCGGGTTTCTCGCTCTTGTACTCAGCTACCTCCCCGTGATCTACCAGGCCTTCTCCCGCCGCGAAGTGAATATCGTTCTCCTCGACGCCCGCGCCGGCTCGCCTCCCACGGCCGCGGAGTTGCTCCGCCGCCACGCCGAGCCCGACGCAATGGATTCCCTGCAGCGCGTTTTGCACAATTGGGAGCGCGCCGCGGCCGAAATCCTCGAAAGTCACGTCTCCTATCCCGGAGTCAGCTACTTCCGTTCGCAACACAACAACGAATCGTGGCTCGCCGCCCTCACGGCGATTCTCGATACGAGTGCTCTCTTGATTGTCGGAATCGAGAATGCCTGCGCCCGCCAGGCTCGCCTCACTTTTGCCATCTGCCGCCACACCGTCGTTGACCTCGCCCAGCTTTTCAACGCCGCGCCGCGCGCTGCCGCTTCCGACCGCCTGCCGCCCGCCGAGTTCGATCGCCTTCGTGCCATGCTTGCGCAGGCGGGTCTGACGCTCGTCGATTCCGAGGACACCTGCAAGAAACTCGCCAAGCTTCGCGGCATGTACGAACCCTACCTCGAAGCCCTCTCGCACTATTTTTACTTGGAGGTCCCTCCCTGGGTTCTCGCCAGGGAAATCGCCGACAACTGGAAGACGAGCGCCTGGGGCCGCATCACCGGCTTCACCGCCACCGCTAAGACCGAGCACGACGACCACTCCGACTAGGCCCGGAACGCCAATCCCTGCCTGCCAGCGGGCGGGTCTTGATGGACGCTCTTGCTTCTTGCCCTCCAGGTTGTCTTGGTGAATCGCCGCCAATTTGGCCTTGCTTCATCGCACGCTTGCCATGGCCGTAAACCCGGGCCTCCAAATTCCCTGTGCTATACTTTCGTTTTCACGGGGCCATAAGCAGAGTTTCTGCGGCCCGGAGAACCTCATGAGCATTCCGAAGACCGAGAAGATCTGGCACAACGGTAAATTCATCCACTGGGACGACGCCAAGATTCACGTCCTTTCGCACGTCGTCAACTACGGCTCGGCCGTCTTCGAGGGCGTCCGCTGCTACGAAACCGCCCAGGGCTCCGCCATCTTCCGTCTTCGCGAACACATGCAGCGCCTGCTCAACTCCGCCCATATCTATCGCATGGATGCTGCCTTCAGCCTCGACACGCTCTGCCAGGCGTGCCTCGAACTCGTCCGCGAAAACAAGATCAGCGCGTGTTATCTCCGCCCGATCATCCTCCGCGGCTACGGCGACGCCGGGGTCGATCCGCACGGCTGTCCGGTTGAGGCCTACATCGCTTGCTGGGAATGGGGAAAATATCTCGGCGAAGAAGCCCTGCGCAACGGCGTCGATGTCTGCGTCAGCTCGTGGAACCGCCCCGCACCCAACACATTGCCGCAGATGGCCAAGGCCGCCGCCAACTACATGAACTCGCAGCTCATCCGCATGGAAGCGAAAGCCAACGGGTACGAGGAAGGCATCGCGCTCGACGTCAACGGCTACGTCAGCGAGGGCTCGGGCGAAAACATCTTCGTGGTGATGAATGGCACGATCCACACTCCGCCGCTCGCCAATTCCGCGCTTCCCGGCATCACGCGCGACTCGGTCGTCACCCTGTGCCGCGAGCTCGGCTTCCCGGTCGTCGAGCAGATGATTCCTCGCGAAATGCTCTACATCGCGGAAGAAGTTTTCTTCACCGGGACGGCCGCCGAGGTCACGCCGGTGCGATCGATCGATCGCATTAAAGTCGGGTCCGGCTCCCGCGGCACGGTCACCAAAAGCGTTCAGGAGGAATTCTTCGCGATCGTCCACGGCAAGACGCCCGACCGCCACGGCTGGCTTTCGCCCGTCGGCGTTCCCACCAACGTCACCGCCCGCTAGTCTCGGCCCGTCGGCGTCTCGCCGGCAATTCGTGGGGAAAGCCAGCTTCGTCGGGGCCTGCGGCGTTTCTTTGACTCGCCTCCCTCGCATCCAGTAGAATCCGGCGTTTCATCTCGGGCTCCGAGGAACTCTTGTATCGTCTGCCGCAAAAACTCGCTGCCGAATTCCTCGGGACATTCGCTCTCGTCTTCGTCGCGGCTGGCGCGATCTGCGCCGACCAGTACCTTCGCTCCGCAAGCGTTTCCGGCCCAGGCATCCTCGGCTCGGCGCTGGCTTACGGCTTCGCCGTCGGCGCCCTGGTCAGCGCCTTCGCGCACGTTTCCGGCGCGCATCTGAACCCCGCGATTACCGTCGGCTGCTGGGTCACGAGGCGTCTCGGCACCATCGCCACGATCGCCTACGTGATCGCGCAGCTTCTTGGCGCCGCCGCCGGCGCATTCACGCTTAGCGCGATCCTTCCCGAAGCGGTCTGGCGGCCGGTTTCTCTCGGCGCGCCCGACCTCTCGGCCGACCTCACCCGCCTGCGTGGCATGGGCCTCGAGGCCGCGCTCACCTTCATCGTCGTCATGGTTGCGTTTGCCACCGTTGTTGACGCGCAGGCCGCCCTTCGCGCCTCCTCGGGAATTCCCCTGGGTCTTGCCGTCGCCGCCGGATACCTCGTTGGCGCGCCCTTCACCGGCGCCGCCATGAACCCGGCCCGCGCCTTCGGCCCCGCCCTGGCGCTCAGCCCTCATCATTGGCAAAACCACGGCATCTATTGGGTCGGACCGCTCTTCGGCGGCGTACTCGCCGCCGTCCTCTACGACCGCGTTTTCCGCCGCCAGCCGTCTCCAAACCCCTGACCGTGCGGCCGGTTGCGCCCTTGGAAACCTCCGGGCCGGCATTCTTGCCTGCCCTCCACCCGGATGCTAGCGTGGCTTGAGCGATCGCTCTCGGGGGAAATCGCATCCATGGCCATCAGCGTTGATGATCTCCTGCGCCGCGCCGTCGAAAATCGGGCCTCCGACCTGCATCTCAAGGTCGGCAACCACCCCTATCTTCGCGTCGACGGCCTGCTCAACCCGATCACCGACGTCCCCCGTATCACCCCGGAAGAAATGCTGTCGATGGCCTTCAGCATGATGACCAACCGGCAAAAGCAGAAATTCAAGGAGACCGCCGAGCTCGATATGGCCTACGGCGTCGCCGGCCTCGGACGTTTCCGCGTCAACGTCTTCCAGCAGCGCGGCAACGTCGGCATGGTTCTCCGCGTCATTCCGACCAAGATTCGCACCCTTGAGGAACTCGAGCTGCCTCGCGTGCTCGCCACCATTTGCGAAGAGCAGCGCGGTCTCGTGCTCTGTACCGGCACCACCGGTTCCGGCAAGTCGACCACGCTCGCCGCGATGATCGACCGGATCAACTCGCTGCGTCCCGAGCACATCATCACTATCGAAGACCCGATCGAGTACCTGCACCGCGACAAGAAGGGCTTCATCAACCAGCGCGAAGTCGAGGTCGACACTTCCTCGTTCTCGACCGCGCTGCGCGCCGCGCTTCGCCAGGATCCGGATGTCGTCCTCGTCGGCGAAATGCGCGACCTCGAAACGATCTCGACCGCCTTGCTCGCCGCCGAAACCGGCCACCTGGTTCTTTCGACCTTGCACACTCTCGACGCGACCGAAACCATCCAGCGCATCATCGCCGTCTTTCCGCCGCCCGAGCAGAAGCAGATTCGCTTGCAGCTTGCCGCCACGCTCAAGGCCGTGGTCAGCCAGCGCCTCGTTCGCAAGAGCGACGGCGCCGGCCGCGTTCCCGCGTGCGAAGTGATGGTCGCCACCGGCTACATCCGCGATTGCATCATGAACCCGGACAAAACTCGCATGATCCGCGACGCCATCGCCGCCGGCACCAGCCAGTACGGCATGCAGACCTTCGATCAATCGCTCTTCGATCTCTACTCGCGCAACCTGATCAGCCTCGAGGAAGCTCTGATGCGCGCGTCGAATCCGGACGACTTCCGCCTGCGCGTCCAGGGTATCCGCTCTTCCGCCGATGCCGCCCGCGAGGAGATGGAGCGCGCGATGACCGAATTCGAGCGCCTCGGCCCTCGCAAGTAGTTGCGAAAATCGAAACTCGAAATTCGAAACTCGCAAAGTCATCTGCCTTCGAAATTCGGGGACGGGTTTTCCAATTTCACATTTCCGATTTCAGATTTCGAATCCCCGATCTCCAACGACGTCTGGCCCCAACGAGATCGTTTTCGAGTTTCGAGTTTCGAGTTTCGAGTTTCGAGTTTCCACTTTCAAATTTCTGATTTCTGCCTCTCTGCCTCCTTGCTTCCCTGCCCCCTTGCTTCTATGCTTCCTCCGCGATGCGCTCGTCACCCCGCCAGCTCGAAACTGACACCGATCTCTACGCCGCCGCGCTCCGCGCCCTGATGCGCCGCGCCCATTCGATCCACGAAATGCGCGACTACCTCGCTCGCCGCTGCGCCGATAAAGAGCTCGTCGGCAAAGTCATCGCTAAGCTCCGCGAGCGCGCCTATCTCGACGACGCCCGCTACGCCCTCGACTACGCCCGCTCTCACGCGCAGTCCCGCCGCCAGGGACGCTTCCGCATCGCCC
>Ga0335073_10000975_pt1 | contig 37813 bp, 37 predicted proteins | sample Lox_Sample_22_FD_207093 | JGI IMG/M metagenome (GOLD analysis project Ga0335073, IMG submission 207093) | Soil microbial communities from Loxahatchee National Wildlife Refuge, Florida, United States - Lox_Sample_2.2 | ecosystem: Environmental > Terrestrial > Soil > Wetlands | place: USA... | reverse complement strand
ATGCCCGCGCCAATGTCCTGACCAAGAGTGACGGTTCTCACGCTCCCATCCGGCCAGAGCTGCAGCATCTCCACTGGATCGCCCAGGTAGAAGTGAAAGATCTCGTCTGAAGCAAGTCGATGCAATTCGGAAAACGTATGCGGTTCAAGCAGATAGTAAATCGCAGTCCCTGCGGCGCGATCCGCAGGATAGCGCACAGGCAGAGCGGATTTGGGAATCGCCTCTTCCGCCCGCCAGGTCTGGATAAACCATCCACCCTCGCAAGGATGCGGCTCAAGCCGCAGCAGCTTCTTCAGTTCGTCAGCAGTCATCAGTGCCATGGTAATTGGAAAGCTGCCAAACGTATGTGCGACTCGGTATGATGTTTCGCATGCCGATCCTGCTCTACACCGCGGCGTGGTGCCGCGATTGCCGCGAAGCCAAGCGCTTTCTCGACAAGCACAACCTCCCTTACACCGAGATCGATATCGAAACAACTCCCGGCGCAGCCGAGGACGTAATTCGACATGTAGGTAAGCGCGCGATTCCGCAGTATGTCATTGACGGTAAGTGGGTGCAGCCCTATCGGCCAGGACAGGGCTTTCTCTACGCCGAGATGAGCGAGTTGTTCGGCGTCACAATCTAAGAGACCGACTCGTAATCCCCTTCGGCCTCTTTCGTCCGCGATCGCGCAAACAGCGCGGGCAACCGACGCACGCGCTCCAGTCTGTTTTCGCGGATATACGAGCGCGCGCGGGCATGCAGCATGTCTTCGAGCCCAATTACGGCCAACGCCTTTCCCGTGGCTGCATCCACGACCGGCATTTCCGTGACATGCGCCGAGGCCATGCGCTCGGCTACCATGCGCAGCGTCTCGCCAGGATAGGCAAAGACCGGTTCAGCACTCGAAGAGGCTTCATCGCCTGTCCGCATAACTTCGGCTACCGTGACCGTTTCGAGTGGATCGACGCCATATTCGCGGCTGAGATGATAGCCTCGCCGGCTGAGGCGCTCAGTGAGGATTGAGCGCTTCTGGAAAAGCACGGTGAAGGCATGAGCAGCTACAGAGGCAGCGAGGAGCGGCAGTATCAGAGCGTAGTTATGAGTCAGTTCCATACTGAGAACTGCGGCGGTAAGCGGGCAACCAATCGCGCCAGAGAGGATTGCAGTCATGCCAACCAGCGGCCATGCTCCCGTCTGCACGACCGGCAGGCCGAAACCGACAAGGGCGCCAAGTGCCCCGCCAATCATAAGCAGCGGCGCGAGGATGCCGCCCGATGTCCCTGAACCAAGCGAGAAGGCCCAGATGATGCTCTTGATGATGAGCACTCCTGCGATGAGCTGCCATGTAGTGTTGCCGCCGATAAGCGAGGCGATGACGTCGTATCCGGTGCCGAGCGCGCGGGGAAAGATGAGCCCGCCGATGCCTACCACGACGCCTCCAATGGCAGGCCACCACATCCAGTGAATGGGCAGCCGCTCTTCAAAGAGGTCTTCGCTGGCATAGACAGCGCGGCTCAACAGCAATGCTGCGATTCCGGCAATGACTCCCAGAAACAGGGCGGCCAGCACCGTGCGCGGTTCGATGACCGGAGCAATCTGCGGCATGGGAAACAGCGGGTCGTTGCCAAGCAGATGCCGTCGCAGCACGCCGGCCGTGGTCGCCGCGATGGCTACGGGAACGAGGCTGCGTGGACGCCATTCGAAAAGCAGCAACTCGACCGCGAGCAGCACCGCCGCAAGTGGAGTCGAGAAGACCCCGGTCATGCCTGCTGCCGCGCCAGCGACGAGCAGCGTAGTGCGTTCGGCGTCGCTGAGCTTGAAAAGCTGTGCAAATAGAGAGCCGACGGAACCAGCCGTCATGATAATGGGCCCCTCAGCGCCGAACGGGCCCCCGGAGCCGATGGCGATGGCAGCGGAAAGCGGTTTGTAGACGGCTACCTTCGCGTCCACCTTAGCGCCGTTCATCAGAATGGCCTCAAGCGCCTCCGGTATGCCGTGGCCGCGAATCTTGTCGGTGCCAAAGCGCGCCATGACGCCGATGACGATGCCCCCGGCGATGGGAACGAAGACGGCAAGCCAATGCAGCGTATTGACAGCAGGAGAAATGAACTGCCAGCTCAGGCGGTGAAAGTAAAAGAGATTGGTTGCAGCATAAATCAGATGCAACAGCAAGTAAGCAAGCGCTGTGCCCGACGCGCCAATGACAAGAGCGAGGCTGCTGAGCAGCAGCATACGCGGATCGGCATTGAAGTCGCGCAGATGAGAATTCCACGTCGGGTTTGCGTATCCTGAATGCGTGCTCCTGCTCATTGTTCAGCCGCCCTCGGACTGCCAGACGATGGCTTGCTGCTTAAAACACGACGGAGCGCGCGAATGAGTTCGGGACCAGCCTGCTCCAGCTCCTGCATGTGGTAGTCGGCCAGAGAAGCGAGGATGCGCTCTCCTTCCGGCGTGACCCGCAACAGAATACGGCGGTGGTCTGTCGGATCGGAACTGCGGCGCAGCAGGCCCTGTTCAATGGTGCGATCGACCAGTTCCACCGCGCTGTTGTGCTTGAGAAGCATGCGCGCAGCGACGTTTGCGATGGTGGGGTCGAGTTCCTGCGGCATTCCGTAGACGCACAGCAAGAGCTGATACTGCTGCGGGCGGATGCCGCGGCCTTCAGCCGCTGCATGGCTGAAGTGAAGAAACTTGCGCAGTTGAAAGCGAAATTCTGCCAGTTTTCGGAACTGGTCCAGATCGGGTGTGTGAAGTACCGCGCCTGGGTGTGGGTTTTGAGCGGAGATACGCTTCCGCTCAGAAGTTGCCTGGGTTGCTTTCGCAGCCCTGGGCTGGGAGGCCTGGACTGGGCTCATAGATATATCGTAACACGATTATATCGCGCTACGATATATCCGGCTCCGTGGCTGGCTCCGGAGCCGATCCTGCGCCGGGATCGTCGAGAATGGCGCGGGCATCATCAGCATCCGAGGCTCTTACCTGCAGTTGCAATGGCCCCAGTCCGGGCTCAAGGATGCGGGCGTTTTCACCCGCGAGGAATGTATCGATTCCGGCTGATTCCAGCCTCAGCCTTGCCATTTCGGCTTCGAGAGGTTCGGTGAAATTGGCTATAGTTACAACTTCTTCCATGGATTTCCCTTCTGAGTTGATTTTGTTCCGATAATCGGTGCTTGGATGCGCAAACGGTAGAATGAAAAGTTCACTTACATAGCTTATTCCTTAAGGAGAGTCCTTCGTTGATTGCCCGCTATACCCGTCCGCAGATGGGCCAGATCTGGAGTGATGAAAACAAGTACCGCATGTGGCTCGCGGTGGAAACCGCCGCCAGCGAAACGCTGGCCGAAGACGGCATCGTGCCGGCGGAAGCAGCCAAAGCCATTCGCGAGCACGGAGACTTCAGCGTAACGCGCATACAGGAGATTGAAGCCGAAGTGAAGCATGACGTGATCGCCTTCACTACGGCGGTCGCGGAGAAGATCGGGCCGGAGTCGCGCTGGCTGCATTATGGGCTAACTTCAAATGATGTTGTCGACACGGCGCAGGCGCTGCAGATCAAAGCAGCGTCGGCGCTGATTCGGGAAGACATTCTTGCGCTGATCGAAATACTGAAGAAGCGGGCGATCGAGTTCAAGCACACGCCAACGATAGGGCGCACGCACGGCATTCATGCCGAGCCGACGACCTTCGGGCTTAAACTGCTGAACTGGTACGCTGAAATGCGGCGCAATCTGGAGCGCTTTGACGCCGCGGCGGAACAGATTCGCATCGGTAAGTTATCCGGCGCAGTGGGAACCTTCGGTCATCTGAGCCCGAAGCACGAGGAACGCATCTGTGAAAACCTTGGGCTGAAGCCTGCTCCGGTGGCCACGCAGGTGATTCAGCGCGACCGTCATGCTCACTACATTTCGACGCTGGCAATTATCACGGCGACGCTGGATAAGATTGCGGTTGAAATTCGGCATTTGCAGAGGACCGAAGTGCGTGAGGCGGAGGAGTATTTCTCAGAAAAGCAGAAAGGCTCGTCGGCAATGCCGCACAAGCGCAACCCGATCACGACGGAGCAAATCAGCGGTCTGGCGCGTGTTGTTCGCGCGAATGCGCAGGCTGCATTTGAGAACGTACCGCTCTGGCATGAGCGGGATATATCGCATTCATCCGTCGAGCGCGTGATCTTTCCCGACTCGACAATTTTGACTGATTACCTGCTGGCGAAAACGATCACTCTCATCGAGAAGCTGCTCGTATACCCGAAGCGCATGCTGAAGAACCTTGAAAGCACAGGCGGCCTGATCTTCAGCGGGCAGTTGCTGCTCGATCTGGCCGAGGCGGGCATGCTGCGCGAGGACGCGTACCGGCTGGTGCAGGGCTATGCTATGCGCGCATGGAAGGACGATCTGGTCTTTCGCGATCTGGTCAAGGCCGATCCGGAGATCGCCGCCAGGCTCGGCCCTGAAAAGCTGGAGCACGCATTCGATCTTAACCGGCAGTTGCGAAATGTGGACGCAATTTTCGATCGAGTGCTGCAGGGATAGAAAACAGACGCTGCTGTCTCCAAGTCTGCTACCATGCTCTCGGCTTTTAAACGCGCGGACCTTTTATGGAAGCATTCACACCGACAACCATTGCCGCGATCGTTATTGCAGCCAGTTTTGCGGCGGGCTTGAATGTCTATGCCACGCTCCTAACGCTGGGCGTGCTGGCGCGAGCCCATTGGATTGAACTGCCGGCGGGCCTTGAGATTCTGACGCATTGGTGGGTGATCGGCGTAAGCGGATTCATGTTTGCGATTGAATTTGTCGCCGATAAGATTCCGGCGTTCGACATGGTCTGGAACGCGCTGCATACTTTTGTGCGCGTTCCGATCGCGGCATTGCTGGCGTATCACGCAAGCGAACAGCTTTCGCCGGAAATGCAGGTCCTGGCAACCGTCGCTGGAGCGGGCATTGCCCTCGTAACGCATAGCTCAAAGACTGCGGTGCGCGCTGCAGTCACGCCGAGTCCGGAACCGGTTTCGAATATTGCCCTGAGCACGGGCGAAGATGTGCTTGCCATAGGCATAACATGGCTGGCCACGAAGCATCCCTTGGTTGCCGCAGGGATTGCATGCGGGTTTCTGCTGTTGGCCGTCATCACTGTCAGCTGGCTGGCCAAATTCGTCCGCAGAATGTGGAACAAGCCCAGGCCAGCGAATGCGCAGTGAGCTTTCAGTGGAGATAGTTTTAATTTTATATGGAGCCTGATGACGCGCGAGCCATTCAATCTGACAGTAGCTATGACCGGAGCCAGCGGAGCCGTCTTCGGTCAACATCTTCTGCAGGCATTGCATGTAGACCCGCGGGTTTCGCACGTGCACTTTGTCACCTCAGAGAGCGCATTGCGCGTCCTTGCCGAGGAGCTGCGCTTCAGCGGGCGCAATTCACTTGTCGAAAAGCTGCTCGGGCACCCCTCAACCAAGATTCAGCAGCATGCGGAATCCGATATCGGCGCGTCCATTGCCAGCGGAAGCTATCCGTCGAGCGGCATGATCGTGATGCCATGCAGTATGGGAACCCTGGCCGGCATTGCCAATGGCATGGCGCAAAATCTGATAGAACGAGCCGCCGATGTTTGCCTTAAGGAGCGTCGTCCGCTGGTTCTGTGCGTGCGAGAGACGCCTTTCAACAAAATTCACTTGCGCAATATGACACTTGCCGCAGACGCGGGAGCCACGATCTTCCCGATGATTCCTACGCTGTATAACCATCCCATTGACTCGACAGAAATGGCAAAGCAATTTGCTGCGCGGGTTCTGGCCCACATTGGTTTGCCGCAGCAAGGCGCCTATGTATGGAAGAGCGAGGTTTAGCCTGTCACTTCGCCATTGGCTGTGAAGCGTCAATCCATACGCCTTGCGGCTGCTCGGTCGGCAAAAGCCTTCCGACATAATCCAGCAGAAGATGGCGATTCAGGGGCTTCGGCAGGAATGCGTTGGCTCCAGCCTCAAAAATGCGCTCCGTCTCCAGCCGCGCGCCGCGATCGGCGATCACAATGATCGGTGTCCGCATAAACGCCGGCAACGCGCGCAAACGCTCCACGACAAGAAGACCGCTGCCTGCGGGCAGGCTTAAGTCGACGATAATCATATCCGGATTCTGTTTGCGGGCCTCAGAAACAGCGGCAACAGCGTCGAACGCGAAGGATACGGCATGCGACATCACTGACAATGCTTTGTGAATGGCCTGGCACACTCGGGGATCGCTGTCTACAACCAGAACACGTTTCATCAGATACAGTCCTATGCGGTGGCGCCGCTCTCCTTCTTCATCGGTCGGCATGGCACAAAGGACGAGGGCCTGCCTCGAGCTTTCTTCCTGATGATTCTTTGAAGCTTTTAAGACTTTATGCGGAATGCTTTCTCAATAACGGCAATCGTGAACGGAGCAATACGGTATCTGCTGTGGGAATTCAGTTCCTCGCGACGCAGCCAGTGGGCATCGGCGGCATCTGAGGCGCAGCAGAGCGCGCCGCCGGAGATGCGGCAGAGAAAATCCACGAGAACATAGTGAAAGCGCACCACACCCGCTTCATCGCGGACGATGCGGTCGAAGGCTTCGACGATCTGCAACGGCTCTATTTCGAGGCCGGTTTCTTCCAGGACTTCGCGCTGGATGCCCTGCTCCAGCGTCTCGCCTAATTCGAGCGCGCCTCCGGGCAGAGACCACTCACCTTTGAGCGGCTCATGCCCGCGCTGGACGAGTAGAACCTGATTCTCATGGATGATAACCGCCCCGACACCAACAACCGGGGCCTCTGGATATTCGCGCCGCATCAGGACGAGATTAAACCTTTAAGGGCCTGCCGTACTCCTCGGCGAATACGGTGCGGGCCATGCTGAAGCGGCCACCATAAAATTTGTCGCTGCCTTTCAACCGTCCAATGGCGAGCAGCGCAACGACACGATAGCTGAGGGGAAGCTTCAGAATTTCACACACTCTTTCCTCCTCGAAACCTTCCATAGGGGCGGTATCGTAACCGATCACCTCCGCCATAAGCATCATCGTCGTGAAGGCAATCATGACGTGGCGGTTGAGCCACATGGGCAAATCAGGATGATTCGAAAGGTAGTTCGGGATATTTACCTTGGCCTGCTCCGCATAATTTTCCGGCATGCCTCTTTCGCGTCCGAGGTGAAGCATCTCTTCGAGATCGCCGTTGCGCCAGCCATCAGCATCCCCGCAAGCGACAATAACCGCGGATGCCTCCTCTATCTTGGCCTGATTGAAGCTTGCTGCCCGCAATCGGCGCTTCTGCTCCTCAGAACGCACAACGACAAAACGCCAGGGCTGCATGTTGTAACCGCTGGGAGCATGCAACCCTGCATCCAGGATTATTTTCAGGTCTTCGTCTGGGATGGGGGAACCATCAAAGCTCGGAGTAGCGCGACGCTGCGCGATTGCCTGGGACAGGGTTTTCTCCATCACGTTTGCCATCTCTATTGAACTTCTTTCTTTCGAGGATTGTCTGGCAGTCAGCACACGAATGCTACTGAATCTGATTCATCGGCAACTCAATCGCAAAGGGCCTCTGGTTCTCTGCGTTTGCGTAAACCCAAAGGCCGTGGAATGCCTCCCGTAACTCGGGATGCCGGCTTAATAGCGCTTTCATAATCTCAACATTGCGGCTACGTGTGGCTACGGGGTCAGAAACATCGCTTGTCTTGTAGGTCACAACAAGATCGAGTCCACCGAGCGATCCATCTGTACGGATATTCGTGATATCGAAAGTCTGATCATTCGCCACGATTTTCATCGGCTCCACGCCCGGCAGATCGTCGGGACGGACGCTGCTCATCTCCTTTTGGAGCTTATCGAGATTGGGACTCGAGATGAAGTCCACAGGGCTGAGCAGATACTCCGCCGTCTGGTAGTAGAAATAGGCGTTCCACTGTTGCTTTTTATTTGCGTAGGCACGCGCCTGCATCCAGTACCAGACACCGTCGTGCCCGGCAGCGGTAAGAGGGCGCACAAAAATGCCGGCAAGCTTCCATTGCGCGCTGCCAACCGGATCGTTCTCGAGAATCAGGGAAATCTGCTGCGGCTGCCTGACACCGGTTGCATGCACCACCGCAAATGCGTAATCACCCGGAGGCAGCTGCGGAATGGTGATGTTGATGAGCAATTGCGAGCCTGGGATGCTGCAGAAGAACTGCGTGTCCTGCGGAGACTTGAGGTCTGTAGCCCGCAAGCTGTAAACAGACTCTATGGTCAGAGCGGCGCCCTCAATGTTGGGAGAAACGGACTGGATCGTGCCAGCGATGGAATCAAATTGCGCAGCTACGCTGGCAATGGTATTTCCCTTCACCGCTGAGACATTTCCAGACTGAATTTCAGCGGCAAGCGCCTGTGTGGCCTGCACGTATACCGCCCGCTGCGCTTCCGTCATCTGCGACTGGGTGGTGCAGGTGACGGCACTGGCCATTCCGCCAGACAGTAGAACAGCGAATAGAGGTAATGCACGCCAGCAATTCATACATTGCAAAGAACAAATTTTTGTGAGCAAATCCAAACCACTGCTAGTCTAGTACATAGAAGTGTGCACGCAGAAAACCCTGCACATCCACAATGAGGTTTTTGATGCGTCTACAGGCACAAGCCGGGTTCGTCCTCTTAGCTCTTCTTACTGCAACCATAACAGAGGCGCAGACTGCACCGGTGCAGCAACAGCGGGAGCATCGGCGGCAGTTGCATGAAGATACATCCGGGGTGAAGCCTTCAGCCGACGTCCCTCAACAGACCGTATCTCCTTCGCCGGAAGTCCCACGTGCGGCGATGTCGCTGCTGGACGAGCCGGCCAAACCCGCACAGGTTCAGCTGGACGCTGGAAAACTGTCCGTGAAGGCGGATAATTCCTCACTGTCCGGTATTCTTCACGATATTTCAACGAAGACCGGCATGACGGTTGACGGGCTCTCACGAGATCAGCGGATTTTCGGAAACTACGGGCCGGCTGCTCCTCGCGAAGTGTTGTCGGCACTGGTGGATGGTCTCGACTACAACGTGATGATGGTTGGCGCGCTGGACAATGGCGCACCACGAGAGCTGTCGTTTACTCCGCGAACGGTTGGCGGTACGTCAACGAACAGTCATTCGATGCCAATGGCGCGACCAAGCAACAACGATGACGAAGACGACTCGAGTCCGGATCAGTCGGATACTCCGTTACCGCCCCGACCAGAGACTAACTATCCCCCGGAGGCGAATCGGCCTCAGGAACCGCCTACTAATGGACAGCCTGGGCAGGTAAAGACGCCGCAACAGATGCTGCAAGAACTACAGCAGATGCGCCAGCTGCAACAGCAGCAGGTTAACCCGCAATAGAAAAGGCCGCCTCAAGAGCGGCCTCTGTGACTTCCCCGAAACTCAATGCGAAACCTTTGCGATTATGATCTTGCGATTTCCGGCTTTGGCTGCGGGGCCTGCACGGCGTACGAGCGCGCATGCAGCTTCAGCACTGCAAAAGCTGCCCGGCAGATTCCATAAGCCGCCAGCACCCCAAACGCGAGCGCAGCGACTGCCGCGCAGATCAACATCACCAGATTTAATGCGTCCTGCATCCCTATTTTCTTCCCGGCAATCGCTTCTATGTATTTGGCCCGTGCGAACTGCCTGACACGCTATCTACTTGCGTGCCTTCTATTATTGATGCTCATTCTCGCAGAAAACAGGCACAGATTGACCCGGTTTTCTGTTGCCAACTAAGATACCTATAGGATTCTTGTTCCAATTCTGAATGGCCGCCAACGCATTTGCAAGGGCCGTAGCTCTCCGCATCTGCAAGTTTTTTCCAGATTTTCATCCTGCATGTCGATCACACACATTACCGTGCGCGGTGCGCGCCAGCACAATCTACGCGATATCAGCGTCCAGATTCCGCGTAATACGCTGACCGTCGTCACCGGACTTTCCGGCTCCGGAAAGTCATCGCTCGCCTTCGATACGATCTATGCCGAGGGCCAGCGCCGCTATGTGGAAACCTTATCGGCATACGCCCGGCAATTCTTAGATAAAATTGAGCGCCCGGACGTGGATTCGATCGAGGGGCTCAGCCCGGCCATCTCCATCGAACAAAAAACGACCAGCCGCAGCCCGCGATCGACGGTCGGAACGATTACGGAAATTTACGACTATCTGCGGCTGCTTTATGCCTCGGTTGGCGTTCCTCACTGTCCGAATTGTGGACGCCCCATCTCGCGCCAGACGCATGAACAGATTGTGGAACGCATTCTCTCGCTGGCTCCCGGCGAGCGGGTAACGATTTATGCTCCAGTAGTACGCGGGCGCAAGGGTGAATTCAAAGACCTGCTCGACGAACTAGACCAGCAGGGTTTTCGCGCGCGCATTGACGGCGAACTGCGCGATCTGGCCGAGTCGATCAACCTGGAAAAGCGTAAGAACCACACGATTGAGGCGGTGATTGATCGCGTCGTCCTGAAGCCCGGCGTCGAAAAGCGCCTTCAAGAAGCCGTGGCCCGCGCGCTGCAGATGGCGAATGGACTGGTGCTGATCTCTGTGTCAGGCGGCAGTGAGCAGCTTTACTCTTCATCGATGGCCTGCCCCGATTGCGGTCTTGACGTGCCGAAGCTTGAACCGCGCAGCTTTTCCTTCAACAGCGCATACGGAGCATGTCCGGAATGTCATGGCCTGGGCAGCATTTACGACTTCGATCCGGCCAAGGTCATCACGGACTGGTCGAAGCCACTGCTTGACGGAGCGCTCGGTCCCGGCTCGGCTTCGCAATATCTGCTGAAGCTGATTCAGCTTGCAGCCCAGCGTTACAAGATCGACTTGAAGAAGCCCTTCGACCAACTCCCGCAGAAGCAGCAGGAGATCCTGCTCTACGGCCCTGGCAAGGGCGAAGCCCCGCGAACAGGCTTTCATGGCATCCTCGCATACCTGCGCGACGCTGTTGAGGAGTCAAAATCGGATGCCTACCGGGAGTGGATGTTGAACTACATGTCGGCTTCAGCCTGCCCAGTATGCAAAGGCAGGCGTCTGCGGCCGGAATCGCTGGCCGTCAAGGTAGGTGGCTTATCCATAGCTGATTTCACAGCACTGTCGCTGCACCACGCTGTAGATGCAGCTCGCAACCTGCAGTTTTCACAGCGCGAAGCGCTGATCGCAGAACGTCTGCGGCGTGAAGTAGTGGAGCGTCTTGAGTTTCTGAATGCCGTTGGACTCGGCTATCTTTCGCTCGACCGCAGCGCGGCGACGCTTTCCGGCGGCGAGGGCCAGCGCATCCGGCTGGCAACGCAGATCGGGTCGCGGCTGCGTGGCGTGCTTTATGTGCTGGACGAGCCTTCAATCGGGCTGCATCAGCGCGATAATCAACGCCTGATCAATGCTCTCGAATCCCTGCGCAATCTGGGTAACACCATTCTTGTTGTGGAGCATGACGAGGACACGATCCGTCACGCTGATTACGTGCTCGACCTCGGCCCCGGCGCTGGCAAGCTCGGCGGCCATGTCGTAGCCGAAGGCACGCCGCAGGATATTATGCGTGCTCCAGCTTCGCTGACGGGACGCTATTTAGCGGGTGAAGTAAAAATTCTGCAACGCTTCCAGCCGCGTTCGCCAAACGGCAAATGGATCACTATAGAAGGGGCGCGCAGCCACAACCTGCACAACATTACGGCAAAGTTTCCTCTGGGCGTAATGACAGTGGTCACAGGCGTCTCCGGCTCAGGCAAGAGCACTCTGGTCAATGACATTCTCTATCGCGCGTTGGCGAAGCAACTTTATGGGTCGCGTGAGGAGCCCGGGGAGCATGGCCGCATTACAGGCTTTGAAAACATCGATAAGGTGATCCAGATCGACCAGTCGCCGATTGGACGCACGCCCCGCTCGAATCCAGCAACGTATACCGGAGTCTTTTCCGGGATTCGCGATCTCTTTGCTATGTTGCCGGAGTCGCGTGAGCGTGGATACAAGGCCGGCCGCTTCTCATTTAATGTCGCCGGCGGACGATGTGAAGCCTGCCAGGGCGAGGGCCAGCGGCGCATCGAGATGAACTTCCTGCCGGATGTTTACGTGCAATGCGAAGTATGTAACGGCCGCCGTTACAATCAGGAGACGCTTGCGGTGAAGTTCAACGGCTATTCGATAGCCGACGTGCTTGAACTCGCCATCGAAGACGCTCTGCCCGTGCTGGCTGACATTCCGCAGGTGCGGCAGAAACTGCAGACGCTGGTCGACGTCGGGCTTGGTTATATTCACCTAGGACAGGCAGCAACAACGCTGAGCGGCGGCGAGGCGCAACGCATGAAACTGGCGCGTGAGCTGTCAAAGCGGCAGACTGGAAGGACGCTCTATTTGCTCGATGAGCCTACTACCGGGCTGCATTTTGACGATGTGCGCAAACTATTGGAAGTGCTGCATCGACTTACCGATCTCGGCAACACCATTGTGATTATCGAGCATAATCTTGATGTCATTCGCAACGCGGACTGGATTATTGACCTCGGGCCGGAAGGCGGCGAAGATGGTGGACAGATTGTTGCCGAGGGCACGCCAGAGCAGGTTTCGCGTGTCGTCAGCTCGCATACAGGCGAGTTTCTGCGTCGCTACTATGCTGGTCATGAGTCGGTGCTGGAATTGAGTTACAACGGCAGCAGCGCTCCCAGGCGGCGCAAATCAGCGAAGAAGGAGACGATCCAGTGACACTCGACCCCATCTCGCTGACACCCGTACCACGCGATACAGACCCTGCTCCGCCTGAGATTCAAACTCCGGAATATTCGTATCCGGTAGAGATGCGGCCTCCGGCATCAGACCTGCCTCATCTCAGTCATGCGGTTCTTTTCTTTGTGTTGACGGTGCCGATGCTTATTATCGGAGAGGCATTGAGCTTGTTTATTGCCAAACAGTCGCACTTGTTTGGCCACAAGAGCTACCAGGCGATTTTCAATCTCATGGCCTCCGATGCGCGCCTGGCAATCCCTGCACAAGGGCTTACATATCTGCTGACGGCGCTGGCTGCCATCGTGATCTTCCCCGTTCTCTGGAGGCAACCATTTTCTCAAGGCATTCACTGGAATCTGAGTGCGGCGCGGATGCGTTTTCTCTGGCTGGTGGCTCTCGGACTTGTGTTGGGATTCGGTGTCACGCTGGTGGGCAATTATCTGCCCATGCCCAAAGATCCGCCGATCATGCAGGACATGATGGGATCGCAACTGGGAGCATGGATGATGTTGATCTTCGGCATTACCTGCGCGCCTCTACTGGAGGAGTTGGCCTTTCGCGGCTTCCTGCTGCCGGGTCTGATCCATGCCATGCGCTGGCTGATGCAGCGCGAGATTCTTTCTTCTGAAGCCCTCTCGTGGGCCACGATTCCATTGTCGGTTGTGTTAACTACGATTCCGTTCGCGCTGCTGCACTCCACCCAGGTTTCTCATGCCTGGGCGCCACTTTTGTTGATTGGAATCGTGAGCATTGTTCTCTGCGCGGTTCGTCTGCGGTTGAAATCGGTCGCAGCCAGCACCGTGGTGCACGCGGCGTATAACTTCACCCTCTTCGCCGGATTATTGCTGCAGACCGACGGCTTTCGCCATCTGGAGCGTCTGAACACCTAGCGCAGCGGAGCCTCATCCGCTAAGGGACCATACATTCCGAAGCACAGTTGGTGTTGCAAAGCAGTCTACAATCTTTCTTGATGGCTACCAACTACCGCGACGCGCTGCTCCATCTGCTCTCCCGCATCTCTTTTAAACTGGGCGAATTCAAGCTTTCTTCAGGCGGCACCAGCGATTACTACATCGATTGCCGCACCACGACGCTGCATGCGGAAGGTGGACGGCTGACGGGACTGGCGATTCTGGAGCTGCTGCGCGAACAGAAGATCAAACCTGCCGCAGTGGGCGGACTTACTCTGGGCGCTGACCCCATCGTCTCGAATGTGGCAACGGCCAGCGCGTGGTATGCGCAGGAGCATCATGGCGCTCCGCTGATTCATGGGTTCCTGGTCCGCAAGGCAGAAAAAACGCACGGCACCGGGCGACGCATTGAAGGCTTTTTCGAAAAAGATGCACCGGTTTTGATTGTCGATGACGTCTGCACCACTGGCGCATCAACGATCACGGCAATTGAGGCCGCGCGGGATGCCGGTATGAAGGTAATTGCCGTCGCTTGTCTGGTGGAACGCGAAGAATCCAACGGTCGACCCGCCGTAGAAGCCGCTGCTCAGGGTGCGCCGTTCTTTGCTCTCTACACTGCTAATGATGTGCGCACAGCGCATGTACGCCAGTTGGCGCTATAAACAAAAACCGCGAACGGGCCATTGCCTGCTCGCGGTTTGCTTTCTGCTTCTGCCAAATTATTACCGCTGGGGAGTGTTGACTTGCCCTTCCTGGGGAAGTTTAACTGTTCCAGTTGCCTCCGCTGTCTGCGCACCGTTTTGCCCGCTCATATTCGTGAGCATCTGAATTTCCACGCGACGGTTCTTGGCGCGGCCCGCTGCGGAGCTATTGGAAGCAACTTCCTCATCCTTGCCAATGCCGATGAGATAAAAGCGATGCGGCGGCACGTTGTATTTTGAGGCCAGATACTGCACGACGGCCTGCGCGCGGCGCTGGCTGAGGGCGTAGTTGTAATCCGCAGGGCCGGTGGAATCGGTCCCGCCAGTAATCGCAAGGATATAGCTCTTCTGAGAATTCAACTGCGCGGCGAAGTCGTCGAGCTTCTGCTTGTCGGTGCGGGTGAGGTCTGCCTTGTCAAAACCGAAGTTCACCTGTGTATCCGCAACCTGCTTGTAGTTGTCCAGGTTGCCGACTACGCTGGCTAGTGAATCGGCACGATTGACGGCTTCCTGAGCGGATTGGTTCGCCTGTGATGCCGCGACTCCCGCACCCTGCGCTGCCTGGTTTGCCTGATTGGCGCTGTTCTGCGCCTGTGTGATGCCCTGCTGCGCGCGCTGGTCTACGTCGTGAATGTTGCGATTGTTTGTTGCCGTCGCGTCGTCCAGCTCATTCGTCTTTTCAATCACCGGGGTAGTCTGACTGCGCACGTAGTTCTTCGTCGTGCATCCAGCAGCCAACAGCAGCGAAAGCGCACCAAGCGCTGAAACTGCCTGTAGAGATGTTCTGCCAATCCGAGCCATCGCGTTCACTCCATTTCGTTTGCGCCTTAAGGGCCGCCTGAGCGAACCCCTGGGCTTCAGGAAAACATGCCTTTCCCTCGTACGATACTTTTCGTGTGCAAACCTATTGCCACACTATTACCAAGTAAGCAAACAGCTTTTAACTGAGCGATTTATGAGTCATCTACCCGACAAAAAGCGGACCATTTCAACAGAACGAAAGCGAGTAGCTTTTACTCGATCTGTGAAAATCAGAACTGACTGCCGTGCAATGAGCGGGCGAAGAAACAGTAAACTGACATAGGGCCACGTTATGGATTTAGATGAGAAAATACGAACTCTACCAACGCGGCCCGGCGTATACCTGTACAAGAACGCGGATGACGAAGTCATCTACGTTGGCAAGGCAAAGAACCTGCGATCGCGGGTGCGGTCGTATCTGCTGGAAGCATCGCAGGCGAACGCGAAGACCGGCTCTCTGATGCGCGAGGCGGTCGATCTGGATTACATCCTGGTCGACAACGAGCACGAGGCGCTGGCGCTTGAGAACAACCTGATCAAGCAGCGCAAGCCGCGCTTCAACATCTTGTTGCGTGATGACAAGACGTATCCATACGTCAAGCTCACTCTGGGCGACCGATATCCGAAGGTCTTTGTCACGCGGCGTCTGCGCAAAGACGGCAGCGCATACTATGGACCTTATTTTCCGGGAAACCTAGCTCATCGCATTGTTGATCTGATTCATCGCAGCTTTCTGATTCCCAGCTGTAAGGTCGATCTTTCGCGTTATCATCCGCGGCCATGTTTGCAGTACTACATCAAGCGCTGTCTTGGTCCTTGCGTTGAGGGGTTGACGACGCCGGAGGCATATCGCGAGGCCGTGCGCGACACGCAGATGTTTCTCGAAGGACGGACTGCTGAGTTGGGCAAGTCGCTTGAAGAGCGCATGCGGGTGGCTGCTGCGACTGAGCAGTTCGAGCTGGCGGCGCGTTATCGCGATTTGCTGCGCACGGTTTCCGATCTGCAGGAAAAGCAGCGCATCGCTTCGACTGAAAACGACGATGCCGATGTCTTTGGTTATCACTTTGAGAATGGCATGTTGGCAGTCAATCTCTTCCACATGCGCGCGGGAAAGATTGTCGACCGGCGCGAATTCTTCTGGGAGGAATTGCCGGAATTGCTGGAGGCGGAAGAGCATGCGTCATCGAATGGGCCTGCTGCGTTTGAGGCTGGCGCGTTCTTTTCCGCTCTGCTGAAGCAGCTTTACATCGATCAACCATACGTTCCCCGGGCCATCTATGTGCCGGTGGATTTTGCCGACCGCGCTGCGCTCGCAGACCTGCTGAGCCAGCAGACTGGCCACCGAATTGAGCTCGCAGTGCCGCAGCGTGGTGAGAAGCGCTCGCTGGTCGATCTTGCCGGACAAAATGCGAAGCAGAGCTTCGACCAGCGCTTCCGCGTGATGCAGCCGAGCCATAAGGCGATTCAGGAGGCGCTGCAGGACATTCTTGTACTGCCTGAGCTGCCAAAGCGCATCGAGTGCTTCGATATCTCGCACATTCAGGGCGCGGAAACTGTCGCGTCGCTCGTCGTCTGGGAAAACGGCGCGATGAAGAAATCGGATTACCGAAAGTTCCAGATCAAGACCGTCGAGGGCGTTGATGATCTCGCCTCAATGCGCGAAGTCGTCACACGTCGTTACAAGCGCATTGCCGAGGAGAATGCGACGATGCCCAGCCTGATCCTCATCGACGGCGGCCTGGGCCAGCTGCATGCGGCGGCAGCGGCTCTGGAAGAGCTGGGCTTTACCAGCCAGCCGCTGGCGTCGATCGCCAAACGCGAGGAGGTCATCTACCTCTATGGGCAGGAGGACGATCCGATTGTGCTCGACCGGCGGTCGCCGGTGCTGCATTTAGTGCAGCGGATTCGTGATGAGTCGCACCGCTTTGCCATCAGCTATCACCGCAAGCGGAGGGAGATGCGCGACCGCGATTCGGAGCTGCTGGAAATTCCCGGCGTTGGCACGCGGACCCGCACTCGCCTGCTGGAACATTTCGGCAGCTTACGCAGTGTCCAGAGCGCCGATCTGGAAGCGCTTACCGCAGTCGTTTCCCGTAAGACGGCAGAGCAGATTTACGCTCACTTCCATCCAACGGACTTCCCTATTCTGAATCAGCCCGCCTGACCCCCCTCCCCCCTCCTCAGCCAGACTGTTTTGTGTGTTTTCAGTGAGTTAGCGGGGGATCATCCCCTTGTAAGTGGTTGATTTTTATATTCGTTAGGGTGGTTCTTGTGTTTTCAATACTTTCGCTTGGGGTCGCTTGATTTTTCTGAAAATAAAATATTCCCGCAAATAAAAATGCCCGCTTTTTGCACGGGCATTTTGTTTCCTATTTCTAGGATAGCAGGTTTTGCGAAATAGTACGCCAAACACCTGGGCGAACTAAGTCCATATATATCATATTGTTATGCGACGGCTCGACATAGAGAGGGCTTGACAAGTTTGCTGCGGCAGGGGGCAATTTGAGAGATGCGTATTCAAACTCAGTGAGTGGGCAATGCGCTGTGGAGCGCAGCTCCCGGCTTGAGTTGGAGCGCTGCCAGCCCCAGCATACAGACTGCACTGAAACCAAAGTAAGAGCCAAGCCAATTGAAAGTCTGGGCGGACGGGCTCGGGTCTAGTTTGAGCCAGTGAAGCACGAAAGCAAGGAACGCCAGGGCAAAACCAAATGAGACGATTCCGGCTGCGCCGAGAAGCCATTCGTCCATGCGATGCTGCCGCAACGTTCGCGCGGTTGCCAACTGATACACGCCGATGCTCACTGCCATCACGACAATAAACAGCGCAAGGGTACGAAAGGCAACTGGTCTGTTTGACCTAACCAGCAAGCCAAGTGCGCCACAAGCAAGACCGTTCAGCACCAGAAGCCATGAGTTGCTTTTTCTTAAATTCCAAATGCCCGCTGCGACGGTGCAAGCCCCAATTGCCAGTGCGAGCACGCCCAACTGCTCAGCCGCGCTTCTGCCGTATATGAATCTCCGCAGAGTGATAGAGCCATCCGGACTCAGCACAAGAAACACCATGATGGAAAATATCGCGTTGAGAACGCCGCACAGTGCCAGCAGCCACCAGCTTTTGATCAAGGTTTGGATCATAGATCGCCTCCGATCACAGCTCAACCTTTCGTGGGATTGTAGCAGTAGGACACACAGCCCGACTTATAGGGGTTCGCGCTTTCCTACCCCTTCGACTAGCTCAGGGCAGGCTCTATCGCAAAATGCGCGATAGGATGGGGCACCCCTTTCGTACTCTATCCGGGGAAAAAGCAGACCCCTCACTCCGCTCAGCATGACACCGTCAATGGATTCGAATTGTAGATTCGAACCTTACTATCTTCGATTCCGTAGTAAAAAGGCAGACAAGATGACAACCGCGACCAGTATTTCGCACCTGACTTTACGCCGCGCGGAGCGGCTGCGCTCCATTCTGTGGCTGGCTTTTCTCTTTGCGGCCGTCAAGCTGCTGATTCAGGTCATCGGGAATGTTCTGGCGCAGCGCGCGGGGTATGGCATTTTTCGCGATGAGTTGTATTACCTCATGTGCGGGCGGCATCTTGCCTTCGGGTATGGTGACCAGCCGCCGCTTGTGGCTCTACAGGCGCGGCTGAGCGAAATGCTTTTCGGCTACCACACGATGTGGTCGTTGCGGCTGATCTCCGCCCTTGCAGGCGCGGCAAAGGTCTTTCTGACCGGCGTGCTGGTGTGGGCGCTCGGCGGCAGACGCAAGGCGGCGGCGCTGGCGATGCTTGGTGTGATTGCGGGCGGCGTCTATCTCGGCATCGATAGCTACCTGTCGATGAATTCGTTTGATCCTGTCTTCTGGATGCTCTGCGCACTGGCCTTGATTTGCATTGTGCAATCGGAATCGCCGCATGAGATTCGCAACTGGTGGATTGTGCTCGGGCTTAGCGCTGGACTGGGGTTCGAGAACAAGGATTCCGTCCTTTTCTTTCTGGTTGCGATGCTGGTGGCGCTGCTGCTGACGCCGCAACGCCGCATCTTTGCCAACCGCTGGTTTGCGATATCTGTATTGCTGATTGTTGTTGTCGCGCTGCCTAACTTTCTGTGGCAGGTTCACTATCACTTTCCGACGCTGGAGTGGCTGCGCGATGTGCAGAAGAGCGACAAGGATGTGAAGCTTCCGCCTTTGCAGTTCCTTTTCGCGCAGTGGATGATGCTCGCGGCCGCCAACATTTTTCTTTGGGGTACCGGCGTCTTGTGGCTGCTGTTTTCAAAACGCGCGCGCAGCTTCCGTTTCCTGGGAGTTTTCTACATCCTGTTTCTCGCACTGATGATGGCGCTCCACGCCAAGGACTACTATCTGGCGCCTGCTTATCCCGTCTTATTTGCTGCCGGAGGCATCGCGTGGGCTGCGTGGACGAACGCAAAAATATGGCGCAATGTGCGCATGGGCGTGTTTGCGGCGGTGCTTATTGCGGGCATTGTGGTTTTCTTCCCGTTTTCTGTTCCGGTGCTGCCGCCGCAGCAGTGGCTGGCGTATGCACAGAAGCTCCATTACAAGCCGCACGACACGGAAAATCACGACGCGACGCCGCTGCCGCAGTTCTTTGCTGACCGTTTTGGCTGGCATGAACTTGTTGCGCAGGTGACGCAGATTTACGACGCGCTGCCGCCAGGGGAACGGGCCGTTACCGGCATCTACGCCGGAAACTATGGGGAGGCGAGCGCAATCAACATTCTGGGAAAGCAGTATGGCCTGCCCACCGCCATCAGCGGCCACCAGAATTACTGGATATGGGGGCCGCACGGTTACACCGGCCAGGAGATGATTGTCATCAACGAGGCGACTCCGGAGGAAATGAGCAGGTATTACGCGTCGTGCACGGTGGTGGGCACGCGCGACCATCCATATGCGATGCCCTGGGAGCATGGGCCCATCTATTTATGACGTGGCAGAAAGATGACTTATGAGGCAGACTGGAATGAACTCAAGCACTACTACTAGGAGTTCTGTCGATTGCCGGCGACTCAGGAAGCCACACAAACACATGATCTGCCGCGCGTCTTAGGCGCGTCGCATGCCACGGCGATTGTTGTAGGAACGATCATTGGCAGCGGCATCTTTCTGGTGCCGCATGAGATGATGCGTGCGGTCGGCAGTTCCAGCCTGGTGTATCTGGCTTGGATTGTGGGCGGCCTGCTGTCGCTGTTTGGAGCGATGACCTACGCGGAACTGGGCGCGATGATGCCCTACGCAGGCGGCGAGTACGTTTATATTCGCAACGCTTATGGCGACATGCCTGCGTTTCTCTACATGTGGACGTGGTTCGCCGTGGCCAAGCCGGCTTCGATTGCCAGCGTCACCACGGGGCTGGCGCGTACGCTGGCAATCTTTGGCGCCTTTGCCTGGCTGGAGCAGCCTGTTTTCCATGGGTCGACGATCATTTACTGGTCGCAACTTTTTGCCATTGCGGCGACATGGCTGATTACCGGGCTCAATTATCTCGGCATCAAAAAGGCGGGTGATTTCCAGCTCGTATTCACCTGGCTTAAGGGCGTGCTGATTGTTGTGATCGCGGTGTTCTGCTTTGCTTCGCATACCGGATCGGCGGCGAATTTCAAAACTTCGTTCACTGGAGCGCAGGGCGGATTTGGCGGCTTTATGGTGGCGATGATCGCGGTGCTCTGGGCGTATGACGGGTGGAACGATCTCACGATGGTCGGGGGCGAGGTGAAGCGTCCGGAGCGCAACCTGCCGATCGCGCTGATCGGTGGGCTGTTCATTGTGGGCGCGCTTTACATGGCGACAAATGCGGCGATCCAGTACATTCTGCCAGCGGTGCGGATCGCAGCATCGCCTCGGCCCGCGGTTGCGGCCATGGAGGTTGTCTCCGGCCATGCGGGAGCGATCCTGGTTTCGGCGGCGATGGCGCTGAGCATATTTGTAACCTTGAACGGCACAATTATGTCGGGGGCACGGGTTCCGTTTGCCGCGGCGCGCGACCGGCTGTTCTTTCGCAGCATCGCGCATATTCATCCGCGATTTCAGAGCCCGTCGACTTCTCTGATTGTGCAGGGGCTGCTTAGCACGTTGCTGCTGCTTGTGGTGGGCAGGTTCCAGCAGCTTTTTGAGCTGGCTATCTTTGCAGAATGGCTTTTCTACATGATTACGGCCACGACGATCTTTGTGTATCGCAGACGGCAGCCGGATACACCGCGGCCTTACCGGGTGTGGGGATATCCGCTGCTTCCGGCGCTGTTTGTGGCTGCTTCGGCGGTGCTGCTTTATTTCTCGTATGTCGAGAATTTGAAGAATTCGCTGGTCGGGACTGCGATCATTCTGGCGGGCGTTCCTTTGTTTTTCGTCATTCGGAGGAAGTATGCGGCCTAGCGCAGAGAAAAAACATCTTTCTCCACAGAGAACACTGAGTACAGAGGCCGCATTATCTCGGCAGATCTAACTTCTCCTCTGCGCTACTTCCTCGTAGACCTTGATGTATTCCTCGGCGGGCTTGGTCCAGGAGTAGTCCTGCTTCATGCCGTTGCGCATGAGGGTTTGCCATGCGTCTTTGTCGCCGAAGACGGCGAGAGCGCGCTGCACGGCTTTCAGGTAGTCGTCGGCGTAGTAGCCGTAGAATTTGAACCCTGTGCCGGTGCGCGTTTCCGGGCTCCACTCTTCAATGGTATCGTCAAGGCCGCCGGTGGCGCGGACCACTGGTACTGATCCATATTTGAGGCTGTAGATCTGGTTCAGGCCGCACGGCTCGTAGCGCGACGGCATGAGGTAGATGTCGGACCCGGCATGCACCTTGTGGGCCAGCGTTTCGTCGTAGGTAATGCGGACAGAGACCTTTTCGGGAAACCTTTCGTGCAGAGAGCGGAAGAGGTTTTCATAATACGGCTCGCCGGTGCCCAGCACAACGAGGAGGATGTTTTCGAACGTCAGACGCTCGATGATCTGCGCGGTGAGGTCGAAGCCCTTTTGCGTGGCGAAACGGGAGACGATGCCGAGCACTGCCGCGTCATCTTTCACATGCGAAGCGCCGAAGGCGTGCAGCAGGTCGCGCCGGCAAGCGGCCTTGCCGCTGAGGTCATTGGCTGAATAATGCGCGGCGATTTTGCCGTCTGTCTCCGGGTTCCACTTGGCGTAGTCGACGCCGTTGAGGATGCCGTGCAGATCGGCGGCGCGCTTGCGCAGAACACCATCGAGGCCGTTGCCGAACTCGGGAGTCTGGATCTCCTCGGCATACTTATGGCTGACGGTGGTCAGCGCGTCGGAGTAGACGATACCGCCCTTCAGGAAGTTGAAGGTGTCGTAGTATTCCAGGCGGTCCACGGTGAAGATGTCCCACGGAAGGAGCAGGTGCTGCGTGGTCGTGGGCGGGAACCATCCCTGATAGCCGGCATTGTGGATGGTGAGCACCGTGCCGGCATTACGCAGGGCCGGATCGAAGTAATAGAGCGTCCGCAGATAGACCGAGAGCATGGCGCTCTGCCAATCGTGCATGTGGAAGACGTCCGGCACGCCGAGCTGCTTGGTGGCTTCGAGGACGGCGCGGCAGAAGAGTCCGAAACGCTCCCAGTTGTCAGCGTATTCGCCGGCCTGCGTGCCGTAGACGCCTTCGCGGTCGAACAGCTCGGGGCAATCGATGAAATAGACCTGCACGCCGTCACGCTTTCCACCATCGATGACGGAGACAAAGCGGTTGTAATACTCAAAGGGGATTGTGATGCTGAGGATGGCGATCTTCTTTTCCGGGAAATGGGCCTGCACCTGGCGGTAGAAAGGCACATATACCGTCACCTCATGACCGTGCCGCGCGATTTCCCGCGGAAGTGATCCTATGACATCGGCGAGTCCGCCTGTTTTTACAAAAGGCACGCATTCTGGCGCGGCAATAACAATGTGCATGTATGCAATCGCTCCCGTACTTATTCGTATGATGAATACAGCTGGCGTTTCATGTCAGTGCGTATCTCAGCAATGCGCACTGACCAGTGTAAGCCCGCGCGGGCAACGCCTCATATAAGATGCCGCAGAAAGCAAAATTAGGGCAGAACTTTCTCACCGATCGCAGCGCGCGCATGCGCATTGTGGAGGCGCTTGGCGATATTTCAGAGAAGACCGTGGTTGAGATCGGGCCGGGCAAAGCAGCGATCACTGAGCTTCTTGCGCAGAGGGCGCGAAGACTGATTGCGGTCGAGCTGGATGCAGCATTGGCGTCGCGCCTTAAGCTTCGGTTTGCCGGATCGAGTGTTGAGGTCATCGAGCAGGACATCCTGACGGTGGATATGGCTTCGCTTCGTCATGGTGAGGAAAAACTGCTTGTAGTCGGGAATCTTCCCTACTACATCACCTCGGACATTCTGCTGCACTTGTTCCGATATCACGATGCGATTTCGCTCGCGGTGGTAATGATGCAGCGCGAAGTCGCCGACCGCGTGGCTGCAGCGCCGGGGTCGCGCGACTATGGGCTGCTCTCAGCGACTACTCAACTTTATGCCCGGGTGGAAAGGCTGATGACTCTGCCGCCCGGCGCGTTTTCCCCGCCTCCGCATGTGCATTCGAGCGTGCTGAGGTTGACGTTTGCGCCGCGCTTTTCGGAGCTGTCCGTCGATGCGGAGGGATTTATTGCTTTTCTGCGGAAATGCTTTGCGCAGAAGCGCAAAACTCTGTTCAACAATCTTCGCGCTGCCGGGTTTGAGCCTTCCACAATCACGCACGCGCTTGGTGCTTCAGCAATTTCTCCGCAGGCGCGCGCTGAAACGCTTTCGCTGGAAGCGGCGGCGAGTCTGTATCGGGCATTACGGGCGGTCTGATATTGGTTTCGGTTTGCCAGAAGAGGCTGCCACGCTGATGTACGCGGCAGCCTTGATGTTTTTCGTCAATGCGGATGCGAGCCACCACTCGAAGGGGCAGAGGATGAAGGCGCGGACATATGCGGAGCCGACGAGAACGAGGGCGCAGATGGAGCCGAATAATGCGGCGCGCCACCGCCGGGATTGGAGTGATACACGGGCGGCGCTATTGTATTCCGAGGCATAGCGGGGGGTGCATAGCCATTGTGTGAGGCGCCTTCAGATGGCAGCGCGCCAAAGCCAGCAGGATACGATGGGCGTATGCCGCTATTGGGCAATGTCTCTGAGCCCGAGAGCGGGACATAGCCCGACGCTATGCTAAAGCTTTCCCCTAAAGGTCCCGAGACTCGCGGGTGGACCGAGGTCTCAATCGGCTGCAGTGTTTTACCGTTGAATTCGATCGGCTGTGCGACTGGTTTGCTGTCGGGCCTGCGGAACTGGACGTTCACAGGACCGCGATTGACCGCCACCAGCGCTTGCTGCGGCGGCATACGAAATGGGCCATGTACCGGTGTGAGCGGCCGTTTCGGGGGAATGTAACCGGGCGGACAATTCCACACGGTTGTCACCGGGTACCAGCCATTCCCAAACGCTCCCCATCCACAGTTGCCTGGGAACCACATCCAGCCAGGGCCGTTGAACCAGTTCCAGGCGCCGCAGTGATAAGGCCACCAGCCCCAGGGATAGGACGAAATCCAGGTATAGCCGTAAGACGGATAATAGCCCCAATAGCCCGAACCGAAGGGGTCCCATCCCACGCCCAGCCCTGAGGGCGTCCATCCCATGCCGTAACCGGGCATGTCATACCAATTGCCGTAGTAATCAAGATCGTTCCAGCCCGGGTCGTCGGGGCTGCCGCTCATGGCGCGGGCCGTCGTCGCCCGGGAGCCCATCTGGGACAGAAGTTGATCGCGATCCGAGTTCCACTGGTCCCAGGAGTCCGCGGTAATGCTCTGCGCCAGGTCGTAGCTGGCCGGGTCTTTCAGGTCGAGCGTGGCCGTCTGGCTGGTGAGCACGTCCACCCCGCCATCGTTGCCGGTGTCAATGTGGACGGCTCCGCGCATCACGGCAACCTGCGCCGGATTCTGATCGACGGAAACGCGGAAGATGCTGCTCTTGGTGGCTGAAACCGTATACGGGCCGAAGCGCACGCTATACTTGCCGCCGCGGTTGTTGAACTCATAGTAGGTAAGACCGGCGACAGCCTGCAGCTGAGTCACTGTATCGCCTTCGCCGGTGCGTTGCAACTGGTCAAAGCCGATCGCGCTGTTCGGTGTAATGCGGGCTACGCTGCCATCCTCAAACTGTATTTCCACGCGGCCGTCGCCGCCGGTTTTCAGACGCATGCCCTGGGTTACCGGCATGTTAATGTGCGCCTGGTCGAACACAACTCCGTTATCGTCTACGACCTGGACTGTGCCTTCTACATCACTGATGCGCACGGCGCGGACATTGTTATTCTCCTGCGCATACGTGAAGGAGGCCAGTGCAAATGTGAGCAGTAAGCAGGAAGCCAGGTGATGCTTGAACCAGCGTTTAAGGGGAGAACTTGTCAGGTGCCGCATGCGACACCTCCTTCCGGGCCCTCGGTCCCCAGTGTATTAGAACACTGGAGGCAAGCCGGGGTCTCTAATTATTTGACCCCGCCGCAACACAACTTGGACGTGGCTGAAAATTACAAAGTTGCAGGAATTCAGATCATTTTGCTGTCGCAAGAAGCTGGCGGGCGCGAAGGCGGGCGCGCTCGAGCACATTTTCATCTCCGGCGATGGCTTCGAGCTGCGGGGCGATGTTCTGGATCTGCTGCGCCCGTCCGGACTTCACCGCATCCTGCAATTCTTCCAGTTCCGCATCCAGACTCAAACGGTTGTGCTGATGCTCAAGAGTAAGACGCCGGCCTTCCTCCAAGGTAAAGGCGACAGCGATCAGGTCGTCGGCTATATTCATCAACTGCTGGTCGCGCGACCAGTTGAAGGAGCATGAGCCTTTTCCGTCCGGACCGGTATACTGCAGCGCCTTCTTGCCGGTGAAGGCCACTTTTGACCTGGTGCTTTCGCAAGCCACGTTGAAAAAATTGTGCGAGCGCGCGGTCTTGAAGAGCAAGCTACGCAAAGGATCGACGATCGTAATGTCAGTGTTCACGGCTTGCGGCGTGATGCCCTCGGGGTCCTCAGCCGCTGCGCTTCCCGGCTCGGAACGGAAGTGGCCGGAGCTGTCCTCATTCATATCGATGACGTAGCTGGACGGCTGTAGTTTGGGATTCTCAAAGATAAAGCGAATATGCGCCACATTGGACTGCTGCGCTGGGGCCAGAGCACATCCCAGGCAAATGAAGACCAAACCTGACAAGACTCTCGTCATCTTCTTAAAGGCCAGCCCTTTGTAACGTGAGTGTTTGCGCTGTGTGTACATGGCAGATGGCTATGGCCAGCGCGTCGGCGGCGTCGGACGGCTCCGGGGTGGCGTCCAGCTGCAGCAGCCGCGTAACCATGAACTGCACCTGCTCTTTCTGCGCTAAACCGTAACCGACCACGGTTGATTTGATCGTGAGAGGTGCGTACTCGGCTACTGAGAGATTTGCATTCGCCGCGGCGAGCAGGGCTACTCCGCGCACCTGGCCGAGCTTAAGCGCGGATTTTGCGTTGACGGAGTAAAAAACTTCCTCAATTGCGACAACGTCGGGCCGGTGAGCGGCAAGCAGAGTGCTTAGCTCCGCGTAGAGCAGCGCGAGGCGATTTGCCATCGGCTCTTTTTTCGGGAGCCGAATGCCGCCGCATCCGAGCGAGACGAGATGCGGCTCGCGGTGGGTGTCGCTCCACTCGACGATGCCGTAGCCGGTGCACTCGGTTCCGCAGTCAATGCCGAAAACTCGCATTGAGGATGAGTTTAGCCGATGCGGGCGATGTGAAACAGTATTGGAAAAGATGACTGTTCAGATTGCGGGCCTGCTGCAATCGTCCTGTGCTAGCATTGTGCCTGCCAATAGGCAGGTTGAGCTCAGGCGAATAAAGTTTGCTGAGGAGCGCGCATGACCACAACCAATGTAACTCCAACGAATCCGGAACATAATAAGAACCTGGTTCCAAAGAATCCCGACCTTAAAGGGGTATTGCGAAGCTATAACCAATGGCTGACGAATAAGTACCTGCGCGAGGAAACCAAAGCGACGCTGCGGGACATCATGAATGATCCCACCGTCCGATTCCAGAGCAGCACTTTCCAGCAGCGGGTGGACATTACAAAGGGCTGCGTGATCGCCACGTATTACCGCAAGATCAGCAACGGAGAATTCGCGGCAATCGAGAATGAGACGAAGCCATTTAAGAAGGCTTTTGAATACACACAAACCGACAATTACCGCTATTGGGTATCGTCTTCTCTCGCCAAGTGCAAGAAGTTCGGGAATGAGAACAGCACGGACTCCGGCGGAGTCATCATCCTGATGGAATTCACGATCGATTTGAGGAAGCCAACCGACTTTAAGGTGAAGGCACACCAGGAACAGGGGGTCCAGAATACTCCCGAATTCATTGCCATTCACCGCGAGGGCTTTGCGGAGCTCCAGCCTATCAGTAAGCAGACCCAGGTCGACGAGATCATCGACAACAACCTGGACCACAACCTCGGCTTTACCATCAAGCACATTGATCTGCTCAAGAACAACCTGAATAAATGGGAGCGCGTGCCGAACTAGTCGACGCGCACCTACCTGGAGATGCCTTCGAGCGGCGAGCTGGCGGTGGCGTAGAGCTTGCGCGGCATACGGCCCGCCAGATATGCCTGCCGTCCCGCGAGCACCGCATGCTGCATGGCCTCGGCCATCAGGATCGGGTTGGATGCCGCGGCAATTGCCGTATTCATGAGCACGCCATCGGCGCCTAACTCCATGGCCAGAGCAGCGTCGGATGCGGTGCCTACGCCGGCATCGACGATCAGCGGGACCCCAGTGATTTTTTCGCGCAGGATCTGGAGCGTGGCGCGGTTCTGGATGCCGAGACCGCTGCCGATAGGAGCTGCCAAAGGCATCACGGCAGCCGCGCCGACATCGATGAGGCGTTTTGCAAATACAATGTCATCAGAGGTATACGGAAGAACTGTAAAGCCTTCCTTTACTAATGTTCGGGTTGCTTCAAGCGTGGCCTGCACGTCCGGATAGAGCGTTTCCTGATCGCCGATGACCTCGATCTTTACCCAGTCTGAAATTCCGACCTCGCGCCCGAGGCGTGCGGCACGGATGGCTTCTTCCGCGGTATAACAGCCGGCGGTGTTTGGGAGCAGGAAGTACCGTTGCGGATCAATGTAGTCGAGCAGGGATTCCTTCGAGCGGTCGAGATTGACGCGGCGCACGGCTACGGTGACCATCTCCGCGCCTGAGGCTTCGATGGCGGCCTGCGTCTCCGGGCCGTCCTTGTATTTGCCGGTGCCGACGATGAGCCGCGACTGGAATGCTTTGCCTGCGATGACGAGGGGTTTCATGAGTTTATTGTACGAGTAATTTTCGATTACCAAATTGTCTGAACTTCGCCCGAGCGTCGAATACGATCATCGGATGTCACCAGAGAGATTCCTTCAATCAATGCTGTAGCTCCAATCATGCGATCGGCGGGATCACGGGGATATGCATCAGAGAATTGTTGAGCAAAATATGCAATCTTTGCGTTTATTGGCAGGATAAGAAAGTTCCTCTCCGTCATATCCAGGAACGCTTCCAGGGGGATATTCAATTTCACGCGATTTCGCTCGACGAGTTGTGCAATTTCCCATAAAGAGATTGGAGAGATGCATAATCCGTCTCCCGAGGACCGTGAAGCCTGAATGGCCTTCGTTGCTTTGGGGGATATCTTTTCAGGTTGAAGGGCAAGCCAGAGCACCACATGCGTATCAAGCAAGATCATTTGAGGCTTTCCCAGTCCTCAAGAGGGGTGATTGGAGAAACGATATCTCCGACAATTTTTCCCTTCCCCCGCATAAAGCCAAAAATCGGATCCTTTTCCTCCTGGAGCGGAACCAGCTTGGCCATTGGTTTCCCATGCTTTGTGATGACGACCGTCTCATGCTTTGCATACACATCATCGATAACTGCCAGGCAATGTATCTTGAATTTTCCAGCCGCCATTCTTTTCATCAGGAACTCCGACTATGGTCATTATACTATAGTCACACTAGTCTTCCAGAATGCACGAAGGCCCGCTGCCAGATTTGGCGGAGCGGGCCTTCGATACCGGTAGACTGTTGAGATTGACCTGAGGCACCCTTCGATCTGTGAGTGGGCCTCGGCGAATGTGTTTGCGGATCGCCAGGTCTAGAGCAAAGGGTGCTCTAAGCCTCAGTCACCTCACGTAGGATCGTGCAACTACTACCTTCAGAACTTTTCATTAGCTGGATCAACCTCCTTTCCCGTGTACTTGAGAACTTAATGCCTCGGCTCGAAGAAATCAAGTACCCAAGGTTTCTACCAGGAATGCCAGAAGCCGTCGCGCTCGGTGAGAGTGACTTCAACTCCGAATAATTCGCGCAGCTGATTCGCGGTGATCAGTTCGTGTCTCGGCCCATCGGCAACGACGCGGCCTGCGCGCATCATGATGATGCGATCGATTTCGGGGAGGATGTCGGCGAGGTGATGTGTGACCATGATGATGCCGGTTCCCTGCTGGGCAACGACTCGCAGGGCGTCCCTGAGCTCGCGCTGGGCGGCGAGGTCGAGGGCGTTTGACGGCTCGTCGAGCAGGAGCATTTCTGGCGTATGGACTAGGGCGCGGGCGATCATGATGCGGCGCTGCTCGCCAGCAGACATTTGGCCAACCAGCTTATCCGCCAGATGCGTGGCCTGCATCAGGGCCATTGCCTGCTGCGCCTGCTCGCGCATCTTCGGGGTGACATGAAGATTCGGCCAGATGGTGGATGCGGAAAAGAATCCGGCTACGACAACATCGCGGCCTTTCGAGACCGGCGTGCGCTCGCCGGGCAGATCGGCCGACACAACACCGAGGTGTTGGCGCAGTTGAGAAACATCCCAGCGCTCGCGGCCCAACAAGCGGCATTGCATCTCCGGTGTGAAGATGGGATAACATTCGCAAGTGATGGTCTTGATCAGCGTGGACTTGCCGCAGCCGTTGGGCCCGAGGATGGCGACATGCTCGCCGGTCGCGATGGCGAGGTTGATATTGTGCAGCACGATTGCATCACCGCGCGCCACGCTGACCTGTTCCATGCGCAGGAATTCCGCCGAAGGTTCGTTTGCCAATCTTTATCCTCTTTGAATTGGTATCTTGTTTAGAGTAAATACCGAAATGAACGATTCATCCCTGATCCCCCATGAAGCGCTGCCACTGGGCTTTCGCTTTGCTGCAGTAAAGGCCGGAATCAAGCCGAGCGGCAAGGCTGATTTTGCAATTGCAGCCGCAGATGCTGCGGCGAGCGCGGCAGCCATGTTTACCGGCAATCGCGTTGTTGCCGCGCCCATCATCGTGGGCCGGAAGCATCTTGCCCGCAGCGCTGGGCACGTGCGCCTGGTTGCGGTAAACGCGGGCAATGCAAATTGCGCGACCGGGCAGATCGGTATCGACGCCTGCCAGCAGGTGTGCGCCGCTGCCGCTGAGACATTCCATTGTGCAGGGCATGAGGTATTTCCCTCTTCGACAGGAATTATTGGCGTGCCGCTGCCGGCCGAAAAACTGATCGCCGCGCTGCCAGAAGCTGACCCGGCTCTGGGAGCGACGCTGGAGCACTTCTCACAATTTGCCCGCGCCATTATGACGACGGACACCAAGCCAAAGATCGCACATGCGTCATTGAGCGTAAATGGCGAGTTGGTGCGCATCGCTGGCGTTTGCAAGGGCGCGGGCATGATTCATCCACAGCTTGTGCCTCATGCCACGATGCTGGTGTATCTGTTTACTGACGCTGCGATTGAACCAGCAGAGCTGGATGCGTTACTGCGGCAAAGCGTTGAGGTGAGCTTCAATCGGATTTCGATCGACGGCGACACCTCCACGAACGATACGGTCTTGTTGCTGGCGTCGGGGGCAAGCGGCGTGCGGGTTAATTCCAAAAACGAGGCTTTTCAGAACGCGCTTACCGAGGTCTGCACATCGCTGGCGAAACAGATCGTCGATGACGGCGAGGGAGTGACTCACGTTGTGGAATTGCAGATTGAGGGAGCTGCGACCGATAGCGATGCATTGAAAATCGCCAAGGCCATTGCTCATTCTCCGCTGGTGAAGACGGCCTGGGCGGGGTGCGATCCGAACTGGGGCCGATTGATGGCTGCGGCAGGTTATTCGGGCGCAGCGCTTGACCCGGAGCGCATCAGCATCTGGTTCGGGGAGCAACAGATTTGCCAGAACGGTGGCCGCGTTGCGGATTTCGACGAAGCCGCGGCACATGCTTATCTCAAGTTACGAGAGTTCACTGTACGCATGGACCTTGGCATCGGCGATGGAAAGTGCCGCTTCTGGACAACAGACCTGACCGCGGAATATGTGCGCATTAACGCAGACTACTCGACGTAGAAGGATTGTGTTGCAGATTGGCGACATTGCAACACAATGAGTGCAGAGAGCTAAAGGCCGCGTCATTGCTGCATTTTCTTTCCTTCAAGTCCGGTCTTGCACAGAGTTTTTCACAATTCTGTTGAAAACCACCCTTACGCCCCGGAAACAGCCCGGTGTGGATTTCTTCTTTTGCTGCGCTACAATTGGCCGAAGACATGCCTACGAGATCCGCGAAGAAAAAGCCTGCGGGGACTGTCCCATCCCTGATCAGCGACAGCAAACTGCAGCAGCTATACGCAACAATGCTTCGGTGCCGCATTTTGGATTGCCATGCTCGAAGTCTTGGCATTGTCGCTTCCTGGAAAGGAAAAGAAGCAGCCGCGGTGGGCGCGGCCATCGACCTTCAGCCGGAAGATGCGATTATTATTCCGTCCGGCGCTGCCATGGCGGGTCTTCTGAAGGGCGCGCCGCTGCGCTCGATCTTATTCCAATCGCCCGACCACTCCATATCCGGCAAGAAGAAACGGAAGAATGATCCGAATATGGGAGCGGTGCAGGCCCCGGTGGCAACCGGAATTGCTTATGCGCGCAGCGCCGGGAGCAAAGAGAGCGTCACGGTTGCATTCCTTTCTGAAAATCCTGAGAGCAGTGAATCCGGGCGACACGCGCTTCAATTTGCCACCGCGCGCAAACTGCCGATTGTGTACGTCTACAGCGGAGAGCCGGTGGGCACTGCACAAATGTACTCTCGCGCTTTTCCCGTTATTCCGGTGGATGGCAGCGACGTGGTCGCAGTTTACAGGGTTGCGCACGAGTGCATTGTGCGGGCGCGGCGGGGCGCCGGTCCCAGCGTGATTGCCTGCAGCTTCGCCCCCATGAACGGAGCTTCAGCACGGAGTCAGGATCCTATCCGCAACATGGAAAAATATCTGGCTGCAAAAGGTCTTTTTAAGATCGAGCAGAAGCAGTCGATCATCCGGAGATTCGAGCAAGAGATAGCCGCGGCCAGAAAGCCACAACAGCGGGGAGCCAGGCAGACTGCTCAGCATCTCTTCGTTATGTAAAATGATGAAATAGTAATGAGCGATCCGGGCCACGCACAACTCCAAGCCGAGAGTCTGGCACATAATCGTATAAGAAATCTGCTCAAGCCACGGGCATGCATCCAAGAGCAAGACGGGCCGCTTGTCATGGCTGATCCATTCATCTAGCCTTGAAAGCAATATCGTTACATTGATCGCCTTCTGCAATACAGCTGTGTTGTGGATAGGATTTGGATTCCCGAACTATTCGAGGTGCGAGTGAAATTTGCGTCATTGATATGTTTTTTTGCAGCGCTTTGCTTTCCGCTGCAAGCCGCGCTTGCCCAGGAAAATGTAGACCATCCGCTCACAGCGGACGCTGGCGCCGATGGCGGAACTCCACCGCAGCAGCCCATTCCACCGAATTACACTCCGGCGTCGCCGGTTACGTATATCAGCACTGTGGGTTCGCCTTACATCCCGATGGATAGCTGGGTTTATCCGGCGCTCTCTCGCCTGCAGGGTCTCGGCTATCTTGACACTGCCTTTCTCGGCATACGTCCGTGGACGCGCCTCAGTATTCTGCACATGCTGCAACACACTGCAGACAAGATCGACGCCGATACCAACAACGATGAGGCGCGCGAGATCTATCTCAGCGTATTGCACGAAGTTGCTCCGGGACTGGAAAACAATTTCGGCCAACGTACGGCGCGTGCGGAATTTGAGAGTGTCTACACGCAAATGCGGGGAATCGACGGAACCCCGCTTCGCGACAGCTTCCATCTCGGGCAGACGATCATCAACGACTATGGGCGTCCCTATGAGGAAGGCTTCAACAACTACACCGGCTTCAGCGCGCACAGCGAGCTTGGCCGTTTCGCGCTGTATTTCCGCGGTGAATATCAGCATGCACCCAGCGCGGCAGGCTACTCGGAGGCCCTCTTCGCATATCTCTCCCAGTTGGATATCGGCATTCCGATCGCTTCGAATCCCCAGCAGGACACGATTCCGCTTGGCCCAATTGCCACGACAAACACCTTCCGCGTGATGGAAGCGAACCTGTCGTACAACATTCTGGGGCACGAAATTTCATTCGGAAAGAGCGATCACTGGTATGCTCCGAACCAGAGCAGCAGCTTCGGATGGAGCACCAACGCCGAGAACATCTATGCGTTTCAGATCGATCGCACAGAGCCGTTGCGAATTCCGCTGCTGTCCAGACTCACCGGTCCGTTTCGCTACGATTTTTTTGTCGGCAGCCTGAAGGGCCACACTGCCCCGAATTCGCCCTGGGTACATGCAGAAAAAATCAGCTTCAAGCCTACAGAAAATCTTGAATTCGGCTTTGAACGCACGGTCATCTGGGGCGGCAAGGATCACGTTCCCATCACAATCCACACTTTCCTGAGAAGCTTCTTCAGCGTGCAGAATGTGTCCCCAACAGAAAAGCTTTCGCGCGACGATCCCGGCGCGCGTTTTGGCACCTTCGACTTCTCTTATCGCCTGCCTTTTCTGCGGAAATGGCTTACGCTCTATACGGATTCTCTTGCGCACGATGATGTCAGCCCCGTAAGCGCTCCCAGGCGATCGGCATATATGCCCGGACTGTACCTGTCGCATTTTCCAGGCCTGGAAAAGCTCGATTTCCGTATCGAAGGCGGCACGACGGACACAGTAAGCGGCGGCGGCCCCAACTTCGTTTACAACGAGTACATTCAAAAGCAGGGTTATACGAATAAAGGCTTCATCATGGGGAGTTGGCTCGGGCGTGAATCGACCGGCGGACAGACATGGCTCACGTGGCATCTGTCGCCGCAGGAGCAGATACAGTTCAGCTATCGGACGATGAAGATACCGCAAGCTTTTGTGAATGCTCAGGGCGTTACAAGGGGATTTCTACCCGGCGGCACTACTCAGAATGACTATGATTTCAATGTAGTGAAACGCATTCACAAGGACATTGAAATAAACGGATGGGTGCAGTATGAGCGCTGGGTTGCCCCCATCTATAAAACGGGTGTTCAAAACGATACGACCATCGCCGCTCAGATCACCTGGTATCCGCATGCGCAGAAAGTCTTCTGATGCGGATTCAGACAAAGGAAAAAGCCCTCATCGCGATGAGGGCTTTTTTCTTTAAGCGGCGTCAGCTAACGATTCGCTGACGCAGGTCGCCACCGGTCATCTGTTTCGGCAGATCTATCTTGAGGATGCCAAGGATGGTCGGCGAGATGTCGCGTAAGGAACCACCCGGCTTGAGCGAGTAGTTCTTTGCGTCCTCGCTGACGAGGATAAACGGCACAGGATTGGTGGTGTGCGCGGTGTGAGGGCCGCCGGTTACCGGATCGACCATCAGCTCGGCATTGCCGTGGTCCGCAGTGATGAGCAGCGCTCCGCCTTTTTGCCGAATGGATTGGTAGATTCGTCCAAGACAAACATCAACTGTTTCTACTCCCTTGATTGTCGGCTCCAGCTTGCCGGAGTGACCTACCATGTCGGCGTTGGCAAAGTTCACGACGACCAGATCGAAGGCTGTGTCTTCCACCGCTTTCACAACGGTGTCAGCAATGCCTGCGGCGCTCATCTCAGGAGCGAGATCATACGTCGCTACTTTTTGCGACGGGATGAGAATCCGGTCTTCTCCGGGGAACGGCGCTTCGATTCCGCCGTTGAAAAAATACGTCACGTGGGCGTACTTCTCGGTTTCGGCCACGCGGAGGTTTCGCAGATTTGCCTGCGCCAGCATGTTCGCCAGGAGGTTCTCCATAGACTCGGGCAGAATGACCATGGGCAGGGTGAAGAGCTTGTCATACTGCGTCATGCAGACGTAGTGCAGGTTTCTTGGCACCTCGTTGCGCGGGATGGTTTCGTCCAGCTCCGCGGCATTGATGAGCTCGCGTCCACCCTCTTTGGTGAAGTTGCTGTTGCGGGCCAGTACGCGCGTGATCTGCCGCGCGCGGTCGGCGCGGAAGTTGAACATGATGCAGACGTCTTCGTCGCGGATGACTCCGTTGGGATGACCATGCTCATCTGTAACAACGAACGGCACAATAAATTCATCCGTAATGCCGTTGTTGTAAGACTCCTTGATGCGCTCGATCGGATCCTGATAGGCTCCGCCTTCAGCGCGGCCTTTTACCATCGCGTCGAAGGCTTTCTTCTCGCGCTCCCAGCGGCGGTCGCGATCCATGGCGTAGTAACGGCCAGAAACCGAAGCGATTTTGCCGATGCTGTACTCGCGCATTTTTTGTTCCAGCGCCGAGAGATATGCGGCGCCACTGGTCGGCAAAGTGTCGCGGCCGTCCATAAAGGCATGGACGAGGACCCGTTCCACGCCATGCTGCTTTGCGGTTTTGAGCAGCGCGTAAAGGTGCTCCTGGTGCGAATGGACGCCGCCGTCGGAGAGCAGGCCGAACAGATGCAACTGGCGGTTTCCGTCGCGCGCCCGCTTCATTGCCTCGACGATGACGGGATGCGTGAAGAAGTCGCCGCTGGCGATGAGAGCGTCGATGCGGGTAATGTCCATCCGAACAATGCGGCCGGCGCCGATGTTGAGATGGCCGACCTCACTGTTCCCCATCTGGCCATCGGGCAAACCAACGAAATGATCGGAAGCATGCAGCAGAGTGTTCGGGTACTCGGCCAGTAATTTGTCATACGTTGGCTTGCGGGCCAGCGCGATCGCATTGTTTTCAACTTGCGGGCGATAGCCCCACCCGTCCAGAATCGTGAGGACCAGAGGCCTTTTGTGGATCGACAACTCGTTCTCCTAAATCAAAACAAATACGACTAATGTTGGGGCGTGCTTGGCGGATTGGCAGTGCCTTGCGGTTTCGCGGTGGCGGGCGGGTTCGAAGAAGGACTTGGCGGCGTGTTGAGCGAAGGCTTCTGCTGTCTCTCCTCCATGTACTTCTGTTGCGCCGCTTCAATCTCCGTCTTGTGGCGCACGATTACGTCCCTGGCTGTCTGTTGCGCGATCTGGATGGCAGAACGCTGCATTTCCGTCATCATGTAGGGCTGAGCCTCAATCAGTCGTTGACCGGCAGGGGACTTGTAAAATTCGATGATTTTTACTGCGTCTTCCGTCGAGATGTACTTCGGATAAATCTCCGCGGCATGCGATTCGAGGTCGGCATTCTGCAGGCTCTTGTCCAGATCGTCGATGACATCGGCAGGGACGTAAGGCGGAAACTGGCTCCGATAGAACTGCATCGCATTCGCTACGATGCGCTTCTTCATGGCTTCGGCGCCGGTTAATTCCTGCATCTCCTTGATCTGCGCAGGCGTGATCGGGTTTGCCGGGGGCTTGATGGCAGGCTCACTGGCAGCAGATGACGGAGCGCCAGGCGTAGCGGGCTTGGGCGCGGTCGAGGTGGATGGCTGCTGCGCAAATGCCGCAACGGAAAGGGCCGTGACGCAGACAGCCGCTTGAAAGATTCGCATAAACACTCCTGAAATGGATGGGAAGCAAAACGCGCGGATTGTGTCCGCGCGTGCTCTGGTTCACTATTCGCCAAAATTTACCGCTTCGAGGCCGAGAAATTCCGCCGCCTGACCCAGTTCTTCCTCGATACGCAGCAGCTGGTTGTATTTCGCGACGCGGTCGGTACGCGACGCCGAGCCGGTTTTAATCTGACCGACTCCAGTCCCTACGGCCAGGTCGGCGATGAAGGTATCTTCCGTCTCGCCGCTGCGGTGGGAAATGATGGAGGTATAGCCATAGCGGCGTCCGAGCGAAATTGCTTCCAGCGTTTCGCTGATGGTGCCGATCTGGTTGACCTTGATGAGGATCGAATTCGCTATGCCTTCTTCGATGCCGCGCTGCAGGCGCTCCGTATTCGTCACGAACAAATCATCGCCGACGAGTTGAACGTGATCGCCCACGAGATCGGTGAGATACTTCCAGCCTTGCCAGTCGTCTTCGGCAAGCCCGTCTTCGATGGAGACGATGGGATACTGGCGCGTCCAGCTCTCCCAGTAGCGCGCCATCTCTTCACTGCTCTTCTCGCTCTTGTCGGACTTCTTGAAGACGTACCGGCCTGATTCCTTGTCGTAGAACTCGCTCGCTGCGGGATCGATCGCGATGGCTACGTCTTCACCTGCTTTGTATCCGGCCAGCTCGATGGCTTCGAGAATCACTTCGATCGCTTCAGTATTCGATTTGAGCGAGGGAGCAAAGCCGCCTTCATCGCCAACCGACGTGTTGTAACCCTTTTTCTTGAGGACGCCCTTCAGCGTATGGAAAATTTCGGCGCCGCAGCGCAGCGCGTCGGAAAAGCGCTCAGCGCCAACCGGCATCACCATGAACTCCTGAAAGTCGACGTT
>Ga0335073_10000974_pt1 | contig 37823 bp, 34 predicted proteins | sample Lox_Sample_22_FD_207093 | JGI IMG/M metagenome (GOLD analysis project Ga0335073, IMG submission 207093) | Soil microbial communities from Loxahatchee National Wildlife Refuge, Florida, United States - Lox_Sample_2.2 | ecosystem: Environmental > Terrestrial > Soil > Wetlands | place: USA... | reverse complement strand
CTACCCCGAGAAGCTCTCCGCCTACGAATGCGGCTTCGAGCCGTTCGACGACGCCCGGCGCAAATTCGACGTCCGATACTATCTTGTCGCCATTTTGTTCATTATCTTCGACCTGGAAGTTGCTTTCTTGTTCCCGTGGGCGGTCGCGCTCAAGGGCATCGGCGCCTTCGGCTTCTGGTCGATGATCGCCTTCCTTGCCGTGCTGACCGTCGGCTTCATCTATGAGTGGTGCAAGGGCGCGCTGGAATGGGAGTAAGTCCATGAACAGCGATACGGCAATCGCCTGGAACCGCGACGCACTGCCGCCGGGACCGGAGCAAGATGCGGTGGTGAAGGGCATCACCGGCGAAATCGCCGGCAAGGGCTTCATCGTCGCCAATCTCGACAAGGTGGTGAATTGGGCGCGCACCGGCAGCCTGTGGCCGATGACCTTCGGCCTCGCCTGCTGCGCCGTCGAGATGATCCACGCCTATATGCCGCGCTACGATCTGGATCGGCTCGGCATCATCCCGCGCGCCTCACCGCGCCAGAGCGACGTCATGATCGTCGCCGGCACGCTGACCAATAAAATGGCCCCCGCGCTCCGCAAGGTCTACGACCAGATGCCGGAACCGCGCTGGGTGATCAGCATGGGAAGCTGCGCCAACGGTGGCGGCTACTATCACTACTCCTACTCGGTGGTGCGCGGCTGCGACCGCGTCGTGCCGGTGGATGTCTACGTTCCCGGCTGCCCGCCCACCGCCGAGGCGCTGGTCTACGGCATCATGCAATTGCAAAAAAAGATCCGGCGGACGGGGACCATTCTGCGTGGGTGAGACAACACCAACCGACTGGACCGACCCGCTCGGTTCCCTGCCCGGCGTGCGCGCCGTGCGCACAGAGAAGGGCGAGGTCGTGCTCGATGCCGATCGCGCCGCGCTGCCCGCCCTGATGACCACATTGCGTGACGATCCGCAATTTGCGTTTGCGCAAGTCATGGACATCTGCGGCGTCGACTGGCCCGAGCGGCCGGACCGCTTCGACGTCGTCTATAATCTTCTCTCGGTCCTTTGGAATCGCCGCTTGCGCGTCATCGTCACCACCGACGAGGCCACCCCGGTGCCTTCAGTCTGCGCCATCTGGCCCGTCGCCACCTGGTGGGAACGCGAAGCCTACGATCTGTTCGGCATCGCCTTCTCCGATCAGCCCGACCTGCGTCGCATCCTCACCGACTACGGCTTCGAGGGTCATCCGCTGCGCAAGGATTTCCCTCTCACCGGCTATGTCGAGGTGCGCTACGACGAAGACCGCAAGGCCGTGGTGTACGAGCCAGTGCGGCTGACGCAGGACTGGCGTAGCTTCGATTTCCTGTCGCCCTGGGAGGGTATGACCACGCTTCCGGGCGACGAGAAGGTGCATGCCGAGCGGCTCACGGCCAGGAAAAACACGCTGCCCACACCGACCGATCCGCCGAAGGCCTGATCAGCGATGAGCGATCTCTCCCACGACGTCGAAACTCGATCCACCGCCACCAAAGTGGTCGAATTCGACAGCTCCATGATCAATTTCGGCCCGCAGCATCCCGCCGCCCATGGCGTGCTGCGGCTGATCCTGGAAATGGACGGCGAGGTGGTGGAGCGTGCCGATCCCCATATCGGCTTGCTCCATCGCGGCACCGAGAAGCTGATGGAATACCGCACGTATATGCAGAACGTGCCGTATTTCGATCGGCTGGATTACGTCTCGCCGATGAGCGAGGAGCATAGCTTCGCCCTCGCGGTGGAGAAGCTGTTGGGGATCACGGCACCCGAGCGCGCGCAGTGGATTCGCGTGATGTTCGCCGAGATCACCCGCGTGCTGAACCACCTGCTGAATGTCACCACCTACGCGCTGGACGTCGGCGCGATCACGCCCAGCCTGTGGGGCTTCGAAGAGCGCGAAAAGCTCATGGAGTTCTACGAAGCGGCGTCGGGCGCAAGGCTGCACTGCAACTACTTCCGCCCCGGCGGTGTGTCGCGCGATCTGCCCGCCGGGTTGGACCAGCGGATCGCCGCCTGGGCCGAGACGTTTCCGAAATTCCTCGACGAACTGGAAGAACTGCTGACCGGCAATCGCATCTGGAAGCAGCGCACCGTCGATATCGGCGTGTTCAGTGCCGAGGAAGCGCTGGCCTGGGGCTTCAGCGGCCCGCCGCTGCGCGCCTCCGGCGTGCCGTGGGACCTGCGGCGCGCGCAACCCTATGACAAATACGCCGACGTGGACTTCATCATCCCGGTCGGCCGCAACGGCGACTGTTACGATCGCTACCTGCTGCGCATCGTCGAGATGCGCGAATCGGTCAAGATCATCAAGCAGTGCCTTGCCAGGATGCAGCCCGGCCCGGTGAAGGTGCAGGACCACAAGCTCAGCCCCCCGCACCGCGTTGAGATGAAGCGCTCGATGGAGGCGCTGATCCACCATTTCAAACTCTATACCGAAGGCTATCACGTGCCGCCCGGCGCCACCTATACCGTGACGGAAAGCCCCAAGGGTGAGTTCGGCGTGTATCTGGTGGCGGACGGCACCAATCGCCCGTATCGCTGCAAGATCCGCCCGACCGGCTTCGCGTTCTTGCAGGCGATCAGCGTGATGGGCAAGCGGCACATGCTGGCCGATGTCTGTGCGATCATCGGATCGCTGGACGTCGTGTTCGGCGAGATCGACAGGTAGGCCATGGCCGAAAGCAACACCGGGGCAGCGGATCAGCCGGCGCATTTCGAATTCGACGCCGAGAGCGAGCAGGAAATCGCCTGGCACGTTACCAAATACCCGCCCGGCAAGCAGGCCAGTGCGGTGATCCCAGTGCTGTATATCGCGCAGCGACAGATGAAGCGGCAGACCGGTAGCGCCTGGCTGCCGCGTGTGGCCATGGACGCCACGGCGAATCGACTGGGCATGGCGCCGATCCGCGTCTATGAAGTTGCCACCTTCTACTTCATGTTCAACCTGAAGCCGATTGGCAAATATCATTTGCAGGTCTGCACCACCACGCCCTGCTGGCTGCGCGGCTCGGATGCGGTCACCGCGGCCTGCCGCGCGACAACCGGCATCCATGGCTTCGGCGAGACCAGCGCCGACGGCCTGTTCACCATGACCGAGGTCGAATGCCTCGGCGCCTGCGTCAACGCGCCGATCCTGCAGGTGGACGACGACTTCTACGAGGACATGGACGCCGAGCGGGTAACGCAATTGCTGGACGCGCTGCGCCGGGGCGAGCATCCGAAACCGGGCTCTACCATCGGCCGCCAGACCTCGGCACCGGAAGGCGGTCCGAACACGCTGACCACGTTGCAATTCGCGCCGCCCGCGGGAGAGTGAACGATGCTGCAGGACCGGGACCGCATCTTCACCAATCTCTACGGCCTCTATGATCCAATGTTGAACGGTGCGCGGGCACGCGGCGACTGGGACAACACCAAGGCGATCCTGGACAAGGGTCGCGACGCGATCGTGGAGGAGATCAAGGCCTCCGGCCTGCGCGGCCGCGGCGGCGCCGGGTTCCCGACCGGGCTGAAATGGTCGTTCATGCCGAAGCAGTCCGACCGGCCCTGCTACCTGGTGGTGAACGCCGACGAAAGCGAGCCGGGTACTTGCAAGGATCGCGACATCATCCGCCACGATCCGCACAAGCTGATCGAGGGCTGTCTGGTCGCGTCCTTCGCCATGGGTGCCCACGCGGCCTATATCTACATCCGCGGCGAATTCTATAACGAAGCCAAGGTGCTTCAGGCGGCGATCGACGAGGCCTGTGCGGCGGGCCTGATCGGCAAGAACGCCTGCGGTTCAGGCTGGGACTTCGACGTCTTTTTGCACCGCGGCGCCGGCGCCTACATCTGCGGCGAGGAAACCGGCCTGCTGGAAAGCCTTGAAGGCAAGAAGGGGATGCCGCGGCTGAAGCCGCCATTCCCCGCAGCGGTCGGGCTGTACGGCTGCCCCTCCACCGTGAACAACGTGGAAAGCATCGCAGTCTCGCCGACCATCATGCGGCGCGGCGCCGCATGGTTCAATTCGCTCGGCCGGCCGAAGAACTCCGGGGAAAAGGTGTTCTGCATCTCCGGCCACGTGAACAAGCCGTGCAACGTGGAGGAGGAGCTCGGCATCCCGCTGCGCGAGCTGATCGAACGCTACGCCGGCGGCGTGCGCGGCGGCTGGGACAATCTGCTGGCGGTGATCCCCGGCGGCGCCTCGGTGCCGGTGATTCCGAAGAGCGTCTGCGATGACGTGCTGATGGATTTCGACTCGCTGCGCGACGTGAAGAGCGGACTGGGCACGGCGGCCGTGATCGTGATGGACAAGTCCACCGACATCATCAAGGCGATCGCCCGGCTGTCGAAGTTCTACATGCACGAAAGCTGCGGCCAGTGCACGCCGTGCCGGGAAGGCACCGGCTGGATGTGGCGCGTCATGACGCGGATGGTCGAAGGCCGCGCAGAGCAAGCAGAAATCGACACGCTGGAGCAGGTCACGCGCCAGGTCGAAGGCCATACGATCTGCGCTCTGGGTGACGCGGCCGCGTGGCCGATCCAGGGCCTGATCCGCCATTTCCGGCCAGAGATGGAGGCGCGGATCAAAGCCTACAAGGCGCACTCCGGCGCGGCGCCGGTGCCTATGGCAGCGGAGTAACGCACACCATGTCATGGCGAGGCGTGAAGCGACGAAGCAATCTTGGTCACGCGCGCGCACCGTGCGCCCGTTCTACCCAGATTGCCTCGTCGCTTCGCGCCTCGCAATGACATGATCACCGTTCGGGACATCGCATAAATGGCCAAGCTCACCATCGACGGCATCGAGGTTGAAGTCCCCAACGGCTCCGCCGTCATCCAGGCCTGCGAGGCCGCCGGCATCGAAATCCCCCGCTTCTGCTATCACGAACGACTCTCCATCGCCGGCAACTGCCGCATGTGCCTGGTGGAAATCGAGAAGGCCCCGCCCAAGCCGATCTCCTCCTGCACCTACCCCGTCGCCGACGGCATGGTGGTGCACACCGACTCCCCGATGGTCCGCAACGCCCGCCGCGGCGTGATGGAATTCCTGCTGATCAACCACCCGCTCGATTGCCCGATCTGCGATCAGGGCGGCGAGTGCGACCTCCAGGACCAGGCCATGGGATACGGCATGGACCACTCGCGCTATGCCGAGAACAAGCGTGCCGTGAAGGACAAGTATCTCGGCCCGCTGGTCAAGACCGTGATGAACCGCTGCATCCATTGCACGCGTTGCATCCGCTTCATCACCGAGGTCGCCGGCGTCCCCGACCTCGGCGCCACCAGCCGTGGCGAGCATATGGAAGTCGGCACCTATGTCGAGAAGGCGCTCAGCTCCGAGCTTTCCGCCAACATCATCGATTTGTGCCCGGTCGGCGCGCTGACCTCCAAGCCCTATGCCTTCGTCGCCCGCCCCTGGGAGCTGAACAAGGTTGACAGCGTTGACGTGCTGGACGCCGTCGGGGCCAACATCCGCATCGACGCCCGCGGCCCCGAGGTCCTGCGCATCCTCCCCCGCATCAATGAAGACGTGAACGAAGAGTGGCTCGGCGACAAGTCGCGCTTCGCACTCGATGGCCTGAAGCGCCGGCGCCTGGACCGCCCCTGGGTCCGCCGCGACGGCACGCTGCAGCCTGCCACCTGGGCCGATGCCTTTGCCGCCATCGCCGACAAACTGCATGGCGTCGCCGGCGAACGCATCGGCGCCGTCGCCGGCAACCTGTGCGATGCGGAAAGCATGCTGGCGCTGAAGGACCTGATCATCGCATTGGGGTCACAGAACCTGGATTGCCGCCAGGACGGTGCCCGCCTCGATGCCTCCCGCCGCGACTTCTACTGCTTCAACACCGGCATCGCCGGCATCGACGAAGCCGACGCCTTGCTCATCGTCGGCAGCAACCCGCGCAAGGAAGCGCCGGTTTTGAACGCACGGATCCGCAAGCGCTGGCTCGCCGTTGAAATGCCGATTGGCCTGATTGGCAGCGAGACCGACCTGACCTACGCCGTGGATCATCTCGGCAACGCTCCGTCGGTGCTGAACGCACTGCACGACGGCTCGCATGCGTTTGCCAAGGTGCTGCGAGATGCCAAGCATCCGATGATCATCGCCGGCCAGGCGGCGCTGGCGCGCCCGGACGGTGCGGCGGTGCTGGCCGCGAGCTGGCGGCTCGCCGCTGCAATCGGCGCGCTGGCTCCCGACTGGCACGGCTTCAATGTGCTGCATACCGCCGCGGCACGGGTCGGCGCCTTGGATCTCGGGTTCCTGCCGGGACCCAACGGCAAGAGCCTGGCATTCATGATGGGCGGTGGGGTGGACGTGCTGTGGCTCCTGGGCGCCGATGAAGTCGACTCCGCTCAGATTGGCCCCAGGACCTTCGTAATCTATCAGGGCCATCACGGCGATGCCGGCGCCCGCCGCGCCGACGTCATCCTGCCCGGCGCCGCCTATACCGAGAAGCCCGGCACCTACGTCAACACCGAAGGCCGCGTCCAGCGCGGCTCACGCTCGGTCTATCCGCCCGGCGACGCGCGCGAGGACTGGGCGATCCTGCGCGCCTTCAGCGAGGTGATCGGCCTTCGCCTGCCCTATGACACCCTCGAAGCCGTGCGCGCCCATCTGGAGCAATTAAACCCGGTGTTCGGAAAGGTCGGATATCTGCCTCGGTTCGGCGTGACCGATCACACCGGCCCGGCCGGCGATCCGGCCGCCCTCGGCGACGCGCCCTTCGCGCCCGCCATCGCCAACTACTACCAGACCGACCCGATCAGCCGCGCCAGCCCCACCATGGCCGCCTGCACCGAAACTGCCGCGGCGCCAACGCTCGCGGCGGCGGAGTAGCCAGCGATGTCCGACTTCTTTTTCAATACCGACATCGGCCTGCTGATCCTCACCTTCGCCGAGGCGCTTGCCTTGCTGGTGCCGCTGCTGATCGGCGTCGCCTACCTGACCTATGCCGAGCGCAAGGTCCTGGCCGCGATGCAGCTTCGCAAAGGCCCCAACGTCGTCGGCCCATTCGGCTTATGGCAACCCTTCGCCGATGCGCTGAAAATGCTGATGAAGGAGACGGTGATCCCCTCCGGGGCCAACCGTTTCCTCTTCCTGCTCGCCCCGATGCTGACCTTCAGTCTGGCCATGCTGGCCTGGGCCGTGATCCCGGTGAACGACGGCTGGGCCATCGCCAACATCAATGTCGGCATCCTCTATCTGTTCGCCATCAGCTCGCTCGGGGTTTACGGCATCATCATCGCCGGCTGGGCGTCCAATTCGAAATACGCCTTCCTTGGCGCGCTGCGCTCCGCGGCGCAGATGGTCAGCTATGAAGTCTCCATGGGCTTCGTGCTGGTCAGCGTCCTGCTCTGCGCCGGCAGCCTGCGGCTGAACGACATCGTGCTGGCCCAGCGCCACCTGTGGTTCTGCATCCCGCTGTTCCCGATGTTCGTCGTGTTCTTCATCTCCACCCTGGCGGAAACCAACCGCGCACCGTTCGACCTGCCCGAAGGAGAAAGCGAGATCGTCGCCGGCTTCTTCGTCGAATACAGCGCCATGAGCTTCGCGCTGTTCTTCCTCGGCGAATACGCCAACATGTTCCTGATGAGCGGCATGACCACCATCCTGTTCTTGGGTGGCTGGCTGGCCCCGTTCGGCATCGAGCCCTTCACCTGGATCCCCGGCGTCATCTGGTTCGTGTTGAAGGTGTGCGTCGTTCTCTTCTTCTTCCTGTGGGTGCGCGCCACCTTCCCCCGCTACCGCTACGACCAGCTCATGCGACTGGGCTGGAAGGTGTTCCTGCCGCTGTCATTGCTCTGGCTGGTGATCACCGCCGGCGCATTGATGGCCTTTGGCTGGTGGCCGAACTATGCGTGATCACTGTCATTGCGAGGAGCGCAGCGACGAAGCAACCTCGGTCATGAGTGACGCACATGATCCGGCTTGCTTCGTCGCTGCGCTCCTCGCAGTGACAGATGAGACTGGCACCCGCCGCCGAGCCGCAATGGAGCCTCGCTGATGCCCCTGCTCGATCGCACCGCACGCAGCTTCCTGCTTGGCGAGCTTCTCGCCGGCATGGGGCTGACGCTGCGCTACTTCTTCCGCCCCAAGGCCACCATCAACTACCCCTACGAAAAGGGCCCCATCAGCCCGCGCTTCAAAGGCGAACATGCCCTGCGCCGCTACCCCAACGGCGAGGAACGCTGCATCGCCTGCAAACTGTGTGAGGCGATCTGCCCCGCCCAGGCCATCACCATCGAGGCCGAACCGCGCGAGGACGGCTCCCGCCGCACCACGCGCTATGACATCGACATGACCAAGTGCATCTACTGCGGCCTGTGCGAGGAAGCCTGCCCGGTCGATGCCATCGTCGAAGGTCCGAACTTCGAATTCGCCGCGGAAACCCGCGAAGAGCTGATGTACAACAAGGACAAGCTGCTGGCGAACGGCGACCGCTGGGAACCGGAGATCGCCCGCCGGCTGGAGCTGGACGCGCCCTACCGATGATCATCCTCACCATCGCGTTCTACGTCTTCGCGGTATTGCTGCTGGCCTCCGCCACCGCGGTGATCACCGTGCGCAACCCGGTGCACTCCGTACTGTTCTTGATCCTCGCCTTCTTCAACGCCGCCGGCTTGTTTCTGATCGCCGGTGCCGAGTTCCTCGCGCTGATCCTGGTCATCGTCTATGTCGGCGCCGTCGCAGTACTGTTCTTGTTCGTCGTGATGATGCTGGACATCGATTTCGCCGAACTGCGCGGCGGCTTTCAGAAATACCTGCCGATCGGCGCCGCGGTCGGCGTGCTCTTGTTCCTCGAGCTGCTGTTCACCTACCACGTCTGGCAGATCTCCCCGCAGTCCGGCGTCCTGCGCGCCGCGCCCACCCCGGCGAATATCAGCAACACCGCGGCGCTCGGCCGCCTGATCTATACCGACTACATCTTCCTGTTCCAGGCCGCCGGGCTGATCCTGCTGGTAGCGATGATCGGCGCCATCGTGCTGACCCTGCGCGAGCGCAAGACCTCCCGCCATCAGAATGTCGATGTCCAGCACGCGCGCGAGGTGCGCGAAACGATGGAGCTGGTGCAGGTCGCGATCGGTGCCGGCATCCGCGAAACCGGCATCTATCGCCCGAAGGTGGAAGAGCGAGAGGAACCGGAAGAAGCGGACGCCGGAGGCCACCATGCGCATTGAGTGGCGTGGTCGCCGTGCCGATGCGGCGCCCTCACCGCCACCGATCATGGCCGGGCGTGACACGGCCATCTGCCCTCGTTCTCCCGTTCGTCGCGCTGGCTCCATGCGCGGTCGATCCGGAGTAGATGACCGGGTCAAGCCAGGCCATCACGCGAGGTACGAACCTCGCCTCACATACCAACGGAGCCTGCCGCGATGAGCCTTGGCCCCTACCTCGTCGTGAGCGGCCTGCTGCTGGTGCTGGGCACCTTCGGCATATTCCTGAACCGTAAGAACATCATCATCATCCTGATGTCGATCGAGCTGATCCTGCTCGCCGTGAACCTGAATCTCGTCGCCTTCTCCGCCGCGCTCGGTGACCTCGCCGGCCAGGTGTTCGCCATGTTCGTGCTCACGGTCGCCGCCGCCGAGGCCGCCATCGGGCTCGCCATCGTCGTGGTCTATTTCCGCAACCGCGGCTCGATCCAGGTTGAGGACGTCAACCTGATGAAAGGCTGACATGCTCTACGTCATCGCCGTCTTCGCACCCCTCTGCGGCGCCATGATCGCCGGCTTGCTCGGCCGCTGGACGGGCGATCGCGTGGCGCAGGGCGCCTCCATCATCGGCATGATCATCGCCGCGATCTGCGGCCCACTGGCATTCTTCCAGCTCCACAACGGCGACATCACCCCCGGCGTCGTGCCGATCGCCACCTGGATCGACGCCGGACGCTTCCATGTCGACTGGGCGCTCCGCGTCGACATGCTGTCCGCCGTCATGCTGGCCATGGTGACGTTCGTCTCCATGCTGATTCACGTCTACTCGATCGGCTACATGGCTCACGACGCCTATCCGCGCTACCGCTTCTTCGGTTACCTCTCGCTGTTCACCTTCTCCATGCTGATGCTGGTCACGGCTGACAACCTGACGCAGCTCTTCTTCGGCTGGGAAGGCGTCGGCCTATGCTCTTACCTGCTGATCGGCTACTGGTACGATCGTCCCTCCGCCTGCGCCGCGGCCATCAAGGCATTCATCGTCAACCGCGTCGCCGACCTGCCCTTCGCCGTCGGCCTGGCGCTGATCTTCTTCAAGTTCGGCTCGGTCGAGTTCCAGGTCATCTTCCCCGCCGTGGCACAGCACCAGGCCGACACCTACAGCCTGTTCGGCACCACCTTCCCCGCCATCGAGGTGATCGGCTTCCTGTTGTTCATCGGCGCCATGGGCAAGTCGGCGCAGATTGGCCTGCATGTGTGGCTGCCCGATGCGATGGAAGGCCCAACACCGGTCTCCGCCCTGATCCACGCCGCCACCATGGTGACGGCGGGCGTGTTCCTGATGGCGCGCATGTCGCCGCTGATGGAATACGCGCCCGTCGCGCTGGGCTTCGTCACCTTCATCGGTGCATCCACGGCGTTCTTCGCCGCCACCGTGGGCTGCTGTCAGAACGACATCAAGCGCGTGATCGCCTACTCCACTTGCTCACAGCTCGGCTACATGTTCACCGCTTGCGGCGTCGGCGTTTACCAGGCGGGAATCTTCCACCTGATCACCCACGCCTTCTTCAAGTCTCTGCTGTTCCTGTCGGCAGGTTCGGTCATCCACGCCATGTCGGACGAGCAAGACATGCGGAAGATGGGAGGCCTGGCGCGGCTGATACCGGTGACATGCACGGTGATGTGGGTTGGCAATCTCGCGCTCGCCGGCATTCCGCCATTCGCCGGCGCCTATTCCAAGGACGCGATCATCGATGCCGCCTACGCCGCGCACACCGGCATCGGGATCTACGGCTTCATCTGCACCGTGCTCGCCGCATTCCTCACCGCGTTCTATTCCTGGCGCCTGCTGTTCATGACCTTCCATGGCCAGTCGCGCGCCGATCACCACGTGCTGGAGCATGCGCATGAGAGTCCCGCGGTGATGCTCGTGCCACTGATCGTCCTGGCGATCGGCGCGACCGTCAGTGGCTGGTTGTTGCATGGCTGGTTCATCGGCGAAGGCTGGCAGGCGTTCTGGAGCGGCAGCATCGTCAACGGCGCATCGAACCACGTGATCGCCCAGCTCGAAGCCGTGCCGGGCTGGGTCGACTATGCGCCACTGGTGCTCGGCCTTCTCGGCATTGCGGTGGCTTATGTGATGTACATAGCGCTGCCGTTGCTGCCGATGCAGCTCGCCCAGAGCTTCCGCCCGGTCTATCTGTTTGTTTTGAACAAGTGGTACTTCGACGAGCTGTACGACACGTTGTTCGTCCAGCCGGCGATCCGCCTGGCGCGCGCGTTGTGGCAGACCGGCGACGTCACGGTGATCGACGGCGTGCCGAATGGCCTCGCGACATTGACCACCGAGGGGTCGCGCGAGGTGGTCAAGATCCAGACCGGATCGTTGGCCCTCTATGCCTTTGCCATGCTGATCGGCGTCGTCGTGCTGGTCGGCATCTATATGTTGTTCGGGTGATCGCGATGACAAAATGCCCGTCATCGCCGGGCCTGCCCCGGCCATCGGCCTCTGCCCGGCCGCGCGCAAACCGTCGGGTGATCCCCGCCTCAAGGCCGGGGGCATGGCCGCGCCATGACGGATGTCGGAGCATTGCCGCATGAACGCCGCCGGCTTCCCCCTGTTGTCGCTCATCACCTGGCTGCCGCTGGTCGGCGGCGCGGTGGTCATGTCGGTGCGCGGCGACCAGGCCACCATCGATTCCAACGCCCGCTGGACCGCGCTGTGGACCAGCCTGATCGTGCTCGCCCTGTCGCTCGTCCTATGGGTCGAATTCGACCCCGGCGAAGCCGGCTTCCAGTTCGTCGAGAATCTCCCCTGGCTCGCCGATTACGGCGTCGGCTACAAACTGGGCGTCGACGGCATCTCAGTACTGTTCGTATTGCTCACCACCGTTCTCACCCCGATCTGCATCCTGGCGAGCTGGGAAAGCATTACCAAGAACGTGCGCGAGTACATGCTCACCTTCCTCATCATGGAAACCATGATGGTGGGCACATTCTGCGCCGCCGACTTCATCGTATTCTACATGTTCTTCGAGGGCGTGCTGATCCCGATGTATCTCATCATCGGGGTCTGGGGCGGCCCGCGCCGCGTCTACTCCGCGGTGAAATTCTTCCTCTACACGCTCACCGGCTCGGTGCTGATGCTGCTGGCGCTGCTCGCGATGTGGTTCCAGGCCGGCACCACCGATCTCGCCACGCTGATGCACACCCACTTCCCGGTGGCGATGCAGGGCTGGCTGTTCTTCGCCTTCCTCGCCTCCTTCGCAGTGAAGCTGCCGATGTGGCCGGTACACACCTGGTTGCCGGACGCGCACGTCGAAGCCCCCACCGCCGGCTCCGTCATCCTGGCCGGCGTGCTGCTGAAAATGGGCGCCTATGGCTTCCTGCGCTTCTCCGTACCCATGCTGCCCGAGGCCTGCGCTCACTACGCCCCGCTGATGTTCACGCTGTCGGTGGTCGCGGTGATCTATACCAGCCTCGTCGCTCTCGCGCAGGAGGACATGAAAAAGCTGATCGCCTATTCCTCGGTGGCCCATATGGGCGTGGTGACGATCGGCATCTTCACCTTCAATGTGCAGGGCATCCAGGGGGCGCTGTACCAGATGCTGTCGCACGGCTTCGTCTCCGCCGCCCTGTTCCTCGTGGTGGGCGTCATCTACGATCGCCTCCATACCCGCGAAATCGCCCGCTATGGCGGCCTTGCCGACCGCATGCCCGGCTACGCGCTCACCTTCATGGTATTCATGATGGCATCGATGGGATTGCCTGGCACCTCCGGCTTCGTCGGCGAGTTCCTGGTGATCATCGGCTCCTTCCAGGTCAGCTTCTGGCTGGCATTGCTCGGCGGCATGGGAATGATCCTGGGCGCCGCCTACATGCTGTATTTGTACCGCCGCGTGATCTTCGGCCGGCTGACGAAAGCGGATCTGCGCAACATCCTGGACCTCAGCCCACGCGAATGGGCGGTGTTCGCCCCGCTGATCGTGCTGACGTTTTGGATGGGCGTATATCCCTCCAGCTTCAGCAGCTTCTGGGATGCGAGCGTGGCAGCGATGGTGAAGCGGCACACGGCGGCGTTGGCCAGTTCCGGCGCTGTCGCCATCAACGGTGGTGCCAGCCAACACCAACACCAACCCGCCATCGCCGGGCTTGACCCGACCAGCCACCGCGATTGGGTCGCAACGCAAGGCATGCCGCGACCCGCCGGCGATGCGCAGATGGCCGGGTCAAGCCAGGCCATAACGCGTGTGTCGGGTGGCGTCGGAGGGCCGCGCCTATGAACTGGATCGTCGCCCTCCCGGAAATCGTGTTGGCCTGCATCGGCATGGCCATCCTGGTGTTCGGCGTGCTGCGCAAGCAGGACTCCACGCTGCCGTGCACCATGTTCACCCTCGGCGGTTTCCTGATCACCGCGCTGCTGGTGCTCACTCGCACCACCGGCATCGGCTACCACGGCCAGTTCGTCGCCGATGCGTTCAGCGCATTCAACCAGATACTCATCCTCGCCGGTGCGGCGCTCACGGCGATCCTGGCTCTGGACTACAATCGCAAACAGCATATCGCGCGATTTGAATTCCCCATTTTGCTGTTGTTCTCGGTCATCGGCATGATGGTGATGGCGTCGGCCAACAACTTGATGACGCTGTATCTTGGCCTCGAGCTGCAATCCCTGGCGCTTTACGTGCTCGCCGCGTTCGCCCGCGACGATGTGCGTTCCTCCGAAGCCGGACTCAAATATTTCGTGCTCTCCGGTCTCGCCTCCGGCCTGCTGCTCTATGGCATCTCGCTGGTCTACGGCTTCTCCGGCACCATGGATTTCCTCCAGTTGCGCGGCCTGCTGGCGCAGTCGTCGCATGCCTCGGCGGGTATGATCGTCGGTGTGGTGTTCGTGCTGGTCGGGCTCGCGTTCAAGGTCTCGGTCGTGCCGTTCCACATGTGGACGCCCGACGTGTACGAAGGCGCACCCACACCGGTGACCGTGTTCTTCGCAACAGCGCCGAAGGTCGCCGCCATGGCGCTGCTGCTGCGCGTGATGGCGGTGCCGTTCGGCCACTTGCTCGGCGCCTGGCAGTTGCTGATCATCCTGGTGTCGATCGCATCGATGATTCTTGGCGCGCTGGCCGCGATCGGCCAGCGCAGCATCAAGCGGCTGATGGCCTATTCCTCGATCGGCCATATGGGCTTCGCGCTGATCGGCCTCGCCGCCGGCACGCCGGAGGGCATTCGCGGTACGCTGGTCTACATGGTGATCTACGTCTTCATGACCGCCGGCACCTTCGCCTGCATCATTTCGATGCGGCGGAATGGCCGAGTGCTGGAGCAAATCAGCGACTTGTCGGGATTGTCGAATACCGATCCGGGGTTGGCGCTGGCGCTGGCGGTGTTCATGTTCAGCCTGGCAGGCATCCCCTTGATGGCGGGGTTCTTCGCCAAACTCTATATCTTCCTCGCCGCCGTCCAGGCTGGGCTGTGGACGCTCGCCGTGATCGGCGTGCTGACCAGCGTGGTGGGCGCATTCTATTATATCCGCGTCATCAAGGTGATGTATTTCGATGCTCCGGTCGCGGCGTTCGACCCGCGTCCGCCCTCACTGTCATTTGTCGCCGCCGCGACCGGGCTGTTCACCACGTTCTTTTTCCTCTTCCCCGGCCCGATCGTGGTCGCGGCCCAGGCCGCGGCCAAGGCACTGTTCGGTTGATGCCTGTCAACGTCACGGCCGGGCTTGACCGGACCATCTGCGCACTTTCGGTCGCCGTGGACGGGCGGATCAGGCCCGGACATGACAGGAGGATGCGGACCCCATGCTCCTCGTCATAGACGCCGGTAATACCAACATTGTCTTCGCAGTGCGCGACGCCAACCAATGGCGCGGCACTTGGCGCACCCGCACCGCCTCCGATCGCACCTCCGACGAATACGCCGTCTGGTTGCTCACCTTGCTTTCGCATGCCGGCCTGAAACCGGAGGACATCTCCGCCGCCGTCATCGGCACCGTGGTGCCCGCCGCGCTGTATCACCTGCGTCGCCTGTGCCGCGACTGGTTCCATGTCGAGCCGCTGGTGGCGCGTTCTACCCTCGATTGGGGATTCGAGATCCGAGTCGATCGCCCCGCCGAGGTCGGCGCCGACCGCCTGTTGAACGCGCTCGCCGGCCACAAGCGCTTCGGCGGACCGCTGATCATCATCGATTTTGGCACCGCCACGACATTCGATGTGGTGGACAACGATGGTGCCTATGTCGGCGGCGTGATCTGCCCTGGCATCAACCTCTCGATCGAGTCGCTGCACCAGGCCGCGGCACAGCTTCCGCGCATCGGCATCGCGCGCCCCCAGGCGGTGATCGGCCGCTCGACCGTTCCCGCCATGCAGTCGGGCGTCTATTGGGGCTATGTCGGCATGATCGAGGGCCTCGTCGCTCGCATCAAGGCCGAGTTCGGCGCGCCAATGCGGGTGATCGCTACCGGCGGCTTGGCACCGCTGTTTTCCGAAGGCACGCTGGTGATCGAGCAAATAGAACCGGATTTGACCCTGGATGGCCTGCGTCTGCTGGCCGAACGCAATCCCGCGCCGGTCTTGCCGCGCGAGCGGACGCGCCTGATCGATCAGGACTGATGTGAGGTCTGCCGCCGACGACGGTAAGTCAGGTGGCAGCCACTCGGCGGTCAAGCTAAGAGTCGCCGCCCGAACTCACGGCAACCTCTGCCACCGCGCCGGCAACAGTCCCTGCTGCTGTGCCTACAGCAATCCCTGCTGCTTGAAGCTCAGGAAATTCGACCCGGCGATGATGACGTGATCGTGCAGCGCGATTCGCAGCGCCTCTACCGCCGCCTTCAGTTCGCGCGTCATGGCAATGTCCTCGCGCGATGGCGTGGGATCGCCGCTCGGATGATTGTGCGACACCACCACCGCGGTGGCTCGCAACTCCAGCGCGCGCCTGACCACTTCGCGGGGATAAAGCGGCGTATGGTTCACCGTGCCGCGTCCCTGCATCTCATCGGCGAGCAATCGGTTGCGGCCGTCCATGTACAGCACCCGTACTTGCTCGACATCCTCGTGCGCGAGCGTGGCCCGCAGGTACTCGACCAGCTTCTCCCAGTTCGCCAGGATCGGCAGCTCCGCGAGTTCGGAGCGGATCAAACGCAGCGCAGCAGCCTGCACGGTCTTCAGCGCGGCGGCCGCCGCCTCACCCATGCCTTCGATGGCAAGCAAGGCCGGCACCGGCGCGGCGATCACCGCGGCGAAGCTATGGAAGCGATCCAGCAAGGCCCGCGCGAGCGGCTTGGTGTCGCGGCGCGGCAGTGCCAGGAACAACACCATCTCCAGCATTTCGTGGTCCGCCAGCGCCTCCGGCCCCGCCTTCAGCAAACGGCTGCGCATGCGGTCGCGATGGCCCTCGGTGCCGGCCGCGCCAGCCGCCTCAGGCGACAGCGGCGCCAGCAGATCCGCTGTTTCCGCCAGGGCAGGGGAGGGGCGCCGCGTCATGCCGCGATGGTGGCAGCGAGTGGTTAAGAAACCCGAAAAGTCCCGCGTCCGGTGGTGCCCACGGCGCCGGAGCGGCTGTCAGGGGGCAGCGCAGGGCTCCGTGCCCATATCCGCGGGCAACGACACTTCCAGCAGCTCGAAAGCGTCCGACGTCCCGGTCTCGTTATGCGGCGTGTTGCCCGGGATCAGAATCGAGTCCCCCGCGTGCAGCCGCACCTTGCGATCCGCGAACTCCAGATCGACCCAGCCACTCAGCATATAGACGAACTGCGCCTCGCACTTGTGCACGTGCCAGCCGGTCGGCTGCGACAGGCCTTGCTCCGCCGAAGTCACCTGCGCGCGCATCCGCCGGTGCGTCGCCGCCGTCACGCCAAGATCACGGTATTTGAAGAACGCGCGCCGCCCGGCCACGTAATTCGCGTCGTCCTTGCTGGCGACGGTGACCATCATCGGCTCGATGTCCATGCCTGGTTCCTCCTGTTGTTGGGCGAACGGCTTGTGGGGCGAATGGCGCCGCGCCGGCCTCACGCGTTGTACGGCGGCTTGTCGAGATGCGCCGGCGACAGCGTGAACACCTCCACGCCGGTCTCCGTCACACCCACCATATGCTCGAATTGCGCCGACAGGCTGCGATCGCGGGTCACGGCCGTCCAGCCATCGTCCAGCACCTTCACCTCCGGACGGCCGGCATTCACCATCGGCTCGATGGTGAAGAACATGCCGGGCCGCAGCACCGGGCCTTCGCCGGGACGGCCGAAATGCAGCACGTTGGGCGGCTCGTGGAAATGCCGGCCGATGCCGTGGCCGCAGAAATCGCGCACCACCGAGAACCGGTGGCTCTCGACGAAGGTCTGAATGGCATGACCGACATCGCCCAGCGTCACCCCGGGCTTCACCGCGCGAACCCCGCGCATCAGCGCGTCATAGGTCACGTCGATCAGGTTGCGCGCGCGGGTGGACGGCGGCCCGGCACAATACATGCGCGAGGAGTCGCCATGCCAGCCGTCCAGGATCACCGTCACGTCGATGTTCAGCACATCGCCCGGTTCCAGTTTCCGCTCACCCGGAATGCCGTGGCACACGACATGATTGATCGAGGTGCAGATCGATTTCGGGTAGCCGCGGTAGTTCAACGGCGCCGGCACTGCCCCATGCGCGATTATGAACTCGTGGCAAAGCCGATCCAGCGCCGCCGTGGTGACGCCAGGGCGGACATGGGCCGCGATCATGTCCAGCGTCTCGGCGGCGAGCTGGCCAGCCACCCGCATCCCGGCAAAATCCTCGGGTGCGTGGATCGTGATCCGTCTGGTATCGACCTGGCCGTCCATCAAACCACTCCTGTCCCCGCCCGTCTCGGTCGGGTATCTGCAAACATGCTCAACCAGCCCGTGCTGCGCAAGGTCGCCGGGTGAGAGACGGCTCGGGCGGCTCTGCAACCCATCAGGGGGAACAACGCAACCAACCAGGTCCTGCCCCTCTTCTTACCCCGGCTGGAAATTTCTTACCCCGGCTGGAAATTTCTTACCCCGGCTGGAAATGCAGAAATGCGTTCTGCCCGATATGCATGCCGGGCGGAGAGTGGCCATAGGGTGGGAACGCAACGCTGCCCAGACAGCCGGTGAAGATGCCGTCGTGGATCAGACAGTGGCGGCGAATGGTGGGCCAGACCGTTTCCGACAGGACGTCCTGATCCACGTGATTGTTCTCCATCCGCCAAGCGGCATAGGCCTGCATGAGCGTGGCCGTGTTCGGCAGCACGTTGCCGACCCCGCCCCACATGCCGGCAAGCACCAGATCGGTATGGGTGTACCAGTCCCGCATGGTGTGGAACCAGAAGCGTGATTGCAGCCACGCATCAACGGCGACGCGCTCCTTTACGCAGAGCAATGAGTCGGCGTCGCGGATCAGGAAGCGACGCACCGTGGGGTCGGCGATCGCCTCGAAGCGCCACAGCAGCTTCCGGTGCACCGGGACGTTGGGCGGCAGCGCCATGGGGCGAAGCTGCACACCGCGTCCCGCCAGTTCCAGCAGATAGGGCTGCGGCACGGTGTTGTCGTGGTACAGTCGAATCGACCAGCCGGGGAACACGTGGGCGGCGATGCGCACGTTTTCCTGCAGCGGCACCAGGTACCGCGGCTCATTCCCCCACAGGCAATAGGCGATGACGTTCTCCTGCGGCCTGGCCCAGTTGAAGGGCGGCGGCTGGCCGTCGGGGATCGCCACCAGCGGCGCGCGCATGCCGAACTTGCGGTCCTTGGCTTCGAGCGCCGCGCGGCCCGCCGCGACCGCCTCGTCCGGCCGGCCGATCTGCCAGAACGCATCGCACAGGCAGTCGTGCACGTTCGGGCTGTCGGACCCCAGCACCACTGCCTGCCGGCATTCGGCGATAGACCCGGCGAGATCGCCCGCTTGCAGCAGGAACACCCCAAGGTTTTCGTGGATCGGCGCGCTGTCGGGGAACCAACGCACCCCGTCACGCAGGGTCTCGACACCTTCGCCAACCGCGTGGGCGCCATACAGCATCAGGGCGAGGAACAGATAGTCGTCAACCGTCGCGCAGGATTGCGCCTTGGCCTCGGCGAGGATCGTGCGTTGCGCGGCGATCGCCTGGTCGAAGGCGCCGCGATTATAGGCTTCGTGCGCCCCCTGCCGTGCCGCCGCCAGCGCTTCCGCCGCGGCGGCTTGTTCCGGCGCTGAGGCGGACGACGACATGCCGCTATTTCGGCAGCAGGATGGCGTCCGCTTCGACCGTGGCGCTGACCGGCAGGTCCGCCGCCACGGCACTGGGCGGCGCGGCGGCCGGGGCCGCCATCGCCATCACAGGGCCAAAGCGCGGGATTGGCGGCGGCACGGTTTGTTCCAGGCGCACCTCTTTGAATGAATCGAAGCGCAGCTCCAGCAGGTTGGCCGCCTCGGTTGCCCTGCCGCGCAGCGCGGCGATGGCGGCGCGCAACGCCTCGGCATGCGCTTTGCGCTGAGCCTCGCGCGAGAGTTGCCAGTTCAGGGCGTCGATTGCCATCCCGCCTTGTTGCAGGGTGCCGACCAGGGTCAGCAAGGCGACGCCGTCATGGCTGGTGAGGTTCAGCGTCTGGCTCGCCTGCCAGCGTTCGCTGCGGTCCTGCGGCGTGGGGCCGACATGCCAAACGGAATAGGCGCCGGTGCTGATGGTCATGCCGGCAACCTTGCGGGCCTCCGCCAGTGCGTTCGCCATCGCCGTATTAACGCGCCGCTGCGCGTCGGCGGGGCTGGCGCTGGTCGCCTCGGCACGCAGGGCCCCGGCGAGTTCATCTGGGGCGACGGTGACCGTTTCGGTATCCGAGAGATGCAGCAGCGTCTCGGCATGCGCCGGCGAGGCGAACAAGGGGGCGCAGAGCATACCGATGGCAAGGGTGCGACGCATCGGAAGCGATTACCTCAAGGCACCGCCGCGCTCACTCGGCCCGGTCAATATAACGTCCGCCGCAACCGTTCCGGATATTCGCGGTCGTATTGCTCGCCGCCGAGCCGGCCAGCGCTGATGTCGCCAATGATCGTGCCGGTGCTGGGCAACGACTTGCGGGAGACGTGCTTCTCCGGGTTCCAAAGGTCCGATCGCACCAGTGCCTTGGGGCACTGGAAATACACGCTCTCCACCATCACCACGATCACCGAGCGCGGCAGCGTGCCGCGGAATTCAAAGCGCGCGAGCAAGTCGGGGGCGACCGAGATTGTCGCGCGGCCGTTCACGCGCAGTGTCTCGCCGACGCCGGGGATCAGGAACAGCAACGCAACGCGCGGGTCGTGGATGATGTTGCGCAGGCTATCCGCGCGATTGTTGCCGCGGCGGTCGGGGATCAGCAGCGTGCCTGGGTCCTCGACATGCACAAAACCGGCAGGGTCGCCGCGCGGCGAGGCATCCAGCCCGCCAGGACCCGACGTCGCCAGAACCATGAACGGCGAGGCGGCGATCATCGCGGCATAGTGCGGGTGGACGTGGTCCACTTCCTTGGCGATCGCCCCGGGGGAGGCCTCGCCGTAGATCGCCTCGAGCGTCGCTTCGTCGCGGATCGTGTGGTCGTCCGGCACGGCGTTCACCGGCATCGCGTCCATGGGCTGGCTCCTGGTAGATGTGGTGCACAATGATGCGGCCGGTCTCGATCGTCACAGGATTTCTCGGCAGCGGCAAGACCACGCTGATCGCGCGAGTGCTGCGCGACCCCGACTTCGCGCGCACCGCGGTGATCGTGAACGAGTTCGGGGAGATCGGGCTCGACCACGAACTCATCGCGTCCAGCGACGAGACGCTGCTGGCCCTGACGACCGGCTGCCTGTGCTGCGCCGTGCGCAGCGACCTGGTGGCGACCTTGCTCGACCTTCAGGCACGGCGCGAGGCGGGCGAGATCGCGTTCGATCGCCTGCTGATCGAGACCTCCGGCCTGGCGGATCCCGCGCCGATCCTCCAGGCGCTGATGACGGACACGGACGTGGCGGCCGGCCACCGGCTGGACACCGTGCTGACGGTGGTGGACGCGTTGCACGGTGAGGCCGCGCTGGAACGGCATACCGAGGCGCGCCGCCAGGCGGCGCTGGCGGATCGGCTGGCGCTGAGCAAGACCGATCTGGCCGGTTCCGCGGAAACCCTGCGGCGTCGCCTCGCCGCACTGAATCCCACCGCGCCGCTGTTGCCGTCGCCGGACCTGACGCCGCTTCACCTGTTCTCGAGCGCGGATGCGGCGGCACGCGTGGATCGGCTCGCATCCCTGCCGGTGGCAGCACGCGACCCGTTCCGTGTGGGCCAACATAGCGACGGCATCACCAGCTTTGTGCTGCGCCGCGACCGCCCGGTGCCCGCGCTGGCGCTGACTCTCTTGCTCCAGGCGCTGGCCGAGCATTGCGGCGCGCGGCTGCTGCGCCTGAAGGGATTGGTCGATGTGGCCGAGATGCCAGGACAGCCCGCGCTGATCCATGGCGTGCAGCACGTCTTCACGCCGCCCGATTTCCTGCCGCACTGGCCCTCCGAGGATCGTACGACGCGGTTGGTGTTCATCACCCAGGGCGTGCCGGAACATTTCCCGGCGCGGCTTCTGGCAGCGATCGAAGCCGAAGTGACCGAGGAAACCCAGCGGCGCGAATCACGTTGAGGCTGGCTGTCGCTGGCTCACCGATCCGCCGGCCCGTCGATCACCGTGCCGGAATAGGGTTCGACGAACACCATGTGGTCATTGACCTGCTGCACCCCCGGCGTGTTCTCGGCCAGCACGCAGATCGCGCGGCGCTCCTCCTCGTTGGTGATGGTGCCCCAGAGGTCAACCACGCGATCGGCGACCGTCACGTTCAGCGTGGTGAGCGGGGTCCAGGACTGCTTGTCGAGAGCATCGAGGATGGCAGCGCGGATGGAGCGGTCGTCGGTGGCGATCGGCCGGTCGCGGCGTTCCGCCACCACCAGGGCGCGCAGCAGATCGGCGCGCGAGACCACGCCGATCACGCGGCTGTTCTCGGTCACCGGGACGCGTTTGACGCGATGGCGCTCCATCGTCTCCACCACCTCTTCCAGCGGCGCATCGGCGGCGACGGTGACCACGTCCTGGGTCATCACGTCGCGCACGCGGCGTCCGTGGGCACGCGTGAAGTCCGAGGCCTGCCGGCCGGGCGAGACCAGCATGCGCAGCCACCACGGGCGATGGCGGACGGTGCCGATCTCGTCGCGGCGCAGCAGGTCTCCCTCCGTGACGATACCGGCAAGCTCGCCCCTGGCGTCCACCACCATCAGGCCGGAGATGCCACGCTCCAGCATCAGCCGGGCGGCGGCCTCGACAGTGGCATCCGGCGGCACCGAAATCACGTGGCGGGTCATCACGTCGGCGACGTTCATGGGTCGTGTCCTCGCATCCGGCGCGGCGGCCGCTGGCGGCTGCCGGTCCGGGTCGGGCGCAAGATACACCTTGGGAACGGCTGAGCCAGTTCCCTCCCGAGCGGTGAGCCAGTTGCCTCCCGACCGGCCGAGCCAGTTCCCTTCCGAGCAGCGGAAGAGGCTCTACCCGCCCGCGAACTTCGCCAGCAGCCGCACATGTGAGCGGATGCCGTGTCGGAAACACTGACCACGATTTGGTATCCGCGATTTATAGTGCCCGCGCCCGAGCGCCCGCCATTCAGGCGGCCGTGACGGTCAGCTTCAAACCAAGCGCGCGCACAACGGTCAGCACCGTGGCGAACTCGGGGTGCCCCTCGGCAGACAGTGCCTTGTAAAGATTCTGCCGCCCCAGCCCCGTGCGTTCTGCAACCTCTGCCATGCCCTTGGCCCGAACGATGACCCCCAACACGTGGCCGATCAACGCCGGATCGCCATCCTCGAACGCTGCTTCCAGATAAGCCGCGACATCCTCGGCGGTCGCCAGATGATCGGCGCTATCCCATGCGATAGTCTTGGTCTTTGCCATGATCTGCACTTTTCATAACGAGCGGGCGAGGCTGAAGGCGGCGGCGATGCCCCTGCCCTGCGTCGTCTTGTCGCCGCCAGTGAGCAGCACCACGGCCGCCTCGCCTTGGCGGATGAAATAGACGCGGTAGCCGGGACCATAGTCGATGCGCAACTCAGAAAGTCCTTCTCCCACCGGTTTCACATCCCCGGCGATTCCCAGCGCCAGCCGGTCAATGCGGACCTGGATCCGTGCTCTTGCCCGACGGTCGCGCAGCTTGCGGAACCAGCGATCGAAGGCCTCGGTCTGGCGCACCTCGACCATGCTGGTTGTTTCCTATGGCAGACAATACATCACGTCGCAGGACGCCATCTTGGCGCAGTCAATGCCAGGTTGACGGGACAGGACCGGGCGCGGCGGCGAACGCCTTGCCGCTCCGCTGATGCCCGCGAACGGATGTTGCCAGCAAACAGCTCGCAGACCGCCCTGGCAGCCAGCCCCATCATCATCGTCGGAAGCCAGCCGCCAAGCGCGTTCGGCTTCGCCACTCCCGTCACCCGCCTGCGAACTTCGCCAGCAGCCGCACGTGTGAGCGGATGCCGTGCTGGAAGCAGCATTGCTCAAACTTCTCGTTCGGGCTGTGCACCTGGTCGTCGTCCAGGCTGAACCCCATCAGCAGCGTATCGATCCCCAGCACGCGGTGCAGTGACGTCACCACCGGCACCGAGCCGCCGCTGCCCATCAGCACCGGCTCCTTGCCGAATTCGTCGCGCAACACCGTCTGCACGGCCTGCAGCCACGGCGAGTCGAGATTTGCTTCGAACGCCGGCGCACCGGAATGCACGGTGAACTCCGCACGCGCATCCTTGGGCAGGCGCTCGTTCACGAAGTGCTGGAATTGTTCGAACACCTCGGCGGGGTCCTGGTCCGCAACCAGACGGAACGACACCTTGGCGCTGGCGTGCGCGGGGATCACCGTCTTGCTGCCGTCGCCGGTATAGCCGCCCCAGATGCCGTTGATATCGGCGGTCGGCCGCGCCCACAGCCGCTCCAGCGGGGAAAAGCCGCGTTCGCCGGCCGCCACCGAGAGGCCGATGCCACCGAGGAACGCCGCCTCGTCGAAGCGCAGCGAATCCCATTGCGCGCGCTGTGCGTTGGAGACCGGCTTCACCCGGTCATAGAACCCCGGCAACTGGACGCGTCCGGTCGCATCCTTGAGCTCGCCGAGGATGTGGGTCAGCGCGTTGATCGGGTTGAGCGCGGAGCCGCCAAACAAGCCGGAATGCAGGTCGCGGTTGGCGGCGTGCAGCGTCACCTCGGCATAGGTCATGCCGCGCAGCCGCGTGGTGACTGCGGGCGTGTCCACGTCCCACATGCCAGTGTCGCTGATCAGTCCGAGATCGGAGCGGAGGTGGTCCTTGTGCGCCGCGACGAAGGGCTCCAGGTTGACGCTGCCGACTTCCTCCTCGCCCTCGATCAGCACCGTGAGGCGCGCGGGGATGCCGCCGGCCTTGTGCCAGGCGCGCAACGCTTCCAGGAACATCACCGACTGGCCCTTGTCGTCCACCGCGCCGCGGGCGACGAAACGCTTGCCGTGCGGGCCGTCGACGAGCTGTGGCTCGAACGGCGGGCTGTGCCACAGCTCCAGAGGATCGACCGGCTGTACGTCGTAGTGGGCATAGAACAACACGTGCGGGCCGGTGTAGCCGGTGGGGCCGTCATAGCGCCCTACCACCACCGGATGGCCTGGCGTGGCCATGATCTCGGTCGCGAAGCCCAGCCCGCTGAGCTGGACCCGCCACCATTCCGCCGCGCGCTGGCAATCCGCCCGGTGCGCCGGCTGCGCGCTGATTGAGGGGATGCGCAGCAGCGAGAACAGGGTCTCGCGGGATTGGTCGAAGGCGGAGTCGGCATGACGGAGGACGGTCTCGACGGTCTCGGTCGAAGGCGCTGACATGGCGGGGTCTCCGGCAGAACTCGGCTGCAATAGCCATGCGCGGGATGTGCAGCAAATTCCGGCGCGAAACCAGCGGAAGAATGCTGGCGCGGATGAATGCAACCGGCCGCGCGTGAACCCGGATGGGCCGGCGCCCACTGACCAGTTCGAGCGTGCGACCGACCAGGAACCGTTTGAGTGTCCCATCGACGCGGCCACGACGCGGAAGGCGGTTCGCCGGCGCGGCGTTGGCCGGCTGAGCCCCCGGCACGCCCTGGGACATCAGCGGGCCATCAGGCGCACTGTCTTGCCGGGCGCGGAGCGACGATGCTTCGCGAAGGCGCACGAACGCTACGGGGCTGCCTCGGAACGGGGTCGTTGCGTCCCACCACGCTTCGCTTGCGGTCCTCGCAACAATCAAGCCGACCAGGCTCCCCGCCCCTGCCGCTGCGGAGCCGTTGTTTCGTTCAACCGCGGGTCGGCTGTCAGGCCGGTGGCAACTCGCGAGGCCAGAGGACCACGTGACAGAAGACCACGTGACAGTGGACCGCGTGACAGAGGACCACGTGACAGAGGACCACGTGACAGAGGACCGCGTGACAGTGGAAAGCGGACCGCGCGTCAGCGTGATCCGCGTGACGGCGCAGGCGCCGGATTTTCGCCTTGGTTGCCTCGCCCGATCCGCCGGCAATGGACTCATGGCTCGCTGCCAGCGAATTGCACCAGTACGCTCACCAGGCGGTGGTCTGGGCACGGGACAGGATCTTCGTGTCCGACACCTTGCTCCAGCTTGCCTGCATGCTGCTTCTCGGCCTGGTGACGTTGGCTTCGGCACGGCCGCTTCGCCGCGCCTTGTTGCGTCAGGCCGATCGCGTCCCACCCGGGCCGCTGCATCCGGTTGCCACCGCGCTCGCCCGCGCCGGCCCCTCCATCGTATTGCTCCTGCTGCTCTGGTTCGCACGGCTTGCGTTCAATGCCACGCACTCCGCCGCCGCGGTACTGCGCACCGCCGAAAGCCTGGTGCTGGTGTGGGTGCTGATCCGCCTCTCCTCGCGCCTGGTCCGCAACGAGGCGCTCGCCCGCGTCATCGCCGTCGCCGCCTGGGCGATCGCCGCGCTGAACATTGCCGGCCTGCTGGGGCCGGTGATCGGCGTGATGGACGCGATGGCGGTGCCGATCGGCAACTACCGGCTGAGCCTGTTGCTGCTGGTGAAGGGCGTCATCACCATGGCGCTGCTGATCTGGCTTGCCAACACCTCGGCGCGGATGATCGAGCATTGGCTGGATCGCATGCCGGTGATCACGCCGGTCATGCGCGTCCTGGCGGGCAAGCTGGCGCGCCTGCTGCTGGTGGTGCTGGCCGTGCTGCTGGCGCTGGGCTCGATCGGCATCGACCTCACCGCCTTCGCGGTGTTCTCCGGCGCAGTCGGGGTCGGCGTCGGATTTGGCCTTCAGAAGGTGGTCTCCAACCTGATCAGCGGCGTGATCCTCTTGCTCGACCGCTCGATCAAGCCGGGCGACGTGATCGAGGTCGAGGACACTTACGGTTTCGTCAACGCGCTGAATGCCCGCTACGTCGCGGTCCGCACGCGCGACGGCAAGGAATTCCTGATCCCCAACGAGGACCTCATCACCCAGCGCGTCACCAACTGGTCGTATTCCAACGACCTGATCCGCCTGCACGTGAAGGTCGGCATTTCCTACCAGTCCGATCCGCATGCGGCGATTTCGCGGGCACTGGAGGCCGCGCGCGAGGTGCCGCGCGTGCTGGCCGAGCCGGAGCCGACCTGCCTGCTGGTTGAATTCGGCGGCAGCACGATCGATCTGGAGTTGCGGTGCTGGATCAATGATCCCGTCAATGGCATGGCCAATGTGCGCAGCGAGTTGATGCTGCGCATCTGGGACCTCTATCAGGCGCACGGCATCGAGCTGCCCCATCCGCAGCGCGACATCACCCTGCGCAATCCGGAAGCGTTGGCTGCCGCTTTGCAACCTCGACGCGGCGCGGTGGCGAAGCAGAACAACTGAGTGCGGCGGCATGTCGGCCGCGTGTGCCGACGGCGTCGGGGCGGTGGCAAAGTCACGTTTTACAAAGTCACGTTTTACAAAGTCACGTTTTACCCTTGAGCAATTCCCGGGCCCCGCTAATCTTGCCGAACTGGCCGATCCGTGGCCGGCACGAAAAGGGGACTCCAGGTATGGAACGATCGATCGAGCAGCGCGCGATACGAAAGGTGTATTTGCGGCTGCTGCCGTTTGCCATGGTCGTGTATTTCTTCTGCTATCTCGACCGCATCAATATCGGCTTCGCCGCGCTGACGATGAACAAGGAGATCGGCCTCAGCGCCGCCACCTACGGCCTCAGTGCCGGCGCGTTCTATCTCGGTTACTGCATCTTCGAGATTCCCAGCAACATGGTGCTGGACAAGGTGGGCGCGCGGTTGTGGATCGCCCGCATCATGATCACCTGGGGCCTCGCCTCCGCCGCCACCGCATTGGTGGTCGGCCCCACCAGCTTCCTCTCCGTCCGCTTCTTGCTCGGCGCCGCCGAAGCCGGATTGTTCCCGGGCATTCTGCTGCTGTTCACCTACTGGTTTCCGGACCACCACCGCGCCCGCATCGTCTCCGGCTTCACGCTGGCGCTGCCGATTTCAGTCGCGCTCGGTGCGCCGATCTCCACCGCCATTCTTGGCATGGATGGCGTGCTTGGCATCGCCGGCTGGAAATGGATCTACATTCTGGAAGCGGTGCCCACCGTCCTGCTGGGCATTTGCGTGTTCTTCTACCTCACCGACAAGCCGGCGCAGGCCACCTGGCTCGATGCGGAAGAGAAGGCCTGGCTGGTCGGCCGGCTGGAAGCCGAGCGCCGTGCCGTCGAAACCGTGCGCACCTATGGTTTCATGGAAGCATTGTTCAATCCCAAGATCCTGCTGCTGTCGCTGAACTATCTCGGGATCGTCACCGCCAGCCTCGGCATCGTCCTGTTCATTCCGCAGATCATCAAGTCGCTGGGTGCCACCAACATGGGCACCGGCTACGCCACCATGCTCGCCTACATTTGCGGGGCGGTCAGCATGATGACCTGGGGTTGGATCTCCGACCGCATGGGGGAACGCCGCTGGAACCTGTTCTGGGCCTGCCTGGTCGCCACCGTCGGCCTGGTGATCGCCGGCATGACCATGGGCACCTGGTGGGCGCTCGCCGGCCTCTGCATCGCCACCGCCGGCTTCTACGGCACCAAGGGCCCGTTCTGGTCGCTGCCGTCGATGATGCTGACCGGCAGCGCCGCGGCGGCGGGTTTGGCGTGGATCAACTCGATCGGCAATGCCGGTGGCTTCTTCGGCCCCACCATCGTCGGCTGGCTGAAGGAGGTCACCGGCAGCTACGCCGGCGGACTCTACGGGCTGGCATTGTTCACGCTGGTCTCCGCGGTGACCGCGGCGGTCGGCCTGCACATTCCGCGGCGGTTCGCCCATCGCGAGGAGCTGCGCGTGCCGGCGGAATAATACCCCGCCTTCCGCAGGCAGGTCGCATCGTGTAGACGGCGCCCGAACGGCCGCCCGGGGCAGGCGGCCGCACCGGGGAGTCTTCAGTCGGGGCTATGGCTGGCATCCACATCGTTGGCGCCGGTTTGGCCGGCCTGTCCGCAGCGCTCGCGCTCACGGCGGCCGGGCGCGCGGTCACGCTGTACGAATCCGGACCCTCTGCCGGCGGCCGCTGCCGCTCTTATTTCGATCGCGAACTCGGCCTGACCATCGACAATGGCAACCATCTGCTGCTGTCCGGCAACCGCGCGAGCTTTGCCTATCTGAAGACGATCGGGGCGTTGGACAAAATGGGCGGGCCGAAAAAGGCCTGCTTTCCGTTCATCGACCTTGGTACCGGCACGCGCTGGACGTTGCGGCCCAATGCGGGGCCCATCCCGTGGTGGCTGTTGCAGCCGAATCGCCGCGTGCCACATGCCCGCCTGGGCGACTACATGGCGCTGCTGTCGCTCGCGCGCATGAAGGACGACACCACCACCGTCTCCGAGGCGCTGCGTCACGGCTGGCTCTACTGGCGGCTGGTGGAACCACTGTCGGTCGCAGCACTCAATACGCCGTCGCGCGAGGCGCTGGCGCGCTCGCTCGGCAGTGTGCTGCGCGAGACGCTGCTGCGCGGCGGCTCCGCCTGCGTTCCGCGCTTTCCGCGGGAGGGGTTGTCGGGCGCACTGGTCGAGCCCGCTGTGGCAACGTTGCGGGCGCGCGGCGCCCGGATCCAGTTCGGCCGGCGGGTCGCGGCGCTGGAGATCGCAGGCGACCGCGTGACGGCGCTACAGACCACCGACGGGCCGGTGCGGCTCGAGGCGCAGGATGCCGTGGTGCTGGCGGTGCCGCCCTGGGTGGCGAAGTCGCTGTTGCCCTCCCTGATTGCGCCCGACCAGTTCGAATCGATCCTGAACATCCACTACCGCACCGCGACCGATCCCGGAGAGGCCGGCTTCATGGGCATCGTGCGCGGCACCGCGCAATGGGTCTTCGTCAAGACCGGCCATGTCTCGGTGACGATCAGCGCCGCCAATCGGCTGGTGGATCGCGAGGCGGAGGCGCTCGCGGCCGCGGCCTGGCCGGATGTTCGGGTCGCCCTCGGGCTGGAGGGCGACATGCCGCCGTACCGCGTGGTGAAGGAGAAGCGCGCGACCTTCGCCGCCAACGCGATCCAGGAACGCCAGCGCCCAGCCGCCCGCACATCGCTCGCGAACCTGGTGCTGGCCGGCGATTGGACCGCCACCGGCCTGCCGGCGACGATCGAGGGTGCCATTCGCTCCGGCAACAAGGCGGCGGAGGAACTCCGCCGGGGGTGAGGGAAGGGGGAGTTTCCTTGCCACCGACTGACGCCCCATATCGCATGGCGTGCGCCAACGCCTCATCGTCGCCGGACTGGTCCTCCTCGCGCTGGGGCTGTTGTGGCCATGGCTGACGCGGATTGGTCTCGGTCACCTGCCGGGCGACATCAGAGTGCAGCGCCCCGGATTTCGCTTCTACGCCCCGCTCGGCAGCAGCCTGCTGCTGTCGATCCTGCTGTCGCTGCTGTTGACGCTGATCTTCTGGCTGTGGCGGCGATAGGATCGCATCGCCGTTGCCATCCGCCTGCTTCGCGGCCTGCCGGCTCCGCCGTTTACCGAATGTTGGCAATTCAGTGCCAGCCTGGAGCTGAAGTCCGGCGGTCATCGCCGCGACAGAGTGCACGGTTCTGGGGGGATTGCGGCATGGCGTCGAATGATGATGGTGACCTGCGGGGCAGGATGCGGTTCCTCCGCATCGACGAGCATGACAATGCAAGCCTGCAAAGCTTTTGGCAGATAGTCGCACCGAACCTGCCGGCGATCCTGGATGGCTTCTACGACCACGTCGTGACGGAGCCACGGCTCAAGGCGATGGTCGCCGACAGGTTGCCGAAGTTGAAGCAGGCGCAGACCGCCCATTGGCAGCGATTGTTCGTGTCGAGTCCAGATGCTGCATATTGCCAGAGCGTGCAGAAGATCGGCCTGATGCACCACCGGGTCGGACTGGAGCCGCGGTGGTATATCGGCGGCTACAACTACGTCCTGAACCGGCTGATCGATATTGCCATTACGGCGCATCGCTGGTCGCCCCGCAAGCTGCGCGCGCTGCTGGCGGCGGTGACGGCGCGGGTCATGCTCGACATGGACATCGCCATCTCGATGTACCAGGAGGCGCTGTTGGTCGAGCGACAGCAGCGTGCCCGGCGGGTCGATGCACTGCTGGCGGAGTTCGAGGCGGGCAGCGTGGCACTGGTCGGCACCGTCGCCTCCGCCGCGACGCAACTGTGTGCGACAGCGCAGGCACTGACCACCACCGCGGAGCAAACCACGGGCCAGGCGACGGGGGTCGCCGCCGCGGCGGAGCAAGCCGGCGTCAACGTCCAGACGGTCGCCGCTGCTGCCGAGGAGCTGTCCAGCTCGATCTCGGAGATCGCCCGACAGGTGGCGCAGTCCTCGGAAATCGCCAGCCGCGCGGTGGATGATGCGCGGCGCACCGATGCCATTGTGAAGACGCTGGCAGGTGCGGCGCAGAAGATCGGCGACGTGGTGGGGCTGATCAACAGCATCGCCGGGCAGACCAACCTGTTGGCGCTCAACGCAACGATCGAGGCGGCGCGGGCCGGCGATGCCGGCAAGGGGTTCGCCGTCGTGGCGTCGGAAGTGAAGAGCCTCGCCAACCAGACCGCAACCGCAACCGGCGACATCAGCGCACAGATCGGCGAGATCCAGACGGCGACGTCCGAGGCAGTCCAGGCGATCGAGGCCATCGCCCACACCATCGACGAGCTGAACCGTATCGCCGCCTCCATCGCCTCGGCGGTCGAGGAGCAAGGGGCGGCGACGCAGGAGATTTCGCGCAACGTGCACGAGGCCGCCACGGGCACGCAGGACGTGAGCCAGCACATTCTGGGGGTGAGCCGTGGCGCCGAGGCGACCGGGGCAGCCGCGGCGCAGGTGCTGAGCGCCGGCGGCGCGCTGTCGCAGCAGGCGGAACGGTTGCGGGGCGATGTGGGGCGGTTCATCGACGCGGTGAAGGCCGCGTGAGGAATGCTCACGCGTGGATCGCGCCGGCGACTTCGAACGCCCTCCACCGAACCATGCTGCACGCGGCATGGAGCATGACGACGGCGCGAGGCAGGCTGCCAGCATGTGTTTTCTCACCTGCGGGGCGACAGCGGCGTGGAGCGCCCGGGGTCTCGGCTCAGAGCCCGAGGGGGCATAAACGCATCAAAGGCGAAGCAGATCCTCCGTCACCGCCTCGCATTTTGGCAACTCGATGGAGCACTTATTCCTCCTCGAGGCCTTACGCCCCGCTCGGCAGCAGCCGGCAATTTCGATCGTGCTGTCCCCGCTCCTGATCTTGGTTCTGTGGATGCGGAGATCGTAACGGAAGCCTGGTCCTGATCCCGGTGATGCCGTCAGGCCGCAATCTGCGCCGGCGTCAGGCTGGCCAGCACACGATCGATACTGGCCAGGACCTGTGGTTCGGCGCTGAACACCACCGCGAGTGCGCCACCGCCACCGCGCGATACGCGAGCCGGCAACCAACCGTTGGTGCCCGGTATCTCCAGTTCCACTGGTGTGCCGGGCGACAGATTCCAGGCGCATTCTATTGCGGCGCCGCCGCGGGAAATGTTTCGCAGCATGACATCGGCCGCCGGATATCCTTTGGCTCGGACGCCCACTGTCATGCCACGGACCGCGAGGCGCTCGTATTGCCGCCGCTCAGCGTTGCCGTCGTCGCGCACAGCGTCGAGGAACTGATCGACCTCGATCCGCAGTGTCTCGGCCTCGCGGCCGATCTCCGCCGCGCCGGACAAGACATCCCGGCTGATGCCGCCGGCCTTGTCCGCCACGGTGACGACATGCTCCATCGCGTTCGCCGTGCTTGCCGTCGCACCGGACACCGCCTGTACGCTGGCGGCAATCTCCTTGGTCGTCGCGTTCTGTTGCTCCACTGCCGCCGAGATCGCCGCGGAAACCTGGTCCATCTGGCCGATGATGCCGCCGATCTCGCTCATCGCTGCCACGGCGTCCGAGGTCGCCGCGCGCACGGTTTCGATCTGTCCGCCGATTTCCGCTGTTGCCTTGGCGGTCTGCGCCGCCAGGGTCTTCACCTCACCGGCGACCACGGCGAAGCCCTTGCCGGCCTCGCCGGCACGCGCCGCCTCGATGGTCGCGTTCAGCGCGAGCAAGTTCGTCTGCCCGGCAATGTCGCTGATCAGCCGGACCACGTCGCCGATGCGTGCCGTTGCGTCGGACAGGCCCTGCATTGTGCCATGGCTGGCCTCGGCACGCTGCACCGCCTGGCGTGCGACGTCGGCCGCGGCCGAGACCTGGCGGGAGATTTCCGCCACGCTGGACGTCAGCTCTTCCACCGCCGCCGCGACGGTCACCAGGTCTTCAGACGATTTGGCAGCGGCTCCCGCCGTGCTGTGGGCTTCGCTATGGACCGCCGTGGCTGCGTCCGCCATCGCTTCGGAGGCGCGGCGCATGCCCTCGGCCGCGCCTGCGAGCGAGGCCATGACGCCGGAGATCGACTGGCCGAAATCCTGCGTGTGTTGCTCCATGGCGGCTTGGCGACGCTCCTTCGCGGCCCGCGCGGCGGCTTGCTCCGCTGCCAGGCGCGCCGCCTCGATCGCCTGCTGCTTGAACACTTCCACGGCCCGCGCCATCTCGCCGATTTCGTCGTGGTTCTCGCGCGCGGGAATTTCGACGTCATGCTCGCCGGCCGCGAGCCGCCCCATTGCGCCGGTCATGGCGGCCAATGGCCGGGCGATGCCCCGACCGATGACGAAGGCAAGGCCGGCGCCCAGGGCCAGCGCCGCGACCGCGAGGACTTCCTGCCACCAGGAAGCGCCGGAAATTGTCGCCGCCGCGACGGCGCGGCTGCCAGAAAAATCATGAGATTGCGACTCGACGGCAGTGTCGAGTTGGTGCTGCATCGCCTCAAGCTGGGGTCGCATTTGCTCGGCATAGAACGCTGCCGCGGCCAGGCGCGCGCTGGAGAATGCGGCAAAGGCGGTTTCGTAATCGCTCAGCGCTGTCTGTACCGGCTGCACCAGGGCCGCGACGTCGGGCGTCGCGACGCGCTGGAGTGCCTCGATTGCCGCATGGGCATGCCCGGCATTGGTCTTGAACGTGGCGGGACCGTTCTTGTCGAGCGTCGCCATGAATCGCCAGTTCGCGACGCGAACGAGGAGGGTGGTGGATTCAACCACCGCCGCGGCGTCCGACAACGCCGGATTGTGGGCCGCGCGTGCCGCCTGCACCAGACGCCCGGCGGCCGCGGTCAGCGCATCCCCGCCGGTGAAGAGTTTCGCCCGCTCGGCATTCCAGGAGCTGCCGAGCTGGGCAAACCGATCGATGTTCGTGCCATGGGCAGCCAGCGCCTCTTTCACGGATCGATAGATCTGGCGACGCTCGGCCGAAACTGCCACCCGATCGGCCTCGTTCAGCAGGCCATCGGCGCGTTTCGTAACGTCCCTGGCTGAGCCGAGCAAGCTGGGATCAGGATCGCTCAGATAGCGCGTTTCGGCCAGATCGATCGTTGCGAGTTGGCGCGTCAGTGTGAGGATCCTGCTGATGTTCCCTGCCAGGGCGTCCATCTTGCGGACGTTGGCGTCGACCCCAGAGAACTGGAACACGCCGAAGAGGGCGATGCCGAGGCTGAGCGCGAGCAGCGCGGCAAAGCCGAGATAGACGCGCGTGCGCACCTTGAGCCGCGTGAAATGCACGAGTGTCCTCCAACTGACGCGCCGTCCCGGATGCGCCGGGAGTGCCAGATTGTCGGATACTCGTTATCACTCGGTTAACAGCGGCGCCCTCAGCCTTTGATCGCACCCGCCACTTCGAACGCCCCCCGCCAGATCATGTCGAGTGCGACGTAGAGCACGATCAGCAGGCCCGCCCAGGCGAGCCAGCGCTGCCGCTCCAGCACATTAGCCAGCAGGTTCGCGGCAATGCCCATCAGCACGACCGAAAGCACCAGACCGGCGGCGAGCACCCAGGGGCGGTCGTAGGCGGCGCCGGCGACCGCGAGTACATTGTCCAGACTCATCGACAGGTCGGCCAACGCGATCTGCATCATCGCCTGGCCTAGAGTCTTGTGTGGCCCGCTGGCCGTCGCGCGCGGACGGTAGCGCCGCAACTCGCGATACATGCGCCAGCAGATCCACAGCAGCAGCAGGCCGCCGGCCAGCAGCAGGCCGATGATCGCGAGCATGGTGATGGCGAACAATCCGAGCGCGATGCGGATCGCGGTGGCGGCGCCAATCCCCAGGATGATGGCGGACCGGCGTTGCGCCGGCGGCAGGTCGACCACGGCCAACCCGACCACCACAGCATTGTCGCCCGCGAGGGTGATGTCGATCAGCACCACCTGGGCAAGGGCGGCCAGATCCCGGGTCAGGGCATTGAAGTACATGCGTGCGTCATTGCGAGGAGCAGGCGCGCGATGCAATCCCTCGACAGCGCCACCTCAAGAGGCAGCCTACCGAATTGAGATACGCAACGGTACTCGCTTGCCAACCGGCGGACGGCGGGTCTAGCTGGCACCGCACCAGGCGGGACAGGACAGCGATGGTTCCCCGTTACACCCGACCCGAAATGGCCGCCATCTGGGCGCCGGAGAACCGCTACCGCATCTGGTTCGAGATCGAAGCTCTGGCCGCCGAAGGCATGGCCCGCGTCGGCGCCATCCCCGAATCCGCCGCCCGCACCATCCGCGAACGGGGCGGCGCCGCGATGAAAGTGATCGGGCCCGCCGACATCGATCGCATCGACGAGATCGAGCGCGAGACGCGCCACGATGTGATCGCCTTCCTGACCTGGCTGGCCGACGCGATCGGCCCCGACAGCCGCTTCGTCCACCAGGGCATGACCAGTTCCGACGTGCTGGATACCTGCCTGTCGGTGCAGCTCGCGCAGGCCACCGATCTGCTGCTGGCGGACCTGGACGCCGTGCTGGCGGCACTGAAGGCGCGGGCACTGGAGCATAAGTTCACCCTCACGATCGGCCGCAGCCACGCCATTCATGCCGAACCGACCACCTTCGGGCTGAAACTCGCCGGCCATTACGCCGAGTTCGCGCGCAATCGCGCCCGCCTGGAAACCGCGCGCGCGGAGATTGCGGTGGCGCAGGTGTCCGGTGCGGTGGGCACCTTCGCGCATCTCGATCCGCGGGTGGAGGAATATGTCGCCTCGCAGCTCGGGCTGCAGCCGGAGCCGGTGTCCACCCAGATCATCCCGCGCGACCGTCACGCGGCGTATTTCTGCACGCTGGGGGTGATCGCGTCCGGCATCGAGCGGCTGGCCACGGAAGTGCGTCACTTGCAGCGCAGCGAGGTGCGCGAGGCCGAGGAGTTCTTCCACCCCGGCCAGAAGGGCTCCAGCGCGATGCCGCACAAGCGCAACCCGGTGCTGAGCGAGAACCTGACCGGCCTGGCGCGCGTGGTGCGTTCGGCGGTGGTGCCGGCGCTTGAGAACGTGACGCTGTGGCACGAACGCGACATCTCGCATTCCTCGGTGGAGCGGGTGATCGCACCGGACGCGACGATCGCGCTGGATTTCGCGCTGGGGCGGCTGGCGGGGATGATGCAGCGGCTGGTGGTGCATCCGGAACGGATGCGCGCCAACCTGGAAAGCCTGGGCGGCGTGGTGCACTCCGGCGAGGTACTGCTGGCGCTGACCCGCGCGGGCATCCTGCGGGAAGACGCGTATCGCATCGTGCAACGCTGCGCGATGGCGACATGGGAATCGCTCGGCGCGTCGGCAGGCCGTGGCTTCCGCGAGAACTTGCTCGCCGATCCGGAGGTGGCGGGGCGTATTTCGCCCGCGGAACTGGATGCCGCGATGGATCCGGCGCTGCATTTGCAGGCGGTTGAGCAAATTTTTGCGCGGGTGTTCGGGGCGTCTGGGCGCTAGAGCAGACCGGGCCATTGGGTCGAAGCTTCGACGGCGACAGGATCGCGCGAACAAAATGTCATTGCGAGGACCGCGAGCGAAGCGTGGCGGGACGAAGCAACCTTGGTCGTTTGGGCGCACCGAGCGTCCGGTAACCTCTCCGAACGAGATTGCTACGTCCCGCCATGCTTCGCTCGCGGTCCGCGCAATGACAGCAAGAATTCGGTCGTGGCCAGTCACCGATTCACATAAACCGTGAATCCCCCGCCACCGCTTCCGCATTGCGTCGTTATGCCCTAGCTGAAGCGCCGCGGAGCGGAGGACAAGGAATGGGCTGGACGGATCAAGTGGCATTGGTGACGGGCGGTGCCCGCGGCATCGGCCGTGCCATAGTGCAAGGTCTGGCGCGGCAAGGCGCCGCCGTTGCCATCAATTACCTGTCCCAAGGCGATGCCGCCGAAACGTTGCTGGTGGAGATCGAGCGGGCCGGCGGACGTGCCATCGCGGTGAAGGCGGACGTGGCCGATGACGCCGACGTCGAAATGATGGTGGATCGCGTGACGGCCGAGCTCGGGCCGCCGACCATCCTGGTGAACAATGCCGGCGTCTCCTACCCGGCGACGCTCGAGAGCTACGACCGCGAGCGCCTCTCCCATATGCGTCAGGTCAATGCCGACGGCGTGATCTTCACCACGCGCGCGGTCATGCGCGGCATGCGCGAGCGGGGCTATGGCCGGATCGTCAACATCGCTTCGAACGCCGGCATCGGCACGTCGCTGCCGGGCACCACCTTCTATGCCGCCTCGAAGGCCGAGGTGATCGTGCTGACGCGGCGCTTCGCCATGGAGCTTGGGCCGCACGGCATTACGGTGAACGCGGTGGCGCCGGGGTTCGTCGAGACCGACATGGCACGCCGCGACCGCGGCAAGCCGGAGTGGGAGGCGGTGGCGAAACGAATTGCCGCGCTGGCGATGATGGGCCGCGTCGGGCGGCCGGAGGACATCGCCAATGCGGTTGCGTTCCTGGCCTCGCCGGACTCGGGCTGGATCACTGCCCAGGTGCTGACCGTGGATGGCGGGCGCATGGATTACATCGCGCACTGAGCCAATCCCATGTCGGCGACCGATACGACATGTCTCACACGATCGGCACGTTGGTCTCGCGCACCAGCTTCTGCCGCATCGCCATGGCGAAATCCGGATAGTCCTTGCAGATCACGGCGAACGCGCCCGGGCCGCCGATCACCTCGCGGGTATAGGACTGCAAGAGGTCCGGCTCCTCGTGCAATATGCACAGCCCGTTGATGGTGATGTTCGCCGCCGCCATGCGGTCACGGATCGGCCCGGGCGGGATGCCCTGGTTGGAGCGGCCGTCGCCGATCACATCCACCACGCTGCGCTTCGG